>NPID01001383.1_pt1 | contig 25791 bp, 17 predicted proteins | sample 8637491 | NCBI WGS metagenome assembly NPID01 (sample SAMN07420843, study PRJNA396082) | bioreactor metagenome | isolation source: sample BA6 brine-fed electro-methanogenic bioreactor BA | place: Japan: Kochi | collected 2016-06-14 | reverse complement strand
TTGCCGAAATATCCATATTAACCTGATTGTATTAATGTTAAAAAAGCAAGATCGCAAAATTAAGAATTTTAGCATATTTGTAGGTAATTAATTGGGGCAAATGTCTTAAAAAATTAGCAGCTACTATTTAAAGGGGTTTTACACTAAAATTATATACTATGAAGATTGCTACAGCATGGGCAATACTGTTTGTTGCCGGATTATTTGAAACGGGTTGGGCCATTGGCCTAAAGTATTCCAATGGGTTTACAAAGCTTTGGCCGTCGGTTTTTACGGCAGTATCGATGGCTATAAGCGTTTGGTTGCTATCGCAATCGCTAAAGGTTTTGCCCGTAGGTACTGCTTACGCCGTTTGGACAGGTATTGGAGCAACCTTTACGGCCATATTGGGAATTTTGCTCTTCAACGAATCAAAAGACCTACTAAAAATTCTGTTTATCCTAATGATCGTTGCTGGCTTGGTGGGCTTGAGATTTGTGGGGAGGTAGAATCGAACCTTTCGGAATTTAAGCCGTATTATAATAATGTTCTGAGAAAAAAATTGTTTTTTTGCATTATGTTTTTCCGCATTTTATAGTAAAAAGGTTAGTAATCCATTTTAACATAAAAACCAATAGATCATGAAAAGAGTTTTACTTCTGCTAGCTGCAATTTTGTTTACGAGCAACTTTATTGTAGCGCAGCTAAACCAAAAAGGAGGGGTTCCGTTTGGGCTAACAAACCCTGAGGTAATTGAGGGAATTGAAAAGCCCAACGTTTTTCCAAATAAGACTCCGGATGAATTCCTCGCTGAGGATATAAAAAACCAAGGGGAAATTGGGGTGCCAATGCGAATAGGTGTTTCTGTTCCGTTAGGTGTGAATGTAATTTCAGACGAGAACTATGTTCAGTTGGATGGAAAAACGCATATATGGAGGTATGCTGTTAAGGCTAGTCATGCTAAATCGCTAAGTTTAGTATTCCAAAGTTTAGATTTACCCCAAAATGCTAAACTATATGTTTACTCACTGGATGGAGAGTATATTCTTGGTTATTTCGATGAGGAAAGCAATAGTTATGGAAAGCCCTTTGTTTCACAGTTTATTCCTACGGATGAGATTGTTGTTGAAGTACAGTACCTTGCCAATGATAAATCAACTTTTGGTTCAAAGCTAATAATTTCGGAAGTAGCCTATGCTTATAGAAACGTATACGGTTCAAAAGATGTGGGAAGCAGTGATGCGTGCCAGGTTAACATTGAGTGTCCCGAAGGGGATGATTGGAGGAAGGAGCAACGAGGAGTTGCAAGAATTCTCTTCAGAGAAGGGACGGGTTGGTATTATTGCACTGGCTCATTAATAAACAATACATCGCAAGACGGGACATCATATTTTTTAACTGCCGACCACTGCGGTGGAACAGCCTCGGCTGCCGATAGGGATGTTTGGCAATTTGTTTTCCGTTTTGAACGACCCGATTGCTCAAATTCATGGGGACCAGTAAATAGTTCACATATTACAGGTTGCAGTTTAATTGCCAGAGGAGAACTTGCAGGTGGGTCCGATTTTCAGCTTGTTGAGTTAAACGCTACAGTACCTCGGAGTCTTCGCCCATATTTTAACGGTTGGGATAGGAGCACTTGGGCTAGCACAAGCGGTGTTGGCATTCACCATCCTTCTGGTGATGTAAAAAAGATATCTACTTACACAACATCGCTCCAAACAGGAACTCCAAATATTAGTGGTGATTTAATGGCTAGCGGTTCGGCATGGCGTGTTGTATGGTCGGCTACCGAAACTAACCATGGTACAACCGAACAGGGTTCATCAGGGTCACCAATTTTTAATAGCGATAAACGTATTATAGGAACTCTTTCTGGCGGAAGTTCAGCTTGTGATAATCCGACATTTCCTGATTACTACGGGAAGTTTAACTACCACTGGAGTTCAAACGGAAGCACCGATGCATCAAAACTTGAGCCATGGCTTGATCCAACGGGGACGAATGCCTCAAGTTTAGATGGTTTAGATCCGCTTACTCCACAATCTTTAGAGTATAATATAAATGGTGCACAAGTTCAACTATCGTGGGAAGCACCAATGATTTCATCAGGACTTTCGGGTTACGTAATTTTTGAAGATGACACTGAAATTGCTACTGTAGGCTCAAGCACAACATCCTATAATAGGAATCATACTGTTGCCGATGATTACGAGTACTATGTTAAGGCAACCTATGCTAGCCCATCGTATACATCAGAACCCTCGAACACTGTTTTAGCAAGCGTTAGTCTTTCGGGCTATACGGTTACATTCGATGTGAGAAACTCGAGCAATAGCACTATTAGCGATGCAACTGTTACATTTAATGGTATAGCCGAAAGTCCTGGAGTTTACGTTTTTTCCGACGTAGCTAATGGTACTTATAGCTATTCCGTAGAGAGAGACGGGTATAATGCCTATAATGGATCGTTAACTGTTAATAATGCCAATGTAAATCAGCCTATCACCCTTGTTTTAGTTGGGGTTGATAGCAACACATTTAGCAATATCTCTCTTTACCCAAATCCTTTTAAAGGTTTTGTCGAGATTGTAAGTAGCAACCCAATTAGCAAGGTTGAAATTTATAACTCTATTGGGCAGGTTGTGCATTCAAAAGCCTATAGCAATAAGGAAGTAGAAATTGACACGAAGAAACTATTCAAAGGGATATACCTTGTAAGAATTGAATTCCTAGATGGTACGAGTGTAGTTAGACGAGTGGTGAAAGAGTAATATTTCTGTAGAACTTTTTAAAAACTGCCATGTTTTATTGGCAGTTTTTTTTATTCTCTAATCTGAATATATAAATACTGAGTTTACTTAAAAGCCGAGGAAGACTTTGGAATTTTACAAGTGTATTGCATGCAATAAATAGTTGCGTTGCATAAATAACACCTTGTCAAGTTGCCTGGTCATGCAATTTTATTATGCATAGCAATTGGTTATTATTCAGTAAAATAAAGATTAGTTGCTCTGAGCCTGCTTTTAGTTAGGCAAGTTTGCAAAAAACGCGGTTACTTCATCCGTTGGCTGGCGAATTGGTATTGACGATTGGGTGCTTTGGTTTCGAAACGGATTGCTGCAATGAATTGTAAAATATGAATGATTAACTCCAATTATAAAATAATGCTATTTTTTTAACAATATAAGCCCAAAGGCTTATAATCTTTACTATTATATAAAAAAAGGAGAAAGCTCTATAGAAGCCCTCTCCTTTTTATTTATACTTATATTTCTCTAGTAGAATCTAATCCTGTGGCTTGCGTGAACAATTGAGTCCCCATTTTCACCTAGTTGGTATCCAATGTTATAGCCTGCAGAGTTCCCTGTTAGGTTAATGAATACAAACTTATGTCCGGTAAAACCTGAGTTTAAAGCACGAACAAAAATTGTATCGTAACCTACTCCATCAGGGAAGTTGAGTTGTTTGCTGCTGTTCAGTATTTCAAAATCAACATCTTCAACAGCCAACGACTGGTTAAGTTCAGGGTTAATGGTGAAAACTCCATTTAAATCGGTAGCTGCAGTTTCAAAGTCAACCGTAATGGCTGAAGTTTTTTTACCAGCAACAAAAACAGGTATTTTTAGAACTTCAACTGATTGCTGAAAGCGGCTGCTTGTATCTACAATTACTTTATCAGCATTTTTATAATCAAACGCCACAAAAAACTCGCTCTCGGGGAGGATTATTTCATCATTCTCACACGAGGTAAAAAAAAGGATTACCCCTACAATTGCTATTGTTAAACCAAATATTCTTTTCATAGTACTAATATGTATGTCAATTAATAGTTGGTTACTAGTAACCGTCGTTTTGTTTCATATTCTCGTTGGCATTTATCTCATGCTGAGGAATTGGCCATTGCCAACGGTAATCGTTAGCACTAATACTTAAATCGCTGGGGAAGTTGCTAAGAGGGTTAGCGTAGCGAGTAAACCCTTCGTTCCAGCGTTTAAGATCGAACCAGTAGTGCCCCTCAAAGGCAAATTCCTTACGACGCTCAAGTCTAATAAAATCGATAAGGTCATCACCAGTAAGCGTAGTTTCGGTATAGTTATTAATTCGCGTTGAAAGGAGTTCGTTAATTGCATCCTGTGCCAAGTCAAATTCATTGTTCATAGCATGGGCTTCGGCCTTATTCAGGTACATTTCGGCAAGCATAAAGGGTTTGGCCGAATTAACCCCACGTGATAGGTCAGGGCGTCCAACATGTTTTTCGCTAATAATCCCTCGTAAGTTAGTTCCGTCTAGGAGTACGTTAGTAGACCAAAATGAAAGAAAACGTTTATCTTCGAAAGGATCGTAGAGATCAGCTAGTTCGGGTGTAACAAGGTAGTTTGGATTAATCCGTATTCCAGGCTGAGTACCAATATACTCTGTGCCAATTGCGGTAGAGAATTCAGTTATATCCCTAATGGCAAGTTGAAAAATTATTTCAGTACCTTCGTCGTGTAAATACATGTTGTGCAGCTCTGTTTGGGTTTCAACCAAAGAATACTGAGTCATTCCTATAACATCACCAGCATAATCTGCTGCCTCTTGCCATTCGCCACGGGTAAGGTGTATTCTGGATAGCAAAGCATATGCAGCAGCAGGAGTAAATCTATGCCCATCTTCCCAGCCTGTTTCTTCCATCCGTTCTAGGGCATTGCTAATATCGGAGAAAATCTGATCATAAACAGCTTCCACACTTGCACGGGCAGGAGTGCCAACCTCACCAACAGTAATAATAGGAACACCCAAATCGCTTGAGGCTGTGGCGGCATTATACCTTGGCCCATACGTTCTTACTAGGTCAAAGTGTGCCAAGGCTCTGGCTAAGTATGCTTCGCCCCGTATTTGCCTTAGTCGTGCACGCTCTTCTTCGGTATCCGGATCTGGTGTAAATCCGTTAGAATAGTTAATTACGTTTGATGCACGAGTTATTACAATATATGCTGCCCAGAAGAAATCTCCTAATTCACTAGTACCAGGTTGGATATTCCAACGGTGAACGTATCCATATGAATTGCTAAAACCCAGCTTTGCGTAAGCATTATCAGTCATCAAATCGGGAATTATGGTAAAATTTTTACCGTAGTAGATACCGCTTCTAAGTCCACTATACACCCCCATTAGAGCGGCTTCAAAGTCGTCAACGCCAATGAAAACAATCTCATTACTTAAGCTGTTGTATGGCTCAAGGTAAAGAATGTCTTCGTTGCAGCTAGTGGGAATTAGGAGTAGTGCACTGGCTGCTATTATTAGGAATTTTTTTGTAAATCTCATAATCTTCATTTTTCAAGTTAAATGATTTGCGAAACATTCTATAAACCTATGTCAACACCAAAGGTTATGGTTTTGTACATTGGGTAGTTGTTTACTTCGTAAATGCCAGGGTATTCAGGGTCGTAACCTTGGTATTTGGTTAGGGTAAATAGGTTTTGTCCCTGAGCGTAAACTCTAATTGAGCTAATTTTGTACTTATTAATGTACTTAGCAGGTACGTCGTACGAAATGGTAAGGTTACGTAGGCGAGCAAACGATGCATCCTCTAGTAATCGGGTATCAAACTCTCCAACACCCTCGGGAAGAGGTACCTCTGTCATATCGCCTGGTTCCTTCCAGTAGTCGAGCATTTGTGTTGTTTGGTTATAGGCAGCAAATGTTCCGTGTGAAGCTAGGAAGAAACGGGTGTTATTAATCATATACTTACCATATACAAAGTTAAAGAAGGCTGAAAGCGAAATGTTTCTATACCTAAACGATGTGGTTATACCACCATTTATAGGTGCATACATCGATTTATTAAGTACTCTTCTATTATCATCTGAGAAGAAATTAACTAGATTACCATTGGCATCGTACCATAGCGATTTACCGTTTGCAGGGTTAACACCGGCAAATTCAGTGATATAATAAGCATATGCAGGGTAGCCAACTTTGTATATGTAATCACTTTCAAATGTTTGTTCATCTTCACCAGGGAATAGTTCAGTAATCTCGTTATGGTTGTAAGCCGCGTTAATATTTAGGTTCCAAATAAAGTCGCCTGCTCTAATAACATCGCCTTCAATTTGCAGCTCAATACCCTTATTTACCATAGCTCCCACGTTTTGATATCCGCCAGAGAATCCAGAAGTTAATGATGTTGGAACTATTAAAAGCATATCGTAAGTGTTCTTATAGTATGCTTCGATTGAGCCATTAAACCTAGAGAAAAGGCCAAAATCGACACCTAGGTTAAGGACTGAACTGGTTTCCCAGGTAAGGTTTGGGTTGTGAATTTTACTTGGACTTGAGGTAGGAAATCCGAAATAACTTCCACCAAAACCGTATGTACCTTTCCATTCATAGTCGCCAATTTCAGCATTACCCGATGTACCATAGCTTAATCGTAGCTTAAGGCTGCTAATGGGGTCGATGTTCACCATAAATGGTTCGCTCTTAATGTTCCACGATGCACCAACTGACCAGAAGGTGGCGTGCTTAACATCGTCTCCAAATCTCGACGAGCCATCTCTACGGATCGATAGGTCGAGGTAGTATTTACGCATTAAACCATAGTTGGCAGTTGCAAAATACGATAGGAAACTATGCTCCCAGTAATATCCATTAGCGCTAAGAGGCTGTGTTGTTCCTGAAAGAGTAGTTAGACCATCGTGTCCAAATTTTGTTCCCGAAGCTGATAGCGATTCGGATTTGCTTTGTATAACCTCGTTACCTACTAATATGTTTAACCTATGGTCTTCGGGTAATGGAACAACGTAACGTAGGGTATTTGAAATGGTAACCACCTGTCCGCGTTGGAAACTCTTGCTAACTCCACCATCTTCGTAAGAACCAGTATTTCCCCAGTACGAATCGGGATGGTAGTAGTTATTGCTCATCCAGTCGTAAAAGTCCATACCCGCATTGGTTTTAAAGTACAGATCTTTATAGAGTTTTACTTCGCCCCAAAGGCTACCCACAATTTTATACTGGTTGTTATTGCTATCGTTTAGATCGAGCTGTTGAACGGGGTTGCCATACGAGTAGGTAGCAAAATCTTCAATGTAGTTACCATTCTCATCGTAGGGTTGCTCATAAGGGTTAATTAGCACACTAGCAAAAACGGGATCCCAAACATTAGCTCTTGATTCAACAGTCAAACTATTGGTTTCATAGCCAACCGAACCGTTTACTCCAACTGAAATAAAGTCGTTTACTTTATGGTCGAGGTTTATTCTCGAGCTCCAGCGCTCAAAATTACTTCTAATAAGCGTACCTTCTTGTTGATAGTAACCACCCGATAGATAATAGGTTGTTTTTTCGGTACCACCACGAGTTGAAATTTCGTGAGATTGCATTTGTGCAGTTCGGAAAAATACGTCTTTCCAGTTTGTGTCAATCGACTTTAGCGAATCGAGATAGGTGTTGTATTCATTATCAGTCATCCCACCTTGTGGTCGTAAATTTACCAACCCTCTGTTGGTAAGGTCAACCTCATAGTCAATTTTTTGTTCGGAATTCATCATCTCAACACGGTCGTTTGCATTCGATGCATTACCATATTGTCCTCTATACATGATAACCGACTTTTCGTTGGGCTTACCCTTTTTTGTGGTAACTTGAATTACACCATTAGCACCCCTTGAACCATAGATTGCCGTTGAAGCAGCATCCTTCAAAATTGCAATATTCTCAATGTCGTTGGGGTTAAGGGTGGAAAGGTCGTATGCATCAACAGGAACCCCATCAATAATAAATAGAGGGGCAGTACCTGCAGATAGCGAACCCACGCCACGAATGTTAATAGTAGCCGATTCGCCTGGACGACCGCTATTTGCTATTACCGAAACACCAGGTGCTTGACCTTGTAAAACCTGATCGAAACTAGCAACAGGAACCTGCTCAATTTTCTTGGCATCAACAATTTGCACAGAGCCGGTAATCGACTCTTTGCTCTTGGGAGCATAGCCTGTTACAACCACTTCTTCAAGCTCTTCAGAAGCCACTTTAAGGGCTACGTTAATTACCTCCGAAGTTATGGCAACCTCTTGGGTTTCGTATCCCACAAATCGGAAGACAAGTGTTTGTGCATCTGCAGGGACATTTATGGAGTAACGACCATCGAGGTCAGTACTAGCACCAATTGTTGTCCCCTTAACAATAACTGATACGCCAGGGAAGTTTTGTCCATCTTCGACTGATGTAACCGTACCAGTTATCGTTCTGTTTTGCGCAAAAGCCGTTGCAAAACAGAACGATAGGAGGAATAGGATCAGGGTAAATTTTTTCATAAAACCATTCTTTGAGTTAGTTAATGGGTTAAAATATGCTTTGCAAAGTAATAGAATTTTTGCAATTAGTTCAAACAAAAATATTCTAAAGCAATAAATCGAGCGTAATTTATAACGATTTTGGCCTACATTTCCACAGAATCACACACTGATAATATTGAAATCACCTTTAATTATGACTTAATCCTAGCAATGTGCAGGGCACAATATTAATACAATTGTTCGAAAGTATTATTAATAATTAAATGTCAGTCTGTTATAGTTTGTAGGGTATGCCAATTTAATGATATTCATTTAAATAATGCACTTAAACTTTGATAAATCCTAATTAAAAAATTAGGTTTAATGCTAAGGTTGGATTAAGAACAGGTTAGAATAGCTATAATTTTCAAAATTTTTAAAACGATTATTAATGTATTTATATATTTGCAGCAGAAAAACATTTTATTATTCCAATTACAATACTATGATTAGGTTAATAAAAGGAATGGTTAAACAGACCGTTTTAATTTTAATATGCTATTTAAGCATATCATCTTCTTTGTTCTCCCAAGATTTTGGATCACGTCCCAAAATTGATTTTTCTAAATTTGATGATAGTGCATTTGAGGAGGGGGTAGTTTACGTTAAACTAGCCAAGAATGTGGTGAAAAGATTACCTTCCGATGAAGTTTCAATGTCAAAAATTGAAGGAGTTTCGAGTAAGCAGATGCAAGAGGTCATCAAAAAATTTGATATTTCAGAAGCGCGCACAATGTTTCCAAAAAAACTTTTTACCAAAAATATTGGTGATAGGGAGCTATGGGGGTTCGACCAGTGGTATGCTTTTAAGATTTGTTCTAAAGCATCGCCTCTAGAGGCAGCAACATCGCTCAATGCCCTTCCGGAGGTGATAATGGCAGAACCTGTACTAAAGATTCGCCGATTAACGGGTAATGGCAATTGGGAAAAAGTTGAAAACAGCTCGCGTAATCCATTTAAAACGGAAAAAACAGTTGAAAAAGAAATGGATATTACTTCCCAAAATAAGGATAAACTGGAAAAATGGACGCCAGCCGATACCTACTACAACCAGCAATCGTGGCATTACTCAAAAATTAGCATGCCCCAAGCTTGGGATGTTCATAATGGTGGTGATAACGTTATAGTATCGGTGCACGATGGTGGAATACAGATTTCGCATCCGGACCTTGCGGCAAACCTTTGGGATGGGTTTGGCCCCGATGGCTCAAATACCATACCCGATCGCCATGGAACTCATGTGGCAGGAACTGTTGCTGCCGTTTCTAACAATAGTATAGGAGTTGCAGGTGTTGCTGGAGGCGATGGCTCAGGCAATGGGGCAAGGCTTATGTCTGTTGATATTTTTAATGGTTCAATTTCAACCTATGAGGGATATGTTTATGCTGCTCAGAACGGAGCTGCTATTTCGCAAAATAGCTGGGGCTACGAAAATCCTGAAGCGTATAACCAGCCCGATCTCGATGGAATAGATTACTTCTACGCTTCAGGAGGTGGCGATATACTTGAGGGTGGCGTGGTTATTTTCGCTGCCGGTAACGATAACTCAAGCCAAAATTGGTATCCTGGATGTTACGAGCCAGTAATTGCTGTTGCTGCAACAACGCAATCCGATGCAAGGGCTAGTTTTTCAAATTATGCTCCATGGGTTGATATTTCGGCGCCTGGAGTTTCAATATACAGCACTTACGAGGGGAATAGCTATGGCTCAATGCAGGGAACGTCAATGGCATGTCCACATGTTTCGGGTGTTGCTGCCCTGGTGGTAAGCATTGCCCCCAGAGTGCTTACCAACGAGATGGTTAAGGATATTCTGCTAACCTCTACAGACGACCATTATGCTGCAAACCCCGACTATATTGGGATGCTTGGTTCGGGTAGGCTAAATGCTCAAAATGCCTTGCTGTTGGCTTCTGCTTATGCTATTGATAATCCAAATTCGTTTACCGCAGAGGCATTATCTAAATCGGAAATCAGCTTAAGTTGGGAACCAAACGATGAGTCGATGCAGGTGCTTGTTGCTTATAACACATCCAATAGTTTTGGTATCCCTAATTTTGAGTACTCTCCCGGAAATAGCATTGTTGGAGGTGGAGAGGTGCTATATTTTGGCGACGAAACCTCGTTCCTCCATGAGGGGTTGGATGCCGGTACTACCTATTATTACAAGGTGTGGTCGTACAATGGTAGCAATTATTCTGCTGGATTATTCTCTGCAGTTACCACAGTGTGCAATATTTATGGTGTTCCTTTTTCAATTGGGTTTGATAATACTGAATTCCCTAATTGCTGGGGAAATGTTAGTAACACCGAACCCGAGTTTACCTGGACAGTTGGGAGTACCTTCGGTGGTATGTACGGATCAGGATCACACCTATACTTCCTATACGATAGCTATGGTTATGGAGAAGAAGCCATACATGATGCCGATTTGGTGAGCCCCGAGTTCAATTTTTCCGAGAATGATGAGGTTCATATCTCCTTTAAGCACTTCTTTAAGTACAGAACTGGGCATAAGGCTAGTTTCCACTATTCAGTTGATGGGGGAAATACTTGGATTCAGAAGAACTCATGGGAAAGCACAACTGCCAACCCAGAGCATTATAGCCAACGCATCGAGGAGGTTGAGGGTGAAACATCGGTGTATTTTAAGTGGAAATACGAAGGCGGATGGGGATACTTTTGGTGTGTAGACAGCATTCAGCTTACCAGCGAGCACATCCCAAACTCAATAAACACGGCTATTGCTATTGAGCAGGTAAACGTTTATCCTAATCCATTTTCCGATGTGGTTTATATTCCCTTGGATGGCATTATCGATAATGCAATGGTACGCGTGCTAAACCTTCAAGGATCGGTTGTATTTCAAAAGGTTTACTCGTCAGATGACGGAGATTCTTCGAATTTGAGAATTGACCTGAGTGGCTTGGCTAAAGGCGTGTATTTAATCGAGATTAAATCGAAAAGCAAATCGGGATATGCAAAAATTGTTAGGTTATAATCAGCTAAATACCTCATATCTTTATACATTTTAACAAATTTCATCCTAAAACATGAGTATTAGCAAGAGTTTTTTTTTAAATTGCAACAAATTTGTAAACCATTTATTAACCTAAATTTTTCCATTATGAGAAAATTTACACTTTTAGTTGCCGGTCTTTTTATCGGGACTACCCTTTTTGCGCAAAGCGCATTAAGCTCAAAGAGCATTGAAAAGGGTACAAAAGAAGGACCAGCAAAAATTGAGCAAGGCTATAAATCTATTAGCAATGCCAACGCTTCAACCTCAAAGGATTATATCTACTTTGAAGGTTTTGAAACTTCTCTCGATGCTTCAACAGGTCTTTTACCTGAGGGTTGGACTCAAAAGCGTACTGCTACTATCGATGCTGAACCAACAACCGATGCTGAGAGTCCAAAGTGGTTCCGTCAAGAGGATGGCACTTACGGTTTTGATGATCCAGGTTATGTTCGGAGTGGTATTGGTTCATTGGCAATTGGATACACTGCAGAAGATTTTACTTGGGCCATTAGTCCTGAAATTGCAGTTCCAACATCCGCCGGTAACCCCATTTTTTTAGAGTGGTGGCATTGGTACAAAAACGGTTTCTTCCAAGGTGTTTGGTATTATACAAACTATTATGTTGCAATTAACAATGGCTCTGAATGGACAGTTGTTCAAAGTATCCTTGGACCTCAAGAAGCTCTTGCGGATGATGATAATCATTTTTATGATGAATCTCAATTAATTGACTTGGCTAGTTTCCAAGGTCAAACTATTCAAATAGCTTTTATTTACCAGTTTACCGATGGTTTTCAGATGGCTATAGATGACATCTCAATTTATGAGGTTCCAAACGATGATTTTTATGTTAGAGATTGGTACATTGGCCCTACTTTCTCATTAACTCCTGGTACTCCTATTACCATTGGTGCTTCTGTAACCTGCAACGGATTAAACGGTGGACAGCCAAACGTATACCTAAAAGTTAACGATGAGGTAGTAGAAACTGTTCAAACCAGCGCTGAGCTACTTTATGGCGATTCAGAAGATGTTGAGTTTACCTATACTCCTGATACATATGGCGATTTTGCATTTGAAATTACTATGGATGATGATGATATTAATTCAAATCATACTGTAGGTCAAACATTACATGTATATCAGTATATCGCATTTGCTGAGGATTTCGAGAACATCGATTGGACAGATCCTGAGAACCCTGTGGTAATTTTCCCACCTGCTGAGTGGAATGTTACTTCGAACGAAAACGACTGGACTTACACAGTTGATCGTGCAATTAAAGGACAGATTTCTGCTGCAGTTGGTCAGTTCGACGGCGATCCTGAGTCTATTCTGGTTACTCCAGCAATTGAAAAGAATAATGCTGCAAATACACTCGGTTTCTGGAAATCGGGCTTAAACAATGGTATTACTCAAGAAGGTACTTATTTAGGTCATAGCACCCTTGTGGTTAAGTACTCTAACGAGGAGTGGCCAGTTACAACTTGGACTGACCTAGAAACTATAAGCCTAGAAACTGGTGATGCTGCTGAGTATATCGAAATCGATATCTCTTCACTACCAAACGACACCTATCATTTTGCCTTTACAACTACTTCAACCTTTAACTTCCCTGATTTCTTATCATGGGTACAAATTGATAACGTAATTGTACACAAAAGCCCTGAGGCTCCTATGGCCGTTACTTTTGAGGTTGAAGATGAATCAGCCGCTGCAATTACCGATGCTATTGTAACATTTGATGGTGTTGAGTATGCTGCTGGTGAGTACGAGTTTTCAGTTGAAGAGGTGGGTACTTATTCTTACCTAGTTAAGAAAGATGGCTTTATTACTGCTTTTGGTGAGGTTATGGTTGATATGGACGTAACCGAAAGCGTAGTGCTAACCGCTGGAGCAAACCCAACTTATACAGTTACCTTTACAGTTGTAGACAATGAGGAAAATCCTGTTGCTGACGCTATCGTAACTTTCGATGGAGTTGAAGGAACTGCTAATGAGTACGTAATTGCCGATGTTGAGGCAGGTGTTTATGCTTACACTGTGGCTAAGGATGGTTACGAATCGGTTACAGGAAACGTAACTGTTACCGATGCTGATGTAACTGTTGACGTTGTTCTTGTTCCTGCTTCAGGTGTTAATAGCAGCGTGTTCGATAACCTAACTGCTTATCCAAACCCATTCAGCAATGAGATTACCCTTAACGATGCTTCAAAAGTTGAACGCGTAGTTATTTACAACCTTGTTGGTCAAATGGTAATGGATGTTAGGATGACTAGCAACACCATTAACACTAGCGATCTTTCAAGCGGTGTTTACGTTGTTACTTTTGTAGGTAGCAATGGTGAGCGTGCTGTTCGCAAGATGATTAAGCAATAGTTTTTGCATACCATAAAAAAAAAGCTGCCTTCGGGCAGCTTTTTTTTATTGCAAAATAAAATGCTTGTGGTTTTTTTGTAAGAGTATCTATTTCTAGGGTTGTCGCATTGGACTATTTCCTTACCTAATTCAAATGGTGTGTTAAGTCATCTGTTTGATGTTCTGAATTGACAAGAAAATATAAGCAAAGGAGCCACAATTATGTGGCTCCTTTGCTTTTACTATTTGGTAGGCTAACCAGCTAAAACGGTAAATCATCCATTTCGCCTTCCTCGGTCATGGGCATTTCGGGTGGTAGCTCGTCGAAACTTGGTGCTTCGGGTGCACTGGGGCTACCTGCCTGGGCTGCGCCCATAGGCTCAATTCGCCAAGCTTTAACATCGGTGTACCAGCGTCCGTTAAACTCACGCGATTCAACGTTTATCATGGCTTTTAGGGTATCGCCAATGTTTAGGTTATCAATATCCTTAACCTTATCGCCCCAAAGTGCAATGCACACTTTTCGGGGGTATTGGTCTTGGGTTTCGAGTATAAACTCTTGCTTAACCCAGGTTCCGTTTCGCCCCTGACCGCTTTGCTGATCTAATTTCTGAATAAGTTTTCCGGCTATTTCCATCAATTACTCTATTTTCTGTCGGAGTGCTATTCTACAATATCCAAAAGTTCAACTTCGAAAATTAATACTTCGTTGGGTTCAATTGCTCCGCCCGGACGAGGTCTTACACCATAAGCATAATCAGCAGGAATGTAGAACTTGTACTTTGAGCCAACGCTCATTTTCTGTAAACCAAGGGTCCAACCTCTAATAACGCGGTTTAGCTGAAACTCGGCTGGTTCACCTTTTTCTACTGATGAATCAAATACGGTTCCGTCAATTTTTGTTCCGTGATAGTGTACTTTTACCCTGCTGGTTTCGGTTGGTTTTGGACCATTGCCTTCAACTAATACTTCGTACTGTATACCAGTAGTATCAACAATAATGCCTTCGCGCTTAGCATTTTCCTCAAGGAATTTTTGGCCAGCTTCAAGGTTTTCTTTGGCTTTACGCTCTTGCTCTTTGGCAAAGAAAGCGTTAAGATACTCAACAGCCTCATCGTTAGTCATAATGCCTTCCTTTTCGCTGTATACATCATCCAATCCTTTTGCTAGGGCAAGGATATCGATCTCTTCAAGCTGTCCCTGCTTTAGGCTCGAGGCAATGTTTATTCCCAATGCATAGCTTACGCTATCGGCCTCGGTTTTAATATCCTTACTAATGGGGTTTTGTTGGCAACCAACAAGGGCAATAGTTAGGCCCATAATAGGGAGTAGAGCTAATCGTACTAGTTTCATAAAATTGCTATTTAAGTTTAGTTTATTTTATTTAACAGTTTGCGAAGATAGGTAATTATGAATTATACTAAAAGCGATAAGGTTTAAAAATTGCTAACCTGCACATAAACAACAATATGCTATGGTTTTGTGGCTCGTAGCATGTGCTTTTTACCAGGTGGACCAGTCAGCCTTTCAATAGTAAAGCCAACGCTTGTAAGTGTTCGCTTAACACTACCCTTTACGCTGTAGGTAACCAAAACCCCTTGTGACTCTATGCTACTGTAAATTTTACTAAACTGCTCATCAGTCCACATTTCTGGTTGGTCATCAGGGGCAAAAGCATCAAAATATACAAGATTATACTTGTGGTTTGGTTGCCATTGGGTAAAATCGGTTTTTTGCTTTAGAAGGCTGAAATTTTTATTTATCTGTACCTTTTCGTCCCAGGGCGCTTTGCATATTTGATTCCACAGAACAGCTGTTCTTTCGTCAAGCGAATTACTGTAGTTAAGCAGCGCCAGCTCTTCGGATGTAAGCGGGTGAAGTTCGAGGGCGTGATAGTTTACCGTTGCCCCGTTAGCCAAAGCCCATTGGGCTGTTAGCGCACAATTAAGGGCAGTGCCCAAGCCAACTTCGAGCACAGTAATTTCATTTGCATTTACGGATGATAGCCCAGCGTCAATAAAAATATGCATTGCCTCGGCTATGGCTCCATGCAGCGAGTGGTAATGTGCTTTGTACTGGCTCGAGTACAATGTAGATGAGCCATCGGCAGTGCTATAGGGCAATTTTTCATTCTGGGTCATTGGGCAAAAGTAGTATCAATTTTAGTTTGTGTAAAACAATGGGGTGCGTTTTTTTGCTATAATTCCGAAGTCAAATCTACTATCTTTGCAAAAATGGGCTAACAATGCGGTTAGATATTTATCTTGTTAAAAACGCTTTTTTTTCCTCGCGCGAGTTGGCAAAGTTCAACATAACAAAAGGAAACGTACTGGTTAATGGTAAGGTTGCTATAAAACCTTCGCTTCAGGTTGATGCTAGCGATGAGGTTACCTTATCCAATCAAAATGTTATGCCCTATGTTAGCAAGGGAGGCTTTAAACTCGAAAAGGCGTTGCAGCTTTTTGGCGTTAGTTGTAACGGGCTTCAGGTTATTGACGTTGGAGCCTCAACAGGAGGCTTTACCGATTGCGTTTTACAGCATGGAGCGGCCAGCGTTTGCGCTATCGATGTTGGCACTAATCAGCTTGTTAGTATACTGAAGGAAAATCCTAGGGTTACCTCAATTGAGGGGGTTAACATTAAAGATTTAAATACAAACATCCTCAATCCAAGCCAGTTTCATTTGCTGGTTACCGACCTATCGTTTATCTCGCTTACTAAGGTTATGGGGTATTTTAAAAACTTACTCTTACCTCAGGGTTCAGTCATAGCACTCATTAAACCACAGTTTGAGGTTGGGGCTAGCTCGGTGGGCAAGGGGGGAATTGTGAAAGATCCTCAAGCCCATAAAATGGCCATTAGGAGCGTGATAGTTTCGGCTGCCGAGCATGGGCTTTTCGCTAAGCAGCTTAGCTGGGCACCAATACAAAGCGCATCAAAAAATATTGAGTATTTAGCGCATTTTGTTCAGGAGCCGGTTGAGGAGCCAAATATCGACGAGGTAGTGAAATTGGCCTTTGCTCAGCGCAAAAGCGTGCAAACTATTTGAGACACCTCATTTATTTTATAACTTGCACAGGTATTTTTTTGAAAAAAATTATAACAATCAAACAGCTATAAAAATGAAAAGATTACTTATGCTTACCCTATCCGCTGGGTTGCTTTTCGGTGTTTTCTCCTGTAAGGAGAAGAACCCATTGCTAACCGATTACAACACTCCATTTAATGTTCCTCCTTTTGACAAGATAAAGGTTGAGCATTTCGAGCCTGCCTTTATGGAGGCCATGAAGCAGCAAAAGCAGGCTATTGATGCAATTGTGAATAGCACCGAAGAACAAACTTTTGAAAATACTATTATTGCTCTCGAGTACAGTGGCCGATTGCTTTCGGAGGTAACAAGCGCATTTTACCCGTTAACTTCGGCAAACACCAACCCCGAAATTCAGGAGCTTGCCCAAAAAATGGCAACAACTCTGAGCAGCCATGGCGATGACATTAGCCTTAACCCCGAGCTTTTTAAGCGCGTAAAAGCAGTTTACGACCAAAAGGATGCGCTTGAGCTTAATTCCGAGCAGCAAATGCTCCTTAAAAAGGTGTATAATGGCTTTGTTAAGGGTGGTGCCAATTTACCCGAGGATAAGCAAGCTCGCTTCCGCGAGATAAACGAAGCGCTTGCCCAGCTTACCGTTCAGTTTGGCGATAATGTGCTTGCCGAAACCAATAATTACCAAATGGTTATTGATAACGAAGCCGATTTGGCTGGGTTACCAAAATGGCTGATTGCTGCAGCTCAAGAGGCTGCAAATGAGGCTGGTCTCGAAGGCAAATGGTTGTTTACCCTGCATAACCCCAGTTGGATTCCATTTCTTACCTATTCGGAGAATCGTGAGCTTCGCGAAAAGCTTTATCGTGCCTACTTTATGAGGGGTAACAACGATAATGAGAATGACAATAAGAAGATTATCGAGCAAATAATTCCACTTCGACTCGAACGTGCCCAACTGCTTGGCTACCCAACGCACTCGCATTATATTTTAGAGGATAACATGGCCAAAAATCCCGAAACAGTTAATTCCTTTTTGGCTAGCCTTTGGGAACCTGCCCTGAAGCGTGCAAAATCTGAAGCGTACGATATGCAAAAGATGATCGACGCCGAAGGCGACAACTTCCGCCTTGAGCCTTGGGATTGGTGGTACTACGCCGAAAAGGTTCGTAAGGAGAAGTACGACCTCGACGAGAATATGCTTAAGCCATACTTTCCGCTCGAGGGTGTTAAGAAGGGTATCTTCCTGCTAACCGAAAAATTGTACGGATTACAGTACGAAAAAATAACCGACATTCCTCTTTACCATCCTGAGGCTGAGGCCTACGAGGTGAAAGAAGCCGATGGTAGCCACGTTGGTGTTTTGTATATGGACTTTCATCCTCGAGCAAGCAAGGTGAGCGGTGCATGGATGACCGAGTTCAGAGGACAGCATGTGTCGCGCAATGGCGAGTTCGTTCCTCCTGTTATAACCATTGTTTGCAACTTTACACGTCCAACTGCCGATAAGCCAGCATTGCTTTCGCTTGATGAGGCTCAAACTTTTTTCCATGAGTTTGGCCATGCGCTTCACGGATTGTTAGCAAACTCCACTTACCCAAGGCTTGCTGGAACAAATGTTTCGCGCGATTTTGTTGAGCTTCCCTCACAAATTATGGAGAATTGGAGTACCGATCCTGAGTTCCTCAAAATGTACGCCTTCCATTACGAAACAGGCGAGCCTATCCCCGATGAGCTTATTAGCAAGATGAAGGCGAGTGGTAGCTTTAACCAAGGTTTTGCCACAACCGAGTTTCTTGCTGCAGCAATTCTCGACATGGAGTACCACACCCTTGAGCAGGTTGATAACTTTGATGTGTTGAGCTTCGAGAAGCAAGCAATGGATAAAATTGGCCTTATCGATGAGATTATTCCACGCTATCGTAGCACCTATTTCAAGCACATTTTTAGCGGAGGCTATAGCAGTGGATACTACAGCTACATTTGGTCGGGACAACTCGATGCCGATGCATACGAGGCATTTAAGGAAACTGGTGATATTTTCGATGCCGAAACTGCAAAGCGCTTCCGTACATTGCTTGAGAAGGGCGGAACCGTTGATCCTGCTGATCTGTACAGAGAGTTTCGTGGTGCCGATCCAAACCCCGAAGCATTGCTAAGGCAACGAGGTTTGCTATAGCACAACTATTATAGGAGGTTTAGTTATGATGCTGGCCAAAAAGTACGCTTTTTGGCCAGCATCTTTTTTGTTATGGCTTAAGGACAGAGGCCTTGCGCACAACCAACGATTCGTATGCTGTAATGCAGAGCGTGAAAACTGATACGATTAGCAAACTTACAGAAATATAGGTGGGCAAGTCTGAGAAAAATGCCAAAACCATGACAACAAAACAAAAGCCAATCATATGCCAAAAGTAGCCTCTTTCAGATATGCTGTTTCGGTAAAATACTAAGCGAAAAAGTGAAAAAAGGCTAGCAATGCTAATTATAAACAAAAAGTTTCTGTCGGAATGTTGTTCATCCAAAAGGACAACCGATCCGGCAGTAATGCCTGAGTATGCTATACCCACAAGAATATACGAAATAATTTTAGCTAAGCTAATTTTGGCAGGTGAAACATCTGCTGGCGAAAAGTATTCGCTTTCAAAGTTGTTAAATTCGCTTTTGCTAACAACTCTAGCTTCCATTGCATTTTTAAACATTATATCTGTGTAGATGTAAGGAAATGTTTTGCGATGCTTTAGGTAAACTAGAACAAAAGCATCCTTATCAATTTCACTGGTATTAAGTTTAGTGCTGTGGTAGTCGAGCCTAAAGCGAATAATTCCTTTAGGATTCGGAATCGTAATCGTTTCAGTATGGCCAATGTAGAATACTTCGTCGCTGGCAGTTTTTATTGTCGCTTTGCGCAGGGTATACTGGTTCTTAGGAAAAAGGCATTTTATGGTTAGCATTAGTTTAATTTTTGTGAATTGGTTTTATTAAAAAAGCGAATTTAATTGATATTGAAACACATTCAATATTTACTTTAAAGAAACTTTTTAAGTCTTCTTTATAAGCCTAATTACTATTAGTTTATTTTGATCAATAGTTACTTCGTGTTTGCGAATTTTTTTATAGGCTCAAAATAAGCCACAACTAGGCTAGGTGTTTAAACCCGTATTTTTTATAATAAATACAAGTTAACCGCAAAGTTATAGTACAAGGTAGATTGTGATAATTTTTTATTCAAAATTTTCTTGCCTACCTTAGACTAACAATTACTAACTAATTCTGCTAAAATATGGAAGAGCTAACATCCCTTATTCCCTCAACCGATTGGTTAATGGATTTCATTGTCACCTATGGAGGTAAGCTTATACTAGCGCTAGTTACCCTAATCATAGGTTTTTGGCTAATTGGCCGTCTTGTACGCATGATGAAGCGTATTTTTCAGAAGCGAGATTTTGACAAGACCCTACAAAAGTTTTTGGTTCAGCTAGTTGGTGTTACGCTTAAAATTCTTTTAGCTATTAGCGTAGTAACCATGGTTGGGGTGCAAATGACCTCGTTTATTGCTCTTTTAGGTGCAGCAGGCTTGGCCTTTGGTATGGCGCTATCGGGCACATTGCAAAATTTTGCTGGCGGGGTAATGCTGCTTATCCTCAAACCTTTTAAGGTTGGCGACTATATCGAGGCGCAAGGGTTTGCAGGCACTGTAAAGGAGATACAAATTTTTCATACCATTCTTAACACTCCCGATAAAAAGCTTATTATCATCCCTAATGGTGGGCTAAGTACAGGCTCTATGATTAACTACTCGGCCGAGCCGCAACGACGGGTTGATTGGACCTTTGGCATAGCATATACCGATGATATTGACCGTGCAAAGGCAATCATCCTCGATGTGGTTACAAACGATGATCGCGTGCTTAAGAATCCTGAACCATTTGTTGGCGTTATCTCACTTGGCGACAGCTCGGTAAATATAGCCACCCGCGTTTGGGTCGAAGCAGCAGATTACTGGGATGTGTTCTTTAAAATGAACGAGGCGGTTAAGAAAGAGTTCGATGCTAAGGGCATTTCTATTCCTTTCCCGCAGCACGATGTGCATCTTTTTCAGCAAAAGTAACCGCTTTACATAACGCATATGCAAGGGTTTTGTCTGGCTAGTATTTTGCTAGCTAAGGTGAAACCCTTGGTTGTTCTGCTCCATGGTGGTGTAAAACGAGTAAAGCTCGGTGTCAAGCGGGTAATCCCAGCAGCCCATTCGATGAAACTGCTCGCCACCAAACCCTGTTTTAAATCGGTATAGTCCGTACATAGGATGTGTGGGGTTTGGACGAGGTGCTAAGCCAAACATATCGTACTCGGTGCAGCCCATTTTTTGCGCTGTAAGCATTGCTTGCCATTGCAATGCGTAGGTTGCCATTAGCTGTCGGCCTTGGTTTGCCGAGGCTCCGTATAGGTAGTAGGCTCTATTTTCCGACATCACCAAAAACATGGCGGCAAGGGGTATTCCATCTTTTTCGGCTACAAGTAACCTCACATCGGCTGGCGATTGCGTGTTGCTTACCTTAGCCTGAAGCACTGCTCTAAAATACTCAATATTATGCAGGTAAACCCCATTCCTGTTCGCGGTTTCGGTGTAAAGCGTATACCAAACGTCTAAGTTTTCAATCCCTGCCGATTTTACCATAACCCCTTTACGCTGCGATAGCCCAATGTTGTATCGTGTTTTGGGCTTCATTTGCTTTAAAATTGCTTCGGGGCTTTTCCTCAGGTTGATAAATAGCGTGTTCGATGGAAGTATGTTTGTCGATGCTTTCCGTAAGTTCCAGTTTTCGGTGCTGAAGTTGAAGCGCATTTCCTGTGTTGTAATTTCGGGTGGACCTAGCCAAAGCCCTTTGCTATCGTAGTAATCGTGGTCTTTTGCCCAGTGCGATTCCCACGATAGGTCGTAACGAATTAGCACACACTCTTTGGGCAGGTATGGTTTTATGCTTTCCGATAGCTGCTCCAAAAAGCATCCCTGTAGCTCTTCAGCGGGTTCAAGTTCGGGGCCATAGGGTACGTATGCAATTACATGGTTTTTGTCGATGGGCTGGAGCACAACAAGCAGATCGGCTATTCTTTTAATCTTTGGGTTAGTATCAACGGCATTTGCTGGCAACGATGCTTTGTAGTCGAGCGCTAGCGTATTTATGCCCATTCGCTCTTTAACGGACGACCAAAAGGCTGTTTGCTGGACAATGGGCGATGAGTATAGCTCGTTGGTTTGCTTGGGATGGACTTCGTAAATCATCTCTATACTGAAAATATTGGCTAAAACTATTTTTTAAAAAAAGTAAAAGTGCTTAAACCGTAGCGGTTAAGCACCTTTCTCGCATAATAATGCGCTTATTTTCAGCAGCAAAGCTATTTATTTTGTTACACAATGCAAAATATTAGAGGTTGTTTGTTAACACCCTTTGTTTTGGTATTCAGAAAAATGCTATTGTGACTATAGCGATGTAAAGAATCCAATATTCACCCAAATGCTTAGCGATGAGTTTTCCTCAAATAGTTTGCTCAAACGGCTATCGAAACCAAATTCGAATTTCGATTTGGAGCTAAGCTCATAGCCCAACAGCGGGGCTAGCCTTATCTCTAGGTCGTTTGAGCCATTGTTATTGGTTATGCCCAAATACTCGTTGCTCAGTTTAAGGTAGAATTCGTTGGGGTCGACCCTGCTACCCGACAAGGGTAGCTCAACGCTTGCCCTGTAGCGAGCCCTAAGCTGAATGCTATTCTCGGGGCCAAAGGTTTGGTCGAGCGCAATGCGGTTACCCAGCCTAAAGGTTTCGTATTTTTTAGTCCAGGCAAATTGTTGTGCTATTCTATGGTACAGCTCACCGTCTCTAACCCTAAGCGTATAGCCAATGCCAAAGCTACTGCGGGCGCCTGTGGCTTTAGTTAGGGTTGTGGCAAAATCGGTAAGCACATTGGTGTGCTTAAAAACGCCCTGTGCGTTGTGGCTTTTGGTGTAAAAGCTTTGTCGGCTTTCGAGACCGTGTGCAAATTTAAACCCTTTAGGTAGCTTATACGAAAGGCTCAGTTTTGGGAGTACCCCAGAGCTAACCGAGGGTTGTGATAAGCCTAAAAGAGGGAATATTCCTAATATGGTAAGGAGGAGGAGTTTATAAATCTTCATGGTACAGAAAATCTAGAAAATAAGGTTATCGGGTTCGCGTTGAACAATTCGAAGCTGCTTTTCAACCTCACCATTTTTATTTATGAGGAGTTCGAATAGCCTGAATGCGCCATCTACTTTTGCCTCAACAACAATTTCGTATTTTAGCTCGTAGGCCGATGAGGAATTTCCCTTATCAATTAGCTCAATTAGGGTTGCCGTTGAGGCTGATGTCCATTGCAGTTGAATTTTATCGATTTTGTAGCTGCCTAATGCCTTTGTTAGGGTTGTTTCGATAAGTTGACTAGTTTGAGGATTAAGGTCGTTCAGCTTTACCTTTTTCTCAACATCTTGTATATGCCCAAGGGTATCGAATTTTACGCTAAACAGACTCTTATTAACTTTGAATTTTGCCTCATAGCTAACACCTTCGTTGCTAATTTCCTTGTACCATTTTGGCTTTGACTTTTCCTTAATCGTGCTAACAAATTCAATGGCTTTTGCTGGGGCAAAGCTCTCATTAATCTTTTGCTCGCGCTCAAATTTTTCCTGCGCTTGCAATGTGTCTATTGAAGCACTAAATGCCACAATTAGGGGCAATAGCAAAGGGAGAAAGGAGTTGAGTTTGATTGACATTGTTTTTTTATTTTTTGCTTTATGAGATAACGCTACACATCGGTTTTTGTTTAGCAAACAAAGCATAAATACGCTCTCTTTTGCCTTAAAAACTAATGCGAAACTTTTCTCTTTTACAGCTAAGCTATATCTCCAGATTTGTCAGCTTATCGGTTATGCTAAAGTCGTACCCTGGGTACTCAAAAATTGATGTGCGAGGTTCGGTTTCGCCAATTGAGTAGCCCCAAACGTTTTTGTACTCTTTGGTGTCTTCACCCATTTCTTCAAGCTGATGAATATACTCGCCAATGGGTTTCGACTCGATAATGATAAACTTGCCAATCTTGTTTATAATTGGGCTGTGCCAGCGGGTATGGTCGTGGTCAAACTCAAGTATTCGCCGGCCCCAGCGGGTTATGCCAATGGTACGGAACGTAAGGCTTTTGCCCACGCCTGGCAGGTTAATTACGTTTCGGTCGGTGGCTAGAAACGGAATATCGGCTTTTTGGCGAAGCGCTTTCAGGTTGTCAACCATATGCTCGGCCTCAAGCGGGAACCGCTTAATTTCATTCCTAAATTGCGATGGGATTTGCCCAATCACCTTTTCCTCAATTTGCTCCTGTACCGCACGGGCATTGGTTGCGTAGTTAAAGGTATTCTCGAGGAATCCTTTTACCGAGAAGGTGTAGTAGGTAATTACGCCAATGTCGTTTAGCACTTTACGTAGCTTTGCCGTATGCCCCCTGCGCGAAGCTGCCGAGGTGAATACGAGCTGATTGGTTACTGTCCAACCCACCGAAACAAGCCTTTTAACAGCCAAAGCCGATTCGGGCGTCACCTCCATGGGCGACTCAAAATGCGTTTGGATAACAAACTGCTTAATGCCATATTTCGAGGCGCGCTGCTTAAAATCGCCAAGTATTTGGGTAAGCTCCTCGGTTACTCGCTGCGGAAGGTAAGCAAGCAAGCGCGTACCTAGGCGTATGCGTTGTATTTCGGCATACTTTTTACCATCAGGTCTTGTTTTATTTGCCTCAACCTTACGGATAACCATTTCGAGAACGGCATCGAGTATCTTCTTCAGCGATTTATTTTGGCTCATCAGCGCATCGCCACCGGTAATTAGTATATCGCGAAGCTGCGTATCGTTCTCCCAGTACTTGAGCAACCGTTGCAGCTTTTCGTCCCAGGTTTCGTTGGGCTTAAGCTTATCGAGATTAAAGTTGAGGTTTCCGCGCTGAAAATCGTACATACGTTGGCACGATACGCACAACCCTCCACAGGCACGACCCATGGTGTCGGGGATAAGAATAGCCACTTCGGGGTAACGACGGTGAACGCTATGGTGCGAGGGTAGGAGCCAACCTGCAGCATTGGGTTTGCCGGGTTCAACCTTGTCCTCTTTTTCCCATGCTTGTATGTTGCCAAATTGGTCGATTAGCGGTTTGCTATAGATAACGTAATGGCGAATGGCCAAATCCGATCCGGCAGTAAAGTCCGATGTTCGGGCGTTAAGTAATGAAAGGTAGTATGGGTTTACAAAGAAGGGGATTCCTTTCTTATCGGCCTTTTCAAGAATTTTTTGCGTTTCTAAATCGAGCGAGTAGTCGAGCAGCTCGTTAAGCAGCTTTGGCGAACGCACGGCAAACCGTAGGTGGAAACGGTAGTCGTCCCACCATTTGCGCATCTTTTCAATTTTTTGCTCATCGGTTAGCCCATCCTCAAAGCAGTAGCGGGTATCGCCAATTTCGCAGCTGTTAATGTTTCGCATTAGTATGCGGATGATGCGCTCCTTGTTCTCCTCGCGGATTTTTATAACGTTAGGGTCGAGCCCATCGTGCCAGCGTTCCATCCACTCTTCCACCTTTTCTCTGCTTGGGATGTTTTGCGGAAGCTGGTTGCTCAGCTGGCGAAAGAGGTATATCATATCCTGAAAGAATAGAGGCTTAGCACCACCTGAACCTTTTTTTATACCTAGCCAAAGAAGCTGAAATGGAGCGGTAAGCGTTTTTTGGCCGTTGCGGTATGGGTTTGAAAATTCGCGTCCCGAGTTATCAAGATAGTCGAGAATGCGGATAGCGGCAAAGTCTTGCCACCTTAGCTGTTCAAAACCTGAGCGTCCGCCCTTTTCGCTGTTGTAGTAGCTAACCGCTTCGGGGTTTTCGCTCAGAACCTCCATGGCCCATTCGCGTACTTTCTGCTTGGCCTCATCGAGCGTAGCCGATTGGGTGTATATCTCCTCAAGCCTTGGGTTCTCCCTAAATAGCTTGCGCAGAAGCGTGAGCGACCTGGCCGAAAG
>NPID01003090.1_pt2 | contig 25807 bp, 20 predicted proteins | sample 8637491 | NCBI WGS metagenome assembly NPID01 (sample SAMN07420843, study PRJNA396082) | bioreactor metagenome | isolation source: sample BA6 brine-fed electro-methanogenic bioreactor BA | place: Japan: Kochi | collected 2016-06-14 | reverse complement strand
TCCACGTGCTGCAGGGCGAGCGGGAGATGGCGGCCGACAACAAGACCATTGGCCGCTTCGAGCTGGTCGGCATTCCTCCCGCCCCGCGCGGCGTTCCCCAGGTCGAGGTCACCTTCGATATCGATGCCAATGGCATCCTGCACGTTTCGGCCAAGGATCTCGGCACCGGCAAGGAGCAGTCGATCAAAATCACCGCCTCCTCCGGCCTGTCCGATGACGAGATCGAGAAGATGGTCAAGGATGCCGAGGCCCATGAGGCCGAGGACAAGAAGAAGCGTGAACTGATCGAGGCCCGCAACCAGGCCGACGGGCTGGTCTACACCACGGAAAAGTCCCTCGACGAGCATGGCGGTAAGGTCGACGAGGAGACCAAGGGCAAGATCCGCTCGGCTCTGGAGGAGCTGAAGAAGGCCATGGAGGGTGACAGCGCCGAGGAAATCCGCCAGAAGACCGAAGATCTGGCCAAGGTATCCCACAAGCTGGCCGAAGCCATGTATGCCCAGAGCCAGGAAGGCGCCGCCCAGGCCGGAGCCGAGGGCGGCCAGCCCGAAGGGGCGGCCGGTGACGAAGGGGTGGTCGACGCTGAATTCGAGGAAGTTGACGAGAGCAAGAAGTAAGCCGTCGAAGGTGCAATAAATTTTGGTTACATACAGGAGCCGGGGCGATGCCCGGCTCCTGTTGCTGTTCCATAAACCCAGCCATCCGGATTTTCCGGATGGGAACTATAGCGGCGGCCCCCCGGGGGGGCGGCGAGGGATGACGAGTTTGGCCAAGCGCGATTATTACGAAGTTCTGGACGTCAACCGGAATGCCAGCGATACCGAGATCAAGAAGGCTTATCGGCGGCTGGCCCTGAAGTTTCACCCCGACAAGAACCCCGGTGACAAGGAGGCCGAAGACCGTTTCAAGGAACTCTCGGAGGCTTATGCCGTCCTCTCTGATGGCCAGAAGCGGGCCACTTACGACCAGTTTGGTCACGCCGGCCTTGGCGGCGGGGGCTTTTCTTCCGAAGGTTTCGGTTTCGGGGGAAGCCCCTTTGAGGACATCTTCGGTGACATCTTCGGTGACATCTTCGGCGGTGGCGCTCGCCGCAGCCGCGGTCGGCGCGGCGACGACCTGCGCTACAACCTCAGCATCAGCTTCGAGGAAGCGGCCTTCGTCCTGGATACCAAGATCCAGATCCCCCGCAATCAGAGCTGCGAGGAGTGCGAGGGGTCGGGGGCCAGAAAAGGGACCGGGGCCAAGGTTTGTCCCACCTGTCAGGGAGCCGGCCAGGTCCGCTACCAGCAGGGCTTTTTCTCGCTGACCCGTCCCTGTCCCGAGTGTTCAGGGCAGGGCAAGGTCATCGAAAACCCCTGTCCGAACTGCCGGGGAACCGGCCGAGTCAAGGGCCGAAGAACCCTCTCGCTGAAAATTCCCGCCGGGGTCGAAACCGGCAGTCGCCTCAAGCTGAGTGGCGAAGGGGATCTGGGTGCCCAGGGTGGCCCGCCCGGCGATCTTTACGTGGTCATTACGGTCAAGGACCACCCGATTTTCAAGCGGGAAGGGCAGGAGGTCATTTGCGAGATCCCCATCTCCTTCGTCCAGGCGGCCTTGGGCTGCGAACTCGAGGTTCCGACTCTGGACGGGAAGGTCAGCCTCAAGGTGCCGGCCGGTACCCAGTCGGGCAAGGTCCTCAATCTGGCGGGCAAGGGGATACCAGTTCTGCAGGGGTACGGCCGGGGAGACCAGCTGGTGGTGCTGCGGGTGGAAACCCCCACCAAGCTGACGGCGAAACAGCGAGAGCTGCTGGAGGAGTTCGCCCGCGAAGGCGGCGAGGAGGTTCATCCCATGGGGAAGAGCTTCTTCGACAAGGTCAAGAACCTGTTTGACTGAGAAGATGGCACGCCGGGACAGAGACGGATCTCTTCGGCGTGCCTTTGTTTTTGTGGCTGATGCAGCGGAGGGGCAATGAAGCGGATTACCTACAGCTGGTTGCTGGTGATGATGGTCGCCCTGTTCTGTTTCGGGGGGGGGACCCAGGCGGCCGAGACCGATATCCGGGGCGGACGAAGGCCTACGGCTGCGGAGACCTCCCTGCAGAAGGGGATCGAGCTGTACCGGTCGGGCCAGACCGAGGAGGCCCTTTCCCTGTTGCGGGGCTTCGTGGTCCGCAATTACAGTTCGCCGCTTTTGCCCCAGGCCTACCTGTACCTGGCCCGAATCTTTCGCGACCAGGGCCGCCCCGACGAAGCCATCCTCTATCTGAGCCGGATTCCCGCTGCGCAGCGCGGAGCGGAGGTGCTGCTGGTCGAGGGGGCATCGCTGATCGCCACCGGCGAGGCCGGCCGGGGGGTGGACATGCTCAAGGAGGTGTCCGCTGCGGCATTGAGCCAACCCGACCGGGATCTGCTCTACACCTCCAGGGCCGAGGGCCACGCCCGCCTCGGGCAATTTTTGCAGGCCCTGGTTTTTCTTCATCAGGGGCTGGCCCAGGGAGCCGGCCAACCCGCCGAGCTTCTGGAGCAGGCCCATGGGCTGCTCCAGGGGCGGATGGAAGAGACCGATCTGGCCGAAGCCGCCTTCATGTTCCGGGGCACGCCGATCGGCGAGGACGCCACCCTGCAGCTGGCCGAGCGGGTCTTTGCCCGCGGCGATCGGCAGCGGGCCCTGCAGCTGCTCGGCCCCGTGGTGCACGGCACCACCCGCTTTCCCTACCGCAGCGAGGCGGCCCTGCTCTACGACCGCCTGACCGGCAACGCCTGGCTGCAGCGTGCCGTAGGCGTGGTGCTTCCGCTGTCCGGCCGATACGCCACCTTCGGTCAACTGGTGCGCCGGGGCATGGAGCTGGCCCTGGAAATCCACAACGAATCCAATCCGCCGGTCCGTTTCCAGTACCGCGACGGCGGCGCCGACCCCGATCAGAGTGCCCAGGCGGTCTCCGCCCTGGCCAACGGCGAGCGGGTCATGGCGATCGCGGGCCCGCTGACCGGTGCGGCCTCGGCCGCCGCCGCCGCCCAGGCCCAGCAGGAACGGGTTCCGCTGCTCTCCCTTTCCCAGCGGGACGGGCTGCCCGAGTCCGGCCCTTACGTTTTCCGCAACTCACTCACCACGCGTCTGCAGGTCGAGACCCTGGTCCGCTATGCGATCGAGGACCAGGAGATGACCACCTTCGGCATCCTTTATCCGGAAAACAAATTGGGCCGGGAAATGGCCGAACTCTTCGCCTGGGAGGTCGAGCGCTATGGTGGCCTGGTCCTCAACCGCCAGAGTTATCCGGAAAAAGCCACCGATTTCCGCCGTCAGATCAAACTCCTCAAGGGCGAAGATCCAGACGCCCCGGATCAGGGCAGGGAGGCCGGTCCTGAGACGACGCCGGCCAATCCAGAGGAGGGGGGGGTGGTTCCCGAGGAGCCGGCGGTGGCTTTCGATGCCCTGTTTATTCCCGATTACGCCGAGCAGGTCGGGTTGATCGCCCCCCAGCTTGCTTTTTACGGCATCGAAGAGTTGCCTCTGCTCGGCATCAACGGCTGGAATTCCCCCGAACTGCTGCGGGTTGCCGGCCGCTATGTCGAAGGAGCGGTGTTTGTCGACGGGTTTTTCCGCCACAGCAGCTATCCCTTCGTGCAGGAGTTCGTCAAGCTGTATGTTGAAAAGTACGGCGAGGAACCGACTATTCTGGAGGCCCAGGGATTCGATGTGGCCGGCATCCTTCTGGCCGCCCTCGATCGCTCCGAGGTGCGCACCCGCGAGGATCTCTGGATGGCCCTGATTCAGCTGCGGAACTATCCCGGCGTTACCGGTGCCACCAGCTTCAACGAACAGGGCGATGCCGAAAAAGTCCTGTTTCTGCTCCAGGTGCAGAACGGCAGCATCGTCCAGATCAATTGAACAACCATCAACGGCTAACTCGGATTGAAGGCCCTGCCGAATTATCGGCAGGGCCTTTCGGTTGTCGGGCAACCGGGCTTGTTTTCTTGAAACCGGGGCCGCTATACTGGGGAAGAATGCCTGCACGGGAGGTAAGTCTTATGCGCCATGGCCTGATTCTTTTTCTCGTTGGTCTGCTGAGCGCCTGCGCCTCGGCACCCGGGCCGCCAGCCACGGAAGCGGTGACGCTGCCCGGCGCCACCGGCATTGCCGGACGGGTCAGCGGTCACGACGGAGCGCCGGCCCAAGGCGCTTTCGTTTACGCCTATCGCAGTCCCCGGGGCGGCTTGCGGGGACCGGCCGATTTCGAAGCGCCGGTCGGGGAGGACGGCCGCTATTTTCTCGATCTGGTCGAGGGGCGCTATTACCTGGTCGCCCGGGCCCGCCGGGGCGGCGCCGATGCCGGACCGCCGCGCCCCGGGGATGCCTGGGCCCTCTTCCCGCGAAATCCGGTGGCGGTTGCAGCCGGTCTGACCAGCCGGGCCGATTTCGTGCTCCAGGGGATCTCTCAGCCGATGTTGCTGCGCGAGGGGAGTCTGACCGCCGGCGATACGGGCTTTCGCGGCCGGGTGGTCGACGGTCGGGGCAAGCCGGTGAGCGGCGCCTTCGCCATGGCGTACCGGGATGCCGATTTCCGCCGGATGCCCGACTTCACCTCACCTGCGGTCGGTGAGGATGGGGGGTTTCTTCTGTATGTGCCGGAAGCGGGAACCTACTGCCTGGCCGTGCGTACCCGAACGCGGGGCCAGCCCATGGCCGGGGAGCTGTATGGGGTTTTGGGAGAGGGCCGGCAGGGCTGCCGGAGCCTGCGCCAGGGAGAGATTCTGGAGGTCGGGGCGATTGTGGTGGCGCCCTACCGGCGGTAGCGCCTGGGTCGTTACCGTTTGGTGAAAAGTTCCGGCCCCTGGAATGGCCGGCCGGGCTTTGTCGATCCCGGGGCCTTCTGGCCTCAGAGGGGCTCTCCGGCGGCCAGTAGGGCGTAGAGCATTCCCACCCGAGCCATATCCAGCCCTTTTTCCGCCGCCATCTTCAAGGGAATGCCGTAGATCGCCTCGAGCTCCAGCGGTCGCCCCTCCAGGCGGTCGATCATCATGCTCGGCCGGTAGTGGTCCATGCCATCGGTGAATTCGATCATCCGGTCGATAAAGTCGCGCGGAATCTTTTCGCTCAGCCCCTGGGCATTGGCCGCCATGACCACCTCCTCCATGAGATAGCGGACCTGCTGCCGACCTGGCAGGCCGGCGAGCAGGTCGGTGACGTCCCGTCCGGTCAGGGCGCACAGGCCGTTGAAGGGAATGTTCCAGACCAGCTTTTCCCAGCGGGCCCGGCGCAGGTCGGCAACCGCCTCGCATTGGATCCCCGAGCTGCGAAACCGGGCGGCGATGGCTTCGGCCCGTTCCGAGGGCCCTCCGACCAACTCGCCCAGGCGGATATGCCCCTGTCCCAGATGCAATAGCGTCCCAGGTTCGCCCCGGTTGGCGCACAGAAAGGCAATGCCGCCCAGCACCCGTTCGGCGCCCAGGGCGGCGGCCAGCAATTCCTCGTTGCCCAGCCCGTTCTGCAGCGTGAGGATCGCCGTCCGGTCGCCCAGCAGCGGTCGCACCAGTTCGACCAGCCGATGGTTGGCGAAGGTCTTGAGGCCGACCATCACCAGATCGACCGGGCCGATGTCCTCCGGACGGCGAAATCCCTGCACCTTCTCCAGATGAAAGTCGCCGTCCACCGAGCGAACCTGCAGCCCGTTGTCGCGGATGGCCCGATAATCGCTGCGCAGCAGAAACCGTACGTCCTGCCCACTGCGTTGCAGCATGGCGCCGTAATAAAGCCCGAGAGCCCCGGCCCCGACAATCCCGATTCTCATTGTCCACCACCTCGTTGTTGAATCTCTGGTATCCCTGAAGGCCGCGGTTCAGAAGCGATATCTCATTCCGAAGAGCGGTCCTTGATCGCCCCTGCCGAGGGTCACGCCGTACCTTTCCCGCAGGGGCTGTTTTTCCCTTTCGTGCAGGTCCCGGTTGTACTTGTGCGCGTGGTTGACGGCGTTGAAGATGTTGCCGGTGTACCAGCCGGCTTCAAAAAACAGCAGAAGGGCGCCGACCGTTTCATTGCCGCTGGCGAAGGACTCGAGGGCGCCGAGGAGGAAGGCGGCGTTTAGACCGAAGGCGAGGGCGGCGTCGCGGGGCCGCTCGACGTACAGCTGACCGGCGCCCGGCAGCAGCGCCGAGAGGGTTCCGGCAACCCCTGGCGATTTGCTGGGCAGCCGCTGCATCCGCTCGAGTTCGGTGGCCAGGCCGGCGGCGGGCGCCGCGTTGAGTTGCTGCAACTGGTCGCGGGCGAGGCCGTAGCGGCCCTCCTCGATCAGAGACCAGGCAATGCGATACCGGAGCGCTGCGCCGACTTCCGGCTGGTCGGTTTCTTCGAGCAGGGTCCGCCAGCCCTCGCGGGCCAGGCGGTACTCGCCCTTTCGCCAGTGAAGCTCGATGCTGCGATAGCGGGCCGTTCCGGCCTGGGGCGCGGCGGGATAATCGCGGATCACGCGGGCGAAGGCCGTCTCCGCCTTTTCCCAGCGCTCGCCGGCCAGGTAGGCCTCGGCAATTCCCAGGGCCGCTTCGGGAGCTTCAGGGGCGTCGGGGGACAGGTGGAGAAACCGCTTGTACTCGGTGATGGCCCGGTAATAATCCTGTTCCGCGAGCAGGGCGTCGGCAAAGGAGAGAAGCGGATGGCGGTCCAGCGCCGAAGCCGGAGCGGGCAGGCAGACGACCCAAAAAAGCAGATAAACCAGCACTCTGGCAGCTGACATGACGAACCCGTTGCCGAAAAAAGGAGGGAAATCCTAACACAGGGAACGGAGCAGGGCCAGATGAAAAAGGGCTTCCGGGCGCTAAGTGCTTGTTAAATGGGGACTTGGCCTTGACGGGGAAGATCGATTATGGTAACCTGTCAACTTGCGAACGGGAGGAGAAACCCATGTTCAAAGTAGGTGACATGGCAGTATACCCCACCCAGGGAGTGGGGGTGATTGAGGCGATCGAAGCGAAAGAATTTTCTGGGGAAAAGCACAGATTTTATATCCTGCGGATCGTCGACAGCGACATGACGATCATGGTGCCGATCGATAACGCCGACCAGGTCGGATTGCGTACCCTCATCGCCAAGGACCGGGTTTCCTCGGTTTTCGACATTCTCGAAGAAAAATCCGCCAACGGCCAGGCGGTGGCTTCGTGGAGTCGGCGGCAGCGGGAATACAACGAAAAGATCAAATCGGGCGACCTGTTTGAAGTGGCCCAGGTGCTGAGGGAACTTTACCTGATCAAGGAAGGCAAGGAGCTTTCCTACGGCGAGAAAAAGGTTCTGGAGCTGGCGCGTAAGCTGCTGGTGAAGGAAATCGCCCTGGCCCAGGGGGCCGCGGAAGAACAGGTTGTCGAAAGGGTCGAGAGCATTTTCGTCAACTAGGCTCCCGCTTCTCGAGTTGCAGGGCCGGGCGCGGAAGCGCCCGGTCTTTTCTTTTTCATCTCAATCTTTGTGGTTCAGCAGCATCCGGCGCCCCCCCTTCAGGGCGGGCCGATTCTGCTCCGCTCCGGAGTCTCATGAGCGTCACCGTTTTGATCCCCGCCGCCGGCATGGGCAGCCGCATGGGGGCGGCCGTCAACAAGCAGTACCTGGCCCTGGCCGATCGGCCGATCCTGGCCCATACCCTGGAACTTTTCGACCGCCACCCCCGGGTGGAACATATCCATGTCATTTCCCCCCCCGCCGAGATCGACTACTGCCGCCGCGAGGTGGTCGAGCGGTACGGCTTCGGCAAAATCCGCGAGCTGGTGGCGGGGGGCGCCGAGCGTCAGGATTCGGTGCGCAACGGTCTGGAGGCCTGCCGCGCGGCGGCGGAGGACATCGTTCTCATCCACGACGGGGTGCGTCCCTTTCTGTCGGCATCCTTGATCGACCGGGTCATCGAAACCGCGGACCGGATCGGGGCCTGCGTGGTCGGGGTGCCGGTCAAGGATACCATCAAGGAAGTGGCCGGCGGCCTGATCGAGAGGACCCCGGAGCGCCGCCGCCTCTGGCAGGCCCAGACCCCGCAGGCCTTTCGCTTTGGCCTGATCCGCCGGGCCCACCGCCTGGCCCGGGAGGCCGGATGTCTGGGTACCGACGACGCCTCCCTGGTCGAGCGCCTCGGTCTGCCGGTGGCGATGGTGGAGGGGAGTTATCGCAACATCAAGATCACCACGCCCGAGGACCTGGTTCTGGCCCGGGCTTTTCTTGCTGGTTCGGGAGGAGACGGCCCATGATGCGAATCGGTCACGGTTACGATGTCCACCGCCTGGTGGTTGACCGCAAATTGATCCTCGGTGGGGTGGATATCCCCCACGGCCTGGGCCTGCTCGGCCATTCCGATGCCGATGTGCTGCTGCACGCCATCTGCGATGCGCTGCTTGGCGCGATCGGCGAGGGGGACATCGGCCGGCACTTTCCCGACAGCGATCCGGCCTTCAGGGGCATTTCGAGCCTGAAGCTGCTGCGCGAAGTCATCTCCCTGGCCGAAGCCAAGGGCTACTGCGTCGGCAACATCGATGCCACGATCATCGCCCAGCGCCCCAAACTCGCGCCCTACATCCGGGCCATGGTGGGCAATATCGCCGAGGCCTGCCACTGCGACCTCCGCCAGGTCAACGTCAAGGCGACCACCACCGAAGAGCTGGGTTTCGAGGGGCGAGGCGAGGGGATCTCGGCCCATGCCGTGGCCCTGGTCGCCCGGATCGAAGTCAGTCGGGAGCTGGACGTCTGAAGGTCGGGCTCCCGACAGAGTCCCTCATGAATTCTGCCGGCGCCAGCCGGTAACCTTATATATTGCTACGGAAGGGTTTTTCGTCCATGTCCACGCCAGAAACGTCCCAATCGACCCACTTCATCCGCAACCTTATCGCCCAGGATCTCGAAACCGCCAGGTTCGACGGCCGGGTCGTGACCCGTTTCCCCCCCGAGCCCAACGGCTATCTGCACATCGGTCATGCCAAGTCAATCTGCCTCAATTTCGGCCTGGCCGCCGAATATGGGGGGGACTGCCACCTGCGGTTCGACGACACCAATCCGATCAAGGAAGAGGACGAGTACGTCGAGGCGATCAAACAGGACGTGAGCTGGCTCGGCTTCGACTGGGGGACCAACCTCTTTTACGCCTCCGACTACTTCGAACAGCTCTATGAATTCGCGGTCAGGCTGATCAAAAAGGGCAAGGCCTATGTCTGCAGCCTGAGCGCCGGGCAGATCCGCGACTTCCGGGGGACCCTGACCGAGCCGGGTAAGGACAGCCCCTACCGCGACCGCAGCGTCGCGGAAAACCTCGATCTCTTTGCGCGGATGCGCGGCGGCGAATTCGCCGACGGCGAGCACGTGCTGCGGGCCAGAATCGACATGGCCTCGCCCAACCTGAACCTGCGCGACCCGGTCATGTACCGGATCCTCCATGCCAGCCACCACCGCACCGGCGACAAGTGGTGCATCTATCCGATGTACGACTTCGCCCACGGGCAGTCCGATTCCATCGAAAAGATCACCCATTCGATCTGCACTCTTGAATTCGAGGATCATCGTCCTCTGTATGACTGGTTTCTCGACGAGCTCGAAATCTACCATCCCCAGCAGATCGAGTTCGCCCGGCTGAATCTGAGCTACACGGTGATGAGCAAACGCAAGCTGCTCGAGTTGGTGGGCGAGGGGCACGTCCAGGGGTGGGACGATCCGCGCATGCCGACCCTCACCGGGATGCGCCGGCGCGGCTACCCGGCGGCGGCGATCCGCACCTTCTGCGAACGCATCGGCGTGGGCAAGAGCGACAGCCGTATCGATCTGAGCGTGCTCGAGGACTGCGTCCGCGAGGAGCTCAACGACACCGCGCCCCGGGCGATGGCGGTGCTCAATCCCCTGAGGGTGGTCATCGAAAACTATCCCGAAGGCCAGGTCGAGGAGTTCGACGGCCCCAATCACCCGCAAAAGCCCGCGATGGGAACCCGTAAGGTTCCCTTTTCGCGAGTGATCTACATTGAGCGGGACGACTTCATGGAGGAGCCGCCGAAGAAGTTCTTCCGCCTCGCCCCCGGCCGCGAGGTGCGCCTGCGCTTCGCCTATTTCATCCAGTGCCGCGAGGTGGTCAAGGACGACCAGGGCCAGGTGGTCGAGCTGCGCTGCGCCTACGATCCCGCGACCCGCGGCGGCAGTGCTCCGGACGGCCGCAAGGTCAAGGGGACCCTGCACTGGGTGGCCGCCGAGCAGTCGCTGCCGGCCGAAGTGCGCCTCTATGACCGGCTGTTCGTGGTGCCCAATCCGGGCGGCGGCAAGGACGGGGCCGACTACCGCAGCCAGCTCAATCCCGAGTCCCTCCAGCCGTTGACCCACTGCCGGGTGGAGCCGGGCCTGGCGGCGGCCGCACCGGGAAGCGCCGTGCAGTTCGAGCGGCTCGGTTATTTTTGCCTCGATGCCCAGGATTCCGCCGAAGGCGGGCTGGTTTTCAACCGCACCGTCACCCTGCGCGACTCCTGGGCCAAGCTGGAACAGGACGCCAGGGGCTAGTGCCCCGTGCGGTCAATCCTGTCTACCAATTCTGGCCTATTTCGGCGCTGCCTGGGTTGCGCCAACTTGGCTTAGCGCACGGCTAGGCCTGCGTTGGCGACGCCTTGGCAACACCAAAAATGGCTCAGAAGTCATTGACACCATTAACCGCACGGGACACGAGGCGGCACGGAGGTACGCCGGAGCGGTTTTGGGGGAAAACCCGGGAGGACCTATAGGAATGGGATCTAGGTTTACGGTCCTGCTGGTCGAGGAAAACCAGGAACTCTGCCGGCGGCTGCAGCAGGTCATCGCTGCGGCAGGCTACCGGGCCGAATGTCTGAAGGCATCGGAGGCTACTCTCGGCGCGATCCAGGGCCAGGCGCCCGACGCCCTGGTGATCGATATCGGACCGGCCGAGGGCGGCGGAATGACCCTGTTGCGGCGCCTGCTCACCAACCGGGCCACTCGGCAGATCCCGATTATCGTCACCTCCCGACAGGCGGCCCTGGAATATGAACTGCTCGACGCCTTCGATTTTCTGGTCGATCCGATCGACGAGAAGCGGCTGCTCGAAGACCTCGCCCTGCTGGCCGCGAACCGCAACGCCCAGGCCCGGGGGGCTGCCCCTCCGTTGCAGGGGGCGGAGCTACCGCTGTTTCAGGAGTATCTCCACCAGCACAGCGGACTGCATTTCGACCGGCGCAATCTCAAGGTGCTTGAGCGTGGCCTGCTGCGCCGGATGCGGGCGCTGGGCCTGGAGCGGTATCCGGACTATTACGCCTACCTGGAAAAATTCGCCGAAAGCCGCCGTGAACTTACCAAGCTGCTCGGCCTGCTGACCATCGGCGAAACCTATTTTTTCCGCTACCTGCCCCATTTTGAAGCGCTGATCTGCAGCGTTATCCCCGCAGCCATCGCCCGCAACCGGCAAAGCCGGACCCTGCGCATCTGGTCCGCCGGCTGCTCGACCGGGGAAGAGCCTTACAGTCTGGCCCTGGTGCTGGCCAGACATTTTCCGCAACTGGCCGATTGGGACGTGCAGATCCTGGCCACCGACATCAACAAGCAGGCGATGAAAAAGGCCCGCGACGGGCTGTTTGGAGCCCGCTCGGTGCGGCTGGTCGATCCGTATTACCTGAAAAAATACTTCCGGCCGGTTGGCCGGCTGTTCCAGCTGGACGCCGGCATCCGCGAGCGGGTGCGGTTTGCCTATTTCAACCTGCAGACCGGCAGCTATCCCTCGCCGGACCCCGGCACGGCCGGACTGGACATGATCTTTTGCCGCAACGTCATGATCTATTTCCGGCCCGAGACCACCCGGACCATCGTCGAGCGGTTTTCCCGGTGCCTGCGGCCGGGCGGCCATCTTTTTCTCGGCCATGCCGAAACCCTGCTCAACGTTTCCGAGCGCTTTGCCCGGGTGGCGGCGGCTGGCGGTTTCTTTTACCGGCTGGAGCCCGAGCTGTCCGAGCCTCGCCCCGCTCCGGTCCGGCCAGCCCCACCAGCCACCCCGGCCGAGCCGGCCCCGGACCGACTGGCCGGGCCCAACCCGGCCGAGCCGCATCCGCCCCGATCCTGGTCGGTGGCCGCGCCGGCGTCGCCGCCAAGGCCGCAGGAGCTTTACGGTCGAGCCATGGAGGCCTTCGACCGGGAGGAGTTTCAAACGGCCGCGGCTCTTTTCGAGCGGCTGCTGAAGGTTTCGCCGCGCCACGTCGGAGGGTTGCTGGGAAAAGGATTTGTCCTGGCCAACCAGGGCAGGTATGATGAGGCGCTGGACTACTGCCGTCGGGTGCTGAGCGAGGACGACCTCTGTCCCGCCGCCTATTTCCTGCGCGGCATGCTGCTGGAAACCCGGCAGGAGTGGCAGGGAGCGGCGGAAGAATATCGAAAGGCGCTGCTTCTCGACATGGATTTTGTCATGCCCCATTACAATCTCAGTCGGCTCTACGCCCGCCTGGGACGGCTCAGGGACGCCCGCCGCGAATTGCGCAATTCGTTGGGGATTCTCGAGAAAGCGCCGGACGAAGCCCTGATCCCCTGTTCGGGAGGGCTTTCCAAGGAGGTTTTTCTGGAGGTTTGCCGGGAAGACCTCCAGCGTTTCGACCGGCGGGAGCATGACGCGGATGTTTTTCCCTGATAACCGAATGCGGGAGGCCATCGGGTGAGCAAGGAAAAAAAGCCGGCCGCCGGCAGGGAGATCAAATCCCGGGACATCCGGGAAACCCTTGCCCGGATGCGCCAGGAGTACTGGAGCGGCATCGAGGAGCCCGAGGCCGCCGCCGGCGGTGAGCTGCGCCCCTACCTGGTTTTTGTCCTGGGGGGCGAGCGTTTCGGCCTGCCCCTCGCCTTGACCAAGGAGGTGCTGCGCATCCCCCAGGTGATCAGGGTGCCGCTGGTCCAAAAGGCGATCCGCGGTATCATCAACCTGCGGGGCGAGATCGTCGCGGTGACCGATCTGCGTCCCTTTCTCGGGTTGCCGGAACCGGAACTGGGCGGCCAGGGACGGCTGGTGGTGGTCCGGGCCGCCGGTATCACCACCGCCCTATGCGTCGAGCAGGTGGAGGGGATGCGCAACATCGAGGTGGACTCGATCGAACCGCTGACCCAGGGGTTGACCGGCCTGCCGCGGGAAGTGGTTGCCGGCCAGGTCAGCAGCGAAGAGTCGCTGCTGGTGCTGCTGGACCTGGAACGGATCCTGGTCCGCCCCGAATTTCTGGTCGATGGCCGGGGCGCCTGACCGAAGACGGCTGCCGGCGTCGGGCGGAAAAAACATTTTCTTACGAATGCTGAGGATTGTCCTATGCTGGATTGGTACCGAAATCGGATTTCCCTGAAAATCGTCGTCCCTCTGATCGTCGTGCTGGCGGTGATTCTGGGGATCTTCTCGGTGGTGCTGGTAAGCAAGCGGTCCGAGATTATCCGCCAGATGATGCTTACCAAGGCGCGCGGCATGGCCCTGGTCGGGGCCAAGAGCATGGAGCGGGTCCTGGAGGGCGCCCTGGAGAGCGGCGCGCTATCCCGGGCGCAGCTGTTTGACACCGATTATCAACCCATCGTCGAGGGGCCCCTGTCCGGTTCGACCATCCCCAAGTATCACACCGCCTACGACCGTTACCTGGACGACCGAATCCGACCGATTCTCGATACCTTCCTGGACACCGACAGCACGGTCGTGTTCGCCGTGCTGACCGATCGCAAGGGCTATGTCCCGGTTCACAACAGCCGCTACTCCCAGCCGCTGACCGGCGACCCGGCACGGGACAACCTGGGCAACCGGACCAAGCGGATCTTCGCTGATCCGACCGGTCTCAACGCCTCGCGCTACGAGGGTGGCGATGGCAACCAGGTGCTGCGCCAGGTCTATCAGCGCGACACCGGCGAAACCATGTGGGATCTGGCCGCTCCGGTCTACGTCAAGGGCGAGCACTGGGGCGGTTTTCGCATTGGCCTCTCGATCCGCGAAACCGAGGAGACCATCGCCGAGCTGCGCAACACGGTGGTGGCCTCCATGCTGCTGGTCCTGGTTGCCGCATCCCTCACCATTTATGTGGTGGTGCGGCGGGTCACCCGCCCCCTGAAGCGGGTCACCCAGGTGGCCGGCCAGATCGCCGAGGGCCAGCTCGAAGAGACCATCGCCATCGACTCGGGGGACGAAATCGGCCAGCTGGCCAAGGCCTTCAACCGGATGACCCAGGTGATCGTCAAGAGCCTCAAGGAGGAGATCACCAAGAGCGAGCGCCTGTTGGCCAGCGTCAAGGAGGCGATCCAACAGCTATCCTCGGCCAGCAACGAGATCATGGCGATTTCCGCTCAGCAGTCCTCCGGGGCCAACCAGCAGGCCTCGGCGGTTCAGGAAGCCACCACGACCTCGGAGGAGATTGCCGTGACCGCCAAGCAGGTGGCGGAAAATGCGCGCAGTGTCGAGGCCCTGGCCGAACGCTCCAGCACCGCCACCGGCGAGGGGATGAAGGGGGTCGAGGATGCCATCGGCGGCATGAACCTGCTCAAGGAACGGGTCGAGTCGATCTCCAGCGCCATGCTCGAGCTGGGTGAAAATTCGCGGGAGATCGGCGGCATTGTCGAAATCATCGACGAAATCTCCGATCAGACCAACCTGCTGGCCCTCAACGCGGCCATCGAGGCGGCCGGGGCCGGCGAGGCCGGCAAGCGCTTCTCGGTGGTGGCCAGCGAGGTTCAGCGCCTGGCCGAGCGGACCGTGGTCGCCACCAAGCAGATCAAGCAGCTCATCGACGAGATCCAGAAGGCCACCAACTCGACCATCATGCTCACCGAAGAGGGGGCCAAGGGGGTCGACCAGGCCAACGGGCTGGTCGTGAAGATTGCCGAGGGCCTGGAGCACATCACCCGCATGGTCGGCGAGACCACCCGGGCCGCTCGGGAGATCAAGGTTTCGACCCAGCAGCAGACTTCGGCCAGCGAACAGATGGCCGAAACCATCGCCGAGGTGCGGGACGTCGCCGCCCAGGTCGCCGACTCGGCCGGGGAAACCGCCCAGGCCATCACCGAACTCAACGATCTTGCCGAGCGGCTGCGGCTGCTGGTGGAGGAGCGCGACTGAGGTGGATGCCGAGGAGTTCCTCGATACCTTCATCCGCGACGCCGAAGAGCATCTGCGCAGCATGCGCCGGGAAATCCTGGCCCTGGAAAAGGAAGGCTACCGCCCCCAAGGGGCCCAGGAGGTCATGCGCCGGGCCCATAACCTGAAAGGGTCGGCCCGGGTTTTCGGTCTGGAGGACATCGGCCGACTGGCCCATGCCCTGGAGGATCTGGTCGCGGGCCTGGAAACGGGTGAGCAGCCCCTTTCCGCCGAGCTGATCGACCGTCTGCTGAAAGCCACCGATGAGCTCGAGGCGCGCATCCGCCAGGCCCAGGACAGCGGCGAGATTCTGCAGAATCTGACGACGATCCTCACCGGCATCGGCCAGCCGGGTCCGGCCGGGGCGCGGCGCCCCCCGTCGGGCCGGGAGACCAGGGCGGAGGCGGAAACGGTCCGGACCAGCACCACCCGCCTGGACCAACTGGCCAATCTGCTCGGCGAACTGCTGGCGGCCCGAAGCCGGTTTGCCGACCGGGGGCGGCAACTGGCGGGGCTGATCGACGAGTTCGAGGGCTTTCTGAAGGGACTGCGAAAGCACCCCCAATACCCGGCCGGCAAAGAACTGCTGAACCATTTGGTTGGGATGCACCTGGAGCTGGACGGCGAAGTCACCGGTTTCCACCAGCTGGCCGAGGAGCTGCGCGCCCAGGCGCTGGTGCTGCGCATGCGGCCGCTCTCCTCCATCACCGAAGGGTTTCCGCGGCTGGTTCGGGACCTGGCCAGGGAGCAGCACAAGCAGGCGGAACTGGTTTTGAACGTAGGCGAGGTCGAGGTCGATCGGACCCTGCTCGAGGCCCTCAAGCCGATGCTGGTCCACATGCTGCGCAATGCCGTGGACCACGGCGTCGAGGCGCCCGAGGAACGGAATCGGAGCGGCAAGAAGGCCGAGGGCCGCATCGAACTGAGCGCCCGCTACCAGGGGGGGATGATCCTGGTTTGCCTGCGCGACGACGGCCGGGGAATCGAGCCGGGCCTGGTCCGCCAGGTGGCCGTGCAGCGGGGGCTGGTTTCCGAATCGGAGGCCGAAGCCCTGAGCGACGAGGAAGCGCTCTACCTGATCATGCGGCCCGGGTTTTCGACCCGGGAAATCATCACCGACGTCTCCGGCCGCGGGGTCGGCATGGATGTGGTGAAAAGCGGCATCGACCAGATCCGGGGCGACCTGACCATCCGTTCCGACCCCGGGCGGGGGACCGAAATCCAGCTCCGGCTGCCCCTGACCCTGGCCGTGGTCGCCGGACTGGTGGTAGACTGTGAAGGTGAAACCTATGCCCTGCCGCTGCATTATGTGGCCGAAATCACCCGCCTGCGGGAGGCCGACCTGCAGACCGAAGGAGGTCGGGAGGTGATCCGCTTCCAGGGCAAGGTCATCCCGCTGTTCGCCCTGCGCGAAGCCTTGCAGCTTCCCTCCCGACAGCACGAATCTCTGGTCCGGCAGGCCACGGCGGTGGTTCTGAACTTCGGCGGCCAGCACTTGGCCTGCCTGGTTTCCGGCACCCGGGGAACCCGGGAACTGCTGGTCCGGAAACTCGGGGATCAACTGCGGCGCCTGCGGTTCTTCTCCGGGGCGACCCTGCTGGGCGACGGGACCCCGGCGCTGATGCTCTCGGTGCCCGATCTCTACGCGTCGCGGCTGGAGGCCGGCGCCACCACCTTGCGCCGAGAACTGGCGGCCCAGCGGCAGAACGCCGTCAGGGGACGGGTGCTGGTGGTCGACGATTCGATCACCACCCGCACCATGGAAAAAAACATTCTCGAAACCCACCAATACGAAGTGGAGGTGGCCATCTCCGGGACCGATGCCCTGGCCAAGGCGGCGCTGAGCGATTTCGACCTGGTGGTGACCGATATCGAAATGCCGGGCATGGACGGATTCGAACTGACCCGGGAACTGCGCAAGCAGCAGCGCACCGCCCAGGTCCCGGTGGTCATCGTCTCCTCACGGGCCTCCGATGAGGACCGGCGGCGCGGGATCGAGGTCGGGGCCCAGGCCTATATCGTCAAGAGCAGCTTCGACCAGGGGAAGCTGCTCGATACGGTGGACGCGTTGATCGGGTAGGGCCGAAACAATGAAGAAAGCAGCGAGAACCTAACGATGATCAGGGTGTTGATAGCCGATGACGCGCGCTTGGTGCGGATGCTGGTCCGGGAGATCCTGACCCGGGATCCGCAGATCCGGGTGGTGGGCGAGGCCGAGAACGGCCGGGAGGCGGTCGACCTGACCCTGGAGTTGGCTCCGGATCTGATCATCCTCGACGTGCTCATGCCGGTCATGGACGGCTTGGCCGCGGTTCGCGAGATCATGGCCCGGCGCCCGACGCCGATCCTGATCCTTTCCGCCCACTGCGATCCCCGGGACAGCCGGTGCGCGTTTCAGGCCATCAAGCTGGGGGCCCTCGATGTCCTGCCCAAGCCCGAAGGGGGGCTGCAGGCCAGCAGCGAATTTGGCGCGCCGCTGGTGGAAAAGGTGAAGCTTCTCGCCGGAATCCGGGTCATGCATCATTTCCGGGGCCAGCGCCGCAGGGAGATCCCGGCCCTGGTTCGTCCCGAGGCGGCGGACGGCGGGCGCCGTCTGCTGGCCATCGGCGCTTCCACCGGCGGACCCAAGGCGGTTCTGCACCTGCTGCAGAACCTCCCGGTCGATAGCGGCGCCCGGATTCTCATCGTCCAGCACATCGCCAAGGGGTTTGCCCCCGGCTTTGCCCGCTGGCTCGACCGGGAAAGCCCTTTCGCCGTGCGCCTGGCCCGGGAGGGCGACGAACCGCAGGCCGGTGTGGCTCTGGTCGCTCCATCCGATCTTCACCTGGAGGTGCGGGAGGGAAAGGTGCACCTCAGCGATGCCCCGCCGGTCCACAGCTGCCGCCCGGCGGTGGACGTACTGTATAATTCCCTGGCCGGCGGGCTCGCCACCTCGGTGGTGGCGGTGCTGCTCACCGGCATGGGTCGGGACGGAGCGGCGGGGATGGCCGCGCTCAAGGCCCGCGGCAGTTACAATCTGGTCCAGGACGAAGCGACCAGCGCCGTCTACGGCATGCCCGGGGCGGCGGTCGCCTGCGGGGCGGCTCATCAGAGCCTGCCCCTGGAACAGATCCCGGCGGCGCTGGCCGAGCTGTTCGGCAACAAGGGCAAAAGTCTTTAATTGGCAGGGCGGCTGTGTTATTAAAAGCCCACCGAAAGGCGATCCGGTTCACCAGCAACCAACAAAGGAGTTGACCCTCAGCCATGACTTTGCGTGTCTATAATACCCTGAGCGGAGGCAAGGAAGACTTCCGGCCGCTGCAGCCCGGCAAGGTGGGGATGTACGTGTGCGGGGTGACCGTCTACGACTACTGCCACATCGGCCATGCCCGGGCCAACATCGTTTTCGACGTCATCTACCGCTACCTCAAGTTTGCCGGCTACGACGTGAACTACGTGCGCAACTATACCGACGTCGATGACAAGATCATCAAGCGGGCCAACGAACGGGGCATCGACAGTAAAGCGCTGGCCGAGGAGTTCATCCGCGCCTTCGACGAGGATATGGCGGCCCTCGGCCTCGAGCTGCCGACCCATCAGCCCAAGGCCACCGAACACATCGGCGAGATCATCGCCATCGTCGAGCGGCTCATCGAGCGGGGGCTGGCCTACGCGGCGGGCGGCGACGTCTATTTCGCGGTGGAGAAGTTCCCCGACTATCTCAAGCTTTCCAAGCGCACCATGGAGGAGATGCAGGCCGGGGCCCGCATCGCCCCTGGCGAGCAGAAGCGCAACCCGATGGACTTCGCCCTCTGGAAGGCTGCCAAGCCGGGCGAGCCGGCCTGGGAATCCCCCTGGGGACCGGGCCGTCCGGGGTGGCACATCGAGTGCTCGGCGATGAGCTCGACGCTGCTCGGCGACACCTTCGACATCCACGGCGGCGGCCGCGACCTGATCTTTCCGCACCACGAGAACGAGATCGCCCNNTTCGTCAAGTACTGGCTGCACAACGGCTTCGTCAACGTCAACAAGGAGAAGATGAGCAAGTCGCTGGGCAACTTCTTCACCATCCGCGATATCCTCAAAAAATACGACCCCGAGGTGGTGCGCTTTTTCATCCTCAGCGCCCACTACCGCTCGCCCATCGACTTCTCCGACCAGAACCTGGAGGACGCCAAGACCGGCCTGACCCGTTTCTACGAGGCCCTGCAGGGGGCGACGGAGGCCGTGGCCGGCTGCCCCGAGAGCGATGCCGCCGTGCAGGAGGGGGCGCAGCTCGAGGCCCGCTTCCGCGAGGCGATGGACGACGATTTCAACACCGCCCTGGCGATCGGCCACCTCTTCGAAGGGGCGCGGACCCTGAACCGGCTGATCGGCGAGAAGAAGTTCCGCAAGAAGGCCGAAAAGGTCGCCGCCGTGCGCGACCTGCACGCCAGCCTCCGGCGCCTCGGCGGGGTGCTCGGCCTGTTCGCTTCGGAGCCGGCCGCCTGGCTGGAGAAGCAGAAGTTGGCCGCGCTGGCCGCCCTCGACATCAGCGCCGAAGAGATCGAGGCGGGCATCGCCGAGCGCCTGCAGGCGCGCAAGGAGAAGGACTTCGCCCGCGCCGACCAGATCCGCGACGAGCTTGCGGAAAAAGGGATCGAGCTGCTCGACTCGCCTCAAGGAACGACCTGGAAGGTGAAGTAGCCACCCAATAAAACCGATTCACCGCAAGGACGCGGAGGGCGCAAGGAAAACCCCCAGAGGGCTGCGCGGCTCTGCGTTTTTGCGTTCCTTGCCGCTTTGCGGTAAAAAAATATCCATGGCCAAATTCGTCCTCAAATCCGAATACCAACCCCGGGGCGACCAGCCCCAGGCGATCCGCGAGCTGGTCGAGGGGATCCGGCGAAATGACCGCCACCAGGTGCTGTTGGGGGTCACCGGCTCGGGCAAGACCTTCACCATGGCCAACGTCCTCGCCCAGCTCAACAAGCCCGTCCTGGTCATCTCGCACAACAAGACCCTCGCCGCCCAGCTCTACGAAGAATTCCGCGAGCTGTTCCCCGACAACGCGGTCGAGTACTTCGTCAGCTACTACGACTATTACCAGCCGGAAGCCTACATCCCCCAGCGGGACATCTACATCGAAAAGGACGCCTCCCGCAACGCCGACCTCGACCGCCTCAGGCTCTCGACCACCACCAGCCTCTCCACCCGCCGCGACTGCATCGTCGTCTCCTCCGTCTCCTGCATCTTCGGTCTCGGCTCCCCCGAAGCCTACCAGGAGAGCATGGTCGCGATCCGCGTGGGCGACACCTTCGACCGAAACACCCTTTTGGGCCGACTCGCCGACATCCAGTACGCCCGCAATGACATCGACTTCCAGCGCGGCACCTTCCGCGTCCGGGGCGACGTCGTCGAACTCCACCCGTCCTACGAATCCTTCGCCGTCCGCATCGAATTCTTTGGCGACGAAATCGAAGCCATCACCTACATCAATCCCGTCTCCGGCGAAACCCTCGCCACCGAAACCCAGGTCTTCATCTACCCCGCCCAGCACTACGTCATGCCCGCCGACCGCATCACCGACGCCGTCGAGGGCATCCGCACCGAGCTCGAGCAGCGCCTGGGCGAGCTGCGCAGCCAGGCCAAGCTCCTCGAAGCCCAGCGCCTTCAGGCCCGCACCATGTACGACATCGAAATGATCCAGGAGGTCGGCTACTGTAGTGGCATCGAGAACTACGCCCGACACCTCGCCGGTCTGCCCGCCGGCGCCAAGCCCTACACCCTCATCGACTACTTCCCCGACGACTTCCTGCTCTTCATCGACGAGTCGCACGTCACCATCCCCCAGTTGCGCGCCATGTGGGCCGGAGACCGCAGCCGCAAGGAAGTCCTCGTCGAACCCGAGGGCACCCAGCGCGAAGTCGTCACCAACGGACTGATCCGCGCCGGTGAAACCGCCTCGCTTGACGCGAACACACCCGCCTTCGCCGTCCCCGATTCGCAGAAGCTCCTGCTGAGCATCACCCCCAGCCTCGTCGCCCAGAGCATCAATGGCGTCGACGATCTGCTCGGCATGCCCTATGGCTGTGGCGAGCAGAATATGATCTTCTTCGCCCCCGACGTCGAGATCCTGCGCTATCTGAATGCGACGGGACAACTGACCCCCGAGGTCCGTGCCAAGGCCGAGCACTTCATCACCGTGGGCTACCAACGCGAGCTGACCTTCCGTCACGCCGACGGCGCCTTTTCCGCCTTCGGTGAAAGCGACGCCGAGGGCAGCCTCTGGTTGACCGCGTTTGTGCTTGGCAGTTTCAGTGTCGCCCGCGAAGTGACCACGATCGACGAGACCATCCTCGCCGATGCCGCCGGATGGATCGAAGCCCATCAGTTGCCCGATGGTTCCTGGGAGCCCGTCGGGTTCGTTTGCCACAGCGAGATGGTAGGGGGGCTCCAGGGCAATTACGCCCTGACCGCCTTCGTCGCCATCGCGATGGCCGAATATGGCATGGCCAATCCCCAGAGCCTCGAAGACGCTGCTCGCTACCTCCGTGACAACCTGTCCTCCGTCCAGGACGATGCCTACGCCATCGCCATCGCCGCCCTGGCCTTCGCCCGCCTGGACGACCCCACCGTCGATGTCGCCCTCGACCGCCTGCTTGCCTTAGCGATGACCGACGCCGATGGCTTCCACTGGCAGCCGCACGCCGTCGAAACCACCGCCTATGCCGCCCTGGCGATGATCGAGAGAGATTGGCCCCAGGCTAACGAAGCTGTCGAATGGCTCTCCCTTCAGCGCAACAGCCTCGGTGGCTACGCCAGCACCCAGGACACCGTCATGGGACTCAAGGCCCTCATGATGGCCGCCCGGACTCAAAGCCGTGGTGTGGACCTCACCGTGACCGCCAAAGCCCGAGACGGTCGCACGCTGGCGCAGTTCGACGTCGACAGCGCCAATTTCGACGTCCTCCAGACCGCGGAACTGCCGCTCCAACCGGGTGTGGAAATCACCGCCGCCGGATCGGGCCAGGTCCGCTTCCAACTGGTCCGCCGGTTCAACGTCCTGCTCTCCGATGATACCGTCCAGAGAGACATGACCCTGGAGGTCACGTACGATGCCGACCAAGTCGAGGTCGACGACATCGTCAACGTCACTGCCACCGTCCGCTACTTCGGTCTCCAAGACTCCACCGGCATGATGATCGTCGACGTCGGCGTCCCCACCGGTTTCGCCACCGTCGCGGGTTCTCTCGATGCCCTCCTCGCCGAAGATCTGGTCACACGCTACGAGGTGGCCGGGCGCAAAGTCATCTTCTACCTCGACGGTCTCGAACGAGGCGAAGAACGTGCGCTGCGCTTTCAGGTCAAGGCCCGCTTCCCGGTGCGCGCAACAATTCCCGACAGCCAGGCATACTCCTATTAACAACCACAGGTGCGTGCCGAGGCCTCGGGAAACGAGATTACCGTTGAGCGCCCCCCGCAGCAGTAGTAGGGATTCCGTGGCGTTCAATCCAATCGTACTGCTGCGGGCTGCTCAAAGTCCGTACCGGTCAGGCTGCCGGCGGACCATCCGTCTCAGCATTGGTGCGAAGCTGCCTACAGCGTCCTGCGCTGCCGCAGCCATCCGACCACGCCCGCGCCCAGACCTGCCAAAAGCAACGCCCCAGGGGCCGGAATCGGCACCGTCCCCTCGCTCAACTGGCCCCACAGGCTGGTCGTTCCCGTGTAGCATTCGCAGGTCGACATGCTCGAATCGTACGGGCCGCCCGCATCGTCGGCAAAGCCGAGCAGCGACAACTGATACTCCGTGCCGCCGACCTCGAATGCCACCGGTGCAAACGACGTCGGCAAGGTGATGATATCCGGCCCGCCGCCGTCGTTCCCCGAAGTGGTGCTCTCCGTTACCAACAGGGTCATCGACGTGTTGACCGGTGTCCCGTCGAAGTTCAGCGTCAGGTCCAGGTCGACTGAGGTGATCCCGCTATCGGTGGCGATCGGTCTGTTACGGTGCCGCAGAACGCCGACCTCGAAGATGGTGCCCGGGGTCGCGTCTTCCCCGGCACTGCCGGTGAATCCCAGGTAACTCTGATCGCCGGACGTCGTCCCCCAGTAGATCCGCTGTTCTCCACTGACATTGCTCTGACTGACAGGGGGAGCACTGCTTTGCAGCACCGCATTGCTCCAGATACTGCTCACGCCCGTCAGCGTGGGGGCACCGCTTGCTGCACCGACGATGGCCAGCAAGGCCAACGTCGGCAAGAGGATGGGTAACCGTCTCATCTTGTGTCTCCTTACACTCCGTGTGTGACTACTTTGGAAACCGTAATTGCGCCTCGTCTTCGTGGGCCCCTACGTGTCACCTCCTTTCCAGGGAGTTCTCCCACTCGCAGCGAGGACTACCTCTGGGTCGCCCGCACCAACGCCGTCCGGACGACGCCTTTTCACCTCCCTCGGTCTCCGTGCCTACCTCGAGCCAATGGCGCGAACTCGACGCAGAAAAAATGATCCGCATGCGATCATCACCACCCCATCCGACAGAAATATACACACAATATAGGACCGCGTGCAATACATTCCACTGAGGAAAATACTTATTCTGATACAGGGGGATTGGGAGGAATGGGGAAATCTCTGCGGTTCGTGGTGATCCTCCTGTATTCCCGTCACCGGCCGGCTCTTTGTCACGTCACGCGACAGGCTGCCGAGCGTAGCCCGCGGTCCATGTTCATCCCCGCGGAATTCGGATCCGCGCGCCGCACTGTGGACATGTGCCCGACCGCCCTGCATAGCGGCCGGGTACCTTGATTCGCTTGCCGCACGCACAGCGCAGACGAATGAAATCGTCCGTACGGGACAGTGGCCGTCTCGTGCCGCTCGCAGCCGCCGGCCCGTCACCAGGCACCGCCACCGCCGCCCCGCACTGCGGACAAACTACCGTCTTCCCCGCGTATTGCCGCGAAACGCGCAGCGCCTTGCCGCACGCGCATCGTACACGCGACCGACCGTCCGGAGGCCGCGCCCCGGCGCCGCCGTCGAGCGACAGAAAAGGAATCGGTTTCGCAGGGTCTATGGGTTCGCGTGGTTCATCCCACCGCCGCGACGGCAGTTCCGCCGTCGTGACATCCTCACGGGGCCGTACCGGTCTTGCCTCCGGCGCCCGTGGACACGCCTCCGCTCGACGCTGCTGCCACCACTGCCACAGGGATTTCTCGTACCGTTCCATCGTGATCCACCCCTTCTGGCACATCACCCATGTGATCGCAAACCCGGTGCCGAACCCGCCCAGGTGCGCGAAGTACGCCACGCCCGCGCCGCCCCGCAGCGCGCCGTAGACGTCGAACGCCAGCCACATCAGGATCATCCAGAAACTGCTCACCGTGAACTGACGCCAGTAGATCAGGATGGGCGCCCAGTAGCAGGTGATACTGTTCTCATAGAACAACACGAGGTACATGCCGACGACCCCGTTGACCGCGCCGCTGGCCCCCAGCGCAGCGCCCCCGTCGAAGACCAGGTGAGTGACACCCGCCGCCACGCCCAGCAGCACGTAGAGCAGCAGATAACGCATATTGCCGATCTTGGCACAGACAGCGTTCCCGAAGATCCAGAGAAACCACATGTTCCCCAGCAGATGGAAGAGCCCGCCGTGAAGCCACATGTAACCGAACAGACCGCTGAGCCCCCAGCCGTCCAGGAGCAATCGCCCCGTGATCCCCGGAGCCGACGAACCGGCAGCACCTGCCGCAGACCCTGGCCCCTGGGACAGGTCGGCAATCTGAAGAACGAATACGCCCACCGCCGCAACGACAATCAGCCAGTTCGCCACCGGCCATCGATCCTGTGGGACATCGACACACCACGGTATAATCATCACTCGCCATCCATCTCTATCGCACGGTTACGTCACGACCTCGCCGGCTATGGTACCAGAATCTGTCGTGCAGTGAAAGGCGGATAGACATGTTTGCTCGACGGCAGCTCAGGACTGCAGGGACGCGAGGACGTCCTCCAGCGGCATCTCCGCGTAGCAGATCGTCGTATCGGCCGCGCCGTAGTAGATCTTCAGTGTATCCTCCTCGAAGAGCAGCCCGCACGTGAAGACCACGCCCCCGAAGAACCCCGCTCGCTCGTATTCCGCCTCCGGGGTGAACATCGGCTCCGTCGAACGCGCCAGCACCTTCCAGGGCTCGCGCGCGTCGAGCAGTACCGCCCCGAGACAGTAGCGGTTGTCACGATCCGCCCCGTGATAGACCTCCAGCCAGCCGTCCTCGATCCGAAAGGGAGCAGCACTGGCGCCGAGCCGGGTTTCATCCCAGAACCCGTTGCGCAGCCCCATCAGGTGACGATGCCCGCCCCAGCAGAGCAGGTCAGGCGACTGGGCGATCCACATGTCGTTCTTGCGGAACAGCGGCGAATGCGGCCGATGCAGCGCGTAGTACTGCCCCCCGATCGCCTCGGGAAACAGCACCACGTCCTTGTTCTCCGGATGGAAAATCACCCCGTGCCGCTCGAACGCGCGAAAATCCCGCGTCGACGCCAGCACTGTCGTCACCCCCCTCGGAGAGACCGCCACGTAGCAGATGTAGTAGACCTCGCCGATCTGCGTGATCCGCGGGTCCTCGATCCCGAAGCTCTCATATGCATCCGTCGGGTCGAGCGCCGGATGCTCCTCGACCGCAAAATGAACCCCGTCCGCGCTCCGCGCCACCCGCAGGTGCGAAATCGACGTCAGATACGTCTGCCCCCCGCGCACGATCAGACGGGGGTCCGAGAAGTCGTTCTCCGGATCTC
>NPID01003530.1_pt2 | contig 25855 bp, 22 predicted proteins | sample 8637491 | NCBI WGS metagenome assembly NPID01 (sample SAMN07420843, study PRJNA396082) | bioreactor metagenome | isolation source: sample BA6 brine-fed electro-methanogenic bioreactor BA | place: Japan: Kochi | collected 2016-06-14 | reverse complement strand
TATCCATAAGGATAAGATCAATCGACGGGACGGCCGCAGCCTTCTCTACCGCCGACGCTCCGCTGCCCGCCATAAGGACCTGATAGCCCTCCCGCTCAAGGACCATTTTTTCGGCCATCGCGATAATAGCCTCGTCCTCCACCAGAAGGATAGTTCTGCTGCTTTCCATTACATCATTCTACGTACTCCGCGGGCTGCTGTCAAAACCGGCGGCTCATGATTCTTCCCGTGGTATAATAGGCAGGGAGGAGCAAAATAATGAAAATCGGGATTATAATATGTGACAGGTACAAAAGCTGCGCCGGCGGCAAGTGTCTGAGGGCCATGCGCGGCCGCGAGGGAGCCTTCGATATCTACGGCAGCGAAGAGCCGCTCGAGATAGTCGGATACACAAGCTGCGGCGGCTGTCCGGGCGGTAATATCGAATACGCCCCGGCGGAGATGATCAGAAACGGGGCCGAAGCCATTCACCTTGCCACGGGTCTTGTGGTCGGATATCCGCCCTGTCCGCGAATATCGTATTTCAGAGATTATATCGAAAAGGTCTTTTCAATTCCCGTAGTCGTCGGAACACATCCGATACCCGAAAACTACCATGTAAAGCATACTGCTCTCGGTACCTGGGATGCCGGATACTGGAAGGAGCTGACCGGGCCGACCCTCGCTGCCGCAGATGTCCGTAAACGCTACGATTAACGGAGGCCCGGACTGAAGCCCGGTTATCAGCCGCTGAACCAGATGACTGCAGCCAGGAGCAGGAAGAGAAGCGCTGCCGCGAATTTACCTGCCGCAAGGTTCCGTTTAAACCAGCCGCCGACTCTCTGCTGAGATACTCCCGCGAGAGCCAGGACAAAGAGCATAAGCAGGGGCAGAATAAAGGCCCCATTGTAGAGAAGAAGCCAGAACAGCGGTTTGTGCCCCTCCCCGCTCTGAACCATGTAGGCAATCGTCGGAAAGTAGATCTGGCCGGTACAGGCCAGTTCGAGAAAGGCGACGGCAACACCGGTCAGAAGCAGCGCCGGAAAGAGGAATACCGCATAGCGCGTGCCGCTGCCTTCGCTGTGCCTTATAAGGGAGTGAATGCGCTTCTTCAGGCCCGGGGGAAGCTGCAGGATGATGGAAGCCGGCTTGCCCGTTTTCCGGACAACAAGAGCATCGCGGAGCGAGAGCAGGGCGAAAACCAGTGCAAGGAGCGAGAAGAGCCAGCGCATTATCCGGCGGAACACCAGCATGTCTCCGGCGGCACGGAAGAACGAGAAGAGTCCGAAACCGATCAGAAGGTAGGCGAAAAAGATGCCGGCAATAAAGCCCGAGCCGGCCAGGAGCATCCGCTTTCGGGAGCCGCCCCGGAGGGCTATCCAGGAGATAAAAAAGAGCATCGTGGCAAAGGCGCAGGGGTTTACCCCGTCCACAAGACCCGCGAGAAAGACCGGCAGGAAAGCAAGGCTCAGGCCGGTTCCCGCCGGAGATACGCGCTCCCGGGGGGGCATGTATTCGCCCTTGTCCGCATAATAACGGAGCTCTTCAGGAAGCCCGCTCTCCACGGCGCTGTTGCCCTGGTAGGCGTTGTTTCCGATGATCATTACCGGGAACACGGAAAAACGGTGTCCCAGCTCCGCCAGCCGCTCCTCGCAGAGCTCGAATCCGGATTCCGACAAGATATCGAAGTATTCAGCATTCGCTTTGATTCCCGCTGCCTTTTCCGCCTCGGGAAGTATTTTTTCCTGAAACAGATCACAGTGGGAACAGCCGGTTTCGCCATAGTATTCGAGACGGATCTCCCCGGCAAAACCGGCGGCTGTAACGGCCAGAAACAGGGCACACAGAAGAAGGGCTGAAAGTGCTTTTTTCGCGGCAACTGCCGGTGTTATAATGATCATGGAGAGCACCATAAACCATCTGACTGCATGCGGCAATAGGCGCTCTAGGGGAGGAAAAATGTATACATATCTGTTCGGACCGGTGCCCTCAAGGCGTCTTGGAATGTCTCTGGGGGTGGACCTTGTTCCGAAAAAGGTCTGCTCCCTGGACTGTGTCTACTGCGAGGTGGGCAAAACGACGAAGCTTACCCTGGACCGCATGGAATACATCCCCTTCGAGAAGGTAAAGGAAGAGCTTACAGACTATTTTGCTCACCATCCCGATCCGGATTACATAACCTTCTCGGGCTCCGGTGAGCCGACCCTCAACAGCCGTCTGGGGGATGTACTTTCCTTTATTAAAAAAACGAAACCGGGTCTTCCCGTAGCGGTGCTTACCAACGGCACGCTTTTTGCGGATTCCGATGTCCGCAATGCGGTGATGGGCGCGGATGTAATCCTCCCCTCCCTCGATGCGGCAACTGAGAAGGGATTCAGAGAAATCAACCGGCCTCATCCGGAGCTGAGTGTGGAGAACTGTATCGGCGGCCTTGTCTCCCTGCGGAAGGAGTTCAGGGGGAACATTCTGCTGGAGATTTTCATTCTGCCGGGATACAACGATTCGCGGGAGGAGCTTGCCGCGCTCAAGGATGCCATAGGAAGAATAGAGCCGGATTCAGTTCAGCTGAACACCCTGGACAGACCGGGCACCATTCCGGATCTGCGGCCCGCATCGGTAGAGGAGCTTCAGCGGATTATCGATCTCTGGGGACTGGAGGGGGTTGAGATAGTTGCCGCCGCCCCGAAGCGGAAGGAGATCCGCTCCTACCGCAGCGACGCCGAGACCGCCATCCTTGAAACCATAGCCCGCAGACCCTGCACCCTCGATGACCTCTCCGACATCCTCGGCCTGCACATCAGTGAGGTAAACAAGTACCTCGATGTTCTGGAGGCGGAAGAGAAAATAAGGAGGGTCCGACAGGAGCGGGGAGTCTTCTACCAGTTGCCGGAAGATCAGTTTTTCCGCTCCCGCAGCCATCGGTCCAGGTAGCCCAGAGCCATCATCATGACGCCGTTGTTGTAGGAGCCGCTGCCCATCCGATCCATAACCTCCCGGACCGGCTGGCGGTGGAGGGCTATTTCCTCGTGTTCGTCCAGATTCTGGGCTCCCGCTTCGGCAAGACCCGTGGCAAGGTAGAAGTGGACGCGGTTGTTCATGAAGGCGGGGTTGGGACAGACCGAGCCCAGGTGCAGGAAGCCCGAGGCGCGGCGGCCCGTTTCCTCTTCCAGCTCGCGCCGGGCGCAGTCCGCCGGGTCCTCTCCCGGATCGACGGTCCCGGCGGGAAACTCGATGGTAACCTGGTGAATGCCGTGGCGGTACTGCTCCACCATGAGAAAGTCGCCCTCTCCGACGGCAAGCTCCTCTTCGTTTCCGAAAAAGGGGATAACCGTGGCCCAGTCCGGGGCATCGAGCATGTAGAAGTTTCCCTTCCGGCCGTCGGGAGCCAGGCGCTCCACCCGGTAAAGATCAAATATGCGGCAGGGGGCAACAAGCTCCCTGTGCTGTTCCTGCCAGGCAAGGTCGCCTCCGCGTCGTTCTTTTCCTTCCATGGGGCTACTATAACGCGATAAGGCTTGACCGGCAACGGCCGGTGCATAAGACTTGGTGTATTAAGGATGTGCAGGGAACCCGCACGAGGCAGGCGGAGTGCGCCGCAGGCGGTCCGTGAGGCCGCAGGCCGAGGGGACGGAAGGCGGCAGGGCCGCCGGACCACGGAGCACAGCCGACGCCGGGACGCGGCTGTGCCGCGGGCCGGGGGCGTGCCCGAAAAACGAGGGGGAGAGGGATGCAGAAGAAGCGGATCGGTTTTATTTCGTTCAGGATTTCCGGGACCGACGGGGTGTCGCTTGAGACAAAGAAATGGGCGGCAGTGCTGGAGGAGATGGGTCACGAATGTTTTTACATGGCCGGTGAACTGGATACCGATCCGGAGGTTTCCTTTCTGGTGGACGAGGCGCATTTCCGCCATCCCGGGATTGCAAAGCTCTACGTGGCGAGTTTCGGCAACCGCAACCGTCCGACCGAGCTTTCGGATGGGCTGCACCATTACCGTGAGGTTCTCAAGGTGAAGGTGCGGGAGTTTATCGACCGTTTTGATCTCGATATGCTGGTGCCCCAGAACACCTTGACCATTCCCCTCAATATTTCCCTGGCCATGGCCCTGACGGAGGTAATTTCGGAGACGGGGATTCCCACCATCGCCCACCACCACGATTTCTTCTGGGAGCGCAAGCGTTTCCTTACCAACTGTGTCTGGGACTACCTGAACAGCTGTTATCCGCCCCATATAAACATGGTTCAGCACGTGGTTATAAACAGTTCGGCCCAGAATCAGCTGGCTCTGCGGACCGGGATTTCGAGCCACCTTATTCCGAATGTTATGGACTTCGAGCATCCTCCCCTGGAGCCGATTGATGATTATAACCGGGATGTGCGGAAGGCCTTCGGTATCGATGATGATGAACTTTTTGTCCTGCAGCCTACCCGTGTGGTGCAGAGGAAGGGTATTGAGCATGCGATCGAGCTTGTCGCACGGCTGGAGCGGAAGGCGGTACTGGTGATAAGCCATGCGTCGGGGGACGAGGGATATGAGTACCAGCAGCGGGTCAAGGAGTTTGCCGACCTCCTGGGGATACGGGCGCTTTTCGTGGACCACCAGATAGGGGACCGCAGGGGCCGTTCGGCGGAGGGGGAGAAGATCTATACCCTCCAGGATGTGTATCCTCATGCGGACCTGGTTACCTACCCGAGCCTTCAGGAGGGATTCGGGAACGCTTTTCTTGAGACCATCTATTTCCGCAAGCCCATTCTGGTAAACAACTACTCCATTTACAGTCACGATATAAAGCCGAAGGGTTTTGATGTTATAGAGATGGACGATTTTATAAGCGACAGCACTGTGGCGTATACGAAAAACGTGCTGGATCATCCTGAGCGCATTGCCGCGATGGCCGAGACGAACTACGCTTTGGGGGTGAAGTACTACTCCTTTGCTATTTTGCGGACCACTTTCCGCAATCTCCTCTCAAATTTTTTCGGCGAGGAGGAGGCCCGGGAGCAGGCTTAAGCTTCGGGCCGGAGCCAGTAGACCCCGTAGGGTTCGAGCTGGAAGGTGAACGTTTTTCCGGAGAGAACGGCTACCATGGGCCTGCCGCTTATCAGTTCGGTAAAGTTTGTAGTGGACCCGCCGCCGAGGGCTATCGAAGGGAAGTTTATTACAGTGGTGGTAGGTGCCAGATTTACGAGGCAGAGCAGCCGTTCCTTTTTATCGGTGCTTATCCGCACCAGCCCGAAGGCGGCTTTTCCGGTCGGCAGAATTTCCATCCGGGCAGAGGGGTGAAAGGCCGCGCTTGTCCTCCTGGCCTGGAGCATCGCCGAAAATCCCGCGTAGATGCGGTTTCGAAGGGTCCCGGGGGTGTTCAGCTCCTTCAGAAGGGTTTCGACCTGCAGCTTTTCCCGATTGATGGTCCGGTTCCTTCCGGTTTCCTCTACCCCCTCCCGCCAGTTTTCCGATCCCGTGAGGGAATGGACGTAGATACCGGGCACGCCCCGCAGCATGAGCATGATGCTCTGACTGGCAAGAAACTTGCGCGCCCTGACGCTTACGGGAAGCTCTTTTTCGGCCACGGCGTCGAGATAGGTTATGTTCATTTCGTAGGGGACCGGTCCGTCGGCGGTCGCCTTATAGCTGATAAGGCCCCCGCGTTCGAGGGTGGCCCTCACGAGCCGCTCTATCCTCTCCGGGGGGAGGATTCCCCTGGCGGGCATGACGCCGATACCGTCGTGGCTGGCAAGAAAATTGAAGAAGGTGGTCCGCGAAGAGAGCCCCGTCAGGCTTTCTGCCCAGGTGCGCAGCATCGTAGAGTCTTCTTCCAGGAAGGCGTCGAGCACCAGGGGAGGAAGGGGAAACTGGTAGACCATGTGGGCCTCGTCGTTCCCGTTTCCAAAGTAGCTGATGTTCTCGCTGTGGGGCACGTTCGTTTCGGTAAGCACAACCACCCAGGGGGCGGCCACATCAAGAACTGCCCGAAAGAGTTTAACCATTGCATGGGTTTTCGGATGATGAATTGAGGGGTGTCCGGCCTCTTTCCAGAGATAGGCGATGGCATCGAGCCGGATTATCTGAATGCCGTTTTCGATATGAAAAAGAAGGATGCGGATCATCTCCAGAAGCACCTTCGGATCGGCAAAATTGAGGTCGACCTGGTCTTCCGAAAAGGTTGTCCAGACGTGGCGCGTGCCTTCGGCGGTTTCGAAGGGGGTCAGGAGCGGATGGGTTCTCGGACGCACCACCATGGAGAGATCGTCTTCAGGAGCTGCGGTTACGAAGAAGTCCCGGTATTCGGGGTCTCCGGCAAGAAATGCCTTGAACCAGGGGCTCCGGACGGAGCAGTGGTTCAGAACCAGATCGCTCATAAGCTTGAAGGAGTGTCCGAGTTCCTCCACGTCCTTCCACTCGCCAAGTTCCGGGTTTACCTTCCGGTAGTCGATAACCGAAAAGCCGTCGTCCGAGGAGTAGGGAAAGAAGGGAAGGATATGGATCCCCGAAACGATGCCCGTAAGCTTGCGGTCGGCGAAATCCCTCAGAGCCTGAAGCGGGATGGCTCCTTCCTGGAGAAAGCTGTCTCCGTAGGTAATAAGGAAGGCGTCGGTCTCATCGAGGGGCAGCTCCCCGATACCGCGGTTTCGGGGAGGAGAGAGGCGTTCCCGGCAGTCGTGAACGATGAGCTTTATCTCTTCAGCCACGGATGCTGCCGTTCCGGGACCGTATATCTGCGACAGAAGTTCGAGGGTTTTTTCATTCATACCGTAAATGTACCCCTCCGGGAGCCGGGGCGCAAGTGTTTCAGTTCATCACGGCAGCTTATCACGGCGGTTTATTGCTCTCCGGGCCGGCTTGTAGTACACTTTACCCTTATGAAGATTGCAATTATACATCATCATTTCAGGCGGGGCGGCGTTACCAAGGTGGTTACCGCCGGCGCCCGGGCGATGCTCGAGTTCTGCCCCGAGGTGGAAGAGATCCTCCTGGTAAGCGGAGAGCAGACAGAAAAAGTTCACGGGATGCAGGTGCTTCATCTGCCGGAGATAGGGTACCGTGCGGATATGACCGAAGCAACGGAGAACGGCGCAGATGCCGGCAGAATTGCGGAGCTCTTTGACCGTCACCTTTCCGGCTATCTTTTGTGGATACACAACTACCAGCTCGGCAAGAACGGAGCTTTCACAAGGGGAGTCATAGAGTATGCCCGGAGCCATCCCGACCGGCCGATTCTGCTTCAAATTCATGATTTCCCCGAATGCGGCAGACACGGAAATCTTGCCGAACTCTACGGTGCCGGTGCCGGTGAGATCTATCCGGTCCTGCCCAATATCCGCTATATAACAATAAACGAACGGGACCGGAAGCTGCTTGTCGCGTGCGGTATACCCGGGCCGAAGGTGGTACGCCTGGATAATCCGGTGCCTCAGGCTGCGGGATCCGCCCCGGAGCCGAAGCAGGAGATGGTCCGGAAACTGCTTGCGGGGCCGCTTCCGGGAACGGCAGGAAGCATGGATCCTGACCGGCCGCTCTTCATCTATCCGGTCAGAACCATACGCCGGAAAAATGTCCTCGAGGCGGCGCTTCTGAGCCTGCTCCACGAGGGGGGGGCTAACCTTCTCGTTACCCTTCCGGGTACAAGTTCCCAGGAGAAGGAGTACTCCGCCCTGGTACGTTCACTCTTTGAGGAGGGAACGGTGACAGGCAGTTTCGGCGCCGGCGCAGCGCTGGACGATACTCCCGTCGATTTTGAAACTCTTGCGCGCTCCTGCGACCTGGTCCTTTCCTCCTCGGTACAGGAAGGTTTCGGCTACTTTTTCGTCGATGCTCTGAGATGGGGACTGCCCCTGCTCGCCCGAAGCCTCGACATTCTGTCAGGAATAGAACCCCTGTTTGCGGGATATCCCCATCATCTCTATAAGAGTCTGCCTGTTCCCGTCGGACGGGAAGAGCGTGATAATCTGACCCTGCTCTACCGCCGCCGACTGGACAGTCTTTCCCGATTTCTTCCGGAAAAAGAACTCGAGGCGCTGCACAGAGAGTTTCAGACCATGACGGATGAACAGCTTATTGATTTCTCCTTTCTCGATCCCCTGCGGCAGGCGGACCTCCTGCGGCGTCTTAAGGATAAAAGCCTTCTGAAGGAGATCCGACAGGCAAATTCCGGTCTTCTCTCGGTAATGAAGGAGCTGAGTGCAGCTGCGCCAAGCCCTCCCCTGGCCGAAATAGAGGCTGCTTTCGGGCCGGAAAACTTCGCACGAAAGGCATGGGCGGTAATAAGCGGACTTGCTTCCGATATGAGCGGGAGAGAGGACCCGGTACACGGCTGTCTTTTGAAACACTTCGCAACACCTGAATATCTGCGTTTGCTGTATGAAATGTAATGAAATACAGTTTTGATAAATTTGGATCGAAAGAGGGACTGCTCCTTGTCCCGCCAATTTATTTGCGGTATAATAAGCCGTAAAAAACCCCAAACAAAGGACTCTGAAATGTCTGAAAAAAAGATGGTTACGATTGACGGCAACACCGCCGTTGCACATGTGGCCCACGCCACAAACGAGGTAATCGCGATATATCCGATTACCCCCTCCTCCCCCATGGGAGAGCTCTCCGACGCTTACAGCGCCCAGGGCAGAAAGAATATCTGGGGGACCACCCCCGAGGTTGTAGAACTGCAGTCCGAGGCCGGTGCCTCAGGTTCGGTTCACGGAGCTCTCACAACCGGAGCCCTTACCACAACCTTTACCGCCAGTCAGGGACTTCTCCTGATGATCCCCAACATGTTCAAGATTGCCGGAGAACTTACTCCGACGGTTTTCCACATTGCAGCCCGCGCTGTTGCAGCCCAGGCTCTCTCCATTTTCGGGGATCATTCCGATGTAATGGCAGCCCGTTCTACCGGTTTTGCCATGCTTGCAAGTAACAATGTCCAGGAAACAATGGATAACGCCCTGATTTCTCAGGTTGCGGCCCTGGAATCCCGGATTCCTTTTCTCCACTTCTTCGACGGTTTCCGGACAAGTCATGAAATCCAGAAGGTGGAGGAGATCTCCTACGATGTAATGAAGGAGATGATGGATGACAAAATGGTCCACGCTCATCGCTCGAGGGGTATGAATCCCGAACAGCCGGTTATCCGCGGAACCAGTCAGAACCCCGATGTCTTCTTTGCCGCACGTGAGAGCGTGAACAAGTACTACGAAGCAACCCCTGAAATTGTTCAGAAGGCTATGGACAAGTTCGCAAAACTTACCGGTCGCCAGTACCGTCTCTTCGACTACGTCGGAGCCCCCGATGCGGAGCGCGTCGCTGTTATGATGGGCAGCGGAGCGGATACCATGGAAGAGACCGTGGAAGCACTCGTTGCAAAGGGAGAAAAGGTCGGACTGGTAAAGGTACACCTCTACCGCCCCTTCAGCGCGAAGCACTTTGTCGATGCCCTTCCGAAGAGCGTCAAGGCCATCGCCGTTCTGGACCGGACAAAAGAACCGGGCAGTCTCGGCGAACCGATGTACGAAGATGTCCGGACCGCCATCGGCGAGATGATGGAAGAGGGCACCAGCCCCTTCTCGAGCTGGCCCAAAACCGTCGGCGGCCGCTATGGTCTCGGTTCGAACGAGTTTACTCCCGGCATGGCGAAATCGGTCCTGGACAACCTCTCTTCCGCGAAACCGAAAAATCACTTTACCGTCGGTATTTACGACGACCTCGGCTATACCAGCCTCGAATGGGATGATTCCTTCTCGACCGTAAGCGACCGGGTCCACAGGGCCATGTTCTACGGTCTCGGATCCGACGGAACCGTCGGCGCCAACAAAAACAGCATCAAGATAATCGGAGAAGCCACCGAGAACTATGCTCAGGGCTACTTTGTCTACGACTCCAAGAAGGCCGGTGCCACCACCGTCAGTCATCTGCGTTTCGGCAAGGACCGGATCAAGAGCACCTACCTTATTCAGAAGGCCAACTTCCTGGCCTGTCACAAGTTCAGCTTTCTCGAACGTCTCGAGATTCTGAAAAATGCCGAGCAGGGCGGAGTATTTCTCCTGGCCAGCCCCTACGGAAAAGACGAGGTATGGGCAAAGCTCCCGGTCGAGGTTCAGAAGGAGATTATCGACAAGAAGCTGCAGTTTTACGTGATAGATGCCGTTTCAATCGCCGAGAAGGCGGGAATGGGCAACCGGATCAATGTTATCATGCAGACCGCCTTCTTCAAGATTTCCGGTATTCTCCCCGAAGACCAGGCAATCGAGCTGATCAAGAAATACATAACCAAAACCTACACCAAAAAGGGCCAGGATGTTGTCGACAAGAACATCAAGACCATCGATATGGCCCTCGAAGGAATTGAAAAGGTCGATTATCCGAACCAGACTGTCGGCGACAGCCACATGATAGAGATTGTGCCCTCCGACGCTCCCGAGTTCGTGAAAAACGTTACCGCCGAAATTATCGCCGGGCGCGGAGCAAATCTCAAGGTGAGCCAGCTCCCCGACGACGGTACCTATCCCACGGGAACGACAAAATACGAGAAACGAAATATCGCCGAGAAAATTCCCGTATGGGATGCCGAGGTGTGTATTCAGTGTGCCGACTGTTCGGCCGTATGTCCCCATGGCGTTATCCGCATGAAGATCTACGATCCCGAAAAGCTCGAGGGAGCTCCTGCAAGCTTCAAGAGCACCGACGCCAAGGGCAAGGAGTTTGCCGGCCAGAAGTTTACCATACAGGTCTCTCCGGAAGATTGTACCGGATGCGGAGCCTGCTGGAATATCTGCCCAGTCAACAAGAAGTTCGACAAAAAGTCCATCTCCATGGAGCCCCAGCTGCCCCTGCGCGAACAGGAAAAAGAGAACTGGGAATTCTTCCTCGATCTCCCCAACTACGACCGCAGCAAGCTGAACCTCAACTCGACCAAGGGCAGTCAGCTGCTCGAACCCCTCTTCGAGTTCAGCGGCGCCTGTGCGGGATGTGGAGAAACTCCCTATGTGAAGCTGGTCAGCCAGTTCTTCGGCGACCGCGCGGTAATTGCGAACGCCACCGGCTGTTCCTCCATCTACGGCGGAAACCTCCCCACTACCCCCTATACCACCAGAAAAGACGGCCGCGGCCCCACATGGTCCAACAGCCTCTTCGAAGACGCTGCGGAGTTCGGTTACGGTATGCGCCTTACCAGCGACAGGATGGCAACCTATGCCATGGAGCTGGTGGACAGACTTATCGCAAAGACCCCTGCGGGTGTCGAGAAATCGCTCCTTGAAAACATCAAAGGAAATCCCCAGAAAACCGATACCGAGATTGACCAGCAGCGGGAATGGAAAGACAAGCTTGTCGCCCAGTGCAAAAAATCGGACAACTACGATGCCGGAGAACTGGCAAGCGTGGCGGATCACCTTATCAAGCGGTCGGTCTGGATTTTCGGCGGTGACGGATGGGCCTACGACATCGGTTACGGCGGACTGGACCATGTTCTTGCAAGCGGACGGAACATCAACGTGCTCTGCATGGATACGGAGGTCTACTCCAACACCGGCGGCCAGATGTCCAAAGCTACCCCCGTCGGCGCCATTGCCAAGTTCGCCGCAAGCGGAAAGGCGATTACCAAGAAGGATCTCGGCATGATGGCCATGACCTACGGATACGTCTACGTGGCAAGAATAGCCATGGGATCGAACCGCATGCAAACCATCAAGGCAATCCGCGAAGCGGAAGCCTACGACGGACCTTCCCTTATCATCGCCTACAGCCACTGTATCAACTGGGGTATCAACATGACCACCGGTATGAACCAGCAGAAACTTGCGGTGACCAGCGGAATGTGGCCCCTGTGGCGCTATAATCCCGAACTGGCCGCGGAAGGAAAGAATCCCTTCCTCCTGGACAGCAAGGAACCGACAACCGAACCTGCGGACTACATGTACAACGAGGTGCGCTACAAGTCGCTCCAGGCCGCGAACCCCGAACGGGCCGCCGAACTTCTCGGCAAGGTCAAATCGGACGTGAACCGGAAGTACAAGGAACTTAAGTACCTGGCCGACCGCGAGTTCTGATCACGAGCAGGACAAAAAAATAGTTTATTTTACCTGATATAATGGGGCTGCTTCTTAGGAAGGCAGCCCCTTTTTTTTCCGGCCTGCCGGCTGCTGTCAGTTCAGTTTAATGTCTTCCTGATACCTTCTAAAAAATGGAAGATCATTCTTCCCACTCAAAGCTCGCCATTATAAGGCTATCCAGATCAGAAGCGCGACCCAGATTATCGCTGCGGTGATCAAGATACGACAGTTTCTCCGCAAGCGAAGGGTTCAGCGACTTCAATTTTCCGTAAAACTCCTCAACACGTTCCGGGCTTCCAATTTTATTATAAGTGCGCGCGAGTCCCGCCATGGCAGCTGTTTCCCGCGGATTTGTTTTCAGAGCGCGTTCATAGTACTCGATCGCGAGCTGAAGATTATTACCAAGAAAATGGATGTTACCGATATTTATCATGGCAGGTACATAGCCAAGCCCCGCAGCCTCACGGAATTCGAGTGATGCTTTATCATACAGCCCATAGCGGGCATATATAGTTCCTGTGCGATTTAGTATCATAGCTCTATTTCTGCTGTTGATCTGCCTTCGGAGTTCAGAAATTCTGGAATCGGTAACCTGTCCGACAAACCTGGAATACTCGGCGTTATATCCTCCCATAATTGCTGAGATATTTGTTTCAGAAATTATAAAGGCTGAATCGTTTATTCCGACCGGTTCATAAAGTTGCCAGGCTTCATGAACGGGCCAAAAGCCTGCATTGTTTTTAGCTGAAGCCTCTCTCCATTCTGCCGCTCCCAAGTTCCATGCTTTAAGGAACCCTTCCTGGACCGCCGTAACCTCAATGGGTATCCACACTTCCCCATCCCGAATAATCAGGTTTGCAGCACTGTCGAAATGCTGAAGTACCTGTTCCTCGGGAATCTCAGGTTTGAAAGCAAGGAATATATGTCCAGGAACAGTTATAAATGCAGTTTCAGTACCCAGAGATTCAAGCAGGGCGGCATAACAGATCGAAAGATCATCACAATCTCCCGAACTGTAGGTAAATGTCTGAGCAGGAAACTGGAGATAGTCAACCGCAACATTATTTTCCGAAAGCTCAGCATAAGAAGATACCGGATCCACAACATATTTCAGGCCATACTCCCGCATAAACTCGAATAAGCCAAGAGCCTCCCTGAATTTGAGACTCATGGTCACAGGTCCCTGATTGCGGATTTCACTTCCTATCTTTTTTCCGTACAGGAGTATCTGCGGGTCTTTAGGTGTTATGAAAGCGGCGGCTTTCCTGTCATCATCCCAGGTCATGGCATTCCGGTGGTACACACGGAAAGAATCGTTGAAGCCTCCCGATATTTCCTTGTCCTGGTAAATATATGAAACCTTGATTTCGGCTGAGATCTTTGTATTCTCCGTAAGATTGAGAAGGTCATTCCTGAACAGGGCAAGAATCGGAACTCGAACACTTTCTCCTTTTTTTAATTGGGGAACTTCCAGACAGATTTTCGGACTGTCCATGTATTCTCTCATAAGAAAGCTCACCTGAAGCTTGGAGATTGTTCCATTCTCTTCATTCCGGAGGGAAAAACTCCCGAGGGGATTCTCATCATAGTACTTATGAAAAACCGGAAAAACCGGCAGCAGGTTGATGCCCTCTATTTCGAGCCGGGAGCGGCCTCCTCCCCCGCCAAGCGAAAAAGTGGCGGAAAGATATGCTTTTATACCATAGAAAGCTTCATTATACTGAAACGAACCTCCTCCGCTCAGAAGAAGAGAAGATGAGAGTCTGAAGCCGGCATTCAGATCAGCCTTTGCAAAAGCCAGACCGCCTGCCATACTCGTTTCTCCCTGATTAAGGCCCAGACCATAACCGGCAGCCAGACAGGTCTCTATCTCAAGGCTGGAGCCGGGAGAAAATCTGTATCCGATTCCGACACCTGGAGAAAAAATTGTAAGAGTGTCGTCATTGGTTTCTGGTATAAATGCCACGTCCAGCAGACCGCGCGCAAAAACATTACTGCAGGAGGGTAAATAATAGGTGCCGTTCAGGGATACCGAGCCGCCGGTATCGAAAACTTTATTGCCTGCGGACGAAAGAGGACCAAGCGGGATTTCCACCCCCGGAACAATGGAAATATCAAGCGGAAGTTTTGACTGGGCTATCACAGGCAGCACCATAGTAATTGTCAGTAAGAATACACTGACTGTTTTCTTTCTTCCGAAAAACATAATATCCCTCCATCAATCCCAGGTGTTTCCAGAGTCGAGCGAACGGGCGATACGAAGATCACTGTTGGAATCCATATAAGTAATAGTTACATTACTGCCGTATACCGATAGTGCGGGTGATCCAATTCCTCCGCTGTCCACAAGCGTGTGGGTCCAGGAAGATCCTCCGTTCGTGCTCCTCGCAAGTCTGATTCCGCCGCTTGCGTAGGCCAGATACAAGGTACTGCCGACCACTATATTACCAGGATAAGTTGACGAACTCGCAATAACCGTCGGTGTACCCCAGGAGGTGCCATTGTTGGTTGACTTGACCATCTTGATCTGGCTGTTTGACAGATCCCGGTAGGTTATATAGACCGTGGAACCGATGCATTCGATAGAGGTCGAACTGCCTACATCACCGGTCGAGTCGATGGTTAAGGGAGTCGACCATGTTGCAGCTCCATTCGAGGAAGTAGAGAACTTCAGATTCTTATTGGTGTAGTCATAATATGCAACATATACCCTGTTCACATTCGCGTTATCTACGGCGATGGACGCAAACTGTCCGACAGATGCGGTCGCAGGATCATCAACGACATGGAGAGAACCGGTAAGCTGACCTTCCGAATTGACATTGGCGACTTTCAGCGATCCGTTGGAGGCGTCGTTATAGGCGATGTAATGGATTTCCGTGGAGGATGTGGCATAGGTATCGATCGAACAGTGTCCGCCGACGTCTCCCGCTGAATCAAGTGTCGTATTTTTCCACCAGGATGAAAGGTAGTTAAGCTCCAGATCGCCGCTTGTACGGTCATAACAGGCTATGTACGGATCAGAGTAATAATCGAGTGATAACCCGTGGGTCCATCCCTGATCCCCGGTGCTTGATAGCGTGGTCTGATAGAAAGTACTCCCGCCGTCTGAGCTTTCCATTAACTCAAGATCGTCTCCCAATGCGTCATAAAAAGAGATATAGATGGTATTATTGCCAATCGTGGCGATGTCGCTCATGCCAATAGTACCGGTATAGATGGTCTTTTTCCCATGAAAATATTCTCCGGTACCGGAGAGGGATATGGTGTATGGATTCTCGTTGCTGTCATTGTTGGCAATGCTGACCGTAGCATTCTTTGCTCCAATGCTTGAAGGAGTAAACCTGACGGTAAAACTTGAACTCGCCCCGGGAGCAATGGTCCCTGTCGGCTGGGAAACAACCGAGAAATCGGCTGAACCGGACAGGGTAACATAGGGGCTTCCCGACAGAATAAGATTGTAGGTACCGCTGTTGCTAATGGTAAAGCTCAGGTCCTTGGTGGTTTTCTGAATGACATTGCCGAAGGCACCGCTTCCCGATACGGCTATCTCGGGCTGCGTACCAGTCCCGCTGACACCATAGGTGTAAGGGTTCTCATCGGGATCGTCGCTTCCGATGGAAATGTTACTTGATCGGGTACCGATTGCAAGCGGATCGAAACGGACCGAGAAGGTTCTTGTACCTCCAGCCGAAATCTGTGCAGGCAGAGCAGGAAGGGAAAGATCAAAGTCTCCGGAATTTCCACCGGAAAGCGCGATACTGCTGATGGTGAGGGTTATATTCCCGTCGTTCCGTATGGTATGGGTAGCATAAGAGCTGGCCGTTCCATTATTACCGTCAGCATAGACATTTCCAAAGGAAGTAGTTCCGCTGACACTGATATCCGCCTCTATCCCGGTTCCGGTTACATTGAACTCATATGGATTCTCATCAGCATCGTTGGAAAGAATAGATACTTTCGCACTCTTGTCTCCCCTGGAAACCGGTAAAAACCGTATTGTCATTTCCGTCGATCCGCCGGGAACAACAGTACCCGACGGATTGGACGTTACCACAAACTGGGAGGCATCGATGCCGGTTATAGAGACCAGTGTTCCACCGGTTAAAGCCAGATCTATCGAACCCAGATTCCTGATGGTAAATACCCTGGATAGATCCGAATCAACCGCCACATTTCCAAAACTGTAAGCCACACTGAGGTCCCCTGGAATCAGTGACCATCCGACTTTATCTCTTACCTCGATATCTGATACGGGCTCAGGAGTTGCTTCCGCCTCTACCGTTATCTGGAAAAGAGGAAAATCAGCTGCATTGGAGGAAATACTCAGCTGTGCAGACTTCACACCTGTGCTTTGGGGATCAAATCTTATGGTGAAGCTCTGTGATTCTCCCGGAAGAACGGAGTACTCTGAAGGGCCGCTGTTTAATGAGAAATCCGATTCCGGATCAAGAACCTCAGGATCTTCAAAAAGCAGAAGTGAACTCTCGCCACTGCTTTTGATTACAAAGATTATATCGACCGACGAACCGAGATTCGTACCTGTAACGGTAATTGTACTGCCCGAAGATACCGTCGAGCCATTGTATTCCAGTGTAATCTGAGGTCCTCTGGACTGATGGAACTCATCAACCTGTGTTCGTATTTGATCAACTAGGGCATTCTCGCAGGAGACAATTCCAATCAGCGAAACACATATCAGCAAGCCATAAAAAAACGGCACAAACCTTTTCATTGGATTCCTCCCCACATGTCTATTGTGACACCGTGCCACATCAGTATTTTCAAAGGAACACTTCATTACATTACGTTTTTCCTCTCCAGGCCCCTGAAGAAGCAACGCTTCAACCAATTATACCCCTCTCCAAAAACACGCACATCAACCGAAAGTATGATATTATCGGGTAGTGGATACATTCTTTTTTCTGATGTCTACAAGCTGCTTCATTCTGGGCTTACTGAACCTGGTGCTGCTGGTGATCCTGAAGAAAGATTCGGGAGACCCGGGAACATGGACACTTCTGCTGCCCCTCAGCCTGCTTACCTTTATCACACTTCTGGAAATGGTCACCTACTTTCTGATCTATCGGTATCCGGGTCGCGCCTTCAGGGGGATTACCCTGATGTATGAGTGGACGCGGATTATGATCGCCCTCAGCTGGTCTTTCATTGCCTACTATCATTATTATCTTAATAAGGTCGACCGGATGCGCTGGAAACAGATATTCATTCTGGGAGGCTTTTCGGCGGTACTTATTCTTATGGTCCCGGTGGCGGTTTACGGCGGCGGACTGCTTCCCGGATTTATCCAGGTTGCTGTCATCAGCATGTTCTTTTTTGCCGGGATAAAGGGAGTGATGATTTTTCTCAGAACTGCCAGGCTGCTGCCTTCCTCCGGAACGGCGGTTACGATCGCTTGTATCAGCCTCATTTCCTACCCGCTTATTGCCCTGGGTGATTTCTACGGCTGGCGATTGCCCTTTCTGGATCCCGGGATGAGCTTCTGGGTGCAGGCGCATCCGCTCTACTTTCTACTGGTGAATATTCCGATGACCGGACTGATTGTTCGTATGCTTGTAAACTATTACAGGCCCCAGGGGAAAACAACCGCGGAGCTGGAACAGCTTGCCTCGCTCCTGACGGAACGGGAACAGGAGGTGCTTGAACTGCTTTACAGAGGCTACCGTTACCAGGAAATTGCGGATACGCTTTTTCTTTCCCTTGCCACGGTCAAAACGCATATCCACCATATCTACCAGAAGCTGGAGGTCGGCCGCAGAGAGGAACTTTTTTTACGTTCCGACAATAAAAAAATGCTTCGACCCTGAACCGATTATGGCCGGCAACACGTATTATTATTATCTTTTTACTATGAAATACATACAGCCATCTCTACAGACAATCCCATACCTTTACATCCTGGTACCCGTCTTTCTTCTTATGCTGTTTTTTCTGCATCCCCTGGGAGCGGCCGGAGCGGGCGAGGCTGAGGAAACCGGGATCGACTACCGCAATGCGGATACGCTCGCGGCTCTGGTAGAAGAGCAGGACTCCCCTTATCTCCTTATCGACGTCCGGACTCCTGCCGAATTTGAATCCGGTTTTATTCCGACGGCGATAAATATTCCCGTTTCAGACCTGCCGGAGGCGATGCCGGATGCCGGGAAGGGTGATCTCATCATTCTCTACTGCCGAAGCGGCAACCGATCGGGCCAGGCGGCAGCGATTCTCAGAAATGAGGGTTTTACGAATGTCAGCGATTTTGGCGGCATCAACCGCTGGGAAGGAGAACTGGAACGGCCCTGAGCTGTGCAGGGGCGTATTATTTCCGCGCTTTGTAGAGCTCCAGGGCACGGGCAATAAGGGCAGGGTCTATTTCGCCCTGAGAGCTGCCGCTCAGCTGCTTGAGGACGGTTTCCGACAAACTGCCCGCTGAAAGGTCAGTTCCGCCCGGGCTCTCCGTATTCCCCAGAAGGGCAGCAAGACTGCTGCCGGCGGCCGCAGATTCGGTTTCATCCCCGAATAGTGATGCCTGGGCCTGTTCCAGAAGAAGGGCGAACTGTGCTGTTCCGGCATTCGCGGTGCCGGATGCGCTCCTGCCGGAGGCACTGTTGACTCCTTCCGTACTATCCGGTCTCTCCCCTGTTCCCAGTTTCCGGATCTCTTCGATCCTGCTCCGGATCTGATCCATTCGCTGCATTGCCTCTATGATTGAGTCGCTCATGTCTCTATTCTACGCCTGTTTGCGGTCCCGGTCCAGACAATGTGCTGAGCGCTTCAAGTTCTTCCCAGCGCTGGTAGGCCTTAGCGAGCTCAAGCTCCAGCTCTTCCAGCCGTCGGCTCTTTGCCGCGGGATCGCCCGACTCGTTCCGGTACAGTTCGGGATCGGCGAGTTCGTCGTGAATTTTTTCTATTTCCGCCTCCAGGGCGGCTATCCTGTCGGGCGCAGCTTCGAGCTCCTGCTGTTCCCGGTAGGAAATTTTCCGCGGACGTTCGGCCTTAACCTTTACCGCCGGCGGGCCGGTGCGCGAAGGCGGACTCTCTTTGGGTGCTTCAATATTTTTACGCAGTTCGGAGCTTCGCCAGTCGCTGTATCCGCCGGCATATTCCACCACCCTGCCCCCGCCTGAGAGAACAAAGCAGTCGGTGACCACGTTATCGAGAAAGACCCGGTCGTGACTTACCAGGAGAATAGTTCCGGCATATTCCTGCAGCAGCTCTTCGAGCAGTTCGAGGGTTTCCACGTCCAGATCGTTGGTGGGCTCATCGAGTACCAGGAGATTGGAGGGACGTGCAAAGAGCCTGGCCAGTAGAAGCCGGCCGAGCTCCCCTCCGGAAAGATGAGAGACGGGACTCCTTGCCCGGTCGGGAGAAAAAAGAAAATCCTCCAGGTAGGCGACCACGTGTTTTTTTCGGCCGTTCATGGTGATGGTGTCAAAACCGCCGGCGATGTTTTCCGCCACACTTTTATCCGGATCGAGCTCGCTCCGCATCTGATCCAGATAGAGGGGCTGGAGGTTGGCACCATGACGGACGCTTCCGGCATCGGGCTGCAGTTCCGCCAGAAGCAGCTTCAGGAGGGTGGTTTTTCCCGAGCCGTTCGGCCCGACCACCCCCACCCGGTCTCCCCGCATTATCATGGTGGAAAAATCCCGGACCAGCGGGGCTGTCTTATCCCCGTAGGAAAAGCTGATTCCCTTCGTCTCTATGACAAGATCGCCGGTGCGTTCGCCCTCGTGAATTTCCATCCGCGCTTCGCCGGTGCGCTCCCGCCGGTGGCGGTAGGTGTCCCGCATGGCCAGAAGAGCCTTTACCCTCCCCTCGTTGCGGGTCCTTCTCGCCTTGACCCCCCGGCGGAGCCAGGCCTCCTCTTCGGCCAGCCGTTTGTCGAAAAGGGCCCTCGCCTTCGCCTCGGTCTCAAGCAGCTCCTCCCGACGTTCAAGAAAGTTGTCGTAGGTGGATTTAAATGCGTAGAGGGCGCCCCGGTCTATTTCCGCCACCCGGTTGGCCAGGCGGCGTGCAAATGCGCGGTCATGGGTAACAAAGATGAAGCTTTTTACCCGTCTGAGCAGGTACTCCTCCAGCTGGAGGATGGTGTCTATATCCAGATGGTTGGTAGGCTCGTCGAGCATGAGAAGGTCGGCATCGGCGGCCAGTACCTGCGCCAGCAGCACCCGCCGCTTTTCCCCGCCGGACATGGTGGAGACATTGCCCCGGTGTTCCACCCCGAGCATGGTAAGGGCCTGTTCGGCCGCAAGCAGCCGTTCCGGCTGGCCGGAGCAGGCAAGGTCCACCGCGGGACCGCTGAAATCCCGGGGGAACTCCTGACCGAGATAGGCGGTACGTATTCCCTTCTGTCGGCTGATCTCTCCACCGTCAACGGGAACCAGACCGGTCATTGCCTTGAGGAGGGTCGACTTGCCCGATCCGTTACGCCCGAGGAGACAGAGACGGTCGCCCTCTTCCATGTATAGATCTATCCCCTCCAGCAGGGCGGGCCCGCCGAAGGATATTGTCAGATTCTGAACGCCAACTAATGCCATGGGGGCATCATATCGGCGAATCGGTGGAGCATCAATACAGGGAGGGATCCTTGCCAGCAGGCGGCCGCTCCGGTAGAATGAGCAGCATGTACATTACACACGAACCCGGAAAAACCGGAGCAATGCACGCATACCTGGAATCAATGGAGGTGCCGAGGCCTTTCGGCACCGCACGGATTATACTCGCACATGGCGCGGTCGGCTGGTTTATGAACCTGATTGTGGGTATCGGAATAATCGGCCTGCTCGCGGCATCAGTCGCCTCTGCGGCCGCCGGGACAGGCGGCTCGGCGGGAGCGTCGATGTTCCTTCTGCTCCTGCTCGGATTCGCCCTCTACCGGCTTGTAATCAGACTCTCCGTCCCCTTCAGGGAAGCTGCGGCGCTTCGGAAAGGGAGACTTGTACGCTGCGCCATAGTCGATAGAACCGCCAAAACAAAGATCTTTTCAAGAATGGGTTCGAAACGCCGGACCATCTATACCATCAGGCCCGAGGGCGGCGCCGCGGCTTCGGCGATGTCGGTCGTTTTTGAGGATATGAATGTCTATCCTGGAGAGGAGTGCATTGCCGTCATCGACGAACGGGACAAGAAGATCGGATCCGTGCTTGCCCTGGACTGCTTCCTCCACCACAGATCGCTTTCTTTCCCCGACCTCCTGGAAAAGGAGGAACAGGAAACGGCGCGGAGGAATCTGGGCTACGATGATCAGTGGCAGTCGGCACTTGGAAAGACCTTCCCCTCTCTGGCCGGAAGACTGGGAATGACTCTGATTATTCTCGGCGCAGTCGGCGGGGCGATTGTTTTTCTCCTGAGGATGTACGGCTGAGAGAAGTCCCCCGGGGCACTACAGTTTTATTTCCGGCACAATAATTCCGGTAACTATGTGAACCACAAAGCCCCGTCCGAAGATGTCCGCTTCGATAAGGTCGGACTCGGCTACGCTGATCCGTTTGCCCCGTCTGCCTATTTTTATTTCCGTGTTGTTCATGGTAAGAACGGCGTCACGTTTTTCCAGTTCTTCTGCGGGGACAATGCCTTTTACCATCTGGGCCGTCAGAACGTCCAGAAGCGCCTGTGGATTGGTCTTGAGGGCCGTTTGAAGCCGCTGGGGGAGACGGGCGATTACATCGTCGGTCGGTATGAAGAGGGTATATCCATCGAGCTGGGCCATCTGTTCGGCAAGACCGGTATCGCGGAGGGCTCCGGCCATAAAGCTGAGCTCGTTGCGGCTGTCGACAATCTGAAGAAGACTTTTGCCGGTAAAGGGATACCGGGTTTCTTCCGGACCGGTGGTCTCTTTTTTCCCGCCCGCCATAAGCAAGGGCACTGCCGCAAGCAGCAGAACTGTGTATATGAGTATTCGGATTGTTTTTGTCATGCTTCCTCCTGTGTTAGTGGTATTATAACACCAACCTGTTAAAAATACAGCTCCGCTTCAGAAACAGAAAAAAGCGTCCCGCAACAAAGATACGGGACGCTTCTCCTGACTCTTCAGGCTTCCTCAGGCCGCATAGCCGGCCTTCAGTACCTTCTCGTTTATCTCGTTGAGCTTTCTGTTGCGGGCCGATATCGCCTCGGACAGGGCTGCGCTTACCGCCTTCATCGAAGCAAGTTCCGGCTTGAGCTTAAGCAGTTTTCCTATAGCCGCCATGTTGGCCGCACGGCTGCTTCCCGCTTCCTCCGCAATGGCATTTGCAGCAATGTCCACCAGCGTGATGTCGCTTCGTTCGCTTTTCATGTCCACCAGGCTGGAGTTGTAGAGCAGCATTCCGCCCGCTTTGATCAGGGGTTCGAACTTGTTGAAAGAGGGGTTATTGAGAACTACGGCAATGGTAGGCTTGTAGACTATGGGACTTGCGACCTCTTCGTCCGAGATGACAACCTGGCAGTTTGCCGTACCGCCGCGCATTTCGGCCCCGTAGGAGGGAATGTGGCTTACATATTTACCTTCGCGCATTGCCGCGATACAGAGCAGCTTCCCCATCAGCAGAACGCCCTGACCGCCGAATCCGGCAAAAATTATCTCTTCTTTCATCTCTTCCTCCTATCGGTCCCGGATGTTTCCGAGGGGATAATAGGGGACCATAACGTCCCTTACCCATTCGGCCGCTGCCTGGGGTTTGACGCCCCAGTTGGTGGGACACATCGAAAGCACTTCAACGAATGAATAGCCCCGTCCTTCCTTCTGGTTCAGAAGGGCCTTTTTTATCGCCTTCTTTGCTTTCATGATATGCTTTACGTCGTGTACGCTTACCCGTTCGATGAAAACGGGCTTCCCGAGGGTATCCAGGAGTTCGCACGCCCGGATGGGAAAACCGACATCTGCAGGGTCCCTCCCGAAGGGAGAGGTCTTGGTAATCTGCTTTTCCATGCTGGTCGGTGCCATCTGCCCGCCGGTCATACCGTAGATGGCATTGTTTACAAATATTACCGTTATGTTCTCACCCCGGTTTGCGGCATGTATTGTTTCTGCGGTACCGATTGCCAGGAGATCGCCGTCTCCCTGATAGCTTATGACCATTTTATCCGGATGAACCCGCTTTATTCCCGTGGCAACCGCGGGTGCACGTCCATGCGCCGCCTCGCAGCCGTCAACATTGATATAGTTGTAGCAGAGGACAGAGCAGCCGACGGGAGCAACAAGAATGGTATTCTCCCGTACTCCCAGCTCGTCGAGGCTTTCCGCAAGCAGTTTATGGGTTATTCCGTGACCGCAGCCGGGACAGTAGATGGTCTTTGCTTCGGTCAGGGCTTCGGGCCGTTCGTATATTGTTTTATATGCGGTGTTCTTACTTTCCATAGCTTTCCACCTTTTCCACAATCACATCTATCTCGGGGATCGCTCCGCCAAGCTTAAAATATCCGTCGACGGGAATCCTTCCCTCAATGGCCAGACGCACATCCTCCTGCATCTGACCGGCACTCATCTCCACGACCAGGATCTGCTTTTTCCCCTCCGCCGCCGATTTCAGGGCATCATAGGGAAAGGGGTAGAGGCTTATCGGACGGAAGAGTCCTGCCTTTATTCCCGATTTCCGGAGACGGTTTACGGCGGAATGGCAGATTCTGCTGCTTGTGCCGTAGCTTACAAGCAGAACCTCCGCATCGCCGGTCCGATCATTTTCCCACATGGTCTCCTGTTCTTCGACCTTTTTGTAGAGCTTCTGCAGCTCAAGATTATGCTGCTCCAGCGCACCATCGGGTTTAAGCCGGAGTGAAGCGATCACATTATGCTCACGGCCCCCGGCTCCTGTCAGTGCCCACTTCTTTTCAAAGCTTTTTCCCGATGCCTCGGGAAGGGTGAGCGCTTCGGACATCTGTCCCAGGTAGCCGTCGCCCAGAATCATTACCACCATCCGGTACTCGTCGGCAAGATCGAAGGCCTTCACCGTCAGGTCGGCCAGTTCCTGAACATTGGCGGGTGCCAGAACGATTGTCCGGTAGTCTCCGTTGCCCCCGCCGCGGGTGGCCTGCCAGTAATCTCCCTGACTTCCGGTAATATTCCCCAGACCCGGTCCTCCCCGCATCATATTTACAACCACCGCCGGAAGCTGTGCGCCGGCAAGATAGCTTATTCCTTCCTGTTTAAGACTGATCCCCGGACTCGAAGAACTGGTCATCGTCCTGGCTCCGGCGGCCGCAGCCCCGAAAACCATATTTATTGCCGCAAGTTCGCTCTCCGCCTGGAGAAAGGTTCCTCCCACCGCGGGAAGTCTCTTGGCCATATAGGCGGGAATCTCATTCTGCGGGGTAATCGGATAGGCAAAGTAATGGGTACATCCCGCAATGACCGCAGCCTCCCCGATCGCCTCGTTTCCCTTCATCAATACTTTATCGTTCATACCGCTCCTCTTCCGCTTCAAGCTTCTTTCAGAATGGTGATAGCCATATCCGGACATATCGTCGCACAGAATTTGCAGACGATGCAGCGATCATTGTCGATGCACACCGGATATTGAACTCCCTGCTTGTTGAAACCGTCCGACATTACAAGTATGTGTTCCGGACACGCCCCGATGCAGAGTTCGCAGCCCTTACACCGCTCAGAATCGATAACAGGCTTTCCATGTACCAAAACAGCGCTCCTCTGATAGTGAGTTTGATATATTATACAGCGTTTGATAAAATCAAACAAACTGTTTCTCACTCTTTTATCGGCCCATGGCCGATATTGCACCATTATTGCACATCAGGGCCCTGCCGTCATCGGTAGAGGGTCGGACCCGGGCAAAAAAAAGACTGCTCCGTTTCCGGAGCAGTCTCTGCGGCTTTTTACCGCTTATGATTTGCGAAAGTGTCAGTCGGCCGGGGAAAAGTCGTCCTTGGAAGCTCCACAAAGCGGGCAGACCCAGTCTTCAGGAAGCTTGTCGAAAGAAGTGCCGGGATCGACACCATTGTCAGGATCACCTTCTGCGGGATCATAAATATAACCGCAAACATCGCACACATACTTCTGCATTGCTTATCCTCCGTTTAATTTTCTATCAAGCCTGACGTGCGCCGAGCTCTTTGTCAAGCATATAAAGCGCCTGGGGTGACTCTCCGATAAGTTTCATCTTCTGCACAACTTCGTCGGTGCTCGCTTCTTCTTCCACCTGCTCGGAAACATACCAGCCGAGAAAGAGTTCTGTGGCCGTATCATCGAGTTCCCGTGCAAGTTTGACAAGCTTGTGAATACAGGCGGTAATATGCTGTTCGTGCTTGTAGGCGGTCTCAAAAGCGGCCAGGGGAGTACTCCATGACTGTTGCGGTGCGGGGATGGCTTTGAGTTCCACCTTTCCGCCACGTTCAAGAATATAGCCGTAAATTTTTCTGGCGTGGTTCATTTCCTCAGCTGCCTGAGCCTGCATCCAGGCGGCCATCCCATTACGGTTTCCCGCCTTGAAATCGGCGCTCATCGCCTGGTATATGTAGGCTGAAGCAAGTTCTTCGGCTATCTGATCATTGAGTGCAGCTTCCATTTTTGCGTTTATCATTACTTTCCGCCTTTCCAGAGTCCATGAACATTACAGTACTCTCTCGCACTGACCTTGTCTGCCTTTACGCAGAATTCAGCCATCGGCTTATCTCCGGGCTTGAGAAAAGCGCGGTAGGATACGCCATCGGCAAGAAGTTCGATCCACTCGATGTAATGCTTCTCTTCCATCGGATGAAGGGTACTCCCTACGGTTACCCTGTAGCCATCGGCAATCTTTTCAATTACCGGAACATGCTTTTCAGTCGTACTGTCGGCAGTTTTCTCATCGAAAAAGGTCATCGGTTCGCCGCAGCAGACCAGCTCTCCTTCTCCTTC
>NPID01000784.1_pt1 | contig 25953 bp, 13 predicted proteins | sample 8637491 | NCBI WGS metagenome assembly NPID01 (sample SAMN07420843, study PRJNA396082) | bioreactor metagenome | isolation source: sample BA6 brine-fed electro-methanogenic bioreactor BA | place: Japan: Kochi | collected 2016-06-14 | reverse complement strand
ATGGTAAGCGAGCCAAAGCCATCGTCAAGACCCGTGTCGTTGGCCAGCACGTCGATAGCTACGGCGGTGTTCACCTGCGTGGTGGCCGCGTCGTCGTTGGCCACGGGGATGAAGTTCTCGCCATCCTTAACCGTTACGGTTACCGTAGCCCAATCGCTATCGCCATCGGCATCGGTTACCGTGTACTCGAAGGTGGCAACGCCTACGTAGTCGGTGGCGGGGGTGAACGTTACGGTGTTGTCGCCGTTCACCTCGGCCTCGCCCTGCTCGGGCGCAGCCTGCTGGCGTATGCTAACGCTTATGGGCGTATCGGCAAGCCCAGCATCATTGTACAGCACGTCGATTACCCGTGGCGTGTTGAAGCTAGTGGCCACGCTCACGTCGTTGGCTACAGGGATTGAGTTGGGCGTCTCCTCAACGGTTACCGTTACGGTGGCCATGGCGAAATCGCCATCGGCATCGGAAACAACGTATTGGAAGGTAACCACTCCAGTAAACATATACGATGGAGTATAGGTAATAGTATTGTTGGCATTAACCGCTGCATTACCAAACTCAGGATTGGTATGAATTGAAATACTACCTAATCCATCCTCAAGGCCGCTATCGTTAGAAAGAACATCTATGTCAACAGATGTATTAACGAAAGTGCTAGCCTCATCGTCGGCGGCAACTGGATTATGGTTTGTTCCAGTTGGCTTAACAATAATTGTAACCAGTGCTGTATTCGAGCAATCGCTGTCAACATCGCATACTTGATACCTGAAAGTCTCAGTACCGAGGTATCCGCTATTTGGCGTGTAGGTGATGGTGAAATCGGGGTTAACAACAACGACCCCGTTTGAAGGGCTGGAGGCAATATTAAGCGCATCAACGCCATCATCTAAACCAGTATCGTTAAATAGCACATCAACCGTAATTGGAGTATCCATTTCGGTTGCACGCGAATCATCGAAGGCAACAGGAACAGCATTTGGTTGTTCAATTACAGTAATTTGGACTGTGGCTAAATCGTAATCGCCATCAATATCTTCAATAAAGTATTCGAAGCTATCGTTGCCAACAAAATCGGGATTTGGAGAATAGGTAACCGTTCGGTTATCGTTTATGACAACTGAACCACTGCTAGGTTGAGTATGAATGCTCATAGAGCCAAAGCCATCGTCCAATCCGCTATCGTTAGCCAGCACGTTTATAGTTTCAGGGGTGTCCTTAATAACCGTTACGATATCGTTGTTGGCTACTGGCGTATGGTTTTCCTCATTAACGTTGATAGTGACAAGCGCCTCATCAAACTCACCATCGTTATCGGTTACGCGGTAGGTAAATGTGGCTTCGCCAACATAATCTGCTGCAGGGGTAAAAATCACCGTATTCTCAGCAGTAACCTCAAGGCTACCCGAAGGTGATGCGGAACCAACAACTGTAACTATCAATGGAATATCGTACAGATTATCATCGTTAAACAACACATCAACATCAACAGGAGTATTCATTGATGTTCCCCTAAAATCGGAATTGGCAATGGGCACAACGTTAACCCTATCGACAGTAACGGTAACCTGTGCTTCGGCACAATTACCAAGCGAGTTGCATACCGTGTAGGTAAAGTTGAAATCGCCGTGATAGTATCTGTTTGGAGTGTATGTTACTGTATTGTCAGCATTTGCCACAGCAGTACCCTGTGCAGGTTGACTGATAACCGATACTGTTACTGGAGCATAATCGAGGCCCAAATCGTTACTAAGCACATCAATAGTTATGCTGTTCTCCTGATCGGTTGTGGCTTCATCGCTATATGGACGAGGCGTTACATCATCGTTATTTGTTACGGCAACGCTTTGGATTGAAACAGGTTGGTAGTTAACATCGCCAGTTGACTCAATGGCAAGGTTAATGGTGTAGGATTGATTACCATCGTCAACCAAATCGTCCACACCTGTAATGGTTACCGTTTGGGGTACGTTCCAGTTACCAGATGTAAAGGTAAGCATAGCAGGCGAAACGGTACCCTCAGCTTCATTGCTTGAAACAACGCTAATTGCCACATCGTGAGTTGGGATAGTGTTTAGCCTCACCGTAAAGTTTGCCGTTTGTCCAGCCTCGTTAGTTACCAAGCCACTAATTGGGAAAACCGATACCCCAGCACTGTCGTCGTCCTCATTAACAACCTCAACGCTTGGAATAACCATTTCATCGTAGGTTAAATCGGCGCTAATAGCATTGGCAAAATCAATATAGTAAACTACATTACCATCGATGGCAGCATCGTCAACACCTGTAACGGTTACGGTTTGCTCAACATTCCAATTTAAAGGAGTAAAAGTAACCGAAGCGGGTAAAACGGTTCCCTCATCAATGTTAGATGATGAAATGCCAATGGTAACATCGGCTGTGGGTTGGCTATTGAGAACTAGGGTAAAGGTTGCCTGACCCCCTCCTTCGGTAGTGTTCCCCGATATTGGCGAAACGTTTATTGCAGCTTCATCATCCTCAATAAACTGAACTGTAACATTTGACGGATTGTAGTTACCATAGTTAACATCGGCAGAAATAATACGATCGGTAACGATTGTAATCTCCTCATCGCCTTCGTCAATTTGGTTATTTACTGGACTAACTGTAATCACCTTTGGCGTTTGCCAATCGGTTTCACTGGCAGCATCAAAAGTTACCGATGCATGTGAAACGGGAAGCCTCACAGCATTGGTTGAGTGAAGCGGAATTTCAATATCGTGTGTTGGCTGGCTAGTCAAAGTTATGCTAAATGATTGACTTGCGCCATCCTCATTTACCGTTAGCGTTAAAGGAGTAATTATTAGTCCCCACGAATCATCATCTAAATTAGAAAGCGAAACATCGCGAGGATTTATTGCGCTGTAGTGTGGATCGGTAGTTTGAGGAATTTCTGTAATTATGCTATACGCTTTATCGCCATCATCGTAGCTATCGTCGATACCTGTTACTGTAACCGTAACGGGGCTATTCCACTGGTCGGGAGTAAATGTAACGAAAGCCTCATTAGCATCAATATCGAAGCTACCTCGAGAAACGTTCGTGATTACACCCTCGGCAGTGTCGCTAGATGTCATGCGAATGCTAACGTCAGCCTGAGGTTGCGTGTTAAGCACAACTGAAAATTGCGCAGTACCACCAGCCTCAGTAGTTGACAAACCAGCGTATGGAGCTACGGAAATTCCAGCAACATCATCGTCTAAGTTTTCGGCGGTAACCGTTTCGTTTGCTAATGCAGCGTACTGTAAATCGGCCGATGATGAGGAGTTAAGAATTATCTGGTAGGCAATTGTTCCGTCCACCATATCGTCATCTTGGCCTGTAACCGTTACCATTTGGGGTGTATCCCAATTGGTTGCATTAAAGCTGAGCGTGGCAGGCGAAGCTATTCCCTCGCTCTCATCGGTTGATGAAATAGTAATGGTTACACCTGCTGTTGGCTGCGATTGCAGGCTAATGGTAAAACTGCTGGCAACATCAGGCTCGGCTGTTTGAACCGAAACTGAAGAAAGAATAAGCCCAACCACATCATCGTCCTCGTTAACTATATTTACATTTCCAATTGCAATGTTATTATAAGCAGCATCGGAGCTCGAAGCCGAAAGGCTTACGGTATATGCAATATCGCCATCGGCAACAAAATCATTTACGCCTCTAACGGTTACCGTTTGCGGAGTACTCCAATTTGAACTATTAAACACAATGGTTGAGTTTGCGCTAACTGTCCCTTCTGTGGCATCGTTTGAAGCACTACTAATGGTAACCGAATTAGTTGGCTGGCTATTAAGACTCACCGTAAATGTAGCCGTACCGCCCGCCTCGGTAGTATTTCCGCTAATTGCCGAAACGTTAACACCTACCACATCATCGTCGAGGTTAGTGGCACTAACCGATTGTATGGCAATGCCATTATAAGTCAGATCCTCACTACTCGCCGATATTGTAATTGAGTAAGATTGTGGTCCATCGGCAACATCATCGTCCTGACCAATTAAATTAATTGACCTTGGGTTATTCCAGTTAGTTGAATTAAACACGAGCGATGCTTGACTAACCGTTCCTTCATCGGTGTTGTCGGACACAAAGCTAAGGGTAACATCTCTTGTTGGCTCGGTGTTTAGCTGAACCGTAAAGCTAGCCGTTCCGCCACCTTCATTTGTTTCTAAACCTGAAGTTGGAGTAACAGTAACACCAGCAGTGTCATCGTCCTCGTTAGTAAAGTCAACAAGAGTATTTAGTGCACTACCGTAGTTCGGATCGGCACTGCTAACCTGAACGCTAACCTGATAGGCCTGGTCACCATCATCAATATCATCGTCAGCACCTCTAACGGTAACCTGCTGAGGGGTATCCCAGTTGGCTGCACTAAAGGAGATTGATCCATTATCAGTAACCGTACCTTCAGTGGCATCGATCGAAGCCGAAGTTATGGTAACATTTGCTGTGGGTTTGGTGTTAAGTACAACGCTAAAGGTTGCCGTGCCGCCCGCTTCGGTGGTATTTGCGCTTGCCGACGAAACGGTTATGCCAGCCGTATGAATATCGGTTACGTTAACCGTAACATCGCTCACAGGCATACCGCTGTAGTTTGCATCGCTGCTAACTGCATTTGATAGCGTGATGGTGTAAGCCAAATTGCCATCGTCAACATTATCGTCAATTGCGTTTACGGTAATTTGCTTTGGTGCCCAATCAGCTGACGTAAACGTAACACTCGATTGCGAAACGGTAAGCTCGTTAACATCGGGTGATGAAATGCTAACTGTAACATCGTTGGTTGGCTGCGAACTAAGCGATATGCTAAAGTTTGCGCTATTACCTTCGGTAATTGTCAGGCTTTGGGGCGAAACAGTAATACCTGCCTCATCATCATCAATATTTGTAACCTGAACGCTTGCTGAAACCGATGTAAAGTCAACATCACCACTTGCGTATGAAATAGTTAGATCATAGGTTTGATTTCCATCCTCCTCTTCGTCGTCTTCACCTGTAACCGTTAGGTTTTGATAAATATCCCAATTTGCTGGCGTAAAGGTAAGCGAGGTTGTGCTTATGGATCCCTCTGTGGCGTCGAGGCCAGAGATTGACAAGACCACATTGCTCGCAGGTTCGGCTGTAAGCCTAACTCCGAATGAAGCATTGGTTCCGTCTTCGCTTGTTGTAATTGAGGTTTGAGAGAGTTCAATACCTGCCGCATCGTCGTCGGTATTTAATCCTGCAAGCGATTCGGAAGCACCATCGAAAATACCATCGCCATTAGTAACTAAAAGTGAGATAGTATAGGGTTGATCGCCATCAATAATATCATCGTCAGCACCAGTAACAGTTACTGTTTGGGTGCTATTCCAGTTTGCTGGAGTAAAAGTGAGTATTGAAGGTGAAACTGCAGCCTCGCCTAAATCGCTTGAGCCAACAGAAACCTCAATGTTAGATGCAGGCTGTGCAGTTAGCCTTACAGTGAAATTATCGGAAACATTTGGTTCTGAAGTGCTAAGCGTTGATTTTGACACCCAAAGTTCAGCCACATCGTTATCGGTATTAACAGCGTTGATTATATGAGATAGGCCTATATAATTGGCATCGCCAGATGTTCCCTGTACTGTTACCGTGTAGTTTATATCGCCATCAACTATAACATCATTCTGCCCTGTTACTGTTACCGTTTTTGGTGTAACCCAATCCGTTGTAGTAAATGTTAGTGATGTATGGCTAACCTGACCCTCGCTAGTGTCGCTTGAACCAATACTAATGGTTGTTGTGGCGGTAGGCTGCGTACCAAGTGCAATCGTAAAGGTTGCAAAAGCCCCATCCTCGGAAGTTGTAATGGAATTAACCGAAACAATAAGTTCAGCCGTATCGTCGTCGTAGTTAACCACGTTAACGCTAGTAATGCTTAACCCTTCGAAATTGCCATCGCCACTTGCCGATGACATGTTTATTGTGTAGTAGGCATCGCCATCGTCAATATCATCATCTTGGCCAGTAACCACAACTGCTTGAGGCGAATCCCAATTAGCGGGTGTAAAGGTTATGCTGCTCGGGCTCAACAAGCCTTCGTTTGTGTTAACCCCTGAGAAGGAGATAACCACATCGGTGCTAGGCCTTGCAGTAAGCACAAGAGTAAACTGGTCGGTTGCTCCAGCCTCGGTGGTTTGGAGGCTGGTTCCAGTTACCGTTACCCCTGCAATATCTACATCGTTATTTGTAACAGTTACATCGTCAGCATCCATACCCGAGTAGTAAGGATCGGTGCCGGTTGCAGCCGAAAGAATTATGCTATAGGTTTGGTTTCCGTCAATTTCCCAATCCCTAACAGGCGTAATGGTTACCTGCTGCGGAGTGCTCCAGTTGGCTGGTGTAAAGGTTAGGCTAGTTGGCGATACGGTTCCCTCGCTCGTATCGTTTGAGCTAATTGGAATTACTACGTTTTGGATAGGTTCGGTTTCGAGTACTACTGTGAAATTTACCGTGCTGCCCCCCTCGGTTGTTGTTAATGTAAGAGGTGATACGCTAATAGCGGGCTGGTTAACCGTTATGTAAACGGGTTGAGGAAACTCAATAGAGCAATTGCCGTTATCGGCAAATAGGGTAAACTCGTTACTGCCAATCTGTAGGTTCGAGGCATCGATTGTAATATCGATGTTTCCTGGTCCATCACCTGATGTCACGAAGCTGCCCCCTTTATAAACGTTATAGCTAACATCGACTTCGGTATTTTGTATGGAAATAGTTCCATCCTTCCCTGGATCGACAGTGCTCCCGGTAACTGTAAGCCCTGTATTTGGAAGGTTCTTCACCGTAATTGAGAATTGTTGAGAGGTGTTCTGGCAACCATTCTTGTCAACATAAAGGGTATAATTATCACCTGCATCACCAATTGCAGCACTGGCTTTAGAAAACTCTCGTTGCGTTGAAACTGTAATAGTTCCCTTTCGCCAGATGTACGATGTTGCGTTTACCTCAGTGGCTGTAAGCGAAATTTCTTCGCCTACACAAACATCCGCATCTCCAAAGAACGTGGTTAGTGGCGATACCTCAACGTTAAATGTTCGGGTTGAAATACAGGTGTTCCCTTCAACCGTTTTTTCTATGGTTAGCGTCCATTCGCCAATGCTAACACTACCTGCTGCCTGCTGCACACTTTGCTCGTCAGACATTTCGGTTCCATTGAACTTCCATGAGTAGGAATCGGCACCAAATTCCTCGGCAACAAGGTAAAGAGGATCGTCAACGCAAACTATAGTATCGCCAGTAAACTCAAGGCTTGGGCTTACTGTAACAGAAAACTCCTCGATTACCTGAGATAAGCCATCGTCAACCATAATATAAATAATTGCCTCTCCCGACTTGTTGGCTACTGGATTTACCGTTACTCTTCGGTTTTCGCCATTTCCAGAAATTACTATACCACTATGTGGAACAAATTCGGGAAACGCTGAGAACCCAGTTACTATTAGTTCATTTGCAGCCGTTTCAGCATCCGATACTGTAAAGTCGATTTGATTGGTTGTGCTATTGGTACAAAGCTGCTGATCGTCAATAGGCGAAATGGTTGGAGGTGTGTTAATTATAAGGTAAACATTTTCCTGATTGTTGCTCCAGTTGCCGTTTGAATCGCGCCCTTTCCAAATAAAGCTGGTTTTACCATGATAATCAGCAGGTGGCACATAAGTTATTAGCCCAACATTACCACGAGCAATCTCTTGACCAAGCGTAACCGGGTTGCCATTGTAAAATAAGCTACCCTCACTGGGTAGGGTGACAATTTGAACAGAGCTTAATGCTATATCGTTTGGATGGAAAAACTTGTAATCGAAATCGTCAATGTCGAATACTATTGTTTGATTTTTGGGGCCCTCAATGTAAACATCGCCAACCCAAGGTGCTGAACCATCAACACATTTCGAGTCGCTTTCCTGAACCACAATTCCAATATCACCATAGCCCAAGTCAATTGCATTGAACCATGTGTTCATGGTATTCATATTGCCATTGAAATTGGTTGATTCGAGAGCTGCATTCCACGACCAAATTCTGTCGACATGATTATCGACCACAAGCTGCTTTTGCTGCGTAGCATCCATTTGGCCAGCCCCTGTTTCGTCGCCCCAACGAGAAATTTGAGTATCGTCCCAGTATAGCGTAGTTTGCAGCTTGTTGAATGGCCTTATTGATGAGGTAGTTATTCCATCTAAACGCTCAACATCGTATAGGGGGAAGTGTGCCGGACCCCTACCCAAAAATGTGGCAGATGCACTGTAGGTTCCATTTGCAACCTCGGCTTCATTATCTTTTTTGAAGTCCCAAAGAATATAGTTGAGCCCTTTCTTCATATCGCGATATATAACCCTGTCGTTGCCATCGGATGAGTATTCGCCATCATTATCAACATCGATAAGGATTGCGGTATAGCCATCGAGGTTCGACTCAATTTTAAAGAATGTTACATCGTCGTGTGTACAATCTGGCTCATTCTTCTCAAGAAGAACATTGCTGTAATCAATAGGTAGATATAGTGGATCGCGGTTATAGCTATAGTCGAAAAATAGTTCTTCCTCGGCCCAAACCTGAACTCGAGGAGGAGCAAGCGTGGTATTTGGCCAAATCACCCTGTCGGGGTCGTTAAGGAAAACGCGATACTCTTGTATTCCGTCAACTGTTTGGTCGCCTTCTAAACTTTGCGTTCGCTTAATGTAGTGCGATTCGTCGGTAAGCGTTGTAACACCATAGTGGTTTGCAACAAAAGTAAACGAGTATGGGTAAAGCTGAAAGTTTACCTTGTTGATAAACTCATCGGATGTAAACACAAAGAAGTGTGCGTTTACAGGGTACTCGGTAAAACTTGTTGTAGTGAACGACCAGCCCTTTGACCACAAACGACCAGCCGACTTGTTAGGTTCACCAGGGTTAGTAACCACATTGTTTGAAGCATCGGTAACGGTTACATCGAAAAACTCGAGAGCAAAACGGCGTCTATATCTATAGTTTGGGGCATCATCACCATAGAAGGAGTGGCTATAGGCCCACGACTGAAACTCTATTGAATAATTTCCTTCCTTTGTTGCAGGTATTATAATTGGGGTATAACCACCTGAAATTGCCGTACCATTCAGAACAGCTCCATTGGGCCCGGTAATTGCTTGAGTGTAGTTTGCAATATATCCGCTACCACTGGTTATCATTGTTGTTGATGGGTAGAAAACCTGTCCGTCGGGATCAATTATTCTAAAGGAGATTCTATCTGTGTTAGTGTAACCTGATCCTCCGTAAGCAGAGGTATTCATTTTCATCCCTAAGTATAACTTTTCGTTAGCCTTTAGGTACACATTAATCCTCTCATTCTCATCGCAATCATAAAATCCAAAGTCATTTCCATCGAAAACACCAAACTCAAGCCATAGCCTGTCGTTAGAGTTTGGCATAAACTGCTTTGTTCCCTCCTGCGCATATGAAAAAACAATTGAGCAAGCAAATAATGATAGGAATAGTAACCGTTTCATAAATCCCATTTTTGGTTGTTGTACCCAAATAGATGTCCCAAAACTTGAGTTTTCTCTTTGGGTTTTTTTTACTTTTTTTAAAAATCTCCGCAAAATTATAATTTTTAAGCACATAGATGATATTTGCTAGTCAAATAAATGAGGTGCATCATCAAAATATTGGTGCAAACCGTTGCATTGTCCAATTAACAAAAAGCATGTTAAATAACATAGGCTATTTTGCGCAAATTACTAACAGTAATTAAGATATTATGGGCAAAAACAAAGAAGCAATAGACAAACTACTGCTTCTTAATTACAAACAAATATTTAGCAAGAAATCAGACTAATATTTAAGCCTTTACGAGTTAGCACTTTGTTAAGCATAACAAATTGTTGCCTTACGTTGCCCCCTGTGCCTTAGTTCTAGTAAGCTTATTACCTTGTATACCTCTTTAAGTGGAACGGGAATAATATGTCCGCAAGCCATAACTAGCATGGGCTCGGCTGTAACCCAAAATTCTTTAACCATATTTGCATTAATGGTAAACGACCAACCGCATCGGAAAAAGTCATGCTTAGGAAGAACATCCTCGAGCTCGTGCAACAAAACATTAACAGCAAACCTTGCTCCGTTCTCTTGAACCAAATAAACCGATAAGTCGTCAGACTCGAGATAGCATATCGTATCGGGATGCTCAACAATGGTAAGCAATGCCTTAGAATGCTCAAGAGTAGCCACTTTATTTAAGAATGAATTTTCCATAACCCGTCCTCCTATGCTTAGTTTCGTTTTAGTCTTCGAGTTGCTTTAAAATTTGGATTGACTGATTGCCAAGTTCACCTTCGGTGTTAGCAAGCTCAGCAAAGAGCCTTTTTGCTTGGCTAATATCATCGGTTGCCAAATATGACAAACCTTTATACCACTTTGCATGGACACTGTAAAGCGATTCGCGAGAAATAACCTCATCGAGCAGATAGTTTGCTTGCTCAAACTCGTTGAGTTGCATTAGAGTAATGGCTAGGTAAAACTTAACGGTTACCGAGTTTGGGTGTTGCTCCTTAAGCCTATAAAGGCTTTCGGCGGCTTCCTTGTGCTTTGCCCGCTGATACATAGCCATTGCCTTATCGAAGGTCAGGTTACCTTTACCTTGAAATGCATCACGCGCAACATAAGTGGGAGGATAAGGTGCAAAAAACTCACGATACAGCTGATCGGGATTATAGGGTTGGCTAAGTGCCGAGTATAAAGCTAAGCCTCCCACTGCCATACCCGATATGGCAGCTGCAGCATAGAATATTTGCCGAGTCCTCCTCCTTGAAGCAAGGCGAGCGATACCAAACTCACTTGCTTCGTAGGCATTTTTAGCATATGCTAAGCATTTGGTAAGCTGCTCAATATCTTCCTCAATGATTGCTGCATTAACTTCTTTTCTGAGTTTAACTTCGTTTTGAAGGGATTTATCATTTAATAGCCTTCCTTTTAGGGAATACTCATCATCAACCCCTATTGTTGAGTCAATCATCGATTCGATTAAGTAATTGGTTGTTTTCATGGCTATATTTTTTTAGTCTTCATTGTAAATTGGAGGGTCAATAGGTGTTGCACTGTTGCCACCTTCTGAGTCTCCTTCTCCTCCACATAGCACCTTCATCTCGTAATCGGTAAGCATGCTGTTACGAAGCTGATCTGATAAGTTTTCAAAACTTTGGCTGTTTGAGCAAATTTGAGTTTTCATGGGAGTAAGTTTTATGTTAGTTAATTGGCTTTTTGTGAACTAATGCCTTTTACCCTATATGCCCTTACAGTGAAATTTGTGACAATATTTTTCTAAACTTTTTTTCAGTTTTAAAAAACATCAATAAACAATGGGTACTGGAAATAAAATTCTTGTGCCCAAATATTTGACTCCCACATTATCGCAAAATCCTCCTCGTACCAATCCATTCTTATTGTTCCACTTTTTACTGCATTTATTCACCTAGCAAGTTGTCACATTATCACTTTTAGGGGCATATTAGGTAGATATCTAACACATCGAAGTGAATAAAGAGAAAACACATTATTAACCAAAAACATCTTACTATGAGCCTTTTAAAAACCTCTTCACAGCAAATGGTTTCTGCACAACGAGAGGAAGCCTTTACTAAGCTACGACAGTTTTATACCGATTCAGGTCAAGAGGGTGAAACTCTTACCTCCTCATCGCCAGTGCTGCTAAGCGGAACCAGAAGCCTTGCTGCCCGAAGGGCATATTTAGTTCGACTCGCCTATAAACCAGAGACTATGGTTTCGGCAATCTCGCTTATTACCCCACCTGAACTTTGCTGGGCAACAAAACACTACCCATTTAACTGGGAAATGTATGCTAGCCTAATTGCATCGCACTCAAAAATTATTGACGTTACCAATAAGGGAAGCAACCCAACACCTCGCTGTAGCTTTATAAATGCGCTAAAGGGAGCCTATTTGGAAGGCATACTGCCATCGCCACAAATTGTGCTCAGCTCATCGGCTTACTGCGAAGGGGTTAGCTACGTATTTGAGGAACTAGCAGAGGAGTTTAACGTACCACATATCCATCTTGATATACCAAGCTACAGCGATGAACTTGGAGTTAGCATTATGGCAAAACAGCTCGAAAAGGCTTTTTGGCAAATGAGCGAGCTTAACGGATTAGCCGAAACCGAAGCTGAGCTAAGTCTTCGAAAAACGATGTACCTCTCAACAAAGGCAAAACAAACATATAATGAGATATGCGAAATAAGGGACAAGCTAGCGCCTCTAAATCTTGGGCTAGAACCGCTTCACTGGCATTTTCTGTTTTCAGCACTTTGGGGCGACGAATCGGGGGTTCGAATTTGCGATAGCATTAAGGCAGATATAGAATCGCTAATTGCCAATGAAAGTTGGCGAGCAAAATACACCGAAGGGCTGCCAATTGCAATTTTTAGCCTAATTGAGTATGGCCGAACAAATCTTTATAAAAAGATGCTAAAGCATAACGCCTTCTGCTCGTTCGAAGGAGCAAACTACCTTGGCAAACCCTCTCTCCTAAATCTCGATGAAATTTACGAAACCCCACTTAGTAAACTATTTGCCAACATGGCAAAAAATCTTGTTGATACACCCATGCGAGGAGGTAGCCTAAACGAATCGACTGACACGTACATGCTCGATGCAAAGAAACGAGGATCGGAGGGTTTAGTAATTTACTCGCATGAGCAATGCCAAATGCTTGCCCCAAGGCTGCACGTTGTTGAGAGTAAGGCAGTGGAGCATGGCCTAAAGGCAATATCGCTGAATGGCGACTGTATCCTAGGTATTCCTCCAGGACCGGCTGGGATTAGACTTGGAACATTTCTCGATACTCTTAGAGAACCACAAAAGATTACAATTACTAACAACCTAGATATTATTGACAACCAACTAAATGGCTCAAAAAACAAGAACCTAAGAGTTGGTGTCGATTTTGGTAGTGGCTACAGCAAATACTCGGTTGTTGATAGCGCGAATAACATTGTTATGCAAAGGCTAGTAAACTCAGGGATTGATTATGAAGCCATACTCAATTTGGTGAAAACCCAAATTAACACCGATAAAGAATACAGCATTGCCATTACGGGTGTTGGTAGCGATAACCCAAACTTTAGCCATTTATGGCAAAAGCAAATTACTGAGATTAGTGCACTTATCAACGCTATTAGGAATCTTTTCGAAACTACAAAAGAGCTAGTTGTGGTTGATATTGGTACACAAGATGTTAAAATTGTAAAATTTGATGGACAGCAATCGAGCCCATGGATAAACACCAACAAAAGCTGCGGGGCTGGAACAGGAATGGTGCTTGCTCAAATTTTGGAACGCTGGCAGCAGTCAATCCCAAGTATGACTTTTCAAAAGCTCGACGAGCTTGCCAGTAAGGCTCAAAAAGCCGAGCTAATTAACACCACATGCGGAATTTTTGCGGTTACCAACGTAATATCGGCATTAGTGCAGGCCGATGATGCCAGAAGAAGTGTAATACTAAAAGGCGTTTACCAGTATTTGGCAACCCAAGCCATTAAGCTTCTGCCTGCCTCAAACCAAAATGGATGCAGATTGGTCCTAACAGGAGGCTTAGCTAACCACCAGACACTTAGAACCGTATTTCGCGAAAAGGGGTTTGAGCTAGCTAGTATCCCGAAAAGCATACATCCTCAATTTCTAGTATCGTATGGTGCAGCTCTTTCGATATAGAAAATGATAAGGCCAAAATTGATGAGGCTGTTTGGTTTCCCAAACAGCCTCATTTACTTGCATATTAACCCATCAAACTATTTACGTACTAAAGTATCTTATAGAATTGGTTAGATGAACAGCATGTTCGGCCACCTCGTCGGCGTTTGTGGCAAGCTGCTCCGATGCTGCAGCATTTTGCTGCGATATGGAATTTAGCTGTTGAATTATTGAGTTTATCTGCTCTATACCGGCATTCTGCTCAACACTCGAAGCCGAAATCTCTTTTACCAACGATGAGGTTCGCTCAATTTCGGGAACAATTTCCGATAATTTCTTGTTGGCTTCAGCCATGGTATTTACCCCAACCTGCGAACTCCTATGAATACTTTCAGCTGCCACTTTACTTCTCTCGGCAAGCTTACGCACCTCACTAGCAACAACCGAAAAACCTTTGCCATGCTCACCTGCCCTTGCTGCCTCAACGGCAGCATTTAATGCTAGTATATTGGTTTGAAACGATATATCATTAATTATGGAAATATCGTTGGCTATTTCAACCATCTTCTTTACTGCCTCTTGAGCGGTACTATTACTTTCGTTAATGCCAAGCACGCTAACGTCGGCAATTTTTTCGGTTGCTTTAGCATTTTCGCTATTCTGGTGTACGTTGGCAACCATTTGCTCAATTGACGACGAAACTTCCTCGGCCGATGCTGCCTGTTCGCTAGCGCTTTGCGACAGCATTTGGGAGTTGTCCTTTAATATCTGACTGGTTTGTGCTAGCTCATCGGAAACGTTATAGAAATCGGCAATTATCTCCTTCAGCTTGTTGGAAAGAGTTGTAACAGAGCGTGAAATGTCGCCTAATTCGTCGGTACGATTGGTGAAGCCATTATTGATCCTAATGCTAAGATTTCCTTGCGAAATCTCGTCAATTTTAGCGGTTAGCTCGCTTAACGGCTGCTTTACCTTTTTGGCAACAAAAAAGTACGCCAAAAAGAGTAGGGTTACCGCAATGGGTACTCCCCAAAATAAGTGTTTAAGGCCAATTGATGCCACCAAAAAAGCCAATGCTGCAATTATATCAATTACTATTAGGAACACTACGCCAATGGTAAACACTATTGACTTCTTAAAAATTGATCGTAGTAGAAAGTAGCTTACTACTCCGGCAATGAGAATTACTGAAATCCCAATTACAATTACATTGTTATCCATATTTGTGTGATTTAGTATTTATTTAAGCTGAGAACTTGAACACTATTTGAAATAAATATTTATATATTACGCCTGTAAACAATTTTATGGAAATTAGGTCGAACATATTATGCAAGCTAAACGTATAGTACACTGTTAAACATAAATTAGTATGGACTACTACTTCAGTATGCCGCTTTGTTTTAAAATGTGACAACGTTTGGGGCATTTTTTTTATTAACAATCCAGCACGACTAAATCAAACCTTTTTGAATAAAAAACCATAACCCAAACCTTTTCCGCTAACCATCAAGCCTTTACCAGGTAGTCTTTATGCAACAATACTCTAATAGCGAACTTTTAGCAAAGCTTACCGAACAGGATCAAACTGCCCTAAACTACCTATACATAAAGCTTTTCCCGAAGGTTAAAAAGATGATACTAAGGCTTGGGGGCGATTACGACAATGCCAACGATGTTTTTCAGAATGCTATTATTCTGCTTTACCGAAAGGCTAAGAATAATGAGCTAAACCAAACCATAATGGTTGAAAAATATGTTGTTGGAATTTGCAAGGTAGTATGGCAAAAACATCTTTCGCAAGAAAAAGCAAGAAGCATTAGAAACGAAAAGCTAAAGCATGAGCTTTCGCCATACGAGCAAGAAACCATTAGCGAATACATACTAAGTAAGCGCAAACAGCTATATCTCGAACACTTTAAAAGGCTAAACGATGACTGCAAGAACATTCTCAGAGCTTTTCTGAACGGGATAAGTTTTGCAGAAATTGCAAAAAACCAAAACTTTATCTCGGAGGAATATGCGCGCCGTAAAAAATACCTTTGCAAAGAGTACCTTGTAAAAAGCATTAAGAGCGACCCAAACTACCACAAGCTAAGCAACGATTACGATGAAGAATTTTTATAACCATATCGACGATTATCTCAACGGTAGCCTTAGCGGCAATGAGTTGAAGGTTTTTGAAGCGGAACTGAAGGTAAACCCCGAACTCCGCAAACAACTTGCATTTAACCGAGAGGTTAATAGCACCATTATTGAAACTGATATTGATGAACTAAAAATAAAGCTTAACCAAGCCCAGAAACAACAGCATAAACAAGTTGCTAAGCGTAGGCTTTTTATTACCTCAATTGCCGCTGCCGCTGCTATTGCCCTAATAGTTAGTATTGGATCACTTTTCCTTAACAGTCAAATTTCACCAACACAAATTTTTGCCGATAGCTTTGAGGCATATCAACCCATTGGGCAAACCCGAGACCTGAGTGATAATAAACAATCGGAAAATTTTCTGCTTATCCACAAGTTGTACTCTCAAAAAGAGTTTGCTAAAGCCATCCCTCTTTTGGAAGCTGCATTGGAACAGGAAACCTCATCAGCGCAAGCTCACCTAATGCTATCATCGGCATACTTAAGTAGCAGCCAACCAGCCAAAGCCGAAGCATTACTAAAAAACTTACTAAATACCGAAATGTCATTTCAGCATAAGGAAATTGCTAAGTGGTACCTTGCTCTATCGCTAACCAAACAGGGTAAAACCAGTGAGGCAAGGACTCTGTTTAACGATATTGCAAACGAACATGGATTTTACGCTAAAAAGGCCAGTGATATTTTAGCGCTTTTTGATAAGCTTTAGTCTAATTACAGCGACAATAGCAATAGCCAACACTACGGCAGCAAAAAATAGCAACACCTTAACGTAAGTTGAGTAGAATAGCGCATTGTTACTTCCTATAACTTGGTACGATGCCCAAAAATAGGGATGCGAGCGCAGCGGATCGGCTTTATCAATAAACGATAGCTGTGCGCTTTGCAGCGCTTTGCTCTTGCTACAGCCTCTCTTTAGCTGCTTAACAAAGCTAAGAATAACCTCAGCACCGCTGTAATCATCAACACGCCACTGCGCTGCAATTAACGACGGGCAACCAGCATACAAAAAGCCTCTGGCAAGGCTAAGCATCCCTTCGCCCTTGGCTAGGGCTCCATCGCCACTTCGGCATGCGCTAATAATGGTTAACCTACTGCTCATGTCCAGCCCATAAAGTTCGTACATGCTGAGCAAACCATCATCAGTTCCAGAAGGATTGTGCGAAAAAACAAGCTTTGAGAAAAGCGGATTAACCTCATCAATATACGTATGCATTGCTAAATGGAGCATATCGTAGCTTGTTGCCGCATCCCTAAAATTTTGCTCATTGGCTTCGTGTGCTAATGCTAGGCTTCCATTGAGCTCTGCAACCACCGCTTTGGCTTCCTTCTCGGCACCGGGCAAATCGCTAAGACTTTGCCTATAAGGCAATGGACTATAGTTTTGGCTTTGCAGCGGCTGTGAATAATCGGGTGCAAAAGAGGCTATGCTTGGCCAAAACTTTCGTCGGCTATTTCCCTCGTTCAAATAAAGACGCGCAGATGGATAGTATGAGATAGAGGTTTGCCTTAGCAGGTAAGGCAACGAAAAGTATCCCCTTGGGTTCTCAGTAGTACTAGTAAGTAATGCGCTAAAAGGGATTGAGGCCAGCTGTGAGTGGGGTACAATAATTAAATCGCTTCCTAATACCATATGCTCAAATGGTTTGAGCAGAAAGGTGTAAAGCATATGAGATGACTGCGAAAACTGGTTGAGATTATCCAACGTCAAACTCTCGAAGCTTTGCGGAGTTAGCTCGCGAAAGAACGTATAAAGGTTATGCCAAAACGAACTATCGATTGGTTGGTTATAACTAGCGAAATGCGTTTCGGAAATAGCAAAAGAAATAAGCGTCGAATCCGTTAGCACATAGTCAACTAGCACCTGATTGTTGGTGAGTTTTTCCTGTAAATCGGCAATTTTTATGTGAGTCGATTCGTATTTAAGCCTAAAATAGTCAGGATACTCTTTCTCAATAATCCTAACAAGCTCGATTTGCTCTCGCTTTTGGCTAAAAAGTTTATCCTCTAATAGCCTTATATACTTACTGCTTACGCTGGCCTTGGCCTTCTCTTCGTAAACCTTTTCTTGGGTATAGCCAATTTCCTGAGTAAGCCTCCGCTCTTTATCAACTATTTCATTTGGAACACCAGCAAACTCTATCCCTTGTGATTTAGCAATTGCCTGCTGCAGTACAAATGCTTTTGCTTTTGTTGAAATGTTAAATGCGTATTCAATTGCATTGGGAATTTGATTTTGTACAGTAAAACTCCACTGAATTGCTTTAAGAAATACAAAATGATACGTTTCGTTGAGACTTAACATATCCGAATCGTCAACAACTGTAAGCCTAAAATTGTCGATTAGCTCAACTGCCTTGGCATAGTAATCGAAAGTTTTTTGAGCATAATCATCAATTTGGCTCGCCCTATATTTTTGGCTGTAAACATCGGCAATTCCCTCAACACTTTGTATGGCAACCGATGGCGAGTAAAAATCGGCAATATCATAATCAGTAATTGGCTTTGGCTCCTTTACCTTTTGGTTTATTGCGATTGACCCCATGAATTTTCTCTCTGCCCCCTCTAGGTTACTTTGAGAGAGCAAAAGCTTTCCAAAGTTCCGTAAAAGCATTGCACTCTGGTGGCTATAATTCGGGTTAAGGACAATTAGCTCTTCGCCCTTTCTGAAATACTCCCTTGCCTCTGTTGTATTACCCAACTTCCAGTAGCCCAAACCAAGGTTATTGTATAGCGATATTCGCTCCCTTATGTTGGCCCACCCCATTTGCTCGAAAAGCCGCTCCGATTTAGAAAGAATTTCAACTGCCTTAGCGTATTCTCTCTTTTCGATATAAATAATAGCCTGATTGTTCAGACATTGCGGCAGCTGCTTGCTGCTATACTTTTGAGCATAGCTAACAGCGCTTTCAATAGCAGCTATAGCATCGGTAAATAATCGCGAAGCGAAGTAGGCATTCGATAGCTTTTGGTAAACGGCAATTAGCTTCTCGGCATTCACCTGCTCGTTGTCCTCAAGTAGCGAAATTCCCTTTTTTATATAGATTATGGCATTCTCGTTATCGTGCTGCACCTTTTTTGCCGAACCGTACTGCACATAAACCAAGCCCAACAAGGAGTTTGACGTGATACCTGATTCGGCTAACAAAGTCTCCGCTTGCTGGTAGTAGAACAATGCTGAATCGACCTGACTTAAATCAAGTTTCAAATTCCCTAAGTTATAATATCCATTAGCTAGCTTCTCCTTTGGGAAATTGGGAATAGACTCCTTAAGCTTGAGCGATTTTAGAAAGTACTGGCTGGCATTATCAAAATCGCCAGCAATGGCATGCTTTACACCAGAATTGTTGTATACTTTTGCTAAGCTATCGAGATTAGGGTTGGAGTTATGGGACTGCGCATAAAGCACAAAGCTATAACAGCAGGCAAAAGCCATGCACAAGCTTATTCGTATTGCGCTTTTTACCCTCACAACTCTGGTAATTTGTGCGCAATATATAAAAACTGCGAATTTTTTACACAGATTATTGCTAAAGCATTACATCAAGCTAAATAATTAGTTGATGAAATTACAGAAAATACTATTGAACATCCTTTTCAATTTTCGACTTGTAAAGATGCTTTAACGGGCTAAATAATCGATGCAACAGCGATAAGTCCTCGGTGGTTATTTCGGCAGTGCCAAGCAAATCTCTATCAAACTGTATAGCTACTCCGTAGCTAGTGGTTGCACCATTGGGCAGCAAGGCTAGCGCAGGATAACCCTTATCGTTATAGCCTGAAGATACGGATTGAATATACCCCTCAACCATGCCAAACTCCATGTATGAGTATCCATCGAGTTTTATGTTTACTCGCTGGCCAACCTTTACCTTTCCCGCTCCCTCAAACGGAATTACTAAACGTGCCTGAATATCACCAATATCATCGGGGGTAATGGCAAAAAGCAAATCGCCAGCGCTAACCTCTTGAACATCGCTCCAAACGCCCATAAACGATAACCTTCCGGTTGAGGAGGCTATGAGCAAGTAGCTCTTCTCCCATGCCGACAGCGCACTTACTAGCTGGCCGTATGCGCTAGTTAGCTCATCGTGTAATCGGTTGTGCTGGTTCTCAAAATCGAATTTTGTGTCGATAATAGTTTGCTTTAACCGCTCAATGGTAATGCCGGTGTTTGAAATGCTAAGTACAGCAGCCTCAAGCGCTTGTTGTTTAGCAAGAAGCATGGCTTGCGATTTTTCAAAATCGCTTGCAGCAATTACGCCTGTAACAAACAGTGCCGAATCGCGTGCAAATTGCTTTTGGGTAAGCTTAACATCTGCAAAGGCTAATTTTTGCTGCCGTTCCAATCGAGTTAAAGTTAGCTGGTACTGACTAAGCTCGCGCTCAAACGCCTCAACCTTATGCTTGTGTAGCTGCTGTTTTGTAAACGTACTAAACTCAGCCATAGCCCTGTTAAACTGGTTAAACTGTGGTTGTAATTCGCCCAAAACCAAGCTGCCGAACGAAATACTAGCCGTTAGCGAATCGGTTTGTGCAAACTTTGCGAGTTGCCTTTTAAGCTTGAAAACGTGATTGTAATTTGCCGGATTCTCAATTACGCCAAGCGTATCGCCACGCCTTACCCATTGCCCATCGTTTATAAAAAGGGCAGCAGGCTTTCCGCCAGCACGCGCCACAACCACCGAAGGTGGATTTTCGGCTGTAATAACTACGGGTGCAACAACGGTATCGGGGTAGCGAAAAAAGATGCTCCCGATAAACACCATTGCGATAACAGTAAAAATTAGGGTTATTCCCCATCGAACTATCCAACGCGGAGGAGTACCGAGTATTTCGGTTATTTGGTCGGATTTTATGTTAAAATGTTCTTTCATATTGTTTTAGTGACGGGTGACGTAGGGTGACGAGTGACATAAACTTTTAATTATTTTAGGCTTGATTTGAGTGCAACTAACATTCGAAAAAGTTTTTGAACTGTTTCATTCAACTTAATTTTTGTAACATCATCAATAAAGTTTAAGTTAAACGAAATCTCGATTAACGTTTCAACCTCTGATAACGAACCTTTTGCTATGCCTATAAACTGTTTAAGTTCTCCCGTAGTATTTCGTCCAAAGCCTTCTGCAATATTAGCAGGTACAGAAACAGCGGCTCTTCTTATCTGACTAATAATTCCATACATCTCCTCCTTTGGAAAATTTGTTGTTATCAAGTATATATCAGTTACGAATTTGATTGACAACTTCCAAACTTCTAAATCTTTATGAGTTTTAATTGTTAACATATTTTTTGATTATTTTGTGAAGTTGGGTGACGGGTGACATTTTGTGACAATGAAGTTGGTTTGTACATTTTGTAAAACATTAAATTCAATTAAAATAAAGTGATTTGATATTTCAGAATACTCGTCGAATTTGTCACCAGTCACTTGTCACTTGTCACTTATAACTCCAGCTGATTTTTAACCAACGTATAGTAAGCCCCTTTTTTTGCACTCAGCTCTTTGTGGGTGCCCACCTCAACCACTTTCCCATTCTCAAGCACAATAATTTGGTCGGCATTTTTAACCGTGCTTAGTCGATGCGCCACAACCACCGATGTTCGACCTTTTACAAACTCCTGCAGATTCTCAAGAATTGCTTTCTCGTTATTCGCATCGAGCGAATTGGTTGCCTCATCTAAAAAGATGAACTTCGGATCTTTGTAAACCGCACGGGCAATGAGTATACGCTGTTTTTGCCCCTGACTAAGGCCATGCCCCTCGCCTCCAATTTTGGTGTTGTAGCCCAAGGGTAGCGAGGCAATAAAATCGGAAATATTGGCTATGCGTGATGCTTCCAGCAGCTTTTGCTTATCGATAATTTCGGCTCCTGGGGCAATATTACGGGCAATGGTATCGGAGAAGATGAATCCATCCTGCATAACCACACCACACTCCTCGCGCCAACGTCGCAGGCTGTATGCATCTATTGGGTTTGCGCCAAGGCGCAAGTCGCCCTTAACGGGCGGATAAAACCCAAGCAGCAGCTTTATGAGCGTTGTTTTACCGCTCCCCGATGTACCCACAATGGCGGTTTGCTTGCCCTCGGGTATTGCAATGCTCACATCGTTTAGCACAAGCTCCGAGTCGGGTCCCTCGTACCTAAACGAAAGGTTTTGAACGTTAATACCAGCGTTATCGGGAATTTCGGTTACAGTTGAGTTTTCCGAATCTTCCTCATCATCCCTAAGGTTTACCTCGCCCAACCTTTCAAGGCTTATTTTTGCATCCTGAGTAACGTTGATAAAGCTGATAAGCTGGTCGATGGGGCTATTCAGCTGCCCAATGATATACTGTATGGCCATCATCATACCAAGCGTTAGGTTGCCATCGACAACGCTTTTTGCAGCAATTACGGTAATTACAATGTTCTTAACCTCATTGAGCAGCACCGCACCGCTTTGCTGGTACTGACTAAGGGCAAGGCCCTTAACGCCCACGCGAAACAGGCGTGCTTGAATGCTCTCCCACTCCCACCGTTTCTGCTGCTCGCATCCGCTTAACTTTATCTCCTGCATACCTTGGATAAGCTGAATAAGGTTGCTCTGATTTGCCGACATTTGGGCAAAACGACGATGATCGAGTTCGGCACGCTTTTTTAGGAACAGCCAAACCCAAGCGGCGTATAACGCACTACCTATTATGAAAACGGCAAATATTTGGGCGCTATAAAAAAGCAGTACTGCCCCAAAAATAGCCAGGTTAACCAGTGAGAATATAACGTTGAGCGAAGTGCTGGTAAGGAAACTCTCGATACGGCGATGATCGCCAATGCGCTGCATAAGGTCGCCAGTCATCTTGGTATCGAAGTAGCGCATGGGCAGGCGCATAAGCTTGGCCAAAAAATCGGAGATAAGCGAAACGTTAATTCGTGTACCCAAATGCAGCAGTATCCACCCACGGATAAACTCCACCGATACGCGGCTTAGCGTTAGCACCAATTGTGCTATAAGCACAAGGTAGATAAAACTGATATTGCGATTGCCAATACCTTGGTCGACAATGCTCTGCGTAAGGAACGGGAATAGCAGCTGCAACAGGCTACCCAAAATAAGCCCCAGAAAAAGCTGAACAACCATTCGATGGTAAGGGCGCAGGTAGCTAAACAGGAATCCGAAGCTGCTGCGATTGGGCTTCTCGTCGCGTGCCGAGTAGAACTCGGGCGTTGGCTCGAGCAGCAGGGCAATACCCCTTTGTTCGCCCTCCTCGGTTGTTGAGTACCAGCATTGGGTAAACTCCTTTTGGGGGAACTTTAGCAGCCCACCAGCGGGATCGGCCACATGAACCGTTTCGTTGCCCTTACGGCCCGATATTTTGTAAACCACCACAAAATGCTGCTGGTTCCAGTGCACAATGGCAGGCAGAGGTGCCTCGTTACGCAGCTGCTCAAAGCTAAGCTTTACACCCATTGTACGAAACCCAATGCTCTCGGCAGCACGACTAATACCCAGCATGCTCACGCCCTCGCGGGTTATGTGGCTACGTTCACGCAGCGTCTCTAAATTGTAATGCTTACCGTAGTGGCGCGCCACCATTCTTAGGCAGGTTGGCCCGCAGTCCATGGCATCGTGTTGGGGGTAGTGGGGGAAAGGCATATCGAACGAGGAATAGTGAATGTAAAATGACAAATGTAAAAGTAGGAAAAAACACCTTAATTTTCAATATACATCAGAAATAGTAAAAGCATTAATGAATTTATGTGGCGATATTAGTGCTGGTTTACGCCTGAAAGCAGATGAGAACTATGCGCTAGACATAATGCATATATTAGCTAAAACCGAAAAGCATTAAGTAACCCTTACTACCCCCATAGCAACTCGTTCAGCTCAGCAACCCGCTTATGGTTAACCACAAAACCCGTTTCCCTTGAATAGGTGCCGCATTCCTCCACCGGCACGTAGCCATCCTCGCCCTGCCACTTGGCAATGTAGGGGTTGTAGGTGCACTTGGCGGGTTGGGAGAAAATGTTTTCAATATGCTTTATATTAGCCCGACAATCTTTGCAAAGATATCTAAACTCACAACTTTTACACACATCTATTTCATCCTTTGTTAAGTCCCATTTTGCTTGAAATAAATGAGAATTTACAACAATTCTAAGATCATTAAAGGCATCCCCAAATTCCTTACTAAATGCTAAGCAATTCTTTATCCTGCCATTGAAATCAACGCATACTTTTTTATTTAAGCAATTATTGAAACTTTTAGATTCTAAAAAATGAAAACTATTTGTATTAATTGGATGAAATAATTTACCACATATTTCATTAAGCCCGTCAATACTATTATCCAGAATAAATGCTTTCGATTGTAACTTCTCATAAAATAGTTGGGGTATCATTGACGAGCCATTATTAGAAAGCATAACAAGATTCAATAGCTTTTGATTAGATTCAAACCAATGAACAATTGCTTTGGTTTCTTTAATGATAGGTACAAAAACATTGTATGAGGAAATTTTGGTACTATTTAAATTTTCAAAAATAAAATTTAGTAATTCATTACTAAAATCGATAAATCTTAATTCGATAGAATGACATCCTAAATCCGAAATCTCTTGAAAGAGTTTAGGATAATTAGATTTATATATTTTATTAATTTCAACAATCGCATTAGAAATTACCCCTGGAAAATCATATTTTCTCTTCTCACATTCAAACAATTCTGTGCTGAAACTACTAGATATTATCTGTTTACGTTTAAAATATTCTATTAAATCAATTGCATTGTCATCTCCATCGCAAATCTCAATCAGATCACCTATAGAAAAACTTCTTTTTTCAGCAAAAAAGTTGGCTAACCTTTTGGGTAAAAAGAAATATGAACATTTAAATATATCGAAAACGACAGAGCGAGAATAACCCTTAACAATCTCAATATTTGGATAGAAGCAATAAATATCAGGCTTACTCATAAACTATAAAAAAGATATAGGCTTATAAAAACTTTTTACTAACTGATAACCAGCCTTACCGTCCTTGTTAACGTGGTAATATCTTACAAATGGCATTTCTTTATGACTTTCTAAAAACAATAAGAATACGGGATAATCGACACGTTTCATAATATTATCATAAAAGACTGGTTAGAAAAACTGCAAATTCCTTTTCTATATTGAACGATGAATAAGAAGAGAGATAAGAAAATTGACCTATTGGATTAACCTCTAAAAAATAATACTCGTTCTTTTTTGATACCACAAAGTCGACTACCCCATACTTTAAATTAAGACTTTTCATCAATTTGATTATACCCGAAGAAATGTCTGGTGGGAGTTTAATAGAAAATAACCTATTGGGATTATCCCAATCATACCTCCTAAAATCAACTTTTGTCTTTACATTTTCTTGTGAATTTATTCCAATAGGAAAAAATTTTTCACCTAATACAACAACTTTTACATCAAAACTCTTGTCGCAAAACTGCTGAAAAAAACTAAATCCAAAATGATTGGGTAGGGTGTCAATATTATTTCTTGTTATTGTATTAGTAAAAGTTGTTTTACTTTTGCCATTTTCATTAACGCTCACAGTAGTTCCTAGTGATTTACATATTACAATATCATTATTATCTAAAAACTGCTGTAAGTTTTCTTTTTGTGTGCTTAATATATAAGGGAGTGTTATTAAACCTAATGAATTTGCGATTTCAAGTTGTGTTAATTTATCCACTCCAATATTCTCCATTCTATCAACCCAAATTCTATCTCTGAGAGTCCAGAATAAGTGATTACAGTAAGCTTTAAACTCGCTTAAGGCAACATTGTTCTTGAAATCATCCCTAATAGAAGCGTCCAGAACTCCATAAACCCACTTCCTATTCCAAATAACTTTAGCATTCTTTATATTTAATAAGCACTCATTTACCGCAGAATCCCCAAGTTCACCTTTAAAGACTTTGAAAAAGTACTCAATTCCAAGGTAATAAAAGTCTGTGCCTTCATATTTCAACCATTTACATACATTCTGAGTTGATAAATCTAAATGGTTCGATAGGATCAATATCATTTCTTTTTTCTGAAATATTTAACTTCTGCTGCTATTAACGGAATA
>NPID01002361.1_pt1 | contig 25991 bp, 20 predicted proteins | sample 8637491 | NCBI WGS metagenome assembly NPID01 (sample SAMN07420843, study PRJNA396082) | bioreactor metagenome | isolation source: sample BA6 brine-fed electro-methanogenic bioreactor BA | place: Japan: Kochi | collected 2016-06-14 | reverse complement strand
ATACGAGTGGCTTTCGACGAGATGACCGAAGAGCGGAAAGAAAAATCGGAAGATGACGATGAGTAGCGACATAACCCCGGAAGCCTTTCTGGAGGGCATGTTCGGCCTTTACGATGATGTCCTCGGCGAAAAAAGCGCAGATCTGAAAGTCGAAGAGGTGGGCGAGATTGTCGAGGTGGGCGAAGGAACCGCGTATGTCCGCGGTCTGCCGAATGTCCGTTCCGACGAGCTTCTCCGCTTCCCCGGCGGACGTATGGGCATGGCTTTCAATCTTGAGGAAGACCGGGTCGCAGTAATTCTCCTCGACCACTCCGACGACATCGACGCGGGGGATCAGGTCAGCCGGACGACCAGAATTCTCGACGTTCCAGTGGGAGAGGGCTTGCTCGGCCGTATAGTCGATCCCCTTGGACGCCCCCTCGATGACGACGGGCCGATTGCTTTCGAAAAACGGTTGCCCATAGAGCGTCCGGCGGCGGCAATCATGGACAGATCGCCCGTGAATGTCCCCCTACAGACCGGAATTCAGGTAATCGACGCGCTTATTCCCATCGGCAGAGGCCAGCGGGAATTGATTCTCGGCGACAGGCAGACCGGCAAATCCGCCATCGCCATCGACACGATTATTAATCAAATTGACAAAAATGTAATATCCGTTTATTGCGCCATAGGCAAGGAAGTTTCCACAGTCGCGAAGGTGGTCGAAGATTTTCGAAGAGCCGGTGTCCTCGACAGGTGCGTGATTGTAATCGCGACCGGCGAAGACCCGCCGGGGTTGAAATACGTGGCCCCCTATGCCGCAACTTCCATCGCTGAATATTTCATGGAACAGGGCAAAGACGCCCTCGTGGTTTACGACGACCTAACCCGCCACGCCTGGGCATACCGCGAACTCTCCCTGCTTCTGCGCCGGCCGCCGGCTCGCGAGGCCTATCCGGGAGACATCTTCTACATACACTCCCGCCTGCTGGAGCGCTCGACTCATATGCGCGAAGACCTCGGCGGCGGCTCGCTGACAGCGTTGCCCATCGTGGAAACTCAGGCGCAGAACATGTCCGCCTACATTCCGACGAATCTCATCTCGATTACCGACGGCCAGGTGTATTTATCGCCAAAACTCTTTCACGAGGGCATTCTGCCGGCGGTGGACGTGGGAAAATCCGTGTCCCGTGTCGGCGGAAAAACGCAATTACCCGCTTATAGAATGGTCGCCGGAGACCTGCGGCTGTCATATTCCCAGTTCGAGGAGCTGGAAACCTTCGCCCGTTTCGGCACCCGTCTCGACGAGGATACCCAGAAGACCCTCGAACGAGGCAGGCGTGTGCGCGAAGTCCTCAAACAATCGCAGTTCAAGCCTATTCCCGTGCCGGAACAGATAGGCGTCCTGCTGGCTATCACCGAGGGCTTGTTCGATTCCATTCCAATCAAGCAGATGGAGAAGGCGAAAACCAGCGTGCGGGAGGCTATAAGAGAGCGTCTGGACGATATCGCGGAGAAAATCCTAAGCGGCGAAAAACTCGAAGATTCCGAGGTCGATAGAATAATCGAAATCGCAAAAGAATCCCTGGATTGGGCGGAAAATGCAGACAGCTGAGGAACTTAAGCGGAAACTCTCCGCCACGGAGGATATGCGCTCCGTAGTCCGCACGATGAAGTCCATGGCGGCGGTGAATATCCGTCAATATGAGAAAGCGGTCGAATCTCTGGTAGAGTATGCCGATGTTGTAGAAATGGGCCTTTCCGTAGTTCTGAAAGAAATGCCGGAATTGCACGAATTTTTCTCGAAGGACAAAGACGCCTACGCGGCGGTTATCTTCGGATCGGATCAGGGGATGTGCGGGCAGTTCAACGAGAATGTCATAGAGTTCATGGAGAAAAGCATAGGGGATATGGGAATCGACCGCAAGAATCTAACTGTTCTCGCCCTCGGAATAAAAGCTTCTGGAATACTTAAATCGAGAGGCTTTGCAGTCGATGAACGTCACGAAGTCCCCGCATCGGTAAATGGCATAGGCGAGTCGTCGAGGCAAATCTGGAGCAAAATCTTCCAGTGGCGCGACGAGAAGGATGTCGGCAACGTCTATCTTTTTTACAATCGTCCAAAATCGAAAGCCGCTTACGACCCCGCCGTGGTGCGTCTTCTGCCCACCGACCGAAAATGGCTCCATTCGCTGACCTCGATGGAGTGGAAATCCCGCTCCCTGCCAATGTTCACGATGAAATGGGAAGAACTTTTCCCCTCGCTGATTCGGCAGTATCTTTTCGTGAATATATTCCGCGCCTTTTCGGAGTCGCTCAATAGCGAGAACGCCGCACGGCTGTCGGCTATGCAGGTTGCGGAGAAGAACATCGAGGAGCGTCTCGCTGAACTTACATCTCAATATAACCGCCAGCGCCAGAACTCCATCACGTCGGAGCTTTTGGATATTATCTCTGGTTTCGAGGCCCTCTCAGGCGACTAAACCTGCCTAACCTTCCGATTTCTTCTGATTATTATTTTGCCTTCTGTAATGGGCGGCCTGCGAATCCGCGCGATAAACAAGGTTGCGCAGTTCGTCGTAACGGCTTGTGGTGGCATAACCCTGCGAGAATGCTATCGGTATGGCATCGGGATGCTCTTCCATCCATTCTTCGCGGAGGGCGCGGAGTTCATCGACCATCCTCAGCATAGCCTCCTCGCCCACACCGGGCAACAGCACCAGAAATTCGCTTTGTCCGTAACGCGATATAATACCCTCGGGGAAAAGGCTTGTGAGCATTTTGGCCACTTGTTTGATAATAATATCCCCGGCGAGATAGCCATAGACATTATTTATTTCTCCAAGATTACTTACGCTTATAAAAGCTACGGAGACCTTGCCGTGTCGCAGAAGAAGCTCCTCGCCGTTGCTGTCGATAAGATTGTCGAAATATCTGCGGTTGTAAAGTTTTGTAACTGGATCGAGCACGAGTTTGCGCGACATCTCTGAATAATTGAGCGCTCGTCTAATTGCCAGAGCTGAGGGGTCGGCGAACATCGACATGAAGCGAAGATCCGATTCATCCAGCTGGTGGACTTCGTTGGATTCGCAATCCAACACGCCTATGATTTTCCCATCGGCTATCAGCGGCACCGCCAGCTCCGAAGTTACCCAATCGAATCCCTCCAGATACCTCGAGTCGGACTTAACATTTTTTGCCAAAGCGGCTTCGCCATTCTGGACAACCCATCCGGTCAACCCCTGGCCGTAGGGTATTTTCATGTTTCGGTGTTCCTGGCCGTAACCCCACATTGCCCGAACATATAGCATCTGCTCCTCGTCGTTGGCTATGAGAACACTGCAGAAAGGCACGCCTAAATTTTCGTGGATAAGCCAAAGTATGTTTTCAAGAAGCATGTCGAAATCGTTTGTGGAGATTAGCACTTTGCTAAACTCATAATAGGATAAGCTTTCCTTGATTCGCTCGTCGAGTTTTGCCAGAAGGCCCTTGTTTTCGAGTATCAGGGCTATCTCGTCGGCAACGGCCAGCAGGAGCGCACGATCTCGATTGTCAATATGGGCGGAACTTGCCGTGTAGAGATGAATCATGCCCCAGTCGCGATTTTTTATTCTGAGGCGAATACATAAGACATTTGTAAGCCCCTCCCCCTGCAGGCTCAGGATGGGGCTTCCCTCCGCGCCGGGGATTTCCATTATGAGAGTATTTTCGATAGCAACATTCTCGGCGGAGGCTCGAAGGCCGGTCATCTCTGAATCTTCAGATGATAAGGCTTCCGCAAGATCTGCCGGCAGATTGTTTTCGCCGATGAGTTCGAGACGCTTGTTATCGCGGATTCTGAAAATTGCTCCGCAACGGGCACCTGTTTTTCGCATCAGTGGAACCAGTGCTTCAAAAGCGGCGCTTCGAAGATCAGAGGCGGCGGCTGTGGCTTGAGCTATCTCGCGGACAATTGAAAAATCCTTCCGCTCCGAATCGAATTCGGATTGCTTCTGCAGAAGAATATTCCTCTTCTGCTGACGGGCTTCATATGCCGATTTGGCCGATTCGATGGCCACCTTGCCTATATTATCTAATCCCACCAAGATTGGAGAGGGCAGACTGAACTCCGCCGAAGCCGTCGATCGGCGAATTTTCAGAGCAAACTCATTGATGAATGCCTTTGTCAAAAAAGTAAGCCCAACAGCGAAAATCGCCGAAACAACCAGCAGTAGCAAAACGTCCGCTGTGGTGCGTCTGCCCGGCATGGCCTGCAGGAAAAAAGCATATCCTGTGTTCAATCTGGCGCTAACAAGAAACAGTTTCCCGCCTCGCATCTCCGCGGCATAATACAGCGGAATATCGTCGTCCAAAGCCTTGCGATTCTGTTTTAAAAAGTAAATATTATGCGAACTGATGGAGTTACGGGTTATCCCGGATGGCGTGATTTTTTCATCTAAATAATGGGTCGTGTTAATCAGATTTACCCAATGACCATCCCATCTGTAAAGGCCGTGGATATCGAATTCTTCGCCGAAGAAACCGGATAACTCCGAAATATCTTTCTCCCCGCTTAAAATCGAATTGAGACCGCCGTCAAGGAAAAACTCCACGGCACGGCTCTCGAAAAGGCTCTCGCACCCAATAGCTATAGACTTTTTCTGGTGGTAGGGCTGTAGAAAAACAAGAAAACTCGATATCAGCAAAAAAGGCACAAGAAAGAGGACGACCGTCCTAAGATAGGCCGGCAGGAGGGATTTAATATTTCCTTTTGGTGCTGTCATTTTCCTTTTCGAACAAACTCTTTTATTTTTAGGTAAATAGCTTCTGCTGTCAATCCGAAATGTTCCAGCAATTCTTCCGGAGTGCCGGATTCTCCAAATCTGTCGTCGATGCCGATTATCTTCATAGGCACAGGACAATTTTCCACGACAACCTCCGCCACCGCACTTCCCATACCGGCGTGCCGCTGATGCTCTTCGACTGTAACTATTGCGCCGCATCGAGCGGATTCGATTATCGCGGCTTTATCGATTGGTTTAATTGTGTGCAAATCAACTACTCGAGCATATATTCCGTGCTTTTCGAGAATTTCCGCCGCGCGAAGGGATTCATAAACCATTGCTCCGCAGGCAATTATCGCGACATCTCCGCCCTCGCGGCGAACTATGGCTTTTCCGATTTCATAAGGCTCTTCCCCGGATGTGAAAAGAGGAATCGGCTCTCGTCCTGTGCGGATATAGACCGGTCCTTCGATATCGAGAATAGCTTGGAAAGTGGCTTTGCGGGCTTGGTTAGAATCGCAGGGGACAACTACAGTCATGTTAGGCAAAACGCGCATAAGGGCGATTTCGCTAAGTGCCTGATGGGTGGCGCCGTCCGGGCCGACGGAGATTCCGCCGTGGGCGCCGCAGATTTTGACATTGAGATTCGGGTAGCAAATCGAGGTGCGAATCTGGTCGAAACACCTTCCGGAGGCGAATACGCCGTAGTTGGCAGTAACGGGAATTAACCCAGCCAAAGCCATTCCAGCGGCTACTCCGGCGGCGTTCTGTTCGGCAATTCCAAGGCTGATGAACCGTTCGGGGTATTTCTCGGCGAACCAACCGGTCCGCACGGAATCGGAGATGTCGGAGCCAATCGCGACCACGCGGGGATGGACAGCGGCAGAATCGAGAAGGCCCTCGCCAAATCCGTCTCTGGTGGGTTTTGTCGCGACACTCATAATTCTCCTCCAAGCTCGCCCCAGCCGAAACCGAGTTCCGAGACCGCTTTTCGTGCATCTTCTTCACAAAGAGGCTTGCTGTGCCACTCGACGCGGTTTTCCATGAAACTGACTCCTTTGCCTTTCACGGTCGAAAGCAGTATCGAAGTGGGTCGTTCGACATTCGACGCGGCAATTTCGAAAGCCTTTGTCAACGCGGAAATGTCGTGTCCGTCGGTTCTGATAACATGCCAGCCGAAAGAGCGGAATTTTTCGTCGAGACTGCCCAGATCCATCACTTCCCTGCACGCGCCGTCAATCTGCAGACCGTTATTATCGACAATTGCGCAAAGGTTGTCCAATTTGTGGTGCCCTGCCGACATAGCCGCTTCCCATACCGAGCCTTCGTCCAACTCGCCGTCGCCCAGAATGCAGTAGGTGCGCCATTTTTCACCCAATATTCTCGCCCCGATTGCGAGTCCCACCGCGATGGATAATCCTTGTCCAAGGCTTCCGGTGGACATCTCAAGTCCCGGTGGACCTTTGATTTTGCACGGGTGCCCCTGAAGGGGGCTACCGAATCTTCGCAATGTCCAAAGAGTATCGCGGTCGAAATAGTCTGTTTCGGCGAGGGCCGCATACAAAGCCGGTGCGGCGTGGCCTTTGGAAAGAATTACCCTGTCGCGTTCCGGCAAATCCGGTCGGGCGGGATCATGACGGAGGACATTCCCGTAGAGAACGGCGAGAACATCGGCTATCGACAGGGAACCGCCGCAGTGGCCGCTGGCGGCGTTGAAAACCGACATAATAATGTCGTATCTTATTCGGCGGGCGATTTCTTTAATTTCGCGATATCTTTCCAAAGCCCTTCTCCGCTGAAAATTCAAATGACAATCTTATTAATATAATGATTTTTTTCGCAGAGTAAAAAGGAAATCTTAAACGGTCGGCGAACGCCTATATAGCAGTGACTTTTGATTATAAGCTTATAGGGCTTCGAAAAAACCGACAAGAAAAGAAAAGTCATACGCTACAATAAAATATAATCTAAAACTCCGCTCGGAATCCGAAGTATGGGATTCGCGGAAAATTCTCCATATCGTTGTAGTAGATTACATCGTTGACTTTTCTGTCGGGGGTTTTGAAGAGGTAGTTAGTGTGATTGAAAAGGTTGAGCACCTGCACGAACATGAACATATTCCATCTTTCGCGGTCAACCATTTTCCATCGCATGCCCAGGTCGAAACGGTTGTAGTAGGGCAGTCTGCCGCCGTTGTATTCGTCGCTGTAAACAGGATAATACACAGAATCGCCTTCCCAATAATAATAATCCAGTTCCCAGCGGTCGAGTTCGGTGGTGGGTTGACCGCTTCCAAAAGTGTAAACTGCGGTCAAATCCACGCGTGGTGAGACTTTGTAGCCCAGGGAGAAGTTAAGGCTGTGCCGCCGGTCGAATTTTGGAGAATAATTATCGCCCCCGTTGATACCGTCAGCGGAGTCGCCCATGCTGTATTGAACCCATCCGAGGCTGTAACCGAGCCATCCGCCGAAATCCCCCCACTCCCCGTCGAGGGATACATCGAACCCGGCCGCTCTGCCCTTGCCAACATAAAACTGCGTGCGGATGTTATCCTCGAGAATAAGCACGAACGATTCCCGATTGGCAAGGAGGTTGGACATGTTCTTGTAATAGACATTTGCCGAAAGGGTCATCGGCAGGTGGTCTGTATCGAACCCGAGGACAAAATGCTGGGCTGACCCCGGTTTGACATTCTCGTCCACCGGAATCCAAAAATCCAGAAAAGCCATGCCGTCGTCCTCGGCGGGATTGTAGAGGTGGATATATTGGTAATATTGACCAGTCGCGAGGCGCAGGGTGGTCTTGTCGTCTAACATCCGCTGGGCGGAGAAACGCGGTCCGACTCGGAAATAGTTGCCGTTGAAAGCAAACTCCGAACGAAGACCGAGCTGAAATTTCCAGAGGGCGTTCGGTTTGTATTCCTCCTCGGCATAGAGAGAGATAAGGGAGGCATTTGTGTAATCATCCCACTCCTCGATACGTTCTATTGCCGTATCCGCTTCCCAGTCCCAATCCTCGACGAGAATTTTGTCGTTGTTGCGGATTTCCCGCCACTTGAGCATCCCTCCGAAACTGAGGGTATGTTCTTTCGAGTGAAAATACGTTAAATCGCCCTTGGCTGTAACATCGCCGATTGTGTTCAAGCGGTCGTAAAAACCGTCCCCGGTTTTAAATTTGGCTCGGAACCGGCTTCCGGCAAATACCATATGCCCAAAAAGTCTGTCGTGGAAGATGTGCTTCCACTGCAGGCTTGTCGTAACATTGCCCCATCGGTATTCGAAATCGTCGTTGAATTCGTCCTCATCGTCATCTTCGAAATGAAGAACATCATCGCCTGTATAGAAACTCAATGTCAGCCTGTCCCGCGGTGAAATCTCCTGATTAATGCGAGTTTGCAGATCGTAGAAGCTGTATGGCAATTTTTCGTCTATCAAATCTCCCTCGGCCATAAGTCCAGTGGCAAGGTCTATCCATGTGCGTCTTCCAGCGGCCATAAAACTGCCGTTGCCTACGGGGCCTTCGAGCAGAAGCTGGCCGGACATCAGAGAAAGCTCTGCCATGCCGTCGAATTCCTTGCGGTTGCCGTCTTTGTTCGTGATTTCGAGAACGCTTCCGAGACGTCCGCCCCATTTCGCCGGATACCCTCCTTTGACGAGATTCGCCTCGCGGATGGCATCTGCGATAAAACTGCTTGTTAGGCCGAAAAGATGGGTCGGGTTATAGACCTCGATGTTGTCGAGAAGGACCATGTTCCCGCTGGGCGTTGAGCCCCATATATAGAGGCCTGATGAGTAATCGGAGATTGAGAGGACGCCGGTCATCGTCTGAAGCGTGCGGAAGAGGTCTGCTTCGAGGAAACCCGGGGAGCGGAGGATGATATCCTGCTCGACAATCGAGTGGCCGACATAGGGGTCGTCCATTCCGCCTACGCGGCGCGCTTCGATTATAACCTCCTCGCCGACAATTGCTTTCGGTTCGAGTTCCAAATCCATTCGAATCGGTTCGCCGGCGCAGACAATCTCGCGGGAAATCGTCTCGTAGCCGATGGCCGAGATATTAAGAGTATAGATCCCCGTTGGGACAGTAGGGATGGAGTAGAAACCGTATAAATTTGCGGCGGCGCCGTGTGGTTCACCTTCGATCTTGAGGTTCGCGCCGGCAATAGCCTCGCCCGTGGCGGCGTCGGAGATGTAGCCGGAAATAACACAACGCCCCTCCGATTGGGCATTGGCGGCGAAGTTTAGAACCATCAGAAGGATTAAAACAACACCGGCTTTTTTCATTTCATCACTCCGGTTTGGGTGCGGTTTGAGTCTCCGGGTTGAGCATGGATACAAGAAGTTTCTCGAAATTTGCCATCACGCTTTTAGAGTATCCCGCGAAGGACTGAACGACTATTCCCTGGGCGGTTATAATCACAGTCTGGGGCGTAGCGCCGCCGTAGTAGGGATCGAGCTGTTTTTCGCCCTCCTCGTCGGGAAGGATGACCGGGTATTTGAGATTCTTATCCTGAATATATTCGATGACGGAATCCCGTTCGCCGACATTCACGGAAATCCCCAGCGCGGCAATTCCCTCGTGTTCGGTAACAAGGCCGGAGAGCCACTCCATCTCCTCTTCGCAGTGTTCGCAGTCGGTCGAGAAGAACTGGACTACAAGAGGTTTTCCGCGGAAGTCGCTGAGGGAGATGTCTTCGCCGGTGCGAATGTCTTTGGCGGTGATCTCCGGGGCGGGCTGGTTTAGAAGCTTAGCTCGCTGTTCCGCCCATTTGCGTTGCATATCGACCATTATAGCCTGCTTGATATACTCCTGAGGTTTCTGAAGAAAGGCGTTCACCGTGTCTGAAACTGCGCTGAAAAGCTGTTCTTTTGGCATATTCTCGAGAATCCTGCCGATGGGCAGATGGAAAAAGCCGTCAACCAACATGATACTGGCGTCTATACCCCCTGCCGGATTAGGCCTAACCTCGCCGAAAACGCCGTAGCGGACACCCATTATGCGGTTATACTTCCGGGCGACGTCCTGAATAGAAAGTTTGCCGTATTGGGGATCGGCTTGAATCGCGGAGGCATATTCATTCGGGTTGACAGCCTGAAATCCCTCGGGGAAACGCTCAACTATATATCGAAAAAGGTCGATGGAGAATTCGTTGCCGCCGGGCACACCGGAATTCTGGAAGGGAACCACGGCGATAGTGGAATCTGATTTTTCAAGCTTTGCTTCTATAATATCCGCGGTTATCGTGAGTTTTGTATTCTGAGGTTCGGCATTAGTTCTAACCATCAGACTGCTTTCGTCTTTGCCGGGCTCTTCCGGAGCAACATATTCTATCAGAATACTATCTCTGACCCCTACCGCTATAGTCTCCGGCTGTTCCGAAACTGTTATGCAATCGCACAAAGGCCGAATATTTTCGATTATCAGAGGTGCATTACCGCTATTTTCGAGAACGAACCAGACTTCGATTTTTTCCTGGGGAATCAAAATCCCCGCATCGTGGTTGATAGGCTCTATGGTCATTTCTGGAGTTCCGCTACACGATAAAGCCAGCAGAACGATTGCAAGGAGGAGTCCGCTTTTGCGCATGATTATTCCGTAAGGTTAATATCGCCGGAATCCAGGACGAGAATAAACGCACCCTGGCCGGGCGAAAGGGTTTTCGATTGAATATATTTCTGTTCGATGGGGTCGTAATGATACATGATTATGTCTAAATCCGCCGAGGAAGCTGTGGCGATAGCCGGCAGAAACATTCGGGGACGAATTCCGCCCAGGGTATGCCAGCCGGGGGAAACAGCTTTGAATATTTCAGAAAGCGGTTCTCCGCCGATAGAGATAATCGTGTCGTGGTCAAAAAGGACAAAATAAGCCTCTCCCCCCTCGACTACCGAAGCTGAAACATAATCCGCAGAGTCCGGATTCCAACTCCATACTTCCCCAATCCGGCCGGGGAAAGCCGAATCCGCGGGCAAAGTCCCCTCGACAGGAATCGACATGAGATTCCAGCCGCGGTAAACCGGCAGTTCTGCACGTCCGGCAACGGGATATGACAGGGCGGCTCGAACATCGGGAATCCCCCATCCTATATTATTATCCGGATTTGAAACATTGCTGGCGGTCATCATAAGCGCTTCGCGGACATCCATGGGCAAAAGGTATGGCCGGGCTTCAAGCATTAACGCGGAAAGCCCCGCGGCTATAGGCGTAGCCGCGCTGGTGCCGTAAAAATAGCCGTAAGACGACGCCGATGACGAGGTAGCAGTCCACACCCCGGAACCCATAGTGCAAATTTCGGGTTTTATTCTGCCGTCGGCGGTGGGGCCTCGCGAAGAAAATCCCGAAACGTTGCCGTCGGGATTAACCGCGCCCACGGTGATTATCGAATCGGCATCGCCGGGAGCGGAAATTGTCGTTACGCCCGCTCCGTTGTTGCCTGCGGCGGCGGTTACAACTATGCCGATTTCGGCCATCCTGTCCGCCGCGATGGAAATTGGCGCTATATCGCCGGTCATAGAGTCCGGAGAATACCACTCGTAATATCCGAGACTCAAAGTAATTATGTCCGCGCCGATACTGTCCGCCCACTCCGCCGAGGCTATCCAGTGGTCTTCCTCGCCGGGGTATTCGTCGTCGTAGTTCTCAGTGCGCGCCAGAAGGAAACTGGCATAACGGGCTATTCCGACCAGGTTGCCTTCGCTGTCTCCCGCGATAACCGACCAGGCTTTGGTGCCGTGAGTCTCGCTTGCTGAGGGATCCCCCGGTTCGAGGGTAACGACTGAATCGTCATCGACGAAATCATAGGATGCTATCAAATCGGTTCCGGCCATTGCCTCGTGGTCAAGTTTGAACCCGGTGTCCGTAACACTAATAAGGACGCCATCGCCGTGGAGGCCGAGACGATGGGCATACGGCGTATTAACCATGTTGTTCTGATTAAAACTATTGCCATAATCGATGTCGGAATCTGCCGAAACAAAACTCGACGGCTCCGGAACATATGGCTGCTTCGCTACGGGTGTAATCTTCTCGACATAAGGAAGCTCAGCGATAATTTCGAGGACATCAGGGTCGGCATTAACGCTAACTGCGTTCAGAGTTCGGCTTGTCGTGCGGATCTGAGCGCCGGATTGTTCGATTTGGCCGACGTAAGCCATCGACGGCGGTATGTCCCGGTAATCGACAATGTTATCCGTGCCGCGAGCCTTGATTCTGCGGGCGATACTTCGTTCGGTGAGGCTATTTTCAGCCTTCGCAAGGGCGATTGCCTCCTCGACGGAACCCCTCTCGAAACCCTTGTCCGAAAGCCATATCCAGTATGGGTTTGCGAATGAAACTCCTGCGAGGATTAGTATTGTCAATACCAGTTTATACATCTGTCTTTTCTATATTTTCAGGGGGAGCTTGTTCAGGTTTCTTTTCGATGATAAGCGAGGCTTGAATTATCTTCGTGTTGAAGAGGACTACCTCTTCGCCGTCGTCGGTAATGACCCGTGTCCAGACGATTCCCATCATATCGACACGCCCTTCCAGCTCTCCTATTCGAACTCTGTCGCCTATTTTGATTTTGCGGGCGAGAACCATTGCCAAACCTGCAAAAATCCCTGCGATATATGGCAAGGATGAGATGCCCAGAAACACACCGGCAAGAATAAACAAACCGAATGCCAGATACTCCCCGCGCCCCGGAATCACGGCAACGAGAGCGATAACGAAAACCAGCACGATAATCGCTCTGAAAAGCCGTTTTAATGGTGAAATCGCGTCATCGGGGATTCGAGTGGCACCAGGGTTATCGCTGTAGTGTTTGAAAACCATATCGACAATAGCCCAGAGAATTCGCGCAAGCAGATAGAGGAAGAACCCCGCAATCGCGAATTTGAGCACATCGAGTAGAATGTTGACCAGTTTTTTTAGCCACTCGATGCTTGTATCGAGGAGCATTTGGGAATACTGCTGAGTTGTGGGAAAGAGGGTAAAGAAGACATATATCATTGCATACATCGCCAAAGCGATGATAACCCATTTGAGAATCAGCATGAACTTTAAAATTATCTGCACCTGAAGCCGTGGCGGGATTATCTCCATCTTGCCGATTTTGATGCCTTTGAAATTAACCCCGTCGCGACGAACCACCGATTTAGAAAGGGTGCGGTATAATTTATCGATGAGATAATAAAGAATCAGCACCAAAAAGGGAAAGAGCACCCCCAAAGCCAATTTGGCCAGATTATCGAAACTGAGAGATCTCTGCCTTTCCGAAGAGATGCCCTTGCGGATTGTCCAATACCAATCATCGGCAAGTTTTGCGAGGGTTTTTCCTGTGCCAACAGTATCGTCAGGAACAACATCGATAACGCGGAGAATTTGATTCGACTTGCCTCCTAATTTTCCACGATAAACTATTGTAAAAAGGCTGTCCGAGCCTTCTTTCTTAAGCGAATCCAATTCGCCGTCCCGGTCGGTCATGATGTCTTCTATAGCACGGGTGGCTATTGAAGCCCGCTGAGCTGGCGCGAGGTTGCCGTCGGCAGACCCGATACAAAACAGCTCCGTCTGCCCGATTCTAACACACGAATCGGACTCGGCGCCCAAAGTGAAAAACGCGGCCAGGAATATAGTTATTAAAAGTATTTTCTTCATCGACACTCCTTGCATAATCTATAGAAAATAGGGGAACTTCCTTTCAAAGTCAATCTATAATTCGACAGCTGTCAAATACCAATAAAAGAAAACCCCGGCCAAATGACCGGGGTTTTTGAACCCATAGATAGCAATCGATAAAGCAAATAGCCGTCAGTTCGCCGGTAACTCTTTATGGTCAGGTAACTGCGAGCTGTTCATAGGAAAAGTCATTTATGTTCGCCCGTTCAGTAGCGTGTTCGATTGTGATGCTGACGAGGTTGCCTTCGGCGTCGAATTCTACAAGGGTGTTTTCGTCCAGGTCGCGCGTATCGGCAATTTCGGCGTCTTTGAATATCATTAGAATTGTATCGGTATCTTTGAAATACTTGATTTTCACGATTTCTCCTTATGTCTTCTATCGAAAAATGGGTTGTGAATTGTTTCGACGTCTTCCAAAAAAACTACTCTAAGACACCGATTTTCGGCTTCTGCGATATTTGCCCATCGCCTAATCCTGCCGTCGTCCTGAACTTCCTCGTCGATTGGATGTTTCACGACATATTCAATCCACTCCATTTTGATATGCTTCCTATCAGCTCGTTTACGGGTATATTCAAAACAACTGGTGAATTTCACGTTGTTTGATCCATTTCTTGATTACATTTTCTTTCCATCGAAATATAACTATTCAGCTTCGCCAGTCAACCCCCCGCAATAAAAAACCCCGGCCAGATGACCGGGGTTTTTGAGTTGCATTGTTGCGGAGTAACTCTTAGAGAACGCCGTGGTCGAGCATGGAGTCGGCGACTTTGATGAAGCCGGCGATGTTCGCGCCTTTGACGTAATCAATCCAGTCGCCCTCTTTGCCGAAAGCGACGCACTGTTCGTGGATGTCTTTCATGATACGGAGGAGTTTTTCGTCCACTTCTTCGCGAGTCCAGTTGAAACGAAGGCTGTTCTGGGACATTTCGAGACCGGACACTGCAACTCCGCCGGCGTTAGCGGCTTTGCCCGGGCCGTAGAGTATCTTGGCATCCTGGAAGACTTCAACGGCTTCGGGGGTGCTGGGCATGTTCGCGCCTTCGGAGACACAGATACATCCGTTGTCAACAAGAATTTTGGCGTGCTCACCGTCGAGTTCGTTCTGGCAGGCTGTGGGCATCGCGATGTCGCAGGGAACTACCCACGGACGTTTGCCTTCGTGCCATTCGAGGCCGAACTCATCGGCATAGGCTTTGGCCGGAAGACGTTTGATAGCCCATAGGGGTTTGAGGAATTCCAGCTTTTCGCCTTTGATTCCGTCCGGATCATGAACGAAACCGAATTCGTCGCCGATTGCGACAGCTTTGCCGCCCAGCTCGTTTATCTTCTCGATGGCGTATGTCCCGACATTGCCGTAACCGGAGAGGGTAACGGTCTTGCCCTCGATGGAATCGCCTCTGGTAGCCAGCATCTCGCGGGCGAAATATACTGTGCCGTAGCCGGTAGCTTCCGGACGAATAAGGCTTCCGCCCCAGTTCCTGCCTTTGCCAGTAAGGACGCCGGTAAACTCGTTGCGGAGTTTCTTATACATTCCGAACATGTAGCCGACTTCCCTTGCGCCTACGCCAATATCGCCGGCAGGGACATCGGTATTCGGGCCGATGTGGCGGAAGAGTTCCATCATGAAGTTCTGGCAGAAGCGCATGACTTCGTCGTCGCTCTTGCCTTTGGGGTCGAAGTCGGAGCCGCCCTTGCCGCCGCCCATGGGAAGCGTAGTCAGGGAGTTCTTGAAAACCTGCTCGAAAGCGAGGAATTTGAGCATTCCGAGGGTAACGGTCGGATGGAAACGCAGGCCGCCTTTGTATGGGCCGATGGCGCTGTTCATTTCGACACGGTAACCTTTGTTGATTTGAATTTCGCCCTTGTCGTCAACCCAGCTGACGCGGAACATAATCACGCGTTCTGGTTCGGCGATTCTTTCAAGAATCTTGGCGTTCTTATACTTCGGGTGCGCCTCGATAAAAGGCATGAGGGTTTCCGCGACTTCGCGGACCGCCTGATGGAATTCCGGTTCCCCGGGGTTCCTGGCGATGATGTTTTCCATAAAGGCTTCTAAGGACTTAGACATAGCTTCCTCCTACGGTGGAGTTAAAGGGTATTGAATATGATACAAACAGCTTTTTTATACCTATTAAAGATAAATAGGATAGTTTTCTCGAATGCCAATGTCAATGGAAATTTACTGTGACAAAAGGGATTTATTGCAGAAAAAATTAGTCCCCGCCGGAATGTTCCGGCAAAGCATAAGACGGGGTTTCTGCCGACTTCAGCGATTGCATGAACTCCCACGCAACCGCCGCCTCGGTGGGGTATCCTCCCCGCTCGGCCATCATCCCATAATTTTGAAGGTAACTATATGCCGAATCCGGTCCGAACTTTTCATTTAGAAGCAGGGCGTAGTTGCATCGATAATTAGCGAGCCAGGGCCTCGCTTCCACGGCCTTATTGACCACCGCCAGCCCTCGGTCAACATCATTCATCATCGCGCACACAAGACCGAGATTGGAGAATATCGACCCGATATCTCCCTTTAGCTCGAAGGCGTTCCTAAGTGCGTCGTTGGCTTCAACCGGACGCTTATCCATAAGCAATATCGCGCCATAAACCAATTCGATGTTTGCACTTTTCGGATAAATCTTCTTTCCCGCACGATGAACAGCATCCACAACCTCGAAATTGCCGGCTACGGCCATCTGGTTCATATAGAGTGTTATGCGCAAAATCTCTTCGAGAGATCGTTCCCGGTTCGGCGAGGGCATTTTATCGGTCAATGCCAGTTCCTGAAGCTCTCTTATCAACTCCAAGTCGAGGGAGAACGGGCCGCCGTCGTTAAACATACGTTCAACCTCATCGTAAGACGGCACTTCACGAACAAGGCTTTCCTCGAAAAACCTCATCAGCCTCGGGATCATATCCTCTCCCACTTTGCCGGAGTGGATAGCCTGAAAAGCATAACTGGCCGCTCTGCTCTTTCGGTCGGTCCAAAGGTTAAAACTCATCATGTAAAGGTAAGGCCGGGCGTAATGGGGTTGAACTTCGATTAGCCTATCACCCCAGAGCGTAACTTTGTAAGGATTCCAGAACTTTTCCGGCTGGTAGATGTTCGTCATAACCAGCCTATCGAGGGGGGAGCGACTGAAAAAGTAATATGGTGTCCTCTGCATAAGAAGGATATTCTCGGCGCGCTTTTCGCCCCGGTAGTTGTCGATGTTCAGATACATCTCGGTGGAACATACTAACAGAGCTATTCCGACGATGAAAGCTCGAAGTTCGGGACGCTTTCTCACGGTCTTTATGGCGGCTATGAAAACCAGCGGGAAAAGCAGAGTCATCGTAAGATCCCAGTCCAGAGCGCCCAGTTCGAGGAACAGGGGGATTATCAGTGCCACGCTTGCAATCGCCAAAGCCGATAGATATTGAATCTCCTCGCCAGGCCGTTTTTTGAACTCCAACGGCAAAATAAAAACCGAAGGAGTCGCGAATAAAATAAGATTGACTAAAAGCCATAAATGATGCTTTGATAAAAAGTAATTCGGAAATGACATGGGCAGGCAACTATGTTTCGTGGCCTCATCCAGCCCGGTGCCGATGAAACATAGAGCTCCAACGGAGACGATAATCATCGCGAGGCCGGTAATTCGCTTGTCGAGGCGTTTTACCAGAATCATTGGAACTATTATGAGCAGATATATATAGAGGGGCTGAAGCATAATCGCCAGCGCCAAAGGCAGGATAAAAGCGTATCTGGCGAAGCCCTTGGAATGGAGGTTTTTCAAAAAAGAGAGGAGAAACCACGCGCCGCAAACCAGCCCGGGAGCATATAACTCAAGATGAGTGAACATCAGGAAAAGCCCCGATGAAGCTGTTATCAGGAAAATCCCCGCCCGCTCTTTCGTGTTTCGCCCAAAGTGTTCGCCAAACTTTGCGGTCAACCAAAGGAAAACGCCTCCCAGAACCGAATGGAGAAGCATCAGAATGGTATATGTATCCAAACCCAGCGGAGAAAGGGCTTTCACGAAAGTCGAGAAAAACAGCTCGATAAAATATCTTCGAGTAACGCTTCCGCCTCCCGTCGAGAACTCCTCGATATACCGGACAATTACGTGCGCATCCCCCCAGATAAAATGCCTCGCTCGAAAGATGTAAATAAAAACCGCGCCGAAGATTAGTAGGAAAATCGCCCTGAACGAAGGGCGAATCTTTTCGAAAAGAAGCTCTCCGACTCCGCCTAATGCCTTATCGGCCAGCCCCAGAATTTCATCGAAAAAAAGCAGGCAGAAAAACCCCCAGAATACGATTTGAACACTGAGAGGCGAGTATATAACTGAACTGGTGAACCATAACTCCCTGGGATAAAAATATCCAAACAGGTATAGTGCGCCAATAATAGCTCCTACGAGATACCGAATTCGGAACCCACCTATTTTAAAATTGACTGATTTCATACTTATAATTTAATCTTTTTTTATAAAAAATCAAAGGTAATTTTCATAGACGGAAATGGAAAAGCCTCCATTTAAACTAACTTTTTAATGGAGGCTTGAAGTTGAAAGCTTATGTTAAAGGTTATTCGTCGGTTTTTTCCTTGAGACCGTATTTTTCGATTTTTCGGTATAGAGTGCTGGCGTCGATACCGAGGATATCTGCGGCCTGGGTTTTTTTCCAGCCGGTGGATTCGAGAACCCAGTAAATATAGGCTTTCTCGATGGTTTCCATGGAGGGCAAATCGCCGGTGGAATCGAGAGCGGGAGCCTTTTTCTGCGATGGCGTCTCTTCGCGGAACTGTTCTGGCAGGGCTTTTGCGCCTATTGTATCCCCCTCTGCCATTAGAAGCGCCCGTTCGAGGACATTTTCCAGCTCGCGGACATTTCCCTTCCAGACCGAGTTCTTAAGTATCTCCTCGGCTTTGGCGGTAAACTTCTTTTTCCTTTCGCCTGTTCTCGCGGCAAGCCTATCGAGAATAGATTCAGCGATTAAGACAATATCGTCCTGCCTCTCCCGCAATGGCGGAATGTGAATATGAAAGACATTCAGCCTGTAAAACAAGTCCTCGCGGAACTCTTTATTGGAGGCCATTTGGGCGAGGTTTGCATTCGTGGCGGCGAGAAGACGGACATCGACATGAAAAGGCTTGGTGCTTCCCACCGGTGTGATTTCCTTCTGTTCCAGTGCGCGCAGGAGTTTTACCTGAATCCCCTGCGAAGCCGTCGCGATTTCATCGAGGAAGAGACTGCCTCCCGCGGCGGCTGAGAAAAGCCCCTCCTTGTCGCGAATCGCGCCGGTGAAGGAGCCTTTGACGTGGCCGAAAAGTTCGCTCTCCAAAAGGTGTTCCGGCAAAGCGCCGCAGTTTATCGCCACGAAGGGACCGTCGGAACGGGGGGATAGGCGGTGAATAGCCCGGGCGATCAGGTCTTTTCCCGTGCCCGATTCGCCGGTGATGAGCACCGAACTGTCAGTAGGAGCTATTTTGCGCACAAAATCCTTGATTTCCTCGATGGATTTCGATTGGCCGATGAACTCTTCGATACCCGGCCCTCCGCCAGTGCGAACCTGCTCTTTAAGAATTCGATTTTCGTCCTTTAGACGCTTATTTTCCAGCGCTCGTTTGATAGCGAACTTGACCTGATTTACCTCGAAGGGTTTCGTAATGTAATCCGACGCCCCCTGCCGAAGGGCTGAAACCGCGCTGTCCAGGCTGGCGTAGGCGGTAATCATAATAACCGCCGTTCCTGCGTCGATTGTGTGAATCTCACGCAAAAGCTCTATTCCGGATACTTCCGGCATCTTGATGTCCGATATCACGACATCGAAAGACTCGCCGGAGAGGATTTCTATGGCCCGGTCGTAGCAGTCCGCTGTTCGGACACTGTAGCCCTCCTTCGACAGCATGATGTCCAGAAATTCGCGCATGGATTCTTCATCGTCCACCACGAGGATTTTTGCTTTAGGTTCCTGAGCCATCTTCCCTCCGTTCCTTTTGAATTTTGATTCTACCGCCGCCCGCGATTCCCGTGCGGATGACATCAGCCCAGTTTTGCGCATTGCCTACCGCGAAAGCTGTTTCGAGCTGTCCGCCATCCGGCATGCGGAATATTATGTGAAGCAGAGGCAATCGTCCGCGCCGTCCCGCAAAGGATTTGACCGTGCCGGCATGTTCGATTGCACGCAGATCAATTTTCAGCTGTTTCTTCAAACCCCACATATCGAAATGCAGATCTGTCGAGGTTAGCACCAGCAGGCCGTTTCCGCGCAGGGTGAATTTTTCGCCCGGAAAAGCGAAACAGTTCGCGCCGTTGGCATACAGGACAACCTCCTCGCCGGGATTGTTCTTTTTCCACTCCAGAGCGGCTTTGCGCGAGGCATTGAATACAATCCACCAGAGGAGAGCGAGAACACCTACTCCGAAAATCACCGCGATAAAAGCTATCGTCCAGCCCGACATATTTAGAACTCCGTTCCTATTCCGAAATGATGAGTCGGTTTAGGGGCAATATCGCCCAAATCGGTGCTCCACGCAAGGTCATAATAAAAGAGAAACCACCAAATCCACGACCGCGCTCCAAAACCGATGCTCATCTTGAAGTCGTCTAATCTGCCGTCGGCGGCGCCTTTGAATTCGCTCAAATCCGATGGCGCGACTCCGCCGAAATCCGCGAAGAATGCACCATTAATGCCGCCAATAGTGATTGGCGGGAATCCCAAATCTATACGTTTAACGAAGGGATACCGCAGTTCGATATTCGCGAGGCCGTAATATTTCCCTTCGAAGGCGAAATATGGATATCCGCGCATGGGCAGAACGAAGTTGGAGAAGTAAAACCGGTCGATTTCGAAATAATCCCGCCTAATGCTCTGCCAGTTGAGCCAATTCTCCGAACCGCCCAACCAGAATACAGGGGAATTATCCCCGCTGACTCCGCCGGCGGCCAACCTCATCGCGAAGCCGTAACCCTTGCCGAAATGGTAATATTTCCGCAAATCGACTCGCCCGCCGACATAATCCAAACTATTATCCCCCATCTTCGGAACGTATTCCAGAGCGATTTTGCTTCGAGTGCCACGAAGAGGGCCGGTGGATTTCCAAAGGGTGTTGTCCTTCACCGCGGAAAGCTCCATGCGAAGATTAAAGGGAGCGACATCACCAAGCCCCGACCCGACCGGAACCGCGTAATAATCCCTATCCACCACGAAACCGTCAACGTTAAACTGCAAACGCTCGTATTGGCTGAAGGGATACTCTACGCTCGCCATGCCCCCGAAAACCCGGTCGGAGAAATAATCGTCCCAGTCGCGGATGAAATAATTTTTGTAATGATAACCCATGGCCGCGAGATTCACGCGACGGCCGTAGTAGGCGTAAGTGGCATAGATTGTCGAATTGTCCAGGTCTTCCAGCAGGTCGGTGGCGATATATATCTGGTGGTTTCCGAGCATATCGCTGAACATCAGATGTGTCAGGCCGCGGAAGCCGTAATATGTGTCGTATGCCAAAGCTCCCGCTATAAGGTCGATGGAGAATTCCGGGCGGTAGTTTTTTGGCTCGTAGAGATCGCGCTCTTCTTCGTCATCCTCGGGAACATCGATTCGCGAACGGCGCAAATCCCCGGTGATTCGGCCTCGCGGAAGGTCGGTATCGATAATCTCCGCAGGGCAGAGGGTGTCCCGATGGAGCATATACGGCGTCGGCACGAGGGAATCCAGCGCGGAAAGCTCCTTCATATAATATATGTCGAAACCGCCGTCGTAAAAGGCGCTGAACACAAGCTTTCGCCCGTCGGGGTCCCATGTCGGAGTGAAAGCGCCGGATAGTAAATCGGTGTATGGCCGATGCACGACCTCGCCGTCCAAATCCGCTATCCATATATTGCTGACGCCGTTTCGCTGGCTGGTGTATGCGATTCTCCCGCCCTCCGGCGAGAAAATAGGATTGTCGTTGCCCTCGCCGTCGATGGTCAGCGGGGAAAAGGTGTCCGCCTCGAAGTCGTAAATCCAGATATTGTAATCGCCGAACTCGAAATCGGGGAGTTCCGGCGATGCCATCTGCCCGGAGGCGTCGTCGGATGGAGCCTCGGGCGATTCACCATTCAAACTTCTGTCGCTCGAAAAGGCGATGTATCGGCCGTCCGGGGAAACCGTGGGGAACCGGTCGTCGAAAAGGTCTTCCGTAATTTTGACAGGCTCCGGTTGGCCAAAATGGTAATAGTAGATATCCGAACCGTCACCGCTCAGACCGGAAAAGACCAGCGCGGTATCTCCCGGCAGAAAAACAGGCGACGAAATTTCGCGGATGCCCTCGAAAGCGAAAGTCCTATCTATCTTGCCTCTGCGGACATTATGCACCGCAATTTCGTCCGACCCGCCAGCTTTGCGGGAATAAATCAGGAACTTGCCATCGGACGACCAACCCGCCCTGCTTCGGAAGGGATGGAAACTCTGAGCCGAGAAAGTCCGCTCCGCCTTGGCGACTTGAGTTACCTCTTCGGTAATGATGTCGATAAGATATAAGTCTATGTAGTCCTTGCGGTTGGATATAAAAGCGACATACTGGCCGTCGGGAGAAAAGGAGGGCATCACGTTGAAATAGGAACCGTCCTTCTCATGGTCGGTGATACGTTCGGCAATATCTTCCGGCCTGCTCCGCAAACCGAATTCGGGGAAATACTCGCGCTTCTTGTAATTTAGCCACTCCTCGTAAATTTCGTCCTGAGTCCTGCCCAGCGCGGCTTTCATCGCTTCATCGGGTTGAATATAAACCTGTCCTTTGCCGATAATCTCGCCGATTTTTTTGCGCCCGTAGCGGGTAGCGATATACCCTACCACGCTCGCGCCCTGCTTATACGCCAAAAAGCCGTAAAGCTGAGATAATGGCACAACGTAGCCGTTCAACACGGCGTCGCGAAGATACATATCGCTCTCTACGTCCCAGCAAATCGACTCGAATTCGGAAATACCCTCGGCGAACCATAGGGGAATATTGAACACCGAACTCGCCGCAAACTGTTTGCCCGGGCCTCTGCCGTAAATTTTATCGAAGGTCATGGCATGAGCGACTTCGTGGACAAGGACATGGCGAAAATCGTCGTAACTGCCGTTGAAAGGCACAACCACGCGGGTCTTCATCGATTCCGTGAAACCGCCGGTGCCCTCGCCCAAAATTGCCTGAATGACATTGGTCTCCTGAAAATCCGCCTGAGTGGGGTAGATTATCACCGGAAACTCGTCGATAGGGCGCTGGCTGAGGTCGCTACGAATCTGCGGAAGGGCGTCCTCGAGAATCTCCCCGGCGCGGAGAGCCAGATCGCCGAAACCCTCGGGATAATAAAACTTGAAATGGAGCGTCTCGACCGTTTTCCAGTCGAAAGTCTCATACTGCACCTTGTTGCGCCCGAAGCTTTCCGCGCACAAAACCCCGGTCACGGCCCCCATGAGCATGAGGACCGTGAGAAATTTTGTTGAGGTCGATTTCAACTAATCCTCTTCTCCCTCTTCGAGATCAGGGATGTAGCCCTCGGTGAAGAGGTAGTCTTCCAGCTCGGCGCTGAAAGCCTCGTCGCGCCTGCGCACCCATTCGAGAAGCATGGCGGCGTGCTCTTTTTCCTCGTCCCGATTGTGGGCGAGAATTTCGCGAAGCTCGTCGTCCTGAGCCGTTTCGACCCGCTGGTTATACCAATCGACGGCCTCCAGCTCCTCGATAATGGACTTTATCGCGCGATGATAATCCTTGGCCTCCTGGCTGAGTTTTTCCTCATGATATTCCATTTTTTCTCCTTCGTTTAGAAGTTAACATTACCAATGAATATTGTAGTTGTTGCATTTTCCTTGCCATGTCCTGGTCGAAAGAAAACACTGTTGGGCGATGTTCCGCTTTGACCCGTGTGCTTCCTTCGGTCATAAGACTCTTTCTATGTCCGTTTTTGTCCTCATATTACAGGGGACGACAATATCTCGCCAACAGCTCTCAATATTCAATCATAACTCCCCTCTTCCACACCACCAATTGGCATGATATAGAGCGGTATTTCCTTATCCTCAAGCGCCAGATGCTTCCGTATCTTCCCCTCTTTGATCATCGCTATCATACAAGTGCCGTAATTCATAGCGGCGCATGTTAGATGCACATTTTGAGCGGTGCACCCCGATGTCGCATGGCCGTGGCCGAGCTGGCTTTCCTTCGAAAGGGCTATATCGAAAACAAGACTGTAGGCACTGCTATCGAAAACGAGCACCAACACGAGGTTTGCGGAGGACACGAACCCCTGCATCCCGATTTCGCCGCGGATATCTGAATCAGTAACACGCTCCAGCTCGTGGGTTTCCGGAATATATTTCCACGCACCGTCGCTACGGGCGACATAAATACGCATGTAATCCACGCCGATAGCCACAGGCACCGTTTTCTTGCCATTCTCGCGGTTGACACCGTATGCGGACCACAGGATAGTCGCCAAATCCTCGTCCGAAACCTCCCGATCCGTGTAATCGCGGATAGTCCGACGCATGCCCATCGCGTCGATAACGCTCATCTCGATATCCTCGCGCACCGGCGGCAAAGCGATCGTCTCCCCCAGCGCCGATCCCGCGGCAATAACAACCGCAAATAGTATCAACGTAATTCTCATCGTCCAGCTCCTTCGGTTATTCAATTCCCTCGCCACGATACCACCCAGAATCGCGGGAAGTTTACTTACATATCATTATACAAAAAAATCCCCCCACGACAAGGGCGGACTTCAGAAGCTAATCCTCTAATTTTCCATTATTGTCATTCCCGACTTGATCGGGAATCCATAAGGCGTCCTCCTCAGCCGCCCAAATGTTTTTGCCTCCCTTCACAAGGGAGGTGGCCGAAGGCCGGAGGGTTCTATTATAATAAAGAAGGCCTCCTCAGCCGCCCCACAATAAAAAGCCCTTTTAAAGAGGGTTTGGGGGATTAACTCTCCCCTCTAAACTCTCAACTCTCTTTCCTCCCCGTTACACAGCTCCAGCTGAGTAACGTCCCTGCTTCTGAAGCTCCGCTTCGAGGATAATCCCGTCGCACAGCCGGAGCTACGCGACGAGGAAAGCCTAAGGCTTCCCGCCGTTTTCTTCGATAAGCTTATTGATATGCCGGATTTCTTCCTCGTTTTCGGAAAAGAAATCCCAAACAAGATCGGCGATTTGTGAAGTAACGCCTTCAAGATCATGAGCTAATCTAATTAGAAAATCGTCGGTTCTGATTTTATAACCTGTTCCTTTGTATAATAACCACCACGGTGTTGTTTTAAAACCCTGTAATTCATATTCTTTCTTCAATTTAACTAGTTTATCTATAGTTATTTCGTCCTTAAACTCAGAACTCCAGCGAATTCCTTTTGCTATTTCACATACACTGCTTACTTGCTTAATCTTTACAGTTAAACTAATGCACTCAGATTCCGCTGGAATAATCGCAACTCCAACGTGGTTATCAATGAAGCTTTTTTCTTTGTCCGACTTTACTTTCCAATTTTCGGCAGAAGGGCTTCCTGCCAATTGTTCTTCTAATTTTTTTGTGACTAATTCCCAGAATTCCACCTGTATTTTATCTTTTACCGCTTCAATCTTGTCGGCAATCTCCAGCGCAAAAGGCAGGTTTTCCTTGCTGGATAAAAACTCGACGACCGCTTTTTCGTAATCCATGAATACTCCTTATAGATACTTTATTATTTCGATGTATTGTTTGACGCTTTCTTCAATCTTCGGCGATTTGATTTCGCCCCTTGAATCTTCAAGCCACTTAGAAATATCTTCTCTGTATGAGAGGGCAATTATATCACCCTCAAACTGAGTAGGTTCATCGCCGCCCGGCGTGAGATAAATCAGGAAGCGATTCGAGTAGAATTTTCTTTGCTTATCGAGCCATTCGGAGTAACGATCTAACTGTGTTTCGCTGTCCAACGAATAAACCTTGTTTTCAATGACTATCAGAAAACCGTTATCGGGAGACGATAGGACAATGTCCATTCGACCGGAGTAGATGCATTTCTCCTTTTCTATGAACCACATCGAGTTTTCTGGCGGCAGTGGGAATGTTCTATCGCCCTGCTTGCCTATAAACAATTTTATAAATCGATTCAGAAAGAGGCCCCCCTGGCAGTGAGTTCCTTGGGGGTCGAGCAAATCGGCAAGGAAAACGGAATGGGTTTCGACTTCCTTGAATTCAACCCCAAGTAGCCTGAAGAGATTGAAAGATTCGGCTTCCCGCTTGTTTAACTCCTCAGAAAGTTGATTTAATGAGTTCAAGGCGGTTCGAATATGCCCGAATCTGTATTTGAACTCTTCGAGTCGAATTTGTGTTCGGTCTCCCGTGAATTTTCTATATCTATTCAGAAAACCACAAAGACTATTAATTGAAATGTTTTCCATTTATATCTGCTTCTTTCGCCCTTGTTTCATCGCATTTTTCAATAAATGACCATTTGGCATTTGCATTCATTTGATATCTGCTTACAGTCCGTAGGAAAATTTGAGCCTTGTCATTTTCCTTACTATTTCAAATATACCACCCGGGCCGTCCTTTCGCAATCGCCAACCGTCGCCCGCACGAGATACACCCCCGAACCGAGG
>NPID01003876.1_pt1 | contig 26033 bp, 21 predicted proteins | sample 8637491 | NCBI WGS metagenome assembly NPID01 (sample SAMN07420843, study PRJNA396082) | bioreactor metagenome | isolation source: sample BA6 brine-fed electro-methanogenic bioreactor BA | place: Japan: Kochi | collected 2016-06-14 | reverse complement strand
CGCCATCCCCCGCTGGGATAATTTATTGGCCTACCTCTACGACGGCCACCTGGAAATTGATAATAACCTGGTTGAAAATGCCATCAGGCCACTGGCGATTGGCCGTAAGAATTACCTCTTTGCCGGATCACATGATGCCGCAAAACGGGCTGCAATGTTTTACTCCTTTTTCGGTACCTGCAAACGCCATAACATTAATCCTTATGAGTGGTTGAAAGATGTGCTGGAAATGATCCCTGAGCACAAGGCCAATAAACTTGATGAGCTTCTGCCTCAGAACTGGCAGCAGACAAAAGACAACATCTCCCCTGAATAGACAAAATTATTACACCATTGTGAGCTTCTCAAGACCTACTTGGTAGAAGGGATACATCCTTATAATACCATTTAAGGCTTCTTGCTTTTGAGCAAGGTATGCAGCCAGGCTAGACTCAAGTGATTCTTTGGCTCCAACAACAAACCATCCCTGGTCAATATCAGTACGCTGTTCTTCACTTAATTGGTTAAAGCGATTATCAAGGACTTCTTGTACAGTATCTGACTTGGCAGATTGTGGATTAGCCATTAGTATTTCTGTGACCATTGCCTCAGTTAACACATTCTCCTGCCCAACTGTACTTACCATAACCGAATCACTCAAATAGGGTGATACTGATATTAGCTCATTCCTTATTTCGAGGGCTTCATCCGGGAAGCTGGTTTCAACTTCTGTATGCAATGCTTCTGTGTCGCCACCGTCTACCAAAAGTTCAAGAAGGTTTTTGGTTGAGTCAATCTTAGTTTCAGCTTCAGCCATGGATGAGCGCTTCCCCTCAATTTCTCCACCGCCGCCAGAGGAAAAGGTAGAAGGGCAATTGTCATTTTTGTTAAATGAAGACGTAACAAATTCATTTGCTGTAGGATCAATCATTGGCCTAGGGGTATACTGCTTCGGCTTTACATTTGCCGTCACCGTGTCTGCCAAATGCCAATAGACGATTGTATTGCACTCATTATAATAATCACTCTCAGCATTGTTATGAGTGTAACTGAAAACATTATTGGCAGGTGCAGTTTCAAGATTTGCGTTTGATCCTTGGTTATAACGGATACCGTGATCTGATGTAAATAATGTATCGGTTGTAACAGCGATATCATATTCACAAGTTGCAAAGTCGTTGCATTTTATTTCCAATCCGGTTAGCCCTTTGTTTCCTCTATTCTCTTTTTGGGCTAAAATACCTGCAAAAAGGTTATGACAATAATTATTATAGATTTTATTGTCTTCACCACCAGAATTATTCACCGTTATACCAACCGATGAGACTGGGCTTCCTACTTGGTAAAATGATTTAAACTCGTTCTCTTCAACTTGATATCCCGTACAATGATCTAAATATAAGCCACAATGAAATTGATGCAATGTATCCTGAAATATGTATTGGTTTTCAAAGTAGTTGAGGTTAATTGCAGCATAATCCATTGCAGAAAGATAAATACCGGTTTTGTTATCTACAAACTCTGAGTTTTCAACTTTACAGGTGTTTTGTGGATAAATCCCATAAGCTCTAATTCCATAGCCTAAGCCTTCAAACACACTTGGTTGAATATCTACGCAAGGGTTTATTGTGGGATCTATACAGTCTTCGTCAACAAGGAACCTGGATGCCACACTATATATTCCTATCCCAGGATCCGGTGAAGCAGGAGGGCCTTTCGTCATAGAATTATGGAAAATGCAACCTTTAAATTTTACTCCATTAACTCCAGCCAGATATGCAAACCATTCAAAGGTGGAATAATCCGGAAGCAAATCATTCACTTCAAAGTCACATAAGCTGAAGCGTGACATATTATTAACCTCGTTCAGTGTCACTGGATGAATGTTTTGATAAGGAAGGAATGCCACAGAACGTCCATTATTATGGAATAGAGTGTTCTTTGCTTGAATGATTCCCCCCTCATAGCCGGAATCATAGCCACCATTTTCGTTACGTTTACCTGCTAACGCACCGATGCTAGCATGCTCTATTTCGGCATCATATAACTCAAGTTTGCCTTGTAATCCTGCATACATTTGTGTTGTATCCGGATTTCCCCATACTTCTATTCCTCCCCATGCACCATAACATCTGTTTGTGAGCAGGCAATCCTCAACTATCAGGTTTCCTCCAGGCATTACAATTATCTTCACATCTTCAAGAATAAACATATTCGCACTAATGTACAGCGTGGTACTATCGGGTATAATCACATCATTGAAAATAATTTTCGATCTATCCCAAACAACATATTGCCCGGCTTCAATCGTATCAGCCTGTTGATAGTCATCAAAGGGTACCAAAGTTTTATAAATTCCCCTTCCATAAGTTGAAGCATACAAATAATTATTGCAGGGTTCATAATCGAGGTCTGTTACAAAACAAACTGGCAGGTTTTCTGAGAAGCATTCCCATTGAGACATATTTGCATCCCGATAAAAAACGCCAACATCAGTACCTACAAAGAGCCGGTTATTGGTGCCTGGTTGGTATTCTAGGCATTCAGCAGGGAAAGCAGGTAATCCTTCAGAATAATCATACCAGGTATCGCCTCCATCTGATGTGCGCAATACCCTGAATTTTTCAGGAACAGGATCATTTGGCCAACCATCAGTCCATACACCACTTATGCTAATCCACATTTCATCAGGATTCTCAGGATTATACACAATATCTGTGATAGTTTTCCAATGTAAGACATTATCCACTGTCCCATATACCACCCAAGCACCATTTTCACGATGATAAACATCTTTAAATGTTAGGTCTTCCCAATCAGTGCCACCATTAGTAGTTTTTAGAAACTTATGAGGAACATAGGGGAAATGGGCTGATGAAAATTCTGCACAGTAATAAAGACTATCATTTATAATCGAAATTGGACCAACTTGCATCATATTCGGTTCCACAGGAATATCAGTTCTAATATCTGTTCTTTGATCATATTTGAATAGGTGTACAACTGATGAGGATGATTCTCTTTTCCTTCCAAAAAACACATTGTAGGGATCATCTGCTTGCAACGCGTATTGCATTCCAATAAACCAGTCCTTCCCGTAGCTATAAATACTGCCCCCATTGCTAGATAGCATATTAGCATTCATTTGATATAAATACTCATTAGAAAGCCAATTCACCTCACAATCACCTCCATCAGCCTTCCATCCAAATAGTGACCAGGATGAATCAGAATATTTGAAAGATGCATTATGTACTGCCCCGGAAACGATAAATTCATCCTCTTGATAGGTAACACCAAGTCCCATAAAATTCCCAATAGGTAGGTGATTTCCATTTATGTCCTCAAAATCTATAGAATCTAAGTCAGAAGTGTCAACTTTCATATATGACAGTCCGCCATCATTGGCAAACAGCACTTTTTCATTCCCTAAAGTGTCAATTCCAATTATAAAAAAAAAAAATCCCTGATATCATCATGGAAGTCATCATCATCCCCATGATAATAGTTTCCAGAGCTTTCATCTATATCAACTAAATATAAGTTAATATACCCACAGTACAAAACATTTGATGCTGACGAATATTCGATTTCATTTTTAAACCCCACTGGGCCAAAGGTGCGTATTTTAGTCCAATTATCACCATAGTCCAATGTTTCAAAAATACTTCTCCTAAGGTATCCACTTGAGTTCTGATAATCGCAAAGTACAAAAATTTTACCTCCAACTGGTTTCGTTATTTTTATTCTCTGAAAGCTTGAGGCAAATTGAACAGGATTATTCAGATCAATCCAATTATTGCCATTGAATTTATAGAAATCTGCATATAGACCATGCCCTGATTCTGTACTTACATATATAGCCCCTTTATCATCAATCTCAATATCTATATATGTGTTGTCGTTTGCTGTTATCCCGGGCCCAGGAAATTCCATCCAACTAATTCCAGAGTTTTCGGATTTGTATATTCTGTGCGATGTAATTGCATATAGTGTTAAACTATCACTGGCAATTGTATCATTTGGATCTGCAATAACTCTTACCGTAAATGGTGAGGGTGATTGTGATTGATCAAGAAAACCTTGTTGCACTGACCATGTTTCTCCATTGTCAAATGATTCAACGATGCCAATACCATAGTTACCACTATTTAATATCCCACTGGCAGTTGAAGCCAATAGGTGATTGTGGTCAAAAGGATTCCGCATAATTTCGGATGCACATAATGCAGGCAACTGTAAGTCATCAGTTACATTTCGCCAACCCCATCCACCATCCATGGTATCTCTTACCCAAATACCCCCACGATCCGAAGAAATAATAATGCGATCTGGATTAAGAGGGTCGTATAAAACTTCATCAACCAATCCCAACTTTTGTTCATGATAAGCTACAGGCCCCATCACCTGCCAATTCGCAGAATCACCATCCTCACAGATAGGATTTAACATATTGTATGTTGCAGCTTCTGTATATGGAATATAACTAGGGTTTCCATCAACCACACCTAATCTTCTTCCCCAAATATACTTATAACGTAAGTAATTCTTATATGCCGATAATACCGAATCGGGAATAGAATCGCCATAAGTTTGTGTAATATAATCATCATAAGATTCACAAATCGAATCCCATGCCGCCGGATCACCTTGTAGGGCAGTCCACATGTAGTCTTCGCTTTGAGCATTGACAAGCTGTATCATTAGCAAGCCTAGTGCTATTAAAATTGTTTTTTTCATGATTAATTGGTTTTAGTTAAAGGATCGATTCATCACTCTTCATTACATTACTATTTACCAAGACTATGCACTGGCATAGCCTGAATATCTTGTTTAAAACAAGCTTGATAATTATTTAGGATGGGTGTTTTATTCTTTACATACACCGGCTTGGTCAAGCTCTTAAATTGATGTATGTAGTAAAAAGGAATGGCAGTGGATAGATATCCTTCTCAAAAGTAAGGCGAGCTACTTATTAGTTCAAATACCCATATGCAATACTTGATGCACACAGCTATTTGGTCAATTTCAATGATAATTGTTGGGCAATTACCATTGGCAATAATTTAGTCTGGCTTTCTCTCATCAGCCACTGGTAAGGCAGCTGACTCCGATCCTCTCATTACATTTCTACCATTAAGACAGAATAAAGTCATAAAAGATTGCATCGTAAAGATAATAAATATTATACAACCCTAAACATTCAATGAGTAGATTTTTTTCACCACATAATCACCTCGCCCTGTTTTCTAAATATTGAAATAAAAGATGATAAATCAAAGATCGAACAAATGTTAATAATCTACATGAAAAGCCCTTTTATTTGCTTTAAGCAGTTTCCAAAACCCCCATCCGTTATACCCTCGAAAGCTCCCATAAAATGTAAAACGAAACAAGGTAGGTTTATGGTAGGTTTTATCCTACCATCATAGGTAGGTATTTGAAAAGCCAAGATTATGAATTGTCGCTTAGCTTTTTAGCAATGCAACGATTAACTATATTCTCATTCCTAAAGACCCTTGTTAAGAGATCGCAGTTTCTGTCATGCGTTTCTTTGCAAACGTAAGCCTTGTAATTTCTCCGAATACAATATGCAAGTTGTAAAGGGATACACTTTTGTAACTTAGTGTCCGAGTTAGGCTGAAGACCTACAATTCCATCATTTCTGCGTAGTACTTGTAAAAGTGTGGGATGGTTTCGATCCCGTTGAAGAATTGTTCCAGGGGATAATTTTCATTGGGTGAATGGATGGCATCTGATTCCAGTCCGAATCCCATTAGAATTGACTTGATCCCGAGGATCTCTTCAAAGGTGGAAATAATCGGGATACTTCCCCCGCTGCGAACCGGTACGGGCTTCTTACCATATACTTCGGTGTAGGCCTTGTCGGCAGCCTGGTAGGCGACCATGTCGGTGGGTGATACATATCCCTGTCCGCCGTGCAATGCACTTACCTTAACTTTAACACAGGGGGGCGCGATGGCTTTGAAGTGTTTTTCGAAAAGTTCGGCGATGGTATGATGATCCTGGTGGGGTACCAGACGCATGGAGATCTTGGCGTGCGCCTTGGACGCGATCACGGTCTTGGCGCCTTCGGCGGTGTAACCTCCCCAGATTCCGTTCACGTCGAGTGATGGGCGGATACCGGTGCGTTCGTTGGTGCTGTAGCCTTTCTCTCCCCAAACCTCATCAATGTCGAGGGCTTTTTTGTATTCCTCAAGGCTGAACGGCGCCTTGGCCATTTCAGCCCTTTCGGCATCGCTGATGATCTCAACATCGTCGTAGAAACCGGGGATGGTGATCTTATTGTCCTCATCGGTGAGGGAAGCGATCATCTTGGTGAGGATATTAATGGGATTGGCCACGGCACCGCCGAAGAGCCCCGAGTGGAGGTCTTTATTCGGTCCGGTCACTTCAACTTCCATATAGGCCAGGCCGCGCAGCCCGGTGGTAATGGAAGGAATATCAGGAGCGATCATGCCGGTATCTGATACAAGGATAATATCTGCCTTCAGCAGCTCTTTGTGCTCTTTGCAGAATTTGCCGAGGCTGGGTGACCCTATTTCTTCTTCCCCTTCAACCATGAATTTAACATTGCAGGGGAGGGTATCGGTATTTACCATGAGCTCGAAGGCTTTGGCGTGCATAAACGCCTGGCCTTTATCGTCATCCGCCCCGCGGGCCCAGATCTTTCCGTCGCGGATCTCCGGCTCGAAAGGTTCACTGTTCCACAGTTCGACCGGATCGACCGGCATCACATCATAATGGCCATACACCAGCACGGTGGGGGCTGAGGGATCAATCATCTTTTCACCGTAAACCACGGGATTGCCTTCACTGGGCATCACCTCTGCCTTGTCGGCACCGGCTTTCAGCATGCTTTCCTTCCAGTATTCCGCGGCGCGGACCATGTCGTCCTTGCGGGCCGATTCTGAACTGATGGAAGGGATCCTGATCAGTCCGAAAAGCTCGTCGAGGAACCTGTCCTTGTTTTCTTCAATGTACTTCTTAACGTGTTCCATAATGCTTAATTGATGTTTATATTAATTATTGACTCAATTTCATGTTATTGCTACCGGTTGCTGGTTGCTGGCTGCTGATTGCTGGTATCCGGTATCCGGTATCCGGTATCCGGCATCCGGCATCCGGCATCCAAAAGTAATAATATCTGTCCGTTCAGGGAATAACGCAAGCATAAAATCAATATTTTTGCCCGGACGAACTAAATCAAAAAGACATGAAAAAAATCAGGGTAGCGATCAATGGTTTCGGACGGATCGGCAGGATCACGTACCGGGCCATGGCGGGGAATAAGAATATGGAACTGGTAGCTGTGAACGATCTGGCTTGTGCTTCAACCCTGGGGCACTTGTTCAAATACGATTCCGTGCACCGTGCTTTCGATGGAGAAGTTTCATGGAATGAGCATGAACTGATGATCAATGGCCACCGTATAAAAGTTTTAAAGGAGGAGGATCCCGGCAGGCTGCCCTGGAAGGAACTGGATATTGATGTGGTGATCGAGTCAACAGGGCTCTTCGTGAAAAAGGAAGATGCCATACGACATGTTACCGAAGCGGGGGCCCGTAAAGTGATCATATCGGCACCGGCCAAGGGCGAAAGCGATGGGGTTCCTTATGTGGTCCTGGGGGTAAACGACCATGTGATCAATAAGGAAGATGTGATCATTTCCAATGCTTCCTGCACCACGAACAATGTCGCCCCACTGATCATGATCCTCGACGAGCTCTGGGGCGTGCAAAAGGGCTTCATCACCACAGTTCACTCCTATACCCGCGACCAGAACCTTATCGATGCCCCCCATAAGGATCTGCGCAGGGCGAGGGCGGCGGCGTATTCCATCGTTCCGACAACCACCGGAGCGGCAAAAGCAGCAACCCGCATTTTTCCACACCTGGAAAATAACCTGGGCGGTGCCGGAATTCGCGTGCCCGTGCCCGATGGTTCCCTCACCGACCTCACCTGCACCCTGGCCAAACCTACCAGCGCAGAAGAGATCAACCGCGTGTTCCGTGAAGCTGCCGAAGGGCGCCTGAAAGGCATTCTGCAGTATACCGAAGACCCCATTGTTTCCGTAGATATCCTCGGGAATACCCATTCAGCCATCTTCGATGCGGGCCTCACAGCTGTGCTGGGCGATAAGAATAAACTGGTAAAGGTCGTGGCCTGGTACGACAATGAAACCGGCTATGCCAACCGCCTTGTAGAGCTTATCGAGCGATTTGTTTAAGGGTGCCGGAATATAATGATGAGATTCTGAATGTTATTGACTGATCCTAAAGGTTTTGGTAATTGGCTGCTGGTTACTGGTTGCTGGTTACTGGTTGCTGGTTACTGGCTACCGGCCAATGAATATTCTCATTTCTTCCTGAATACTCGCCAATCATCATTAGGATCTAATCACTAATCATTATCTATGATTCCGGGTGATGTAAGGTTTATGATTGATTTTTATCTTCCCTAAACTATAGTGGTAACTAAATCATCCTGATTCTGGCGTAAAGGCTATGGTTTAGCTATTATTCGTAATACTCCAGCCTCAGTTTTTCTCCGTCGAATTTCGCGTAGCTGAAATTCGTGATCCAGTCACCGAGGATCACAAGATCAGAACGATCATTGATGTTGATTTGGGTAGGAAGATGCCTGTGCCCGAAGATGAAGTAGTCCACATCGGGATGTTCACGGCTCATGGCCTCACAGTATTTGTACAGCATTTCATCTTTAATGTTGCTGGTCATGTCTTTTCGACCTTCCTTGGCCACATTGGCCAGGCGGCTGCGCTTCGAAAAATACAGGCCCATCCTGGCGCCCAGGTCGGGATGGAGCCAGCGGAAAAGCCATTGGTTAAACCGGCAGGCAAACACTTTTTTCAGGAATTTATACCCCCGGTCGCCGGGGCCCAGGCCGTCGCCATGGGCAAGGTAAAATTTCTTCCCCGAGAATTCCATGATCTCCGGATCACGGTAAAGCCTGATATTGAGCTCCTTGTTGAAATAGTTGAAGGCCCATACATCATGGTTGCCCCTGAAAAGGCTCACCGGTATCCCCGCATCGGTGATCTCGGCCAGTTTCCCGAGCAGGCGTACAAAACCTTTCGGAACGACGGTTTTATATTCAAACCAGAAATCGAAGATATCTCCCATCAGGAAAATGTGGGCTGCATCATCCTTCACCTCATCCAGCCATTTTACGAATTTTTTTTCCCGTTCCAGGCTGCTGGCATGATCGGGAATCCCGAAATGAAAATCGGAGGCAAAATAGATGTTTTTCCGTTCTGAGGAAGCTGCCATTCAATTGCAATTTATGCAATATTAAGAAAATAAGCCTAATTCTCGGGCTTTTGCGTGAACATATCCGTGATATCCCCCGACAGGCGGCTAAAGTCGGTATCGTGATCAACGATCCTGCCTTTATTATCGACCAGGAAATAGGCCGGCAATTGCATTTTCAAATTAAAGAGCTTCTGTACAGGGCTGCCGGCACCTTTCAGGTCGGTAACATGCCTGCCGGGCAATTCATCGAGCTTTATGGCTGCTTCCCATACCGAAGGATCCTTGTCGAAAGCGATGCACATAAGCTCAAGCCCGTAAGGCCTGGTGGATTCGTACACTTTTTTGATCAGGGGATTGATCTGCCTTGACTTCGCATCTGCGGCGGCCCAGAAATAGATCATTAGAGGTTTGCCTTCGTAATCCGCCGGACCATATTGTTTCCCATCCTTACCGGGAAGCTTGAATTCAGGGATCAACCGGCCGGGCGACAGGCGCATTTTGGCTTCAAGCTCATATTCATTGGAAGCACGGATATTTTCCACCTGTTTATGAAAGTCGATAACATGCTTGTTTTCCGGCATCCGCGCCATAAGGGCTTCATCCAGCATTTCGTAATACCCGAAATCATCCCGCTGGTTGAAAAGGGCAAATTCTTTGAAGAACCCGTTAACAATGATGATAGAGGCAATAGAGGAAGGATGGCGGCTCACGTATTCCCGGGCAAATGCCTTATGGCCCTCGTGCAGGCGGATGAATTCTTCATTGAGCTGATCCCTGATGCGGGCAAAATCCGGGTTCGACTGGCTGTTTTGGAACACGGCGGAAAGCGAATCGACCATGTGATGATCCCGGTTAAGCTTTTCCAGATAATCAGTCAGTACCAGGCATTCCTGTGGTCCATCAATGGCGTATGGCCAGGCTTTGCTCAGTGTTTGACTGATGCGGACAGTATCCCCGTTTTTCACCACCACCATAAGAGGATACAGTTCTTTATGTGCCAGGCGGTACACCGTATATTCGGGGGCATTGACTTCAAATACAAAGGGCTGGCCTGTGTTCAGGTCGGCCGAATCCAGCATTTTAATATTGGAGGCACTGACCTTGTTCAGGAAAACATAGTCTTCAAAAGGGAGATAATCCCCCATGATAACAGCTTTGGGCTGCTTGTCCGGTCCTTCAGAACAGGAATAGGCCAGCAGGGCAAGGATTGCAATTAAAAAATACGATAATGAGTTGTTTTTCAGCAACATTTCTTTCCGTTTTTTTTTGTTTTCGCTAAAAATAACGATTGAATTCTATTCTTATTACCTGTGGATTTTGCTTGCAAAAATAAGCTATTTACGGCGGAGCACAAAAGCGGTGCATGGATCGGAAAATTTGATTAATTTCATAAACTGAAACAGCGCATGAGATTTTTAAAGGTCATAGGCTTCATTGTTTTGTTCTGCTTTCTTATTTCTCCCTTGCATGCGCAGCGCATATTACTAGTGGAGAAATCCGGAAAGTTCAAGAACTTCAAGTATTTTGTCGGAGATGATATCAGCCTCAGGCTTAAGGCAGGAAATGAAAAACACCGGGGGACCATTCATGAGATCACCGACAGCAGCATACTGATCAATTTCGACAATGAGATCCTGCTCAGCGAGATCGGAATGATCCTGAAACCCCGCTGGGGATGGTCTCTGCTTTCCAATGTAACACGGATTGCCGGCCTGGGCTATATGGCTCTCGATATTGTGAACAATACCATCAACAACAGCGCCCCGATCGTCGACGAGAGTACCCTGTTGATCGGAGCAGGGATGGTGGCATTCAGTTATGCTATTCTGCCACTGCATAATCGTCAATTGAAAAAAGGGAAAAAGTGGCGGATAAAAGTTTTGAATTTCTCGCTCGACGATGAGCCTCCTAATCCCTTTCAGCAAGAAAAGCCTTGATGATCGCGGTCATTTTGGGTTCGGCGATGCTGGCGGCATCGATCACATCGTCGTGGCTGATCTCCACGATCTTTCCCTCAACCCCCAGGTCGCTGATCACGGAAAAGGCCAGGCAGGGGATCCCGGCATGGCGTGCAACTATGGCCTCGGGCACCGTCGACATCCCGACCGCGTCGCCGCCGATAATGCGCACGTACCTGTATTCGGCAGGAGTTTCGAAAGTGGGCCCCGTTACGGCCACATAAACACCGTTCTGATGATGGATTCCAAGGCTCCTGGCAACTTTTTGGGCGTGTTCACGGAGTGAATGATCGTATGGTTCGCTCATGTCGGGGAAACGTGGTCCCAGCGATTCTTCGTTTGGCCCGATCAGCGGATTGTTGCCCATCAGGTTGATATGGTCTTCGAGGAACATCACATCCCCGACCGAAAATTCAGGGTTGAGTCCGCCGCTGGCATTCGACAGGATAAGTGTTTTAATTCCCAGCTCAATAATGACCCTGATAGGGAAAGTCACTTCCTGCATGCTGTAGCCTTCGTAATAATGGAAACGGCCCTGCAGGGCAACCACTTTTTTACCACTGAGGGTTCCGAAGATCAGCCGGCCATGGTGGCCCTTGACCGTGCTTACCGGAAAATTGGGGATGCTGTTGTAATCAACGCTCTGCTCTATTTCAATTTCATTCACCAGGCCTCCAAGCCCCGTGCCCAGAATGATCCCGTATTCCGGAGTGAAAGAGGTCTTAATCTTCAGAAACCGGCTTGTTTCCTGTATCTTGTTCAACATATTCCCGAATTTGGTCGTCAAAGATAACACTATCTCCGTTATGGAACCTGAACTTTATGGGAATATAGAATACAGGCATGTTCTTGATCACATCCCGAAGTACGGATTTATCCAGTCGCATGGCATCTTTCTCCGTGGTAAAGATCACCTTGTTGCGCGTGAACATATTGTCGAAATTGGCCTTTACCTTTTCCAGGTCCTGGAGGGTATATTTGTGATGGTCCATGAAATCCATCACATGGAGGTCTGTACACATGGTTCGCAGATGTTCCTGCAGGGGATATGAATTCGCCACGCCAGAAAACAGCAGTATGGCTGTATATCGCTTTTTGAGCAGGTCTTCGTGTTTTTTGCAGAGGGGAACCGGCTTATCGTAACTGATGTACGAAAAAAGCAATTGCTGATGGATCTTTGGCTTGATCAGGGACGTGATCCTGCGGCGGGTGATGGGGGAGAGGACCGAAGGCGTTTTAGTGATGATGATAATATCGGCTCTTTTTGAGGCACAGCGGAATTCACGCAATGTTCCCGCAGGGATGGGATAGTCGTTCACATACAACTTGTGAAAATCGGTAAGCAGTATCGACAGGCCGGGCTTCACATACCGGTGCTGATACGCATCGTCGAGGAGCACAACGTCCAGGTCAGGGCATAGCTTTTGCAACTTTTTAATCCCTTTACGGCGTTTTTCGTGTACTGCCACATTGATCTTTTTGAATTTGGTGTGGTACTGCAGGGGTTCATCGCCGATCTCCTCAAATGTTGATGATTCCCCGGCCATCACAAAACCTTTGGTGTTGCGCTTGTATCCGCGGCTGAGGGTAGCAATTTCATAGTCTTTTTTCAGCAGGCGGATGAGGTATTCAACAACGGGTGTTTTTCCCGTACCCCCATACGACAGGTTCCCCACGGAGATCACTGCCAGCGGAAAAGATTCGGATGGAAGAATTTTCCAGTCAAACAGCTTATTTCTGATCACCATGATCAGGCCGTAAAGACCTGCAAAAGGAATAAGCAATACGCGTAAAAAATCCATCGTTGAAAATTACAAATTAATACGGAGGTGGTGAAATCAGCATATTAACTTTTGTTTAATTTTTTATAAAGTCCTACGTATTTTTCTCAAAGATAGGCGAATAATAGGTTTTTAACAAAAAATTTAAACTTTTACCGGACAATACGTAAAGCAATACGAGGATTTACCGGCACAGGATTTTTGTGTATTTTTGGATGAAAACACTAAATATGAAAGTAAAAGAGATCACCGCTTTCCTGGAAACATTTGCCCCCCTTTCGTTACAGGAATCCTATGATAATTCAGGTTTGCTGGTCGGAGATCCGCAAGGCAATGTTGAAAAGGCATTGATCTGCCTCGACCTGAACATGGAAGTGCTGAACGAAGCTGCAGCAGGAGGATATGACCTGGTTATTTCGCATCATCCGGTCATTTTCGGAGGATTGAAAACGCTTACCGGGAAAACGGAAACCGAGCGCATCGTGATCCGGGCCATCCGGGAAGGGATCAACCTGTATGCGATGCATACCAATCTCGACAACAGTCCCGGCGGGGTAAATGCCATATTGTGTGAAAAACTGGGCGTACTTGAACCGGAAATATTGCAGCCGCTGAGCGACAGGCTGTTGAAACTGGTCACTTTTTGTCCTGTTGAACATGCCGCCAAAGTTCGCGATGCCATGTTTTCGGCGGGGGCCGGAAATATCGGGAATTATGACTCATGCAGCTATAACCTGGAAGGCTTTGGCACCTTCCGTGGAAATGAGCATACCGATCCTTTCGTTGGAGAAAAGGGCAAAGTGCATGAGGAAAAAGAAACCAGGATCGAAGTCATCCTTCCTGATTACCTGCGCTCAAAAGTCATTTCAGGTATGTTAAAAGCTCATCCCTATGAGGAAGTGGCCTATGATCTCTACCCGCTGAAAAATGATCTTGCTATGGCCGGAGCCGGAATGACAGGAAACCTGGAACATCCCATGGATGAAAAGGTTTTTCTGCAGCACCTGAAAGATGTATTGGGCACCGGTGTAATACGGCACTCTCCACTTACAGGAAAACAGATCAGCCGGGTGGCACTTTGCGGGGGTTCGGGGAGCTTTCTGATCCAGGCTGCACTGGCCGCGAAAGCGGATGTTTTTGTTACGGCCGACCTGAAATATCACCAGTTTTTTGAACCCGAAGGACGGATGCTGCTCGCCGATGCCGGACATTATGAAACTGAACAATTTACAAAAGAATTGATATATAAGCTGCTTAACGAAAAATTTCCTACCTTTGCACTCCGAATTTCGCAGAGCATAACCAATGCGGTTCATTATTTTTAATCATAAACCCGAGTGATTGAACATGGCAAAGACAACGAAGAAAGAAACTGCTGCAAAAAAGCCTGCTGCTAAGAAGCCCGCCGCAAAAAAAACTGCTGCTAAGAAACCTGCTGCAAAAAAGGATACAACAAGCAAGGAAACAACAAAAAAAACGGCAGAAAAAAAGGCTCCGGTAAAGAAAAGCGCCCCTAAAAAAGCGGCCCCGAAGAAAACAACGGCAGCGAAGGAAGTAAAGGCCAAAGCACCGATTGCAAAGGCCGAAAGCGTAGAAGAACGGGTTGAGCAGAAGGTTGAAACCACGCTCAAGGCTTTGTATCAGCTCCAGCAGATCGATTCACAGGTGGATAAGATCAGGATCATCCGGGGAGAACTTCCCCTGGAAGTGCAGGACCTGGAAGATGAGATCGTCGGCCTTGAAACCAGGGTGAACAACTTCAAACAGGATGTTGAAGATATCGAACGCAGCATCAGTGAGAAAAAGGAAGCCATCACGAACAGCCTCGCGATGATCAAAAAATATGAAGATCAGCAGATGAATGTGAGGAACAACCGTGAATACGATTCTCTTACCAAGGAAATAGAGTTTCAGACCCTGGAAATCCAACTTTCTGAAAAACGCATTAAGGAGAACAACATCGCCCTCGAAACAAAAAAGGAAGAGATCGCCAGTTCCGAAAGCAAGCTGGAAGAACGGCAAAAAGATCTTGAAGTGAAAAAGAACGAGCTGGAAGATATCGTCACCGAAACGAAGAATGAGGAAAAAGACCTCATCGATCTTTCTCAAAAACAACACGGCATTATCGACGAACGTTTGCTGACCGCTTATAACCGCATCCGCAAGAATGCCCGTAACGGTCTGGCCGTGGTCAAGATCGAAAGGGATGCCTGCGGCGGATGCTTCAATAAGATCCCGCCTCAGCACCAGCTCGATATTCGCATGCACAAGAAGATCATTGTGTGTGAATATTGCGGACGCATCCTGGTGGATGATGAGATCGCCCAAATGGTTGACAATAACTAAAAAATTAATTTCCCTGAAATATAGAGGAGCCGGCAAGCGCGGGTTCCTCTTTTTTTTATCTTTAACCCTCACCTTAGCGATGGAATGAAAAAACTGCTGTCATTACTTTTGCTTCTCTCCGTTTTCAGCATGCATGGCCAGTATGCCTATACCGACCGCTGTGAATTGGCTCATGAGCGTATCACGGCCCTTCGCTTCGATGAGGCCCGTGAACTGATCGCGCAGGAGTATGCCGAAAACCCCGGCAACCTGGTTCCGGTCATGCTGGAAAATTACATCGACTTCCTGACCATTCTGGTTGCGGAGGATGAAGCTGTTTTCGACAGCCTTTCGGAATACCGTACCGAACGCCTCGATCTTCTTTCCGACGGTGATCCCAATTCGCCCTGGTACAGGTCATTGCTGGCCAAAGTAAACCTGCAATGGGCCTTTGCCCGCATCAAGTTCGGTTCCTATATTACTGCCGGACTGGAAGTGCGAAAAGCATTTCGCCTGCTGGAAGAAAATGCCCGGGAATACCCTGATTTTTTACCCGATAAAGTAGGACTGGGAATTCTTCATGCACTGATCGGCACTATTCCCGATAATTATCAGTGGGTTGCCGGCCTGTTTTCCATGCGCGGGTCTGTTGAAGAGGGCCGAAGAGAACTTATGGAGGTTTTGCTGCTGGCCGACAGCCTTGATTATTCCTACCTGAAAGGAGAAGCGCTGTTCTTTCGATCTTTTATTGATCTGAACCTTCGGGCCGACCGGGAAAAAGCCCTGGAACTCTTGCCTTATTATGATGAAGCTTATCAGCAAAATCTCTTGCTTACCTTTTCCTATGCCCGCATCCTCATGCAAAATGCCATGAATGACCGGGCCATTGAAGTCTTGCTGCATCGCCCGGGAGGGGGAGATTATTATCCTTTTTATTACCTGGATTTTCTGCTCGGGCAGTGCAAACTGAACCGCCTCGACAAGGATGCCGATGAGTACTTTTATCGGTTCACCACGAACTTTAAGGGCGATAGCTATATAAAATCAGCTTATGAACGGCTTGCCTGGGCTTGCTTGCTTGATGACGACACTACAGGCTTTCGACGGAATATGCAGAAAGTACTTGTTTACGGAGATGATTTTACCGACGGCGACAAAATTGCACTGCGGGATGCGGAATCGGGATATATCCCGGATATCAGCCTCTTGCGGGCCCGCCTGCTTTTTGATGGAGGCTATTATCATGCTGCCGACAGCGTTCTGGGCCATGCTGAACAGCAATGGTCATCGCCCCGCGAAAGAATTGAATATCCGTACCGCCGGGGAAGGGTATATCATGCAATGGGCCTGCATGCAAAGGCAGTGGAGTGGTATGATAAAGCCATCAGCCTTGGTAGTGAAGAACCCTGGTATTATGCAGCGAACGCGGCACTCAAGGCAGGGATGATTTCTGAAATGGGAGGAAATTATACTGAGGCGGAAAGCTATTACCGGAAATGTTTGCGCATGAAGAATAAGGAATACAAAACGAGTATCGCACAGAAAGCTAAAGCCGGCCTGAACAGGCTGGAAGATTTAAAATTGAAGCATTAGGTCCGCGGTTTTCGTTTCAGCAGGCCCGACAAGGCTTTGGCCTTGTATATCACCAGTCCCCCGATGATGATCTTGATCAGGCCGTTCAGCCAGTTCATATTTCCACTCACGATCAGTTCCCCGACCATGGTTATGCTTCGGATCAGGTTGGTGAGAAAACTGGATAAACCGGATATCAATGTTATGGCCCCCACAATGATCAGGGCATATTCCAGGATGGCGGAGGAATTCAGGTCGAGAAGGATGTCAGTCGGTTCAAGCCGCCTGTCGATCTCCCGTGCAATGTAGCGGGCGCGGCCGATCAGCAGGGCTGAGGCTGCGATGTAAATGATGATCGTGGTCAGGTAAATGAAAAAGTAGTAGAATTCCGTATACCCCTGGTTCTGCATGAGCTGGAAAAAGCCCGTGATCAGGAATTGCAGGTAATCCACTGCCTTGATGGCCAGGCTAATGCCGGCGATCACACATATGATCTCAAGGATCTGCTTCTTTTCCATAGTAAAGGATCAGAAACAAGTATACGCAGATCCGCTAAGAAAGTTCCGGGCTTAAAAGCGGGCCCCGAAGGTGAGCAGGAAGCGGTGGTCTTTCAGTCTTGTTTGTACCGGGTTCACGCGGATATTCTCAGTGCCGTAAAGGTAGTAGTCTTCTTCGCTGACCGTGTAAACATAGCCGAGATCAATGTAGTAATAGCTTTGCCTGTAACCGATCCCTCCTGAATAGGCGGTCATGCTTCCATCGTTGATATCATTCTGGTATGGACTGGGCTTATAGGCGTATCCGCCCCTGAAACTGAAGGACCCGCTTCTCCATTCGGTGCCGAATTTGAAATTATGGGTTGATGTATAACTGGCGCTGATGTCATTGTTCTCGTTGAAATAACCATAGGATGAAGAGCTGAATTTAGCCTGTGAATAGTCGATGAACTCATATTCTCCGCTGATCAGCCCGTATTTTCCGATGATAAATGCCAGGCTTCCCTGGAACCGCAGCGGTGTGGTATAGTTATACTTGTATTCCCCGTAGGGAGATGACTGGGTGTAATAATCCCCGTTGTCGAAATANNTGTCGAAATAGGATTCCATGCTCAAATCGTAATAATCCCGCATGGTAAACCATGTAGGGGTATGAAGGGCACCTCCTATCCTGACCCAGTCGGCAGGGCGCAGGATAAAACCAAATTTGAAGGTAAAGCCGGTACCCCTGGTTTCCAGTCTGTCGTAAATATTAAAGCTCTGGAAATCGTAGATGGTATCCGCCACATCGGTTTCATTATAGGTTGAACGCTCGAAATACCTGACCCACGGAATGCTGAACGACATCCCCAGGTAAAGGAATTCTTCATAGTTGGCTCCCAGGGAGAAATTCCATTCATTCATGGATCCCCACTGGTCGATGACCTTACGTTGTAAAGTTCCCCCGTTGGGGATGGGAGTGAAGTAGAAACTGGTGGCGGTATCGGCATCCAGCAGGTAGGTCCACCAGGCCGGGTAGAGGTCGAATCCATACATCCCGTTGCGGTTGTCTTCGATATCCCTGAAATAGATCCCCTGGGCATATTCGGCATAGGTATCCAGGAGTGAGTTCTCGGTGTTCGGCCCCTGGATCTGATAGCGCCGGCTGAAATCATTCAGGCGGTTAATGCCCATAGCGAACTGCAGGTACCTGAATCCGCCATTGTTCCTGACCGAGGTTCTGCCGGCATAAACGTATCCGGCATTGCCCAGCGCAAAATTGGTTTTGGAGTCGGTCATGCTGAATCCATTGTAAACCGATTCGCTGGCCCCGGTATGGACCATTGGCGTGAAGGTAAATTCTGAGCTTTTGTACAATCCCAGCCCTGCAGGGTTGGTACTGGTGGTCGTAAAGTCGGCACCAAGGGCGCCAAACGCTCCCCCCATCGACATAAAACGGGCTGTACCTCCGATGTTTTGATTGGCATACCGCAGGGCGTCAACGGCATTCTGGCCAACGCCCAGCATGGATATAAGGGAAGCAAGGAACAAAGTTATAAGATACTTTTTCATGATTTTGTGTTTAGTATTCAACCGGGATTATCTTCTTCCTCCTCTGCTGCTGCCACCGCTGCTGCGGGAACTGCTGCCTGATGAACTTCCCGAGCTGCGGCTCGGTGCAGAATAACTTCTGCTGGGTGTGGAGGTGCTCCTGCTGGGCGTTGAAACACTCCTGCTGGGCGATGAATAGCTCCTGCTCGGACTTGAATAACTCCTGCTGTTGTTCGAACGGGTCGGAGGGGTGTAGGTCCGGCTCTGAGTGTTCGAAGGAGTGGAATAGGTCCGGGTGTTTGTCCTGCTGTTGCTGGAAGGTGTCTGCGGCTGGGTCTGAACCTGGCGGCTGTTCACGGTCCTGGACTCTGTGCTCGGGGCCTTATACCTCTGTGAAGGTGTTGTGGTGCGGCGATCCGGTGCTTCATACGACCTGGGCTTGCTGTATCTCTGCTCGGGAGCTACATTGCTTCTCTCGTTGGTGTATTGCCTGGCCGGAGGCTGAGTCCGGGTATTGCTTTCGCGGGTAAGTGTCTGCCTGGGCTCGGAAGTTCGGGCTGAAGCTGGCTCCTGCCTGGCCTTGGTGTACCTTTCGGCACCGCTGCGGGTAGGCTGCTCACGGGTGGCAGAAGGCTGTTCTCTCGTGGCGGAAGGCTGTTCCCTTGTGGCGGAAGGCTGCTTTGAAACAGCTGGTACTTCCGTCCGGCTCTGGGTGGTACGCTCATTGGTGTACCTGGCCTGCGGGCTGCGTTCACTGCCCACTTCGGTCCTGGAACCACTGAGGTCGGTCCGGCTTCCTGTCGGCTGCTCGGTACGGCTGCCCACTTGTTCTTTCCTGGCGGTTGGCTGTTCGCTGCGACCAGCAGGTTGTTCCGTGCGGCTGTATACATCCGCCGACTGGCGGGCTTCACCCTGGGCTCCCGGACCTGATCCGGCGGCTACCCTGGTGCCTGAGCCTACAGCAAGCGCGTCTTCGTATTTATCTCCGAACGACCTTTGCTCGCGACCGTATGCAGTACCTGTACCGTTGGGGTTGGTTCCGCGGCTGTTTCTCGGGCCATAGTAGTATGAGTTGTAATCGTAGCTGTTATAATAATAGGGTGTCGGGTAGTAGCAAGGGTTGTAGCATCCCCAGCATCCGCCGTAGTAACCTCCCCAGCCCCAGCCGTAGTAGGGGTAACTCCATCCCCATCCCCAGCTGTAATAAGGCCTGTAGCCCCAGCCATAGTAAGGATATCTCCAGCCGTAGTAGGGATAACCCCAGCCGTAGCTGATCCCGAAGCCGCCCCATCCGAATCCAAATCCGATGGAAACAGAAGGACCGTAGTAGGAAGGATATCCGTAATAATAGTTGGAGTAGATGCTGGTGCCGTAAGTCCAGGGATCATACTCATAATAATAGTTGTTTGTGTAATAGTTATCGTAATAGGAGTAACCCGGGTTGGGCTCATGAAACCTCCTGATCCTGGCAGTGTAGCTGTAGTCGTAATAATCCTCCATTTCAAATTCGTTCCCGTACGACTCTGTAGTGGTGTAGGTATTTTCGTTGCCATATTCGTAATCGTCGGAAACAGCTGTTTCTGTGACGATGTAATCACTGCTGGTAGAAACTTCATCAGCAGTGTATGCCGCTTCCTGTTGGGAGTTTTTTGTTGTTTTTATGGCCACCGGTTTGGTGGAATAATAAACATCATCATAAACAATGTCCGTCTCTTTCTGGGCGGAACAGGATGCCAGCGTAAAGATGGCAAGGGTGATTAAGATCAGATAAGTTCTCATGGCGTACTCCTTTCGGTAGTTAAATAGTTGGTGGGTATGTAGTATGTGTTTCATTTTATTAATTTTGTTGCGTCAACCGTAAAAATGCAAATACTATACCAAAATAAGTATGGCCAAAGATTTTTCAACAAGAGAAGAGAATTATTCGCAGTGGTACAATGATATCGTGATCAAGGCCGACCTGGCCGAAAACTCTGCAGTCAGGGGCTGTATGGTGATCAAACCCTATGGTTATTCGATCTGGGAAAAGATGCAGGCAGCCCTTGATAAGATGTTCAAGGACACCGGCCACAGCAATGCCTATTTCCCCCTGTTTATCCCCAAATCTTTTTTCAGCCGCGAAGCGGATCATGTTGAAGGATTTGCCAAGGAATGTGCTGTAGTGACCCATTACCGCCTGAAAAATGCCGACGACGGGCAGGGCGTTGTGGTAGATGAGGATGCCAGGCTGGAGGAAGAACTCATTGTCCGGCCTACTTCTGAAACCATTATCTGGGATACCTATAAAAACTGGATACAGTCCTATCGCGACCTTCCCATCCTGGTGAACCAGTGGGCGAATGTGGTCCGCTGGGAGATGCGCACACGGCTTTTCCTTCGCACGGCAGAGTTTCTCTGGCAGGAAGGGCATACTGCCCATGAAACCAGGGAAGAAGCAGAAAAAGAAACGGCCCTTATCCTGGATGTTTATGCCGAATTTGCTGAAAAATTCATGGGGGTGCCGGTTCTCAAGGGGGTTAAGTCTGCGAACGAGCGCTTTGCCGGCGCTGTTGATACCTATTGTATCGAGGCCCTGATGCAGGACGGAAAAGCTTTGCAGGCCGGAACCTCGCATTTCCTCGGACAAAATTTTGCCAAAGCCTTTGATGTAAAGTATCTGAATAAGGAAAACAAGCTGGACTATGTCTGGGCCACATCCTGGGGGGTATCCACCCGTCTGGTGGGTGCCCTGATCATGGCACACTCCGACGACCAGGGCTTGGTGCTTCCACCAAAACTGGCCCCTATACAGGTGGTGATCGTACCCATATATAAAAAAATGGAACAGCTTGAAGCCATTTCGGTAAAGGCCAATGCGATCAAGGATGCCCTGCAAAAGAAAGGGATCTCGGTGAAGTTCGACGACCGCGACACCTACAAACCCGGCTGGAAATTTGCCGAATATGAGTTCAAGGGCGTTCCGCTCCGCCTGGCCATCGGCCCCCGCGACATGGAGAACGGAACCGTGGAAGTGGCCCGCCGTGATACCCTCGAAAAGGAGATCCTCCAGATGGAAGACATCGAAAATAAGGTGGAACACCTGCTCGACCAGATCCAGGAAAACCTTTACCGCAAAGCGCTGAACTTCCGGGAAGACAATACCCGTTACGCCGATACCTGGGATGAATTCGTTGACCTGATCGAAAACAAAGGCGGATTTGTTTATGCCCACTGGGACGGAACCACAGAAACCGAACTGGCTATCAAGGAAAAGACCAAAGCCACCATACGGCTTATTCCCATGGGGGATGATGAAAAGGAAGTTGGGAAATGCATCCTTACGGGGAAACCCTCCTCAAGGCGGGTAGTCTTTGCCAGGGCCTACTAATTCCCGCTTACTGAGGGATCAGCTTTCCGGTACCGCTAACTTCAAAAGAGATATTGGGGGGATTCCCCGAATAATAAATATCGCCGACATTCCCGATCTTGGCTTCCAGCACCAGGTTTGTACGAACATAGCAGTTGTTCGTGCTGTTATTGGTTACATAGGTGAAAACGGTATTGAGATTGCTGAGGTCGGCCGGGCCATAGCCGCTGGAGAACAATTCACTGATATGGGCATAGCCGCTTACGTTCAGGTCGACGGTACCGTAATGGAGGTTAAAGATGGCCCGTTGCATATCCAGGGAAAGGTGGATGCTTCCTGCCCCTTCGAGCACATCCAGCTTGATCGAATCCCCGACAAATTTGTTCAGCGATACGAGATTGCCTGAAGCCTGGTACTGTATGCTGTCGATACGCGGGGCGGTGATATACACTTCAATGGGCTTTTCATAGCTCCTGACCCAGTTGCAGGTGTTTTCATTTTTTATGCTGAGGGATTTTCCACTTATTTCGGTCTTGATCCCCGGAAGGATGTTCTTTCCTGCCCTGACCGAAACGGCATAATCCGGGCCGTAACTGAGGTAAATATCCACATTATTATACAACTGCAAATAAGTAAAGGCCTGAATGTCCCTGCTTTCCTCGGTGATGGGGCCGGTGTTCTGAAAACAATCGCCGGGATTGAACTTCTGGCAGGAGGAGGTCAATACCATAAACAGGACGATATACAGCAGCTTCCTCATTTTTCTAGTAATATTTAATGTTCAGGTTATACCCCAATCCAAGCGTAATATGGTCCGCCCGGGCATAATGGGCTCTCAGGGTGATCTCCGAAAACAATTTATCATTGAAATAATAGCGCAGGCCCAGCTTTTCATAAATGCCTCCCTCGGTTTTATATTCTCCACTGAAATATCCGCCGATGTTGAACATCAGCGATACCCTGGAGATCATCAGTTCCCAGGCGATGGTGCCACCGGTTTTCACGATCGGGAAGAAACTGCTGAGTTCTTCACCATTATTTGTTTCCACGATCCTGCGGTCGGTGCCGTCGTAACTCATGTCCAGCCCGACACCCAGCCTGCTTTTGAAGGATATTTGTTTCAGTGCATTGGCATAGAGGGTGTACACCATAAATTTACCGCCGATCTCCGCTTCCATGTTCTTATAACCCATACCGCCTCCGAACTGTACCTGGAAAAATTTCCTTCCGTCGAATTCATAGGGGTATAATTCAGGCAGTACCTTGCTTCGCTGGTAGGGATTTGACTTGCTGAGCTTATAGGCCAGCCCGGCATTAACCGAGGGGATATTGATCCCGTAATTCGGGGTTTTCATGGAACCGTTAGAAAAATGGGTGAGGGATATGCTGGTGGTCAGGAAAAGGCGGTGAAAGATCTTCGCGCGCAATTCGAAGGAAAGGCTCACGGCGGCATTCAGATGGGATCCGATGGCGATATTCTTGTAATTTTCCAGGCGATCGAAGCGTTTGGTCAGGTAGCCGAGGCCCACGCCAGTCCTGAAATAAAGCCGGGTGTTCTTATTGGGGGAGATCGGAAAATTGATGTAGGGGAATACCGCATGGGCATCGCCCAGGAATGGCGTGGTTCCCAGGCTGGAGTACCAGTAGGCTACTCCCACGATCGGGTAGCCGTACATGAATTCCCAACGTGCCCTGCCAAAAGTTTGTTTGGAAATGCTCAGCTCAAAAGCAGGGAAATGAGCGTTGAAGATCTCCATTTCCAGTTTATGGGGAATGAGAAAACCATAGCCGGCCTTAGCTTCCACCATGAGGTTGGAAGCGATATGCGCATGCCTTTTACCCCCCTGGGCATTTGAGAAATAAGGAGTAAGGGAAAGCAAAAGAAACAGCAAAGCGGTTCTGCCTGCGAAGGCAAAAAAATGGTCAGCTTTGTTGTATGAATCGGTCTTTCCGTTCATTATCAGGGGATCAGTTGTTCCGGGAGACCCGGAATCCGGCCAAAGGGGCAAAATTAAGGAAATTCTGCTGTTGTCATCTTCTTAACCCCCATGGCGGGCTCTTTATTGTGGAATAATAATGTTTACCTTTGCCTGTACCAGAAAAATCATTTCATGAAGAAAGAATTATCAGAATTTGGCCGCCTGCTCGAGATCATGGACGAGCTCCGGGCCAAATGCCCCTGGGATAAAAAGCAGACCCTCGAAAGCCTACGCTATCTCACCATTGAAGAAACCTACGAATTATCGGATGCCATCATCGCAAAAGATCTCGACGATATCAAGAAGGAACTTGGCGACCTGATGCTGCATATTGTATTTTACAGCAAGATCGGATCGGAGAGAAATGCCTTCGGCATCGCCGATGTGCTGGAGCACATCAACAATAAGCTTGTGAAAAGGCACCCCCATATTTACGGAGATGAAAAAGTGACCGATGCCCGGGAAGTGCTCGACAACTGGGAAAAGATCAAGATCCAGAAAGAAGGCCGGAAATCGGTACTTGCCGGGGTGCCCAAATCCCTGCCTCCCCTGGTCAAAGCTTTTCGCATGCAGGAAAAAGCCAGCGGGGTGGGTTTCGACTGGGAAAACGGACAACAGGTCTGGGACAAGGTAATTGAAGAACTGGATGAACTCCGCGAGGAGGTGAAGGACGACAGCAGCAAAAAGGAAGAAGAATTCGGCGACCTGCTTTTTGCCCTGGTCAATTATTCCCGTTTCATTGAGGTAAACCCCGAAGATGCGCTCGAAAAAGCCAATGTAAAATTCAAACGGCGTTTCCAGTACCTGGAAGAACATGCCCGGAAAGACGGAAAAGCCTTATTCGACATGAGCCTGAAAGAAATGGATGTTTACTGGGAAGAGGCCAAACAACTCGAACGAAAGGAGATCAGGCATTGATCACCGCCAGGAATATTCTGCTGCTAATATTCATAGCGCTGACTACCTCAGTTGCCGCCCAGCAGAAACATTCCCTTCCCCAGCACAAGGATGTTGCGCTTGACAAAGAGTATATCACATCCTATTTTACCCATTCCTGGGAGGTCTTGAAATCGCCTGTACGCTGGCGCGGAAAGCAATGGGGAACCTTTGCTGCAGTGGGCGGGCTCACCGCCCTGGCCTATTCCCAGGACGATGTGATCCGCGACGCTTTTCAGCGCAATCGCACGCAGGGGCTTGACCAGGCCAGCCAATATGTATTCGAACCCCTGGGGAGTGGTGTGGTGGTCCTGCCGCTTGCAGCAGGATTCTGGGCGGTGGGTGCGATCACCGACAATGCCCGGGCAGAGCGTGTTGGCCTGACCAGCATTAAGGCCATGGCCATCACGGCAGTGTTTACCTATGCCTTTAAATATGGTACCCAGCGGCATCGGCCGGGGGATGATGTTCCGCCGGATCCGCGCATATGGGAAGGGCCTTTCGGGAGCTGGGATCATACCTCATTTCCCAGCGGACATTCTTCCCTGGTTTTTGCTGTTGCTGCGGTATTCGCCTCTGAATACAAGGAACATCTCTGGGTGCCCATACTGTCGTATTCCCTGGCCACCCTGGCGGCCGGCTCCAGGGTATATGAGGATAAACACTGGGCCTCGGATGTGATCTTTGGTTCTGCACTGGGCTTTTTTATCGGGAAATTTGTTTACCGGGCTACCCTCAAAAACCCTGACCTGGTCATTATTCCCGGTACAAGCCTGAATGGCCGTCCGGGCTTCAGTATGGTATGGAAGATCAACTGATCGTTTTTTGTGTATTTTT
>NPID01000420.1_pt1:2500-26041 | contig 26041 bp, 24 predicted proteins | sample 8637491 | NCBI WGS metagenome assembly NPID01 (sample SAMN07420843, study PRJNA396082) | bioreactor metagenome | isolation source: sample BA6 brine-fed electro-methanogenic bioreactor BA | place: Japan: Kochi | collected 2016-06-14 | reverse complement strand
CCGTTACAGGCCGGACATTTACGGTCACTCATGAAATGGCCCATGTAACTGCGCATGTAGTTGGATTTGGTCTCCATGTAAATACGTTCCATACGCCGCACTACCCCTTCAAAATAGCGGTTAACACGGTGCAGGCGATTTTTTCGCTGGAAAACAAATTCCACTTTATCCGGTGAACCGTAGAGTATGATCTCCTGGTATTTAGTGGGTAGATCCTGGAAGGGAGTGTCCATGCTGAAACCGTAATGGTCAGCCACTGCCTGTAACATCTGCCCGTAGTAGTTATCACGGTGTTTGGATTTACTCCAAGGCAGGATAGCCCCTTCATTTAAAGATAATGCCGGGTCAGGAACCACCAGATCAGCATCAATCTCCATTTTACTCCCCAACCCATTACACTCGGGGCAGGCCCCGTGGGGATTGTTAAAGGAGAACATCCTGGGGCTCATCTCCTCGAAGTTGATTCCACAGTCTGTGCAGGCAAAGTGTTCACTGTATATTTTCTCGGTTACATCTTCACCACTACCATAAACTGCAATCAGGAGACCTTCACCCAGTTCCAGGGCAGTTTCCACAGAATCTGCCAGACGGGTTTCAAAGTCACGATCGTATCTAATGACGAGCCGGTCTACCACCACTTCTATACTGTGCTTGAAGTTCTTCTCCAGCTGGAAATCATGGTCCAGGCTGTGGACTTCCCCATCCACCCGCACCCGGACAAATCCCTTACGCCGAAGATCTTCAAATATCTTCTGGTGTTCACCCTTCCTATCCCTGATTAATGGTGCTAAAATTTGTACCTTGGTTCCTTCTTCTTTTTGCAGAATACCATCCACAATCTGGCCGGCGGTCTGCTGGCTAATGGGCTGACCACACTGGTGACAGTGAGGAGTCCCAATCCTGGCAAACAGGAGTCGGAGGTAATCGTATATCTCAGTCACAGTCCCCACAGTGGAACGGGGGTTCATTCGTGTTGTTTTCTGGTCAATGGATATGGCGGGTGACAGTCCTTCAATGTAATCCACTTCTGGCTTTTTCATCTGGCCCAAAAACTGCCGGGCATAGGCCGAGAGAGATTCCACGTAACGCCTTTGTCCCTCGGCATAGATGGTGTCGAAGGCCAGGGATGACTTCCCAGAACCACTTAACCCGGTAATCACCACGAATTTGTCACGGGGAATCTCCAGGTCAATATTTTTAAGGTTGTGCTCCCGGGCCCCTTTAATTAAAATATTATCTTTCTTATTATTCATCAGTCTGAAACTCCTTCTAGACTTAAAACCGTTAAACAGTTTATTCTAAATTAATTCGTTCAAATATTTTTTTAAATCTAATTATTTGGAAACTCCTTCCAGAATCAGTATTTTGTCCCTGATACTGGCTGCCTCTTCGAAATCCAGTCGACTGGCTGCTTTTTTCATTTCTTCCTTCAGATCCTTTATAAGCAGGCGCAGTTCGTCCTTGGGCATTTTTTCCACATCGTCACGCATTATAACATCTTTCTTCTCTGGTTTTTCTTTCAGGGTACGCACTGTGCTGCGGGGAGTAATTCCGTGATCTTCATTGTACTTCAACTGTAATTTCCGGCGATGGTTAGTGATATCAACTGCGTTACGGACAGAATCGGTTATTTTATCGGCGTAGATAACCACCTGGCCCTCCACATTACGGGCAGCACGGCCAATGGTCTGTATCAGTGCTGGTTCTGAACGAAGGAATCCTTCCTTATCCGCATCCAGTATACCCACCAGGCCTACTTCTGGAAGGTCTAAACCTTCCCGGAGTAGGTTAACCCCCACCAGGCAGTCGAATTCGCCCCGACGCAGGTCATCGATGATATCGATCCTTTCCAGGGTGCTGATTTCAGAGTGGAGGTATCTCACCTTGATACCGGCCCGGGCATAGTAATCAGTAAGGTCTTCGGCCATGCGTTTGGTTAAGGTGGTCACCAAAACCCGCTGATTTTTCTGAGCTTTTTCCTGGATCTTGGTAAGTAAATGGTCTACCTGGCCCTGAACCGGCTTCAGTATAACTTTCGGATCCACCAGGCCAGTGGGCCTTATGATCTGTTCCACTACTTGCTGGGAGAGGTTCATTTCATACTTTCCCGGGGTGGCAGACACGTAGATCACCTGGTTCTCTAGGCTTTCGAACTCTTCAAAATTCAGGGGCCGGTTTTCACGGGCCGATGGCAGTCGGAACCCGTAATCAACCAGAACATCTTTACGTGCCCGGTCACCAGCATACATACCCCTGATCTGGGGTACAGTAACGTGGGATTCATCGATAATAGTCAGGTAATCATCGGGGAAGTAACGCAATAGACTGTAGGGGGTTTCACCCCACTTACGTCCGGAAATGTGCATACTGTAGTTTTCAATCCCCTGACAGTACCCCATTTCCTTAAGCATTTCCAGGTCAAATCTGGTACGCTGCTCCAGGCGCTGGGCTTCTACCAATTTGTTCTCCGCTTCCAAAACACGTAACCTGTCTTCCAATTCTTCTTCAATACCTTTTAGGGCATTATCCATTTTTTTATGAGAAGTTACGAAGTGTTTAGCAGGGAAAACCACGATTTTATCCATTTGCCGGTTCATCTGGCCAGTTACATGGTCAATGAATGATAGACCATCCACTTCATCACCAAAGAGTTCTACTCTAATGGCGGTTTTTCCCTGGGCTGGGAATATTTCTATCACATCTCCCCTTACCCTGAATTTCCCCCGGCTAAAGTCAATATCGTTTCTTTCATACTGCATTTCAACCAGTTTGGCGAGTATTTCCTCCCGTTCAACTTGCTGCCCCATTTCCAGTTGCAGTACCAGGTTTCCATAGTCTTCGGGTGCACCGATACCATAGATACAGGATACACTGGAGACCACAATAACGTCCTCCCGGCTAAGGAGGGACTGGGTGGTGCTGTGCCTCATCATATCAATCTCTTCGTTGATAGATGCCTCTTTGTCAATGTAGGTATCGCTCTGTGGCACGTAGGCTTCGGGCTGGTAATAATCGTAGTAACTGACGAAGTATTCCACGGCATTATTAGGAAACAGTTCTTTAAATTCCTCGTAGAGTTGAGCAGCCAGTGTTTTATTGTGAGATATAACTAGAGTTGGTTTCTGTACTTCTTTGATTACATTGGCCATGGTGAAAGTCTTACCAGAGCCAGTAACCCCTAAAAGGGTTTGATGTTTTAATCCTTCGTTTATTCCATGGGATAAAGATTTAATAGCTTTAGGCTGGTCTCCTAATGCTTTATAATTTGATACAAGTTCAAATTTTCTCATTTATCAATCCTCTCTTGTAAAAACAAAAATATTAATTAATTTCATTGTCAGATCTAAAAACAGATTATATTATCCTATCCTAACTATGGTATATATATGCACTGATTTTATGAACAGTTCGGATCAGTGGGCATACCTTAGGGATCTCAGGGTACAATCAAAATACAATAGAATCAAGGGTTTGGTTAATCATCCACCGGATGGTTATGTCTGATGTATTAGTGGGGATCAATATGTTAAACACCGTTAACCAAATTGGAAAAGCTCTAAAAAGAGAAGGGAGACTTGAAACCACACCTTTATGTATTTATGGTCAGAATGATGTTCCGCAAGATGCCGAACCACTGGTTTCCATTGACTCTTGCGCTGCCAAAGCCCTGTTAATAGCAGCCACCAGGAAAACCCCTCCCCTGTACCTGGGCCATGATGGCCTTAAGGGAGTGTGTATGGGGGGCATAACTTGGCTGGGCTTTGCCCGGAAAATATCACCTTACATTCGTTATTTTGTATCCACCGGCCATGAAAACTTCCGGGGAGGTATGGCCGAGCATCTAAAAGCCAGTCCCGAGATATTTGACAAATTCAGAGAATCAATTGGCCCGATAACTCTACCTGGCAAATATCTGGTGATGAGATCCTGTGAAGACTTCCCCCCTGATGCAGAAGGCTCGGAATTTGACCTTAGATCGGTATTATGCTTTGGAACTGGGCAGCAGATCAGAAACTTGTGCAGTTTAATTCACTTTAGAACAGAAAACCCATTCCACTCCGTAATAGCTCCTTTCGGTCCGGCCTGTGCCACTATGGTAACTTATCCTGCCCACATGGCTGAAAAAACTCCGGAAGGCGCGGCTTTTATAGGACCACTGGATCCTACTGGTAACCGCTGGTTCCCTGAAGAGTACCTGGCGCTGGGAATTCCTTTGGACCTGGCATGCACAATGTACCAGGATCTGGAAGAGTCATTCATAGTTAAAAATCCAGATGTTGCGTATCCACGGGAAAGGGAGGATTTAAGGCCAGAAAAATAGTTGGATTACCCTATTTAAACCCGGTTTATGGGATATTAACCCTGGTCTCCATACCTATTTTAAACTGATTGACTAAAAAAGGATCAAGACCACACACAGTTTACTTTTTAAGTGAAATTATTTTTCAACTGATAACTAAAGAGGATTAGATTTTGTCGGCTACAATCAGCAACCCCAATGATTTACCAGAAAAACCGGGTGTTTACCTTTTTAAGGATGTTAAAGATGAGATTTTGTACGTTGGAAAGGCAAAATCCCTTAAAAAACGGGTTAAAAGTTACTTTAAAGAAGAAATTGAAGATCCCAAAACCCGGGTTTTAATGCGCCATTTCCATCACCTGGATTACATGGTAACAGACACTGAAAAGGAAGCTCTTATTTTAGAATCTAACCTTATAAAAAAATATTTACCCCGATACAACATCCGCCTCAAGGATGATAAACGTTATCCCTACCTTCAGATAACTTCCGAAGACTATCCCCGCCTGCTCATCACCCGTTCTGTCCGGGAAGATGGTTCACATTACTACGGCCCCTTCACCGACGTAACATCAGTTCGAAGCCTGTTAAAACTTTTAAAACCAGTATTCCAGCTCAGAGATTGTAAACGTATGGATGGGCCCTGCCTCAATTATCAGATTGATCTGTGCCCGGCACCCTGCAGCGGCCAGGTTTCCCCGGAGGAGTACCATGAAAATGTGGAAAAAGTTAAGATGTTCCTGGAAGGCCGACAAAAGGAGGTTATGAGCCTTTTACGGGAAGAGATGGACCAGGCAGCCAGAAACCATGACTTTGAAAAGGCAGTGGTTATCCGGGACCAGTTATTCTCCTTAGGGGAAGTAATGGAAAAACAGAAAATGGAATTTAACCGCAGCCTTGACCAGGATGTTATTGCCTCCTCTAATGATGGGGAAGTGGTGGTGGTAGTTGTCTTCCGAGTACGCCAGGGGAAGATCATGGGAAAAGAGGATTTTCTCATGGAAGGAGCCCAGGATTACTCCATCCCTGAGATATTAGCTGCTTTCATTAAACAGTTCTACTCTGGCCCCCGACAGTTGCCGGCAGAAATATTACTCCCGGTGATGATCGAAGATAAAGATATTATTGAGAAGTGGCTGTCGGATAAAGTACAAGCAGGGAGCCCCGGTAAAGGGGATGGGGGGAACCACGTTAATGTATCCTCTACTGGAAATGAGGAGGGTCAACTGGAAAACCACGGAGTAGAAAAAGATACGATACTAATTCACTTGAGGGTGCCCGAGGAGGGATTAGAGCATCGTCTGGTTCAAATGGTTACCAAAAATGCCAGTATAATTTTAAACCACCATAAACAGGCCAGAGGAGCATTACTTGACCTTAAAACCTACCTGAAAATACCCAGAATTCCCCGTCGCATAGAGGCCTTTGACATATCTAATCTGGCCGGGGAGATGGCAGTTGCTTCCATGGTAGTATTTGAAGATGGTAAACCATCTAAAAACCAGTATCGCAAGTATAAACTGGAGACACCAGGCCCAGATGATTATGGTATGATGAGGGAAGTATTAACTCGACGGTATGAGAAACTAAAGAGTAAAGGTGAAACTCCTCCCGATTTAATAGTGGTCGATGGTGGTCGCGGTCAGTTAAACGTGGCCACTGAAGTCTTAGATTCATTGGATTTGAAAACAGGAGTAATAGGCTTGGCTAAAGAGTTTGAACAGGTATTCATCCCTGAAGTATCTATTCCTCTTATTTTACCTCATAATTCACCTGCTTTGCACATATTACAGTATGTGAGAGATGAGGCCCACCGTTTTGCTGTGAAGTACCATAAAAACCTCCGCGATAAAAGGCTTAAAAGTTCCCCCCTGGATGAAATCCCTGGCGTTGGACCCAAACGTAAAATGAACCTCCTTAGACATTTTGGTGACTTAAAATCCATTCAAAATGCAACTGAAGATGAAATAGCAGATGTAAAGAGCATAGACACTAATCTAGCTCGTAAAATTTACTATCATCTCCATCAAGGGGAGAATTAATCATTTTTATCATTATACTGTGCTAATTAGGTATAAACAATAATAAATCTTATAAGGTTCAAAACATAATGTAACTTGCAATAACTGTGATATGAATGGGGAATGGCATGTCTGAAGTTAAAATCTTGATTGTTGAAGATGAAAGCATAGTGGCCATGGATATTAAACACCGTGCTGAAGGCCTTGGTTATGAAGTCACGGCCATAACACCATCGGGGGAAGAAGCCCTGGAGAATGTAGTCAGTAACCGGCCAGATTTAGTATTAATGGATATTGTTCTTAAGGGAGAAATGGATGGTATTGAGGCTGCCCAAAAAATAAGGGATGCCTATGATATTCCCGTAGTATATCTAACTGCTTATTCTGATGAGAGGACCTTGAAACGAGCCAAAATCACTGAACCATTCGGTTACATAATCAAACCATTTGAAGACCGTGAACTCCACAGTGCAGTGGAAGTAGCCCTCTACAAGCATCAAATGGAGAGTAAACTCAAGGAAAGTGAAAAATGGTTATCCACTACCCTGGAAAGTATTGGTGATGCCGTTATTGCCACGGATAAAGAGGGTAAAATCAAATTCATGAATCCAGTGGCCAGTAATTTAACCGGATGGAGTCCAGATGAAGCCATTGGCCAAACGCTGTCTGAGATCTTCCGTATTGTACACGAAGAAACTGGTGCACCAGTTGATGATCCGGTGGTGAAGGTGGTTGAAAATGATTCTATAATCGATTTACCACACCCAGTTCTATTAATTAACAAAAATGGTTCAGAAATACCTATTGATGATAGTAGCGCTCCTATTAAGGATGAAAATGGGGGTATAATTGGTGTGGCTTTGGTTTTCCGTGATGTTACCCAGCGGAGAAGAGAAGCTAAGGAAAGGGAAGAGTTACTTAAGGATAAAGCCAGGGGAGAGCTTTCCAGTTTTATGGTAAGCGCCCTACCCGTATTTGCATCTAACATACCTCCCCAGGTGAGGGATAATATCGCCCGCAGTTTTGCCGACCGGTTTGAGAAGAACATGAAACCCCGTTTCCTGGAGGAAATGGAGAAATGCCGGACAAATAAGGGAGATGAAGCTCTAGCTGATTCTAAGATGTTATTCCAATGCTATCTCTCCTGGGTTGGTGAATTCATGTCCAACCTGGGTATTGGGACTGATAGTGATGTTGAAGGCAAAAAAGGTCATTTGAATTTTGATAGCTGTCCCTGGGCAAGTGAAGGAACTGTTAGCCCCATATTTTGTTTAATTTGTCGGGTGATTGTTATACGTAGTTTCACCTGGACTTCCCTCCACGGACATGCTGAACAAAGCCAGTGCCTTCTGGAAGGTAATAATAAGTGTTCATTTGAATTTACACTTTCATGGGATGATATTTAACACTAAATAAAATATTTACAACCGATTAAACATGGATTTAATTGGGGGTTTAAACTTGGAACGAATCAAAACAGGAATAGATGGAATAGACCAGTTTACAGGTGGACTTCCCCGAGGGAAAAGTATCTTACTCACCGGAGACGCAGGTTCAGGAAAAACCATATTTGGATTACAATTCGCCCTAACCAGCAGCAAACAAAACCTTAAAACAGTTTATATTACCACGGAAGAAGATTCCGATGATCTTTTTACACAGGGAGAAACTTTTGGTTGGGATATAAAATCTTTCACTGATAACGGTATGTTAAGGTTCATTGAACTGGCTGGTGTCCGGGCCAGGGTAACTGAAGCCGAGATCAGTATTGATGTGGGAGCGATGAAGGGTAATTTCTCCAAATTCTTGAAAGACCTCCCTGAAGACACAGAAACAGTGGTAATTGATAACATTGGAAGTTACACGGCTAAACTCACTCCTTACGAATTCCGGGACCGTTTTGACCTCATGGTATACGAATTGAAAAAACGCAACATAACGGCACTCATCATCCTGGACAGTGCAACCTCCCGTGAATTCAATGAAATAGCACTGTTCTCAGTTTACGGGGCCATAAAAGTTATGAAACGTGAAAATCCCTACACTGGCCGCCGGGAGAGGGTTATGGATATAGTGAAAATGAGAAGTACCAAAACACCCACCCAGTTCATGACCTACGAGATCAACAACAAGGGTATTGAGATTGTTTCTGGAATTGAAAATAAGGACTAATACTTGGAAACCACTTACTTAAACGTGGTATTTACTTATACGTGTTGTGTAAGCCGGTTGTGGTGTATAAGTAACCGGTTGTTAAAAGTAAACATCCAATAATTCACTTATTTTCTTTTAAAATTAGAACTGATAATAAGGTGAATTATTAGAATGAATTAATTGTACTAAATCTTTTTAATCTAAATTTATCATTTTTTTATTCTTAGAAATAATATTTAGAAATAAGTTATATTACATAGAATAAAGATTTTTCCAATTAATATTATGCGTACTGGCGTTTGGAGTTGGAACTGGACGAAGAATCGGAAGGGGTTTGAATATAACTGCTCTCTCCATTGTTGGTACTGCTGGGAGACTCAGAACTGGAAGATCCATCACTGGAACTGCGTGAATCCGCATTGCCCGTTGGTTGGCCTGTTTGGGGGTTGGCTGTTATGCTCTGCGGACTGGCTTCGGTATTCTGCTGGTTATTTTGGGTAGTATTTGTGTTGGAATCCTGTATGATTTTGTTAATACCCACTGCTCCTAGAATCAACAGTATTATGAACATTAAAGCTATTTTTTGTTCCATAACTAATCCCTTTATTATGTTTTAATCGTTTGGAAAGTCTTATTTGAGGAATTTTTATTTGAAATTTTTTATTATATTATAGAATATTTTGGAAACTATATTGTAGATAACTGTTAATCATTAAAAAAATAAATTATGCAGTGTTAAAGTCGGTTAAGCACTGCTAATATAAGTTTTACTGCGTTTTCCACATCCTTGATGTTTACCACACTCACTGGGGTGTGGATGTATCGTGATGGTGGTGAAATTACTCCTGTGGGAATACCTTCTCTGGTGAGGTGAATGGCAGTGGCGTCTGTGGTTCCTCCTTCACTGACCTCTATCTGGTAGGGTATTTCCTCTTCCTCGGCAACCTGAATCAACAGTTCCTTAACCTGGGGGTGGGTGATAATTCCCCTTCCACTGGCATCGGTGAGTATAATACACGGTCCTTTACCTGCTTTGGCTGGGGCTTCTTCTTCCTTCATACCCGGATGGTCACCAGAGATAGTCACATCCAGGGCCAGAGCCATATCGGGATTAATACGGAAAGCAGCAGTTCTAGCTCCCTTAAGACCCACTTCCTCCTGCACAGTTCCTACTCCGTAGATAGTGGCGTCGCTACGGGTCCTTTTCATCACTTCCAGAAGAATAGCACAGCCAACACGGTTATCCATGGCATTTCCCATTACCAGATCATTTTTAAGTTCAGCAAATTTCTGTTTAATGGTAATGGGGTCTCCTACATTGATCATTTCCTCAGCATCTTCCTTACTGGAAGCACCGATATCAATGAACATGTTCTCGTATTCCACTGGTTTCTTCTTTTCAGCGGCCTTCATCCGGTGTGGAGGTTTACTTCCAATCACACCCAGTATCTTTTCACCGTTACTGTGGATGTACACTTCCTGGTTGAGTAGCATCTGATCGTTGATTCCCCCTAGTTTGGAGAACTTGATGAATCCATTTTTATCTATGTACCTTACTATAAGGCCGATTTCATCCATATGGGCGGCTAACATTACCTTTTTACCATCTGGTTTCCCGTTCTTGATGGCAATGAGGTTACCCATATTGTCCACGTCTAACTCATCCACAAATCCTTTTAATTCTTCCATCATTAAGTTGCGAACATTGTCTTCAAATCCAGATACTCCGGATGCATTGGATAGTTTTTCCAGTAACTGTTTCATATTTAAAACCTCTTAAATTAAAATAAAATGTAAAATCAGTTTTTAGAATCTGATTTTAATTAATTGGTTAAAATGATTTAATCAGAATTAAAACTCCGATTATTACCAGGATGATAGGTCCAGCCTGTTCCTGGAGGAAGCTCAGGGGTATGATTCCTAAATTTACACCGTACCATACTAAACCGATGGCAATAAAACATAAAGCGATGCCCAGTCCCCATTTGTTAATATTCCTCTTTTTTTTGGGTTTGGAACTTTCTGTTTTCTTTATTTTAAAGTCTTCTTCCATTTTTAATCCTCAATTTATTTTTGATATATTAAGTAACGATAAGTTCAGGTAAGTAGTTGTGATCATGATATTTTGATTAAATAATCATGTTTGGAAGTGTCGATGGTCAGAGTATTGACTGTATTGGATACCGGGTCAATCTGACTGTTTACAGTGTAACCTGCAGATTCTATGGATTGCTCTACACCGCCAAGAATAGTCTGTCGTTGTTGTGGAGAAAGCGCAGTATTGGAAAGGAATATGGTGATGTTGATCTTTTCACCACTGGTCATATCTACTTTATTTACTCTGATGGGTGTGGTGGTGGTGTTCATAATTCCTATTTCTGCAGAAGCATTGGAGGCACCCACTCTTACCGCAGTGGCAATGACGTTCTGTTCACTTTGATCACTAACGTACCAGGCGAAAATAAGTACAACGGCTAGTACAAAGCCCACTAATAATATATATTCTGCGGAAAGTTGCCCTCTGCTATCCATAGTTATCATTTTTTAATTTTTTATATGTTATATCCTTTACATTATTATTATAGATTATGCTTTAAAAATAGTGGTTCTGGGCTGATGGACTATTGATTGGTGGGCACTGCTTGTAGTTATTTTGAATTTTAAATATTGCCAGAGGTAGGGGGTTAAGATTAGTACTCGCACAAAAGATTTATACCAATAAAATCATATTAGTTTATATTATTAAGACTATATAATAATGGAAGAAGAAGAGTTTCAGAAACTAATATTTATGAGTTGTTTATTTCATTTAATTGACAAGAATAGGGGAGTAAAAGAAAGTGGGACTACTGGACCGTGATTCAAGGGGTTATGCTCTTTCCCTGGATTTATTACTTGCACTCATTCCCCTTACTCTTGTTCTGGGATTAGTGGCTGCGGATATGGATAACCTCATGTACCAGATGCAAGATGTTGTTTATAGGGGATCTACCGAGCGAGTGGCTGCTGATACCATGAATGCTCTTTTAACTACCTCTGGGGACCCTTACAACTGGGAATCCAATGTCGCTGGTCTGAAAGTTCCAGGATTGGCTCGTTATGATAATGCTTCACAACAACCCAAGAGATATTATCTTTTACCGTCTAAAGTGGGTAGTATAACTTCCTCGCAGATCCAGGGCATGATGGGTGATCAGTATGGTTATTCCCTGAATATTACTAGTATAAACACAGGAACTAATGTTTTAATGAGGGGGACTCGTCTTGATTCTTCTGTTGACCCTGCTGCTAAGGATGTGGTACGTGTAGAAAGAATAGTTTTGTATGCTGATTATGATATAGTCTCTGATGCAGTTAACATCAGGGGTACGGGTACACCACTAGTAGTAACTGCCAACTCATTTCCCACTAATGCACAGTATAACAGTGTATTTGATTACTATGTTTATGTTAATAGTACAGGTTTAACTTCTGTAACCTCTGCTTCTGTTGATATTAACAGTGTGACGGTTGTTAAATCAAATGATTTCAAAAGTGGGACAAACCCTGTTGTTAAATTAATTGATCCTGCTGTATACGGGTCAAATGTTCTTTATAATCAGACAGAGTTAATGGATAATGTAGTGACTGTACGACTCCAGGGTAGCCCCACCGATAAGATGAATGTTTATATTCTTCAAGTGCCTAAGGGCACACCAGCCAGTGAAATAAGTTTAACTGGTGCTGACACATCAAAATTCAGGGCGATATTATATGTTTGGGTTAGGTGATTGGGATGGATGACAAAGGCTTTATATTCACAGCTGATGCAACACTGGCCCTAGTGGTGGTGATAGTGTTTACAGCATCACTTGTGGTCTACGCATTATTACCTGTATATCAGGGACAGGATCACCAGCATCTACAGGCCCTGGCTGACAGTGCACTGGCTACCATGGAGGAGGATGGAACACTCCGGGATGCCGCAGTGTATTATGCTAATAACAACTCCACTGCAGCTCAAAGTATCCTTATAAATTCTTTGAATTCTATACTGCCCAGTGATGTTAGTTATAAGATGACCATGAATGGTTACACTCCTGAGGCAATTAATACTCGTGGGCGGGATTATGCAGTGTCCACTGATGTTGCCACGGGGGTTAGAGTTATTTCTGGACCCCGAGAAGGATGGTTAGGTCGTTCATTTTATAATATTAAAGAAGTGGGCCTTAGCCGTCAGGATACCAATGTAACCACCACCCTATGGAATTTTCACAACTGGCTTACTAATTTTTCACCATGGAATACTTATGGATTGAATAATCGCCCTTATTGGGGTTATCAAGGGGGTTATTATGGTGGTACATATAGAGATATTGCGTTTTCAGTTCCTAATTCCACTACAGGGACGGTTAATTGGGCGAGATTTATTATAAATTCTGCTAATAAAAACCGTGGTGATGCATACAGTGCCGGTGTGAGTATCAATAACCACAATTACCAAGTCCAGCAAAGTCAGTTCCAATATCTTTACTCTTATAGTAATTACCGATTCTATAATTATCAAAGATTGATCACACCCAGTGATCTGACTCCGGGTACTCAAAATAACCTGCATGTTTCTTATGGTAATGCTAATTCCTACAGTGATATGGCTTGGTTTTCGATGATTGCCAATTACACTGTTAGTATGGTGGTACCGCAAGGAGTGGTTACCAAAAATTATTATTTCAATGATGCTGCTGGACTTGCCTATCCTGATACGAGTTGGTGGTATCCAAATCGAGTTAGTGGTATCACCTATAATCTGCTTACTGGAGCAACATCTAGTTTCACTGAAAACAGTGGACGAATGTATTCTTGGAATAACTACAACTCCAATCATCCGACCAATGTATTGGATGGGCGTCCCTTTGTTTTAACTGGTGTTCCCAGTGGAGATTATTCCACAGATGATGCAAGTGCAGTTGCCATTGAAAAAGATATTGACAATACCGATGCAGGGAGTATTAAGGATGCTTACGTTACTATAAACCCTTACGGGGCTGTTGACGGTGCCAGAGTAGAAGTTTACAGGCCCTATCCCATTAATCAATGGGTCACTGTTTTCAGTTCTGATTTGAATACCCAAGGTGGAACTGATAAGGGTTACGGTAACTTACCAGGAACTATTAACTTAAAGGATTATATGGATAAAGGACGGGTTAACAAGGTGCGAATCACTATATGGGACGTTGCTCCGGGTAATGATTATGATTTAGTAGGACTTACCAACTGTTATGCTGTGGTTAGCTCCAGTAAATTACCGGTCCAGTGGGATGAATACGCCACGGTAAGTGATCAAAGCAGTACTAACCAGATTCAAAAGAGTATAACCTATAACATTGGTTCTAATAATACGAAGGAGGCATATTTATTCTTCTCTGGTGGTCTAGATACCAAGAATGTCATGGTAGCCTATGATTCTGGTGAATTACTTTATAACGGAGCAGCTCCGTACCTGTTGAATCTGGGCGAACTAGATGCTGCTGGACCTCATAAGATGACCAATGGAACTGTTTCCAACCACACTTATATCCCTGCTAATTATACCATCAGGGTAACAGTTACTTCTGGTGAAGGTTGGGAGTCCGGTGATAATTATGCGGAGATATTTTCAGGTACCCGTGTAGCGGTGATCTACCCGGCACTGGAGCATGCTGTCTGGAGTACTTCTTATGCCAGCACTGCCCAGCAAGCTATTGACCAGGCTTACCAGATACTGGTAGATAACTTACACGATCAAGGATTTGATACGTTAGACCCGAATTTGGTCTATAATGAATCAATGTACACTGGTGATTTACCTAACTCCATCCCGGTACGGTTAGATTTATGGACTCATTGATTTGGTGATTTATATGGATGAAAAAGGCTATGTCTTTACACCGGCAACCCTGTTATTGCTTATTCCAGTTATTATCGTAGCCATAGCTTATTCTGGGATTTTGAATGAACTAAATATGGCTTCTAATGTAGTGATTGGGGGAGATGTCACTTCCACCACGGCTTTGAATGTTTTCAATTCAATGGAGAAGGGAACCAGTGATGCTGGAAGAAGTGCGGCTTTTAACACGACCCGAAAGGTCATTGATGAACATAAATTTTTCCCTAACACTGGTAATGAATCATCTAGTAAGGCCTACATAAAGGAACGTATACTCTATACTATGAATGATTACATTATACAGAGTTGTAAAGATATGGAAGTGCAAACGGGGAGGGAGATTTATCTAAACGGTGAATCAGTAACTAACACCACTACCCAGTTGATTTACCCCGAGGATATCACCATCACCCAGGAAAACCCCTACGGTTTTTATGTGATCATCCGGGGAGGTATACCCATCAGGGTAACCCAGAAGGATCAGTCCTATGAAGGTGTCACCCCTACCATAAAGGTACCGGTGAGTATCCAGGGACTGGAAGATCCCTACATCTGGCTTAACACCAATTACCTGAACAGTAATCTGATTTTCAGTTATCCTGAGTACAAGGAGGGTGCAATTAATCCCTACAACTTTGATCTAACTGTTGATAAGCCCAACCACAGAATTCAATTTTTATGGGATTGTTTAAATGGAACCGGTAACCCCAGTGATATCGGTAACCGTCCTTACTATTTCCCTGATGAACACGGTCTAAGTTTCTTTGATAGGCTTGAAAACAGGACTAACGCCACTTCAACTGCAGCACCTAATGCACGTTTCAGTTCTTTCATAATTGGCGATCCATTGTATAATTATCATAATACCAGCTATGTTTCCCGTCTGGATCACGAGTATTTTACCTACTCTCCCTCCAATCCCCCCACGGTAACTGACATTAAGATAAAATATACTGGTACTGATTATTCATTTGCTGATCCTACCGGAAGCACCTTCTATATTTCCACCTATTACCTGAATTATTTCCAATTAAAAGCAAATTACTGATTTAAGCTAAAATCAATTTGTAGTAAAGATAACATGAAGTTAGATGATAAAGGAATGGCTACAGCTGAATTACTATTTGTTACCTTGATTGCTTTAGTCATCATAGGGTCTATGTTAAGTCTGGTGAGTAATGAGATAAATCAACAACAAATTGGAAATCTGGGAGAGCCAAGAATGGCTGGAGAAAACATAGCTGCAGCATTGAACACGGTTTATAACAACGGTCATGGATACTCAGTTACCATTCACTTGGATCCTGATCCCTCCTACTCTGCCCTGATTCAAAGTGCGGGTAATTCCAGTAATCTAACCATTTTCACCAGTGGTAAGAATGTAACCATACCCATTTTACCCAAACGATTTAATAGCACCTATACTCTTAGTAGTGGTAATAACTATCAAATTTCTAACGTAGATGGTACTATTTATATAATTAAATTGGTGTAGGTTTATACATGAATTTAAGCGATTTAATTCAATATATAAAGGATTTTTGGAATGATGGTTGGGAGAAAAAGGCTCTGATTGTGATGGGGGTAGTAGTGCTCATCATCCTGGTTTATGCCTATAATCCATTTTATGCCCGAACCAACATCACGGGTAATGAAGATTCTCAGATTGGTCCGGCTACACCGGTGCCGGTAACCACGCCTAACACTGGTACGGTTGGTTCCAATAATTCCACCAATTCCACGGATAATGTCACCTATCTGATTAGTGAGGAACAGGCTAAAAGAATTGCATTGCAGGGTAATAGTGGTTTTCGTGCTGGGCAACCGATACAGGGGACAGTAGTTGTTAATCAGACCACAACAGTGGTTTGGATAGTTCCCATAACTAAAGCTTCCCAATCTAGGAATGTTTATGTGGATGTGAATACTGGAAAAATAGTAGAAGTATAATTTAACATTTCCTTTTTTGTATTTATGTTCCTTCTCCCCTTTTTAGGGGTTAAGGTAATTTTTACGAGTATTACCCTAGTTTTGCACGGATACACTCTTTCCCAGTAATGCATCCTATAAATTTACAGGTTCACACCTTAATTTTCTAAGTTTTCCATCTTAAAATAAAAAGATAAATATACTGTGAAAACTCATTTTAATCAGAATACCTAAACAATGTACATTCTTAGAAAGGTATATTGTAGGTGGGAATATTATGTCAAAGCCCGTAGGGACTGGGTAATGATTGATTTAGTTGAATTGAAGCAGAGATGAAAACATGGAAACCCTATTTGTAATCATAATGATCATACTATTTTTCCTGCTCATGGCTTTTGTATTCTCCGCTGCACTTCTCACGCCATTGATCGGTAAAAAAAACTTTTTATTTGTCATTGCTTTGGGATTTGTGGTGGGTGTAATTGGTGGCGCATTTTTCATAGCCCCGGTCTACGATGATCTCCCGGATATGGCCCGGGCAGTTTACATGTCCACCAGTAACCAGCAGGAAACCATCACCCTTAACATTTCCACAGACAGTGATGTTAACAAGGCCATTGAAGATGTACGCAATATCCCTGGAGTTCAAAGTGTGGAAAGTGGAGAAATAACCGTTAAAACAACGGGTATTGGTAGTGCTTGGAAGAGCAGTTTGGAGTCCCGTATAACCACCGCCAACACCAACATAACCTCGGGCAAAGTTATCTCCGCTGACACCATGATGGTGCAGTTAAAGCCAGGAAGTGACCCCACCCAGGTTATTAAACAGCTAAAAAGTTGGATGGTCTTAATCAGTGGTATAGACATTAAATACAGTATTGTACAGGTTAAATTAGTGGTTGATGCATCTAAGGTGGATGAAGTGGTTAAACAGCTCCCTCAGGGAGAAGTGGTGGTAACTGAGATCAACGGACCCGTGGAAAAGGAGATCCAGAGCCTGAAAAACACACTCCCAGGCAAGAACAATATAATCCTATTCTGTGGATTCTTGGGTGTGCTGGTGGGGTTAGTGGGAATGTTCATAGACACCATAACCCGGGGCATACGTGGCATCCGAGATCGCTTACGCCAGAAAGGTGATTAAACAGGCCCACTCAGGGTCTTTCTTTTTTCCACCACATTTCTTTAACCAAACACGATGTAGATTAATTTAATATTTACCATACTGTAAAAGATCCCTTTGTTTTCAATATTTGAATTTTTTACATTAGGATAATTTCACAAAGTTAATTTAAGCGATATTGAATAGAGGTAATGATTTATGAAAGCAGCAGTACTTTTTTCCGGTGGTAAAGACAGCACTATGGCAGTTTATAAAGCTATGAAGGATGGTTGGACTGTAGAGTATTTACTTTCCATGCATTCTGAAAATCCCCATTCCTACATGTTCCATGTTCCTAACATACACCTCACCCAGTTACTTTCCCAGGCCATGGGGATACCTCTTATACAGGCTGAAACCCCGGGAATGAAGGAAGAAGAACTGGAAGATCTCCGCCAAGCCCTGGCGGAACTTAAAGATAAGGGTGTGGAGGCAATTTTCACCGGAGCTATTCATTCCCAGTACCAGAAATCTCGTATTGACCAGTTATGCCAGGAACTGGGATTGGAATCAATAGCACCACTCTGGCACCGTGACCCTCAAGATTATATGGAGGAGATCATTGAACTGGGATTTGAAGTGGTTATCACCAGTGTGTCTGCAGAAGGGCTGGATGAATCCTGGTTGGGCAGGGTTATCACCAGAGAGTTACTGGAAGAATTAAAGGGCCTCCATGAAAAGTATGGATTGCACCTGGCATTTGAAGGAGGAGAAGCAGAAACCCTGGTAATTGATGGGCCCCTGTTTAAGAAAAAGCTTGAAATTTTAGACTCAGGAAAGGTATGGAATTTTGATAATGGACACCTAATAATTAAAGATGCAAAACTGGTAGAAAAAGATTAAAAAAAGGATTTAAAAAAAATTAAAAAAAATAGGATATCCTCAATAATTTAGGTATAAAACTAAATTACATTAGTCCTACTTTTTATCTTATCCACACAGCCAGCTGGTAAACTTTTCTACATTTTCGGTACTGATCTGAACTTCAATCTCTCCCAGGGGAGACAGATCATCTTCTACCAGGTTAACCATACCCGCCAAGGCTGCTTGCTTACTCAACTTTAACGTTATGACCTTTGACTCTTCACTCCATCCCTTGAGGATCATTTTACGGGCAGTTTCTCTGATCTTTCGTTTTTCAAGGAATTCCTTAAAGGGAAAGAGACAGGAAGTGTTTCCCGTGACAGTAACACTATCTTCGCCTATAACTATGTCTTCATAATGGAAAACATTGGATAGAGCTTTTATGATCTTGTCCAAATCCTCCGTAGGATTGACTGTGGCCCTAGCAACTACTTTACAATTCATTTTTAAGAATACCCCGTACTGTGTTTTTTAGTTTCCCCTTAGCCCCTTCGTTAACCACCATGAAATCTGCATTGGCAATTACTTCACCAATACCAAATTTTAACTCCCTCTGATCTCTTTTAAGGGCTTCCCTGGTTTCAGCAGAATCATCGGATCGCATTCTCTTCCGGAGGCGAAGGTAACGGGTTTCTGGTGCAGAGTGTATGGCAATTACTTTAAACTCAGGGAAGTTATTTTTGAATATTTCTACCTCCCAAGGGCTGCGAATCCCTTCAATAAGAACCATAGAATGGTTAGAATCTGTCGATTTGGGGGATGATGGATTTTTTTTAGAAACCTGTTTCTCTTCAGTGGTTGAAAGGTTTTTAATGTATTTTACACACCTTTCGGCTATTACAAATTTACCAAACTCCTTCCGCAGATCTACAGCTACCTTTCCAGGTGATTCGTTCCTTTTATGGGCTTCGTCACGGATAACATCTCCCATCCGCACCACCTTCATTCCCAGGTTTTCCGCCACCCGGGAAACCACACTCTTACCTGATCCCGGCATTCCGGTAACACCAATTACCTTCATTTATTTACCATCCTTTTCCAGATACTGTGCAATTAACTGCAGTGAACTGGCAATATTCCGTTGGTTATCAAATTCATGGACAATTGCTTCCAGTTCATCAATCCCACATCCCCTCAAATTGATTATCTCTTCAATAATAAGGGGAATAGCTCGGACCACATTGTCCACAATAGTTATGGATGAAGTTTGTGCAGTCCGAGATAGAGGATTGAGATCAATAGTTATAACTGTCTTACCCAATGCTACCAGTGCTTCGGCCCGGTCTCCATCTTCCAGTGGAACCAGTACCACATCTGCCCGGTGCACACCTTCCGGGTGAGCCCTAGACCGTGGACCTTCCAATCCATTTAGAGGAAGGTAATCATCCCCTTCTTTACCTAGTATCTCCGTGGTTCCGGCTTTCTTTAAAACTTCCTCCACCTTCATCACCCTCTGTGGTGTGCGGTAGAATAGATTTATTTCCACCTTAGCCGGCAGGATCTGGGCTAGTTTCACCATCTCATCGGCAGTCAATACAGCAGTGTTCCCATTAACTGATAAAACTGGGTTTTCAGCCAGTAAGAGTGCAGCACTTGCTGCTTTAATGGCATTTAATGCCGGCAGGTTTGTTTTTTCGCCTAAAATATAGTCAAAGGCCTCACCCCTACCATGGGCAATAAGAGCGGTGTCGGCCAGTATTCCTTCCTGGTAAGCTTTGGCCATTTTATCCCTTAAAAGAAGGGACTGGTAACGGGGATGATGGGGGGACATATCATGCATAATTAGAACTCCAATATTATTTGTGAATTGATTTTTTTTATAAATAATATAGATTAGTCTGTTTAAAGATTAAATTCATTTTCTTACCCAGAGAAAAATTATTAAATAAATTATTTGAATCAAAAAAATGGGGATTTATACCTTGTTAACCGTTTCCATAATACGTATTGGTTTGTTACCACTGTTACTGAATATCTTCTTTTCAGTCTTTAACTTCACTGTGTCGCCATCTGAGGCACCGTAATCATTTTCCACCACGTATATATCAGGTTTCACATTGGATCGTATGTCATATTCCACCTTTACGTAGGCCATCTTCTCGCCAGTTTCAATTACCACTCCGTAGGTAAAGTCCCGGTGGTATCGTATCCTGAAGAGAAGGTAAACTACGGCCACGGCGACAATGGCAAAGATAAGGATAGTTAAGGATGGGAAATAACTCAATGAAAAGGCAGTCACCAGGGCTGAATTGTTACCTACGATAACCAGGATGATACCCACTGCCAGGTACATCAGGAAGAAATCCCTGTAAGCAGGAAATTCTGAACCATACATGACTTTAACCCGGTTAAACAGGAGATAAATTATATAACCCGCTAATAAAACTCCTAAAATTCCATATAGGATAATGGACAGGAAGTTAAACAGGTATATCACTGATAAAATTAAAAATCCCGATGATAAGAGTTGGAGACGGAATATGGTGTCTTCCTTTTCTTTAGAGGTGAATGGTGTGGATATGAGTAGGACATCAGACTGGGATGACTGTGACGTTTTACTGGTTTCTGTATTGTTTTCAGGAATTTTTCTTTCTGAGGGAGGGGTTTGGGCATTTTGGTAGTTCTTGGTGTCCAGATTGTCCTTCACTCGGGATACATTTTCCTTAAGCTTTTCTGTATCGATTTTATCTTTAATCTGGCCACGGTCAATGTTACGTAGTTTTTGGGGAATTTTGGGTATGGACAGGATAACTGCACCCAGAAGTGAGAAAAATCCAATTATCAAATCTCCAAATTTACTGAACACTCCCATAGTATTACCACTCTAATTTTCCTAATCGTAAATTAAAATTCTAGTTTTTAAAATATCTAATTCTTCTCATGGTAAATTAAAATAAAAATATTAAGTTACCTGTTTTTAGTTCATTTAATGGCTGATGGTGATGGCCTTTTTACCGACAACCCAGTTCACAGTTACCGTGCTCCATCCCTGGTTGAAGTTGGCATTATCAAAGGTAACATTGTAATTAAGGTCTGAATTTACGTATTTGGTTTCGTTTCCAGATAAAGGAACATTCATTCCAATGTTTTGGGTGTTGTTACCTTGTAAAACCAGATTTAAGGGTATATAAACATTCACAGTTCTTTTTGCCCCTGGACCATTGGCATAAACGAGATCCACAGCGTTAGCTATGTTTTGGATCGCGTTTTTAGCATCAGATGATCGGGAGATGTCCATGGTAGAATTCACAGAACTACTCACCAGTGGTATGGTAACACTGGCCAGAATAATTAGGATCACTACAATTAGTAGCAAATACTCCACTGATGCTTGCCCTTTCTCTTCCATTTCAATCACTACACTTTTCTTAGTTATGAATATGACTAAAGATTAATATAAATATTGGTACAATTTCAGGTCCCAGTAACAAAACAGTAGTGGGTCTGGTTTCAACTCGAGGCATATTTTTTTGTTCACAGGATCCAGATAAGTATCATCTGTATTATTTGAACCAGATCTCCAATGAACAGGGATATGATGAGTCCGATCAAAATTGAGGGGGCGAAGGGAACTCCTTTTTTAATTTTGAATTCATTTGGGATCTTATTTTCCAGTTTCAATTGTTTCAACAGGTTAATATCATCGTCAGTTAAGCCTGCTGCCAGGGTGCCCACCAGACGTTTACCTTTAGGGGCGGTGACTATGCTGGGGTCCCTTTTTTTAAAGGATTCCTTTACCTTTTGGGTGAAACTCTTATCATCCACAAAGATTTCATCATCATCCTGCTGGTACATATTGTAAGCAGGTATCATTCCTTCCCGGAGTTTATCTAGGGGAACATCATCCTGTAAAGCCTTTCTACTCACTGAAGTTAAGAGTTTTACCACGGTTTCAATGATAATGATGGAGACAAACAGGAAAGCCATACTAACAATGGTTATCTGGAAGTTATAGAAAAGTGCAGCCACCGTGACCAGGGATACAACCACGGCCTTAACCCGATTGGGTAGTTTGGATATTAGCAGGGAGAGTAAGTAGATCAAGATTAAGGATATCAGTATAATCTGTAAATGTGTCTGTTGGGTAATAAACAGGGTTATGTTCACAGCAGAGGTTATTACCAGGGTCAATACGATATTTTTACGGTAATTTTTAACTGGAGCTGTTAGTTCACCCACCAGATGTCGTTTATCTTTGGCTACAATGTAAATGACATAGATCAATAGGAAAGGCAGAATAGACAGGATACTGTTAATGATCACGGTTAAGGGAAAGGGATAAATTCCCAGAACTGGGAATGGCACCTGAAATAATTGATAGGATATCAGTAAGGGATTGAAGGGTAGAAGTGCGGCCAGGGCAGTGAAGAGTTTAACATCCCCTCCCGCCCAGGCACCCATTTTCCACAAAAGGTAGCCCAGAGCAAATATTATCCCGGTAACCACGGCACAGACCACAATGATCCAGATTTCGCCCATTAAAAAGGCATAAATCCCATTTAAAACTAATCCAATCGCAATGAGGGGGAAAGTCAATTTATTGGGTATGATTCCACTTTTAAGATCAGAGTAGCTGGCGTACAGGCAGGCCACTATGGCCACCATAGCAGTGATCAGGGGGATATCAATGTACATTTGATTCCTCGGTTTTTATGCCCTTTAATTTCCTGATTTCTGCTTATGGTTTTCCAGTGCCGCCTTTAAAAATGATACAAAGATGGGGTGGGCACTGTTGGGCCTGGATTTGAATTCAGGGTGGAACTGACAACCTAAAAACCAGGGGTGATCCGCCAGTTCAATCATTTCCACCAGGAAATCATCGGGAGATGTTCCGGAAATAATCAATCCTTTTTCCTTTAAAACATCCCGATAGTCGTTGTTTAATTCAAAACGGTGGCGGTGTCGTTCACTGACTTCATACTGTTGGTAAGCTTCCTGAGCCATAGTATTCTCCTTTAATTTGCAGGGATAGGATCCCAGTCGCATGGTTCCCCCCATGTTTTTGATCTTCTTCTGCTCTTCCATTAGGTCGATCACGGGATATGGAGTCTCCTGGTCAAATTCAGTACTGTGGGCTCCTTCAAATCCATTAAGACGGGCGAATTCAATGACCATGCACTGCATACCCAGGCATATACCAAAGAGAGGAACATTATTCTCCAGGGAGTAGCGCACAGCTTCCAGTTTCCCGTTTATTCCCCTTTCA
>NPID01003459.1_pt2 | contig 26048 bp, 26 predicted proteins | sample 8637491 | NCBI WGS metagenome assembly NPID01 (sample SAMN07420843, study PRJNA396082) | bioreactor metagenome | isolation source: sample BA6 brine-fed electro-methanogenic bioreactor BA | place: Japan: Kochi | collected 2016-06-14 | reverse complement strand
GTTGGGTAATCAGTTGGGTAATACGAAAGAGAGAATTCTTGCCGAGATGAAATTAAATCCAAAAATATCAGGTGTTCGACTTGCTGAATTACTTGAGATCAGTACAACGGCCGTTGAAAAGAATATCAGTCAGCTTCGGGACAATGGGCTGATTAAACGAATCGGCGGAACTCGTGGCCACTGGGAGGTGAAGGAATAATTATGGGTGATTTTGCAACCAATGAAAAATTGACATCCCAGATCCCGGCTCTGCAGCTGCTGATAGCCATGGGCTATGAATACATCTCCCCTGAAAAAGCTCTGGCAGAGCGTCAAGATCGCTTTTCAAATGTCCTGTTGGAGAACATTCTGCGAGCTCAGCTTAAAGAGATAAACCGCATTCGTTACAAGGGCAGTGAGTATCTCTTCAGCGAGGAGAATGTGCAGTCGGCTATCCAGAAGCTGAAGAACATCAAATACGACGGACTGCTTAAGACCAACGAGGCTATTTACGATCTGATTACCCTCGGGACGGCCATGGAGCAGACCATTGAGGGGGATTCAAAAAGCTTCAATATGAACTATATCGACTGGCGTAATCCCGGTCGCAACAAGTTTCATGTAACGGTCGAATACAGTGTTGAACGGTCACGACAGGTGGAAACTGCCCGTCCGGATATCGTTCTCTTCGTTAATGGTATCCCGCTTTGCGTGATTGAGTGTAAAGCGCCGCAGGTTGAAGTGGAGCAGGCCGTTTCACAGTCGATCAGAAATCAGAATGACGACTATATCCCGAAGCTCTTCATCTACAGCCAGATGGTATTGGCTCTGAATAAGAACGGCGCCATGTACGCAACAACGGGTACCGCTGCAAAATTCTGGGGGGTATGGAAAGAGCCTCAGATGGATGATGGTGAGCGCGAGTTTGAAAAACTGGCCGCAGTATTGGGTCAACCACTTGCCAAGGATGTTGTCGCCAGAATTTCTTCTACCTTTGGTGTTAAGGGGTCAGTATTTACCGGCGCCAGATTGGTGACCGAGCAGGATAAGTCTCTGTTCTCCCTTTGCCGTCCGGCGAGGCTCCTGGAATTAGCATGGAAGTTTACGGTCTTTGATGGGGGAATCAAAAAGATTGCCCGTTACCAGCAGTATTTCGTCATCAAGTCTACCCTGAATCGGGTGAAGCACTTTGACAGCACCGGTTCCCGTAAAGGCGGTGTTATCTGGCACACGCAAGGGTCGGGAAAATCGCTGACCATGGTGATGCTGGCCCGTAACCTTGCCCTGGATCCCGAAATTTTGAACCCACGAATTGTTCTTGTGACAGACCGCGACGACCTCGACAAGCAGCTTGGAAACACCTTTGTCGCATGTGGCCTTGAAGCAAACCGGGCAACATCAGGCAGAAACCTGCTGGAGCTGGTCGCTGAAAAGAAGTCAGGAATTATCACAACCCTCATTCATAAGTTCGACAAGGCGTATGCGGCAAAGAAATATCAGGATGAATCTCCCGATATCTTCATTCTTGTGGATGAGAGCCATCGCACCCAGTTCGGTTCTTTTTCCGCCCGAATGAGACAGATGTTTCCCCATGCCTGTTATTTAGGTTTTACCGGCACGCCGCTTTTAAAAAAGGAAAAAAACAACTTCACCAAATTCGGTGAGCTGGTAGAGCCCCATTACTCCATCTCGCAAGCCGTTGAAGACGGTGCAGTGGTTCCGCTTCTGTATGAGGGGCGGCATGTGGAGATGACACAGAACCAGAGAGCTGTTGATTTGTGGTTTGAGCGACATACACAAGGCTTGACCAGGGAGCAGCAGGCCGACCTGAAACGGAAATATGCACGGGCAGAAATGCTGAACAAAGCCGAGCAGGTCATCTACATGAGAGCTTTTGACATAAGCGAGCACTTCCGCGCAAGCTGGCAGGGAACAGGATTCAAGGCACAGCTGGTAGCCCCGAATAAAGCATCCGCACTCAAGTACAACGCGTACCTGAATGATATTGGTATTGTCAGTTCCGAGGTCGTTATCTCGCCGCCGGATATGCGTGAAGGCTATGAAGAGACCGATGATGAAACAACGGATGAGGTCGTAAAATTCTGGCAAAAAATGATGAAGCGCTATGGCAGTGAAGACGAATATACCAAGCAGCTCATCAACCAGTTTAAGCACGGCAATGAACCTGAAATCCTTATTGTTGTAGATAAGCTTATCACGGGTTTCGACGCCCCGCGAAACGCGGTTCTTTATTTGTGCAGGGTCCTGAGAGAACACACGCTGCTTCAGGCAATTGCCCGGGTCAATCGTCTTCATGAGGATAAGGAGTTCGGTTTTATCGTCGACTATGCAAGCGTCCTCGGTGAGCTGGACAAAGCGCTTACCATGTACAGCGCATTTGAAGGCTTCGATGAATCCGATCTGTTTGGCACTCTGACGTCCATTAACAGCGAAATCGAAAAACTGCCCGATCGGTACTCCGATCTTTGGGATCTATTTAAAACGGTTAAGCAATCCAACGATGAAGAAGCCTATGAAGTGCTGCTTGCCGATGATGAGCTTAGAGAAGAGTTTTACGGCCGCTTTTCGGAGTTCGGAAAAACCCTGAGCATTGCACTCTCTTCAGAGAAATTTCTGAATGAGACTGATGAAAAGACGTTATCGAGGTACAAGACTGACCTTCGGAAGTTTCAATCACTCAAACTATCTGTCAAGCTTCGATATGCAGAGGCCATTGACTACCGGGATTATGAGCCCAAAATTAAAAAGCTGCTGGATACACACATTCAGGCAAATGAAGTTGTTCAGCTGAACAAACCGGTAAATATCTTTGATGATGAAGCCTTTATGATGGTAAAAGAGGAGCAGGAGGTCTACGGCAGCAAAAAGACAACGGGCTCAAAGGCTGATACCATTGCGCACGCCACGAAGAAAGCTATCACAGAGCGGATGGATGAAGACCCTGCATTCTATGAGAAATTCTCAAAACTGATCCAGCAGGCGATTGAAGATTTCAGGGCGAAAAGGATATCAGATCTGGATTATCTGAACAAAGTCGTGGATATCCGTAATAAAGTTGTCGGCAAGGTGCATGATGACATACCGGATAAGCTTTCCGGTAATGAAGATGCCATGGCATATTTCGGGGTGCTTAAGCCTTTCCTTGAAAAACACGAATTGAGTGAAGAAGACCTTGAAGCAGCTGCGGCTGATTCGGCTATTGCTCTTCATGGCATATTGGAAAAACACAAGAAGGTTCACTTCTGGGATGATGAGGACGCTCAGAAGCAGGCGGTTAATGAGATTGACGATTATCTCTATGATGAGCTCAAGTCGGAAAAGGGGATTGAACTATCGCTCGATCAGATGGATGACATCATTGAGAAGGTTCTTCAGGTGGCAAAGCACAGGAGCTTTACATAATGGAGGCTTCAAATCATAGCAATAAACACTTGGTTGTTTACGGTCGGAAGACCATCGATTTCAGTCTGTTGTACTGTGACCGAAAAACGATGGAAATTGCCGTACTTCCTGACAGTACTATTGTAGTAAAAGCGCCGGTGCAGTCCGACATAGCATTGATAGAAAAGAAAATAATAAAGCGGGCTCGCTGGATTCTCAAGCAGCTGAGCTATTTCAAGCAGTTTCAACCAAAGACACCAGATCGTTCTTATGTGAACGGTGAGACTCACTTGTACCTTGGAAAGCAATACCGCTTGAAATTAGCCATCGGGCCGGAAAACTCAGTGAAATTGACTCGTGGTTTTTTTCATATCACTTGCCAAAATGAACCGACTCCAGACGCCGTTAAAAAGCTATTAAACCAATGGTATTCGGAAAAGGCACAACTTCAATTAGCTGAGAGCATGGATCGCTGCTGGCCGAAATTCGATGGTCTCGGTATTGGCCAGCCAATAATATCCATCAAGCGAATGCAAACAAGATGGGGCAGTCTTTCAGACAAGGGCACAGTAACCCTTAATACCGACCTGATCAGAGCGCCAAAAGAATGCATTGACTATGTTGTTACGCATGAGCTGTGTCACCTGAAATATCATGATCATAGCCCGGAGTATTTTAAGCTCCTCGACTCTGTTATCCCGGGCTGGGAAAAGATAAAACACAAACTCGAACTCAGTATGGTGTAAATATGAAAAGAACATCTGTGTGTTTTTGAAAAATTAACAAGGCAACACGAGCAAAAAGCATAACAGCGGGATACGGTTCCACTTCGCTCCATCCATATTCTATCTCTGCCAGATACATTTGCCAGGGCCGAGAATCCAATATATGATCATATACTATGTCAAAAAAACAAACGCTTCCCATTGGAATCTATGAACGTCTTCTTGATGAAGAATTGGCGGAGTCGCTTTCATCCTGTCCGGAACTGAAACCTGTTCTGCGTTCGATAGATGATGAATCGGCACCTCACAGCTACGCTCAATTTATCGGTCAGCTTCTCGACGAGGCGCTGCGGATAACGAAGAAGGAAGATCGGATTCCTATTCTGAATCGCATTATCGAGTTGCTTTCGTCGACCGACGGCCTTGACTATCTTAAGCGGCGGACCCTTCTTTCGGACGATAAAAATCTGCTTACCGCTTTTGGATCATCCACTAGGGGATTCATAAGGCCACAGACGCCACTTTCCACAAGTTCACTTTTAACGGGGCTCGGTGCGGATCCACCGCTTGAGCATGAGCTGCGGGCAGAGATGGAGAGCGCCGATCGGGTGGATATGCTCATTTCCTTTATTAAGTGGTCGGGGCTCAGGCTGCTTCTTCCGGCCTTTGAACGGCTCGCAGCCGATAACATTCCCGTTCGTATTATTTCGACGAGTTACATGGGGGCCAGCGATCCGGCGGCCATGGAGTGGCTTGCAAAACAGCCTAACGTTGAGGTGCGGATTTCCTACGATACCGGAGGGACAAGGCTTCACGCCAAGGCGTACCATTTTATCAGGAACAGCGGCTATTCGACCGCGTATATCGGTTCGGCGAATATGTCCCATTCGGCCATGACCGGCGGGCTGGAATGGACGGTAAAGGTTACCGCCCAGGATATGCCTCATATTCTCGACCGCTTTATTGCCGAGTTTTCTACGTACTGGGAAAGTAACGAGTTTGAACCCTTTCTTGAAAAAGATTTTGGACGATTTCGCAGATCCATTGGAGACTTCAGAACCAGGGCGGAAGCCGGACCGCTCTTTTTTGCGGAGATTACGCCCCGCCCGTTTCAGGCAAGGATTCTGGATGTTCTTGCCGCGGATCGGCAGAGCGGCTGGATGAAGAATCTCGTGGTCGCGGCGACCGGGACCGGAAAAACGGTAATATCCGCCCTCGACTATCAGCGGTACGCTGCCGCTTCCGGTAAAAAGGAGCGTCTCTTATTTGTGGCACACCGGAAGGAAATTCTTGACCAGGCTTTGGGCTGTTTTCGCACGGTGCTCCGGGACCGTAATTTTGGTGAGCTCCTGGTGGATGGCAGGGAGCCCGAAGAGTGGCAGCACGTGTTTGCATCGGTCCAGAGCCTGAATAGCAGAAAGCCCTGGGAAAATCTGGGAGCTGGGTATTTCAGGTATGTAGTTGTGGATGAGGCTCATCATGGTTCGGCATCCAGTTACCGACCGCTTTTTGAACATCTTCAACCGGAGATTCTTCTCGGACTTACCGCCACTCCCGAGCGCATGGACGGCAGCTCAATTCTTCCCGATTTTGATAAGCGCTATTCAGCAGAGATCCGTCTGCCCGAGGCGTTAGAGGAAAAACTGCTCTGCCCGTTTCACTATTTTGGTGTTACCGATAGTGTCGATCTGGTTGAAGAGCGCTTCTGGAAACATGGCCGTTACGATGCAGGTGAGCTCGAAAAGGTATTTACCGGTGATGATATTCGTGCACATATGCGGGTAGATAACATCCTCCAGGCTTTAGGAAGGTACCAGCCCGATCTGGATTCGGTACATGGGGTCGGTTTCTGTGCGGGAAGAAAGCATGCTCATTATATGGCCGATCATTTTAATAAAGCCGGTATCGCTTCCGAAGTGCTCCTTGGAGACACTCCGGGAGAGGAACGTTCCGACCGGCTGCGTCGGTTCAAGGAAGGGAAGATAACCTTTCTTTTTGCCGTAGATGTACTGAGTGAAGGTGTCGATGTTCCGGATATAAACCTGGTATTGTTTCTCAGACCTACCGAAAGCATCACCGTTTTTCTGCAGCAGCTGGGACGGGGGCTCCGGCATGCGACGGGGAAGGAGTGCCTTACGGTGCTGGACTTTGTCGGTCAGACTCATCAGAAATATCGTATGGATACCAGGTTTACCTCCCTGCTTTCTCGTAACCGTGAGCGTATAGACCGGGAAATTGAGAAGGACTTTCCTCACCTGCCTCCCGGCTGCAGCATTCAGCTCGAGCGGGTCGCCCGGGAGATTATCCTGAAAAAGATCAGCATGGTGCTGGATGATCTGAAGCACTTTATTCCCGAAACTATCAGAACCTGGGATGCCGAAACTTCTTTGCCCCTTACCTTTGGGAATTTTATTGATGCTACCGGTCTCTCTCCCATTGAAGTTCTGAAGAGAAACAGCTGGTCGGAATGGAAAGCCATGGCCGGGAATGAGCCTCTTCCAGAGGACCCAGATATAAAAAAGGGAAGAAAAGCCCTCTCACGGATTGCTCTTCGATCCGACCCGAATCTCCTCTATGCCTTCGAACAGATAGGCAAGGGAGAGGAGGTGGCCGAGGATCCAGCACTTCATTATGTAATGTGGGGAGAAAAAGCTGAAAAAATCGGTGTGTCGGATTTTCATGAATCGGTCGATAAGTGGCGGGAAAACAAGAGCATAGCAGCGGATGCGGCAGAGATAGCCGCCTGGCGGAGAATTTCTCAATCCTGGCCAGTAGGGAATATTAATCTGCCCTTTCCATGTACTCTCCAGCTGCATGCCTCCTACGGCCTTGCAGAAATTAAAACCGCCCTTGGACTGGCTACGCTGCAGGAATCCGGCCCAACCGGTCTTGGTGTTATCCATGCGGAACAACTGAACACCTATGTTCATCTGGTAACCTTCAATAAATCTGATAACGATTTTTCTCCCACAACCCGTTACCGCGATTACCTTATCAGCCGCAAAGTACTGCATTGGGAAAGTCAGTCCAATATCACCCGGGACAGTAAGACCGGACTGAACTATCGCCATTTCTCCGAACGAAACTATACCATTCTCTTCTTTGCCAGAGTCGAAAAGCGCATTTCCGGTGAGACAGCGCCCTTTATCTTTCTTGGACCCGCACAATCCTACCGATCCTTCGAAAGCGACCGGCCCATCAGAATCGAATGGGAATTGAGCTATCCGGTACCTGCTGCACTCTTTGAAGAGGTCCGACCGGTATAGATGTAAAATATGATGCTTTGATGTTTGCATAATACTGATTTGACATCAGTGAATAGTATTAATATGATGTATGTATGAGAACAACCATAACCATTGAAGATTCTCTCTATAATGAAATACGTGAGTTGTCTCACGCAAGAAATATTCCGGTAAAAACGGCAATCAATATAGTTTTAGCCACCGGTTTGCAGTCTCTCTCAAACAAGTCGAGTGAATCCGGTTTCGTCCAGAAAACATTTGGCATGGGAACACCCTACAGTGAATACGATCTTATCAAGGCATTGGAAGCGGCCGGAGACCTGGAAGTGTCGGAAATCAAACGAAAGCTGGACCTGAGAAAGTGATACTTATAGATCTTAATCTGCTTATTTATGCGGTGAATGAAGACTCCTTTTATCATGCTCAGGCACGGGACTGGCTTGAGGCGCGTCTGGGCGGAACTGAAAGTCTTGGAATCCCCTGGATAGTGATTCTGGGCTTTCTGCGAATTATGACAAACGGGAAAATATTCCCCCGTCCTTTAAAAGAGGAGGAGGCTGTTGAGATTATTGATCGGTGGCTTCAGCATCCTCTTGTCCGAATACCTGAACCGATGCCGGACCATTGGAAGCTGGTTAGGGAGCTGATCCTGGAATCGGGAACAGCCGGAAATCTCACTTTCGATATCCATCTTGCAGCTATCGCAATCCGGAATGGGGCGAAATTATTCACCCTGGATGCCGATTTCAGCAGGTTCAGGGGATTGCGCTGGGAAAAGCCCTTTTAATCGTTCTCACCTAGCCGATCCTCTCCGAAATCTCCGCCGCGGCCTTTTTGATTAATCGTTCCAGTTCTGCGCGGCGTGTTTCCGCGGTTTTGTGGCCGGCGGGGATGGCAAAGCTGGTAGCCAGTGAACCGACGCAGGTTCCGTCGGTCAGAAGGATGGGAACGGCCAGGTGGTATATGCCGCGGTCCAGGTGGCTCTCGCCGAAACTGCAGCCCTCTTCTTCAATCTGCTTCCGTCTCCGGGATGGGATCTTTGCAAGCTCAGATGCATCGGCCCCGTGGGCCCGGAATACCAGCAAAACCTGACCGCTCGGATATTCGGCTATCGGAAAACTTCCCGGGCGAACCGTTATGCGCACCAGGTTGGTGCCGGCGAGCTGCCCTATCACCACAAACTGATCGACTATCGCCACGCAGAGGTGGACCGATTCGGAAGTATCGAGCACAAAACTGCGCATTGCCGGCAGGGAACTCTGAAGGAGCATGTCGTCGGCCTTGGGGTTGTAGGCTATGCGGTAGAGCTTGTTGCTCAGGTAGTAGCCTCCGTTTGCCGTCCGGAGGATGTAGCCTTCCTGTTTCAGCTGATTCACCATGCGCTGCAGGCTGGTTACCGGGAGCTGGAGCGCCTCGCCCAGGGCGGTCAGTTTCATCGGCTCCTGGCTCTCGGCAAGCAGTTCAAGAATCTGCAGTCCCCTCTGCAGGGCCGGTGCTGTCGTTGCGGGTTTGTCCATGGCGTATTTTACCAGCAAAACAGTTTGACAGCCAGAATAATCCCGTTAATAATAATAAATATCATATACGGTTGGAGGCTATCGATGGAATCCAGAAAAAAGAACCTGAAGTTTCTCGGCATTGCGCTTCTTCTCTGTCTTTTGAGCGCGGTCGGCGCTTCAATTGTGCAGACCTCGGGCGGAAGGGTGGAGATAAAAGATCTCCGCTGGGAAACCCCTTCAGGACATCTCATGAGCGCCCTTCTTTTTATTCCCCCGAACGCAACTGCGGAAAATCCGGCTCCGGGTATCGTTACCAGTCACGGCTGGTACAACAATAGGGAGATGCAGGATTTGAACTACGTGGAGTGGTCGCGGCGCGGCTATGTGGTCATGTCGATCGATATGTACGGCCACGGTCATTCCGATATTGTTGCTCCTGCTGAATGGCCGAATGCGGGCACGGGCATGTACGATGCGGTCAAACTGATGGTCGATCTTCCCTATGTTGATACGGAAAAGATCGGTGTTACCGGTCATTCGAACGGCGCACGTGCGGCCAACTGGTCCATCAAAGAGGACAATTTGCGGGATAAACCACTCATCAGCTCGGTCCTCCTGGTTGCCAACGATGCCATGTATACCACCCATCCCGGTGAGCCGCGCTATACACCCTTCGTGCAGCCCGGTGACAGGGCGGAGTTTACCAACAACTACGGTACCCGTGATGTGGGCATTGTCGCCGCCCAGTTTGATGAATTCTTCTTCAGGTCCATACTGCCCGAAGGACGGAGAACCGTCCCCGGCGAGTACATTGATACCGATTACGCCCAGTCCTTTCTCAACTTCGGCACGGACCCCTCCAAGTCCGGAGAGACGCGGGAGAGCAATACCTTCTACCGGAAGCAGATTGACGGATCCTCCGCGGTCAGGATTATCTACAATCCCTACCAGATTCATCCCTGGAACCACGTATCGACCGAGGTTGCCGCTTACGGGATCGAGTATTTCGAGGAAACCCTCGGTGCTCCCAATCCCATTGCTCGCCTCAAACCAGATTTGGCCCATCAAGCTTTTCTTTAACTTTCTCGGGCTTATCGGACTGGTAATGTTTATCGTTTCTTTTACCAAGTACATGCTCTACACCGAAGCATTCGCCTCCCTCAGAAGTAAGGAGGAGGTACAGCCGGCTCCCGCTCCCGATAAAAAAGGCAGGCTCTGGTTCTGGGGCGGATCACTCCTTACCGCTCTTATCGCCTATTTCGCGTATCTAAACCTTTATAACTGGACCGTGGCGACAAAGCCGGACTTCTTTCCCCAGCGGCCCACCTACTTTATCGGCATGTGGAGCGCCGTCATGGGACTGGCCGTTATCATCGTCCTGGTAATCACCTATAAGGCCTATTCCAAAAAGAACGGCATGGACCTGCGGGCAAACGGAGCGATTATCAGCTTTAAAACCCTGGTCAGGACCATTGCCCTCGCGCTTCTTGTGGTGGTCTCCTTCTTCGGCATCGTTTTTGTTACGGACTACTTCTTCAAGACCGATTTCCGGATGTGGGTCCTTACGGTCCGGACCTTTACTCCCAATAAAATCGCCATCGCCCTCAAGTACGTTCCCATGTTTCTGCTCTACTACATAGCCATGTCGGTGGCAACGAACAGCTTCAACTATTTCTCAATGGGAAAAAAGAGGTGGATAAACACCGCCGTCACCGCCGGATTTACCGGCCTCGCCCCTGCGGTCATTATCGCGGTCCAGTACATTACATTTTTCGCAACAGGAGAAACCTACTATTCAAAGGTATCCAACATTCTCGGGATATGGCTCTTCCCCGTCGTGGTAATTATTCCCGTGGCGGCCATCGTATCGAGAAAGATCTACCGGCTCAGCAAAAACCCCTACCTTCCCGGCATTATCATGGCTGCCATCATAACCATGATGATTGCCAGCAACACCCTTTCGGAAATGCTCTGATCTTTGCGGCCCCCGGAGGAATCCGGGGGCCTTACCGGTGATTGTGCCGTCTCTGGTGTACATACTGGATAAGATGGCCGGGACAGGGACAGGATAAGTAAAAATCCACATAATCTGATAAGCCGATGGTAATCTGCCCAGGGAACCTTCAATATGCCTGTTGACAAGTAATGTAGAATGCATAAAAGTAGCTTAGCAGAATAAAATTAGGTACGGCTAATAGCAGGATAAAATAGTCCTAATTCGGATTATCGGAGGCGATGGCATGACAAAGGAATTACTTGTAGCCGGTGTATCTTTCGGCTTGTTTGTTGTTTGTCCCCGTATGGCGGGGATGACTCACATTATGACGAAATACTCATCTGCATCCATGGTTGTAACTCTCCTGTTTGGAGTTGTTGTTTCAGTTCCCATATTGCTTTTTATGATTTTTGTCTTTTCAAAGTACGGGCTGTGGGGGGCTCTTGTGGTCTGTGTGTTGACCGATCTTGGGGCGGCATTATTGATGAAAGAAATAAGTATTCACGCCGGTATGGAAACGCTGATTGTTTCAATATTTGTTATAGCCGGTGTGAAAATTGCTCCTGTTCTTTCAGCCGCGGTTGTGAAATAAGGAGGATGATATGAATACCCTGGATTCTCTGAAAACAGGCAGGAACTGTACTGTTGCCGGGCTGGAAGGTGGAAGGAGTTTTATCAGCCGAATAACAGCCATGGGGTTTATTCCGGAAACCCGGATTGCAATGGTCTCAAACCGGGGATATGGACCGCTCATTGTGTATCTGCGGGATACGGAAGTTGCCCTTGGCAGGGGTGAAGCGGTGAAAATTCATATCAAGGAGGCGGGGGTATGAGTATCGATGTATTGAACAAGACGGTTACCATAGCCCTGGCTGGTCAGCCTAATACCGGAAAGTCTACTGTTTTTAACAGACTGACCGGATCCAGACAGCACGTGGGTAACTGGCCGGGAAAAACGGTAGAACAAAAAAGCGGTGTATTTAAATACGGGACCCGTTCTTTCAGGATTGTCGATCTGCCCGGTACCTATAGTCTTACTGCGAATTCTCTGGAAGAAAGGGTCTCCCGGGATTTTCTTATTAAAGATCGGCCAGATGTAGTAGTGCTTATGGCTGATTCTTCCCAGCTTGAAAGGACTCTTTATCTTCTGACCGAGGTTCGCTTGCTGCCGGTGCCGGTTGTTCTGGTTCTTAACATGATGGATGTGGCAGAACAGCAGGGAAAGCGCATTGATGTAAAAGCCCTGGGTGAGACGCTTGGGGTTCCCGTGGTGCCGATGGTGGCAGCTAAGGGGATGGGTGTTGCTGACCTGCTTTCCGAAATTGATAAGATTTCCCGGGTGGGGAAAGCGGTTCCCGAGGTCTTGCTGGACGATCTTCACTGTATGGCGCAGTACTGTGAACTGCGGTCGCTGTTGCCCGAAGACGGAACAGTACAGCTTCCGGCGGAATGGGCGGCAATCAAGCTTATAGAGGGTGATACAGATACTCTGACCATGGTCAAGGACGGTGTGTCTCATGACATTTGGAATAAAATCGAAGTCATTTTAAGGAAGATCCCCGATGGAGCCCTGCTTGTTGCCGGAGCCCGGTATGCCTGGATCCAGAAGGCCATCTCTTTTTCGTTACACGGAACGGCTCCGGGCGATCGGAAGGGGAAGGGGCGGAGATTCGACAAGGCCGCGACCCATCAAGTCTGGGGCAAGTTTATAGCCTTGGGTGTCATGATTCTTGCCTTTGGTGCTGCGCTAATCGTGGCCATGCCCCTTATGACCCTGGTGCAGATTGCTTTACCGAATCTGACGTCCTTTCTGCGGGAGCTTTTTTCCGGAGCACCTCCCTGGGTCGGCTCTCTTTTTGCCGATGGCCTGGTCCCCGGTTTGGGGGTGGGTATGCTTATGCTCTTTTATATTTTCGGTGTGTATCTTACCTTTGGTATTCTGGAGGATGTGGGGTACCTTGCCCGCCTGGCGTATGTATTTGACGGATCCATGAGCCGAATTGGTCTGCATGGGAAATCCTTTATGCCTCTGCTTATGAGTTTCGGCTGTAATATTGCCGGAGTTACCGGAACCCGTGTTATAGATTCATGGCGGCAGCGCATGATTACCCTGATCCTGGTCTCAATTATCCCCTGTATGGCTCTGTGGGGGGTAGTCGGCCTTATGGGTGGAATCTTTTTTGGTGCCGGGATGCCTCTGGTTATTATAGCCTTGCTGGCGGTCATGATTCTGCATATCAGTCTGACCTCCGGATTACTTCGAAAGTTCATGTTGAAGGGAGAAAAAACGGGGTTAATTATGGAGCTTCCTCCCTATCACAAGCCTAACTGGAGGACAATCTGGGGCTATGTCTGGATCCAGGTAAAGGCTTTCCTTAAGCGTGCCCTTACCCTGATAAGCCTGGTGACGCTTATTGTGTGGGTTCTTTCGTACCAAAGCGATGGTAATGTGGAGAACAGCATTCTTGCCTCCATCGGCAGGTTTTTTGATCCGGTCTCCCGTCTTATGGGCCTGGACTGGAGGCTTTTTATCGCCCTGGCTGCAGCAATTGTCGCGAAAGAAGCGTCTCTTTCTGTTCTTGCAGTATTGTACGGTGTTGGTCAGGGGCGCTTGGCTTTGACGGGATTTGTTCTTGCCGGCGGTGAATACGAGCAGGGAGCCTTGATCGGAGCCATAGGCAGTTCCATCGCTCCTGCTTCAGCCCTGGCCTTTATCTTTGCCTTTTTCTTTTCCATTCCCTGTCTGGGGACCGTGGCGACAATATATTCGGAGACAAAGTCTCTCAAATGGACTATCGGGAGTTCTCTGTATTATATTTTTTCTTCCTTTGTGTTTGGCGTACTGGCCTATCAGGTGGGAATACTGATTTTCTGAGACTGTTCTGGAGGGCGCTTATGTTGAAGAGAATTCTGATGATTGCAGGACGAGGCGGAGCGATGAGTATCGATGTCTTATCGGATGAACTTGGTGTCGATTCGGGAATGGTCAGTCAGATGATCGGCGATCTTTGCCGCCGGGACTACCTGCGGATGGTTCCGGTGGCGTCGATTTGTTCCGGGGGATGCGGCAGCTGTTCACGGAACAAAAGCTGCGGGAAGGTCCCGGGAAAGGGTATTGCCTGGCGTTTGACGGGAAAGGGGCAACAGGCTGTTGCGGGGATGCCATATGCTTGAAATAGAGAATCTAAGTCTGGTCGTGGAGGGAAACACAGTATTAAAGAACGTCTGTCTTAACATTCCGGAGGGGGAGGTGCATATTCTTTTAGGCCCGAATGGAAGCGGGAAATCTTCTCTTCTTGCGGCTGTTGCGGGTTACCCGCAGTATAGTGTTCTGAAGGGACGAATTACCCTGATGGGAAAGGAGCTTTCTGCCCTCGGGATGACCGAGAGAGCGCGTTTGGGAATCGGGACGGCGGAACAGCATCCTCCCGTTATTAATGGGGTAAGGTTCCGAAGCCTCCTCGATTACATTCTGAGCCAGAATCCGGATCGAATTCCGGAGGTTGCGGAGCTGATAAAAACTGCCGGTATGGAGTCATTTCTCGACAGAAATATACATGATGGTTTGTCCGGTGGCGAAATAAAGAAATCGGAGCTGCTTCTGCTCATGGCGCGTCAGCCGGTTTTCTCCATGCTGGACGAGCCGGATTCGGGGGTGGACATGGACTCCCTGGAATTGATCGCCTCTATGGTTAATGCGCTTCTTTCTCCGAGAACGGGGTATCCCGCCCGGCGTAGAACCGGACTTATTGTAACCCACTCGAAAATATTTGCAGAGAGCGTACATGCCGATAAGGCCCATGTCGTACTGAACGGCGAGATTGTCTGCAGCGGGAATCCCGGTATTATTATGAAGAAGATTACCGAAGAGGGATTTGATTCCTGTGCCGCCTGTACTGCCGGTTCCGGAGGACGATTTGATGAACAGGTTTGATATTTCTTCCCAGGACAAGGCTCTGCTTGCTGAGGTCGCGGTTTTTCCGGAAGACGAGGCCCGGTCCGGTACTTTTATTCTCAAAGATACTGTTGGTTTGTGTTCGTATTCCCGTACGGAGGGCATGGAGCTTCTTCCGATAGCCGAAGCTCTGGATACCTTCGATTGGGTACGGGAAAGGTACTTCCGAAGGCTCGCGGTTTCTCCGATTGTACCCGATCAACCGGAGGTGACGGGAACTGATAGACTCTCTGGCTATTTTCTGTGGGTAAAGAAAGGAGAGCATGTCCTGTTTCCTTCCCAGACTGCCCTCTGTATGACCGGAGCTCTTGAAAGGCAGTTCATACATAATATTATTATCCTTGAAGAAGGCTCTTCACTGGAGCTTATTACCGGTTGTATTGCCGATACCAGGATGGCGTCGGGAGAGCATGTTGCGGTGACTGAAACCTACATCGGGAAAAATGCCGACTTTACCCATACCATGGTGCACAGCTGGAACCCGCAGGTAAGGGTTCGGCCTTATTCGGTAACCGAAGTTGGAAAAGGTGGGCGTTATGTGAGTAATTATGTGTCCCTTCGCCCTGCGGGAGTAACGGAATCGAATCCGGTAACATATCTAAACGGTGCCGGAGCATCGGCGAAGTATTTTAGCATCCTTCTAGGTCTCGAGGGTGCTTCCATTACGGTCGGGGGCGATGTCTATCTAAACGCACCTGAAACAGGGGCGGAGATTGCCCATCGTGCTGTGTGTACCGGGGGAAAGATTGTTCAGAAAGGCATGCTCTATGGAAATGCTGCTTGCCGGGCACATGTGGACTGTGCCGGTATGCTTATCACTCCGGGAGATGAAGGGTTTATAGAATCGATCCCGGGCTTGAGGTCTCGTCATCCTGATGCCCGTATGAGTCATGAAGCAAGTATAGGAAAGATCGCTCCACGGCAGGTGCATTACCTCATGGCCCAGGGGATGGAGGAGCGGGAAGCCGTTTCCATGATCGTCCGGGGGTTTCTGGATAACAACATTCGGGGTCTGGGGGAGGAGCTGGACAGGAGAATTGCCGAGATTGCCGAGCTGGCCGGGCATGGGGAAGAGTAAAACATCTTCTGGATAAGGTAAAAATCTCGTTACTGCAGTACGCATCTGTTTCCCGCATCAGGAGGCCCGGGGGGCGTCGTCTATAGCCGGGTGGTTTTTGTGTAGATCGAAAACTCAAACCAGCTGCTGTTGAAGTAGTCGTAGCCGCAGCCGATGGGCAGGTTCTGCCGGTCGAAGAGGGTAAAGTGCTGGCGGATAATGGGGCTGTTCGAGTCTATCATCAGTATTGTCATCAGTTCTTCGGTGGGAAGAATTCCCTTAAGTTTCGTAAGGGTCGCTACGGGAACTCTGCTGCTGTTTTTTGAGAGAAAATCGGCAAGGTCCTCCGATTCCAGTCGGGTGGCCTTAAGTTCCTCCGGAAGAAGGGATTCGGGAGCATACTCCTTCGTATAGACAAAGGGAATGTTGTTTGCCGAGTAAAGGGTAATGAAATGGACGCCCCTGGTGCCGGGCGGCAGCTTCAGGCTGGTGCAGACATCATTATTCAGAGGCCCCGAACGCTGGCTTAAAACAGTAACTGAAGGATCGTAGCCGGAGCGCTTTATCAGGTCGACCATCGACTCCAGGCGGTCGAAATTTGATACAATCTGATGTTCTCCCTCGGATATGAAGGAGCCGATGCCGTGGCGGCGGGTAACCATTCCGTCAAGTTCAAGCCGTGAAAGGGCATCCCGGAGGGTGGCTCTGCTTACACCGAGTTCCTTGGCAAAGTCTATTTCCGGAGGCAGCTGTTCGCCGGGCTTGTAAAACCCCTTCTGGATTTTATCCTTCAGCTCTTCTGCAACCGTGGCGGACAGGGTTTTTCTTTCTCTCAGCATGATTTCCCGTTCTTTCTTATATGTGTATTGGCGCCCCGGGCACTACCTGGATGATTCTACTCCAGTTGACCGAAAAAAACAAATGTCTTCCCGCGGGGGAATGAAAAGGGGCTGTCCGCTTAATGGCGTGACAGCCCCGCAAAGTGAAAGGATAGTGTTCTTACTCCCTGGTCAGAAGTACCTCTTCTCCAAATTCGACATAGAGGCGGTCAATAAGTGCCTGATTGGCCCGGGCAATAAAGCCCTGCTGATCGATTGCCGCCAGGGGCCGGATGGTGATGCCTTCTATGTCGCGGCGTCCCTTGATGTTTACCTTCTCACCCCATTCCTTCATGAGGGAGTAGCGCGCCTCCTCGTCAATGAAGATGGTATCATCCTCATTCTGCTTATCTTCGTAGGGTCTCAATACCCGCACACATTTAACGTCCATTTGCTCCTCCTTTAAACATAATCGTATCTGCGGGGTACATCCATGAGCTTCTTGTGGGTCACATGGAAGAACAGGCAGATACCTGCGCAGATCAGATATCCCACGGCATAGGGAAATGACATTGTTGCGAAACCGATGCCCAGTGCCGGAGCGTGGATAAAACCGAAGAAGGCAAGTCCCGAGGCCACTAGCAGAGCCAGAGCGGCCTTGTCGAGCCTCCGGTCAATTATGTAGACCATGACGGTAGCCCAGAGAATACTGGTAAGAATTGCTCCGAAGCGGAGTGCGGCAACGCCTTTCCATACCACACCGTATTCAAGCATGGCAACGGAAATGGCATCGGTGGAGTTGAAGGTCAGAGCCTCCTCGAGGTAAAAGCCGAATGCGCCGAGAGCGTCCCGCACATAGGTGTAAAGAACATCCGCAAGGTGGGGAACCAGGGCGATGGCAAGGGCTGCTCCATGTCTGCGCGGAACATCGGTAAAGGACTGCACAACCATGAGCATGGCGGCCCAGAGAAAGGTAATGGAGGCTATGACGGCCGGCATCATCGAGTTGAAAAGTCCATAGACTCCGAAAAGGGCTGATAAGCCGAAAAGAACGCCGGTAATCCAGGAATAGCCGATGCCGCTCTCGCTCTTCTTCAGCCCAGGGTGTCCAAGCCAGACGGTGTTGGGTACGATTCCGCCGAAGAGAGCACTTACCATGGTGCAGATACCGTCGGCAATCTGTGCCTGGCCGACCTTGTATTCGTCTCCTGCAGCAATCGCGGTTTCGACGTTATCCATCGTTTCGATAAAGTTGTAGACCTCTATCGGGATGATTATTGCCAGGTAGGGTACGATAAGCTTCAAGCCCTGGAGAACCGCAGGACCGGCAAAGTAGGGAAGTACGATACCGACGGTGGATGTATCAATCTGAACCCGTCCAAGCGCAAAGGCGTAAACAATACCGAATACCACTGCGACCAGGAGCATGGGAATCCGTTTTTTGAAGACATAGCCGCCGATAAGACCGATGAGGGCGATTATGAGAACCGGCATTCCGAGAATGGGATCGTGGTAGACTTCGAAGAGTCCCGCCGTGGCCATCCATACCAGTCCGATACCGGCAACGGTGCCCAGCATGGCTACCCGGGGAATTATCTTCCGGACATAGGGTCCGATAAATCCTCCGAGGACCTCAATCAGTCCGCCGACAAAAAGTGCGGCAACCGCGGCGGTCCAGCAGGTTTCCGCATCCAGTCCGGCATAGTGAAGGGGATAGATGATGCCGTACAGGTATACGAACATTGCGGGTGTGGATACGCCGGAGGGCAGAGCCGTCACATCCTTTCTTCCCGTCTTTTTGGCCAGCTTCCAGCCCATGTAGGCATAGATAAACCCGCTCAGCATAAGGCCGATCGACAATCCCGGTATCACCCTTCCGAAAATAATTTCGTCGGTCCATCCGATTCCCTTTAAAGCGTAGATGACAATGATGAAATTCACCAGGTTGCCGACAAAGGCGTAAACAATTCCGCTCACGTCTCCCACTTTAAGCAGCTGTACCCGTTCCTCTTTGATCACTCAATACCTCCTTTATTCATACCCTTCGGCATGTTTAAAACATTATTCCAAGACCGGAAAGCTCTTCTTTCACTTCCCGGTACATTCCGTCCCATTCCGGTGTCGGAACAAGAAGTTCCATATCATATGCCCGGTCGAAACGCTTTCCCGGATTTCCCTCCGGTGCATCAAACACATGGCTGTACCTTTTGACAAGCTCAAGCACAATCCTGTTTGCTTCTTCGCGCCTCATCCCCTGTGCGGCAACCGCCTTGCCGACCTCTCCCATAAGGCGGACCTCCAGCCCGGTCCCGTGAGGTACATTCCCGTCGACGGCTCCCACTCCCTCCAGGTGCCCCCCGCTGACCGTTACAAGAATCGCGTTCGCAGCCACCTCGTAGAGCAGCTCCTTTGTTACGGCCCCGCTCTTCGGCCAGATGTCGCAGACAATTATTGCGGGTGCGTTATGCGCGAATGCCTGGCAGAGAACACTCTGAAGCCAGAGGCAGCCGGGAACGGATGTGGAAACATGATTTATGTGAATCGGGTGACAGAGGTGATAATCGGCCATGCAGACAATATTCGCCGCAAGGATGGACGCTATCATCAGAACCGTCGAACCCGGTGCATCACCGCCGAAACCGCCTACCATCGTACATGCCAGGGATGCGTTGCGGACCCCGTGTTTTGCGGAAGCCGCAACCCTCACCAGGTTGCCCCGGTCGATAATAAGCTCATTGAACATGGCGATAAGATGAGAGTCGCAGGAGCGCAGAAGGTCGGGGTGAAAGGCCGAAATATCGCCGATCTCGGAAATGCTGCTTTCCGCCCCGAGAATTCCCATCCCCGGCCGTCCCGCCTCAAGCAGCGCCTCCCGGATATACTCCGTCTCCCGCTGTACCGCGAGAACCTCCGTCGGTTCGGCCTGTTTAACCTTGTAGGAGTCCACGTCTATGAGGGATCCGCAGGTTATCAGGTCTATAACCGGTTCTTTCGCCACGCTCCGGATAATGGGAGCGAAAAGCTCCTCCGGGGTCGGCGCGCCGGGATTACCGGCCCAGATAGCCGGTGGACGGGGATCCTCAATGGAACGGGCCATAAGGGTATACCGGTCCTTTCCTTCTCCCATATCAAGAGAGTGGTGCATCCCGGCAATTCCCTCCGCTATTTCCTCCCTGCTGAGCTCGATTATCCGCGATGTGGAAATATTGTATACTCCCGTCCGCTCAATCAGCTCACGTCCCGCTGCAAAAATATCCTCCAGCAGCTTTTCATCCTGCGGAATGAGCACCTCCGGATCCCACTTGAGATCATACTTTTCCACAAGCTCCTGAACGGTGAGAACGATATATTCAAAATCCCACTCTTCTTTTTTAACCCTCGGCCCGGTAAAACCGCGCTCGCAAATTTCCAGAAAATTCTTAACCATACTTACCTCAACTAAATAGGTTTGGACGTCTGACCTTTAAACAAGAATAAACCATCATACCCGGCTGTCAAGAAAAATTTTCGGGAGAGGTGGCGATTATCGGCTTACCCGGCACTGTATTACATGAAGAGATACAATCAGACGGGCGGAAATTGCGTTAGTCAGGGTAAACACCGTTAAAAGGAGTAACGCCCATGACTGATTTCATGCCGGATTATCCGTCTGTACCGAAGGAAAGGGTTCTCAACCCGCTCTCGGATCTCTTTACCCGCTGGCTTTTCGGAGAGGAGCACCATAAGGCTCTTCTGACCGATTTCGTCAACTCCGTGCTGGTCCGTAAAGGGGAGGGCAAGGTACGGGACCTTGAGCTGAAGAACCCCTTCAACATACGGGATGCGGTTCAGGCAAAGGAGAGTATCCTTGATGTCCGGGCCATAGACAGCCGCGGCCGCTCGATCAACCTGGAAGTACAGCTTGGGCAGCAGCCCGACTATATTCCGCGCAGCCTCTACTACTGGTCTGCGGTGTACCACCGGCAGCTGGCGGGAGGCGCGACCTACCGCAAACTGGAGCCGGTAATTTGCATCAATCTTCTTGGTTTTGTTCTCTTTCCCGACCTCAAGGAGTGGCACAACTGTTTTCACATTACCGAACAGGATCATCCGGGCTATCTCTTGAGTGAGCATCTTTCCATACACTTTGTGGAGGTGTACAATAAGAGTGAGCGGCCGGAAGGCGCGCTTATCAACCTCGAAAATGAACTTGAACGGTGGCGCTATTTCTTCAGAAACGAGGGGCTTATGGAGGAAAGCGAGATGCCTGAAGAGTTGAAAAAAGACGGCAATATCTGGAATGCCCATAAAAAGTACGAAAGTTTTACGGCGGATCAGGAGCTTCTGGCCCTTGCCGAAGCCCGGGAAAAATGGATCAGACACTACAATACCGGTATGGAGGCCGCCCGGGAGGAAGGCCTTGAAGAGGGGCTGAAGCAGGGGATTGAGAAAGCCGCCCGGGAGCATGTCTTGAAGATGCTGAAGGATGGTTTGCCGGCGGAAAAGGCTGCTTTGTACTCGGGGCTGCCTTTGGAAGAGGTGCGGAGACTGGAAGAGGCATAACCGAAGGCTGTGCGTAAAAAAGCCCGCCGTTCAAACGGGCGGGCTTTTGTTTGCCTGGTGACGGCAGAGATAGATCAGCTGAAAAAATCAGCCTTCAATTTCCCACTCTGCTCTCACCTTCTCTTTCTCTTTTTCCCATTCCTGTTCAATTTGGGCGGTCAGCCCCGCTTCCAGCTTTGCCCGTTCATTATCCGATTTTTCCCGAAGCTCGGCGGCCCGGTCGGCAAACCATTTCGTTCGGACTTCTGCCAGGGCATTGTCCCATTCCGTATTGGCGGCCTTCTCTGCTGCTTCTATTTGAACGAGCAGTTTTTTACCTTCTGCAGCTTCTGATGAGCCTGGCTGATTCATAAAGAGACTTTCCAGAGAGGCTCCTGCTTCAGTGTAATCCAGACTTGCAAACTGTGCCTTCGCGTCGGCAAGCAATCTGCCCGTTTCATAACGGGAAACATCAAGGGTGCTTGTCAGCTGCTTATTCTCTTTTTTGGCACTGCTTACTACGGTAAAGCTCATTACCGCGAAAACCAGCACTCCTCCGGCTATAAAAGAAACGATTCGATTAACAAGTATGTTCCTGTTTTCCTGTTTTGCCATATCATCCTCCGATTGTGTGAAATACCGGTACATACCGTACCGGCTGCTTATCTTGAGTTGATCTGAAAATGCATTACTGCAGTTTTCCCCTGGCAAATCCAATCAACGGGTTCTTGGAAGCTTATACTTTTTTACTATAACTAGAACTTAAACTGAGCGATTCCGAACAGGCGTGAACCCCGCCAGCGATTTTAAGCCGTGCAGATGGTAAAATAGGCCGGCTACAGGGTTTAATCTGGCTCGTACATTGATTTTACCAGCAGCGCACTCCTTTTCCCATTGTCCTGCCGCGTTCTGGTGCACGACGAATACGCACCGTGCCCGGCACCCATTCTCGAGGATCATGCATTATGCTGAATACTGTATACTATACCGGGAATGGTTCCATGCGCGGTATACAACCACTCTTATCCCATAGCTGCTGAAAAGAGAGCGCCGTGGTGATTACCTCCGGCAGTTTTAAGCATGTGCGACGGCCGGTTCGAATAATCTGCCCTGCAATATCGAGCACCTTTCTTCTGAAGCTCTCAGCATACCAGGTAATCTTGATTACCGAAGAATCCATGTCATATTTGAAGGATTCAAACAGAAAGAATGAGATGCACATCAGATAGTAGAATGCTGCATTCGAGGCAAAGCGTTTGAACGGTAGATGCTCCGTTCCGAAATCCTTCAAGGCCCGGTTCACCAGTTCATCCCTGGCTCGGAAGTGATAGGCATTGATGATTGCCTCCGGACTAATTTCAGTTTCATCACTCCGGTGTGCTTTGAGAATCGAAGAAGTAATCGCGTTGCCCATGCCGATATTGGTGTAGATAATCAGCTCCGGGCGGGCATACTCCAACAGTACCTGGCCATCATCTTCGGTTATCGGTTTTGCGTAGATGGTCCGAAAAAACCGCTTCCAGGATCTGCGCCTGTTGCCGAACTCCGTGTAATACCATGCTTTCTGCCCTTTTTTGTATTCCTGAAAGGAATTATCGGGAATCTGATCAAGATCGTCCTTGATATCCTGATACATCTTTCCGCCCACAATCAGACCAACGTTGAGTTTTTCACAATGCTCAAGAAGGGCCTGGTCGAAAAAGCCGGTATCGGCGATGAAGATAATCGGGACATCCTTGCAGTAGTCACTGCGTATTATCCGAACTGTATCGCTGACAACACGCTGAACATGGTTACCGTGATTGCTGTGGGCTTTGCCATTGCGAAATATTGCATCAATAAGATAGCGCCCCCAATATACCTGCAGGGGTTGGAACCCTTTTACCTTTTTGTAGGTCGGTTCTACTCCTTCGCGGAGGTCGGCGTCGTTATTATCCAGCACCATGGTATCGATGCCAATCTTAATAACCTCCGGTTCCTCGATCGATAGCCTCCACAGGAAAAGCTGCTTCAGTACCTTCCGGAACAGCCATACCCGTACAATCGACAAAGAAGCGAAGAATCGCTTGGCCGAATGAGAGGATATCATCTCATCGGGTGCTGTCTCGATTACCCCTGCATAGCCTGCATCTTTTTTCAAATGGTCAAAACGGGTCAGATGCAGATCGGTACCGTCGAAGAAGTAGCAGATGATCTGATGAAAGACTGACCGTAACGGAGTCCCCTTTGCATTTTTCTTAAGAAAGCTGAAACGCTTGGAAAGTATGCCGGTAATTCCCGTCGAGTCGAGGTATCGGCTTACAGGTGCGAGACCGGCACGTCCGGAGAACAGTTCGTTCGTTGTCTGATAGTTGTTGATTTTGCTCTTGACGGATCGCTCATTTTTCCGCACCATGTATTCACCTCCTGGGTGTTTTGTTGTTGTGGTTAACTCATTACACCACATGGAGGTATTTTTTTCTACAGGTGAGAATCGCTCAGTTTAGGTAGAAGATACTGCTGTCAGGCTGGAAAGGAAAGGTAATCATGCAGTCGGTTGTAAAAGCCGTCCGGGAATGCTTCTGCGGCTCCCGCTTTCAGGGATCTTTCATCATGACAGCCTTCACATTCAGAAAGTTGCTGCACAGATGGTTCTCCGATGAGCATTGAATGAGAGGGGCTGCTTCCTCTCTGGTGACGGAGCGCATGAAAAAACGCCAGGCGGTGTCATCTGTCAAGCTGATCTTCTCATCATATTTTTCCAGATCTTTATGTGTTAACTGCCAGCCGTCCTTTCGCCTTTCCAGGATCCGGCATGTTCCGGAATCGCCCGTGATATCGATCAGTATCCTTACCCCCGGTTCCGCTTCGACGCTCTGGTACCAGAAGGGGACCGCATGAAGCAGGGTCTGTATTACCGGCAGCAGATACCCGGGCTCCGCGATACCAGGGGCATTGACGGCTTCCCGGATCTGCTGCTGATGATGCCAGCGTTCGGTATATTCTCTTGCAAGGTCCAGCCAGTTCAGCTCTTCCATTCTGCCTGCCCAGGCTACCGGAAAGAAGGCCCTGCCAGACAGTTTCTGCGATGAGATAAAGGCTGCAAGCTGTCTCTCGGTGGTGCTTAACATGTCGAGCAGAACTGCGGGACTTACATCCCGGAGCATCGATGTCCAGTCCTCATTGGACTGCAGGATGAAATCCGTCAGGGTATCAAAATCGACCCTGGGAAGTTTTTCCCCCGAGGGCCAGGCGTCCCGCTGACGTGAGAGTCTTCCGGCTCCGGTCTGCAGGAGGTGGGCGGCTATATCCTTTACTTTCCAGCTGGGATAACAGGTAGGGGCATTCCACTCTTCCCGGCCAAGGGAACGCAGCAGGGAAAGAAGCTTTTCCGTTATTTCTGAAAAAAGTGCTCTCGTGTCTATTATCTCTTCGCTCATGGGGGGGACCTCCAATGTATATATAGTACATGCCCGCTCAGCCGGGGCGCAAGGAGTCCGGAGGGCGGCCGGCCGGAGGGCGGCCGGCCGGAGGAAGGCCGGTCCCGCAGGGACGGGAGCGGCGGTGCCGCGAACCCCGGAGGGGTCCGACCCCGGCCTGCAGGGCCGGGGATGAGCCCCGGAAGATAGGCATGTTTATGAAGGGTACGGGTCAGGGAGCTGGTGGAGAGCCTCCCGGGTTTTTAAGGGGAGCCAGGATCCCCGTGAACTCCCGGTCGAGAATGTCCATGTATATTTCGTCGTAGTACGTGCCGCCCAGGCGGAGGCACTCACGGCGCCGTCCGATTTCCCGGAAACCGATGCGGATGTAGGATTCATATGCCCGGCTGTTGAAGGAGCGCACCCGCAGCTGAATACTGTGGAGGTTGAGCAGGCCGAAGGCGTAATCCAGAAGTAGTCTGATCGCCTCGCTGCCGTAGCCTTTTCCCCGTTCCGCGGGGTCTCCGATAAAGATACCCAGTTCGGCGGTTCTCTGGACCTGGTCCACGCTCATGAGTCCGCAGCTCCCCAGGAGCCGGTCATTCTCCTTGAGCACGATGCTGAAGTTGCAGCCCTCCTGCATCTGTTTTATAAACTCCCGTTCCTGTTCCCGGGAGATAATTTTCGGGGCAAGCGTCAGCTTCAGGGTGGTTTCAAGGTCGTTAATCCAGAGGGTAAAGAGTTCCAGGTCCTCTTCGGAAACCGGACTCAGGTATACCTTTGTTCCGACAAGTTTTCTGTAATGGGGCATACGCGCTGAAATCTCCTTGCGTTAATTCCTAGGCGAACAGGACCAGGCTCGAGGCCATTACCAGCATTCCGCTTATAAGGCCGTAGATGGCAATATGGTGCTCTCCGTACTTTTCGGCCGTGGGCAGCAGTTCGTCCAGGGAGATGTAGACCATTATCCCCGCGACGGCGGCGAAGGTAAAGCCGAACATCGACTCGCCGAAGATCCTCTGAAGGAGGAAATAACCGACCAGGGCACCTATCGGTTCGGCGAAGCCGGAGAGGGATGAATAGATAAAGGCTTTCCGCCGGCTTCCGGTGGCATAGTAGATGGGCATGGAGACGGCTATTCCTTCGGGGATGTTGTGGATGGCAATGGCTACGGCGATGCTTACACCGAGCGCCGGGTCGCTCAGGGCTCCGACAAAGGTGGCAAGGCCTTCGGGAAAGTTGTGGATGGCAATGGCCAGGGCGGAAAACAAACCCATGCGCATAAGTCCGCTTTTCTTTGCATGCTCCCTGGATTCTTCCGTATCTTCCATATGCTCGATTTCGTGGGGGTTCTCGGCGGAGGGAACCAGTTTGTCGATTACGGCGATAAGGGCGATTCCCGCGAAAAAGGCTACGGTGGTTACCAGGTAGCCGAGTTTTGCTCCGTAGACCA
>NPID01001216.1_pt1 | contig 26116 bp, 26 predicted proteins | sample 8637491 | NCBI WGS metagenome assembly NPID01 (sample SAMN07420843, study PRJNA396082) | bioreactor metagenome | isolation source: sample BA6 brine-fed electro-methanogenic bioreactor BA | place: Japan: Kochi | collected 2016-06-14 | reverse complement strand
GAGATCTGCTCCAACTGCCACCATGAGGGTGCGGTCGCGGACACGGCGTGGAGGAACTATCACCCGAATCTCGTGAAGAAGAACGGTCTTGAACCGTGCCTGGCGTGCCACGACTTCGCGACGTACTGCGAGTACTGTCACGTCTCGATACTTCCTCGGTAGTCCGGGAAGGGCGCTCCCGCCTCGCGTGGAGCGCCCTTTGCCCTAACGAGCGCGACGCGGTATGATACCGGCTCGTCGGGATGTGGCTCAGCTTGGTAGAGCGCTGCGTTCGGGACGCAGAGGTCGTGGGTTCGAATCCCGCCATCCCGACCATTCGACCACTTGCGGCAGGCCTCCCGGGGCCTGCCGTCGCCGTTCGAAGGGCAGCACATGCAAGGTCTGCTCACGTGGCTCGGCTACGGACTCTGTCATCAGCTGCCCGAGCGCTCGTTCTTCGCGGGCGGGTACCAGCTGCCCGTCTGTGCGCGTGACACCGGGATCTACATCGGATTCGTCGTCTCGCTCGCGATCGTCGCCCTGCTGCATCGCGGGCGCCGGCCCTCCGGCTTCCCGCGCCCGCTCCTCCTCGGCATCGCGTTCCTCATGGTGGCGGCGATGGCGGCGGACGGATTCACGTCATACGCCAGCCTGCGTGACACGAGCAACGACCTTCGGCTGATGACGGGTCTGCTCGCAGGGTACGCGCTGGCGGTGGCGGTGGTGCCGATCCTCAACGGTCAGTTCTGGGAGCGGGCATCCGATGAGCCGCCGTTGAACAGATGGCCACTGCTCGCCGCATGGCTGCTGTCGATTCTCCCGGTCTTTGCCGTCGTGCGGTGGGTGCTTCCGTTCGCGGGCATCGTCTACCCAGTGCTTCTAAGCGTGGCGATCGTTGCGACGTTCACGGTCATCAACCTGGTCGTGATCTGCCTCATCCCGCGTTTCGAGCGTGCCGCGACCACGCTCGTCTCGGCATGGCCGCAGGTGCTCGTGGGCGTCGTCGCAGCGTTCATCGAGCTCGCATTCGTCGGTTGGATACGGGACCTGCTCATCGGTCTCGTGGCCTGACGCTCCGCGCTCGCGCGCACGCACCCCCGACTCCGGCGTTCCGCAGGCAGCACGCTTGGTGTACATTCGCTACGGGACCTGTGGCCCGCAGGAGGAGGGAGAGCTGTGGTCTTCACGAGCAAGGACACCGTGCGGGTGATGATCATCACCAAGGACCATCGCATCGAAGGCGACATGCACATTCTCGAGGGAAGCCGGTTGACCGACGCCCTCAACTCCAAGGGCAAGGACTTCTACGCGATCACCTCCGCCAGGATCTGGCCCATCGGCTCGGATGAGGCGCTCGCGACACCTGAGTATGTCGCCGTGGCACGCGAGGCTATCTCGGCGATCTTCCCGCTCGAGTCCTAGCGTCCCGCGCCGCCCGAGCGCACCCTCGGCGGTTCGATGTCAGAGCCGCATCGTACGCTGCTTCCGAACAGACGTTCGGAGGTGGTCGCGATGCAACAACTGGATCTTGGACTCTGTCAGGAGACGTCGCTCGAGCAACTGCTGGCCCGACTGCGCCGGGAGTCGCTCGCCAACGGTGTCACGGAGCGGACGGCTGTACGGGCCGGGGACGCTACTCGGACCAGGTTCCGTGACGAGTACCCCTGCGGACTGCCACGTCGCGGTCAGACCCGGGTACGGGACTACTACACGGCGGTCGTGCGTCGGATGGCCCTGCGTCGCTCCCCGGACGGCGATGATGCGTACCGAGAGCTGCTACGGGCGGTGACTATCGCACGCGAACTCCGGTCTGGCGGCATGCAGCCGGAAGACGTCGTGAGCGAGCTGGTTGCCACGTTCCGCATCCCCGAGCATGTCGCGTCGCGTGCGGTGCGTGCGCGACCGGCGGCCTAACGGAACGACGAGGACCCGACGAGCCGCAGTGTCTCGCGGTCGAACAGCCAGAGTCGCCGGTGTGCCAGCGGGCCGTCATCGTCGCCCCACGCTTCGACGACGATCCATACATCGGCGCCGTCGACGACCGCGGCCTCAACGAGGAGCGGGACTGCTGCCGAGTCGGCCGGCAGCTGTGTCGTCAGGACGTCCGCGAGCGCTCGCGCCGCCTCGCCTTCCCCCCGCAGCCGCGCGAGGCGCTCCTGGCGCTCCTGGCGCGCTTCATCCGGCGTGAGATCCCGTACGCTGTCTGTGTTGGCACTGCTCCCAAGGTCCTGCGCCTCGGCCAGTGTGTAGGTGCCGCCCTCGGGAATGTACTGCATGTCTCCCGACGCGCACCCGCCGAGCGCGAGGGAGGCCATCAGCGTCGCCGACACCAGTACCGTAGCGACCCCCGGACGTCGTGGGAACATGCGCGCCTCCCGCTTCGGTGGTTCAATGAAGCCAGTGTACCCGCACCTCGGCGATGCCACCACGGCATGAAGGGAGGACCTCGGTGCAATCGATCATCTGCTTCACGTCCGACTTCGGCCTCGGTGACACGTGGGTGGGCGTCTGCCACGCGGTGATCTTCAAGGCCTGTCCACAGGCGCGGGTGGTCGATCTCGCTCACGACATCGATGCGTTCGACATCCGCAAGGCGGCGTCGGTGGCGGCGTCCGGCGCCTGGCAGATGCCTGACGCCATCCATCTCGTCGTCGTGGATCCGGGCGTCGGCGGTGGCCGTCGCGACCTCATCCTTGTGACGCGCGATGGCGTCCTGCTCGTCGGTCCCGACAACGGCGTCTTGTTGCCCGCCACGTGGCGAAGCGGCGGGACGGTCGAGGCATACGCCATCGACCCCGCGAACCTTCATGCCCAACCGCCGTTGGCGACGTTCCACGCCCGGGACGTCCTCGCCCCGGCTGCCGCGGCCCTGGCATGCGGTGTGGAGCCGTCTGCCCTCGGCGACCCCATCGACCCTCTCACCCTCGTGGCGGCTCCCTTCGAGCGCTGTCGCGAAGAGGGGGGCGACCTGCTGGCCGAGGTCGTGGACATCGATCGCTTCGGTTCGGTGCGGCTGACGATCGCCGCTGACGAGGTCGCCGCACGCGGGCTTGACCGCGGTCGGATCGAGGTCTCTCTCGGCGGGCACAAGGAAACGCTGCCATTCGGGGCCACGTTCTCGGATGTCGAGGAGGGCGCGGCGGTGGCGCTCATCGACTCATCGGGGTGGCTCACGCTGGCGGTTCGGATGGGCAGCGCCGCCGAGCGCTACGACATCAAGGCCGGCTCGACGGCGCGCGTGCGACCCGCGACCCGGTAGGGCCGTCGCGCGAGGCGCTCGCAGGATGTGGTGCAGCGCTGATCTCGGCCGGGTGTCAGACGGCCGAGCTACGCTCTCTCCAGAGCAGATCAGGAGGGAGCGTCATGAAGCGACAGTATGTGCGGGACCTTGCCGAGGGTTGTCGGGTCGACTGCGTGCTCGCCTTGCGGGCGAAGGAGGTCCGCAGCACCCGGACGGGCGAGGCCTACCTGGCGCTCGAGCTCGCCGACCGCACCGGCCGGATCGCGGGTGTCATGTTCCGCCCTGATGCTGATGCACAGCGCATCCCTGTGAGCTCGGTCGCGCGGGTCCGTGGCGTGGTCACCACGTTCCGCGGCACGACGCGTGTCTCGGTAGAGTCGCTGGTAGCGGTGACCGATTGGGATGCCGCCGACCTGCTCCCGTCGGCGCATCGGGACCGCACCGAGATGGTTGCCGAGCTCCGTGCGCTCATCCGCGGCGTGAGCGACCCCGACCTCGTCCGCCTGCTGCGTACCGTCTTCGGAGATCGCGGCTTCTTCAGGCGGTTCGCCCGGTGTCCTGGCGCCCAGGAGCATCACCACGCCTACATCGGCGGCCTTCTGGAGCACACTGTCTCGGTGGCCACGCTCTGCCGTGACCTCAGCAGGCTCTACCCGGCCGTGGACGCCGACTTGCTGCTCGCGGGCGCGCTGTTGCACGACATCGGCAAGGTAGACGAACTGTCCTGCGCGACGCAGATCGAGTACACGGACGAGGGGCGGCTCGTGGGGCACGTCGTGCTCGGCGACCGGCGGCTGCGCGACGCGATCGCCAAGGCGGGGCTGCCCGAGAAGACCGCGCTGCGCCTGTCGCACCTCGTGCTGTCGCACCACGGGGAGCTCGAGTGGGGCGCGCCCAAGCGGCCATCATCGGTCGAGGCGCTGGTGCTTCACCACGCCGACAACCTGGACGCCAAGACGAACGGCTTCCTGGAGGCTGCCGCCGCGGCTGCCCGGGTCGAGGAGGGATGGACCGACGCCACGAATCTCTTCAGGCGGCCGCTCTATGCGCCACGCGCCGCGGAGGACGATCGATGGCACCCCGCGACGGAAGACGACCAGTACCTCGCCCGCGGCGCCTGACGGATCGGGCCCGACACGCGATGGTCTACAATCGTCGGGTATGTACAGAGCGCGGCCGTGTCCGCACGTCACCCGATGAACGAGGAGCCACGATGACGTACCCCCAGGCTGAGATCGGCGTATTCGGCGGCAGTGGATTCTACTCCCTGCTCGAGAGCCCGCACGAGATCAAGGTCGACACGCCGTACGGCGCCCCGTCCTCTCCCGTCATGTACGGTGAGATCGGAGGCAAGACCGTCGCCTTCCTGCCCCGTCACGGCACGGAGCATACGCTGCCTCCGCACATGATCAACTACCGGGCCAATGTCTACGCTATGAAGCTTCTGGGCGTCGAGCGCATCATCGGTCCCAATGCCTGTGGATCGCTGCAGCCGCACGTGGAGCCGGGCGACTTCGTGATCTGCGACCAGTTCGTCGATCGCACGTGGGGGCGCAAGGATACGTTCTACGACGGTCCGACGACCACGCACGTGTCCTCGGCCGATCCCTACTGCCCCACGATGCGGACGATCGCGACCGACAAGGCCCGGGAGCTCGGCATCAGCGTCCATGAGAAGGGCACGGTCGTCGTCATCCAGGGCCCGCGGTTCTCGACACGCGCGGAGTCCAGGTGGTTCGCCTCGCAGGGGTGGGAAGTCATCAACATGACGCAGTACCCGGAGTGCTACCTCGCCCGCGAGCTCGAGATCTGCTACTGCAACATCTCGCTGATCACCGACCACGATGCCGGCGCGGAAGGTGTCGAGCCCGTGACCAACGATGAGGTCGTCCGCGTGTTCAACGAGAACAACGAGAAGCTCAAGGCGCTGCTGCACGCGATGATCCCCGCACTCCCCGCTGAGCGCCCCTGCACGTGCGCGACAGCGTTGGAGGGAGCGGCCTTCTAACGGGAGCATCCGCACGAGGGCTCGTTCCCACCGACCGCCGAGGAGGTGCCGTGTTCAACCTGCCGTCATTCCGCATCGGCCGGTTCTTCGGCATCCCGGTCGAGATCAACACAAGCTGGTTCATCATCTTCCTGCTCGTGGCTGTCACGCTCACGACGAGCTACTTCCCGGCTACGGTGGAGGGGCTCTCCTCGGCTGTCTACATCCTCATGGGCGCGCTGACGACGCTCGCGTTCTTCGGCTCCGTGCTGCTCCACGAGTTCGCGCACTCCCTCGTCGCGCGCGCGGGCGGCTTGACGATTACCCGGGTGACGCTCTTCGTGTTCGGCGGCGTCTCGCAGATGGAGGAGGAGCCGAGAAGCCCCGGGCATGAGTTCGTGATGGCATCCGCGGGACCCGGCATGAGCCTCGTGCTTGCGGCGTTGCTCTACATCGTTGCCGCGTTCCTCGACGCCGCAGGGGCGCATGATGCGGTGCTCGCGTGCGTGGATTACCTGTGGATCATCAATCTGTCGCTCGCGATCTTCAACCTGCTACCGGGCTTCCCGCTCGACGGCGGCAGGGTGCTGCGCGCCCTGTTGTGGGGGATCACGGGCGACCTGTTGCGGGCGACGCGCTGGGCGAGCAGGATGGGCCAGGCGCTTGGGGTAGCGCTGATCGCCACTGCGGTGCTCGGCGTGCTGCTGTGGCAGACCCTCGACCTGATCTGGCTCGCCGTGATGGGTTGGTTCCTCTCAACCCTTGCGGCCAGCGCGTATCAGCAGCAGCTCGTCAGGGCGCAGCTTGCCCGCGTGCCGCTCGAGCGCATCATGTCATCGCCGGCCGCGCTCGTTCCCGCAGCCACCACGCTCGAGGAGATGGCGCACTCGTACTTCCTCGGAGGGCGGCACTCACGCTACCCCGTCGTCGAGGATGACCGGGTCGTGGGGCTGGTGGACCTGCGCAAGGCGAACCAGGTCGACCGTTCGCTGTGGCCGGAGACGACCGCCGGTGACGTCGCCCGCCACGATCTGGCCGACATCGTTGCGCTGCCGACGACCTCCGTCGACCGCATACTCCCCAAACTGGATCCCAACGGGCCGGGCGCGGTGCTCGTCGTGGAGGACGGGCGTCTGGCCGGGATCGTGACACGTGCGGACGTGATCCGCCTCGTCCGCTCCATCGCCGAGGAGAGCTGACGGCGGCTTGCCCGAGTTTGTAACAACCCGTTACCATGACGATTGACCTATCGCAGCTGGATGAAACGAGAGTCCCGTTGAGCGCCATCTCGCGTGATCGCATCCCCGAAGGCGTCATCGAGCGCCTCCCACTCTATCTCGGCGTGCTCATCCAGCTGCGGCAGCAGGGCGAGTCGACCGTCTCGTCCGCGCGTCTCGGCGAGCTCACCGACATCAACCCGGCCCAGATCCGGCGTGACCTCACGCACTTCGGCTCGTTCGGTAAGCGGGGAGTCGGCTACGACATCGTCACGCTCGTCGATCGCGTTCAGCGCATCCTCGGCGCCGACCACGTGCACCGTCTCGCGCTCGTCGGTGCCGGGCACCTCGGTTCGGCCATAGCGGACTACAACGGGCTGCGGCAGCATGGCTTCAATGTCACCGCCATCTTCGACAACGATCCGCGCAAGGTGGGCACGAAGATCGGCGACATCATCGTCCAGTACATCGACGACCTGGAGCGGGTTGTCGCGGACCAGAGCATCCGCATCGGCATCGTGGCCGTGCCTCCCGCGGCCGCTCAGGAGGCCGCCGACCGGCTTGCCGAGGCAGGCGTGAAGATCATCCTCAACTACACGCCCGTCATCGTGCGGGTGCCCGCAGGCGTCACGCTCCACAACACCGACCCGGTCCACGAGCTGTTGCACACGCTCTACTATCTCTCGCGCACCGAGGACGTCGTCTGACGGACGGCTGTGGGCAGCGATGTGCAATGGTGGTATTGTCATGGTTCAGTCGTCAGGTTCCGCGGACCGGTATCCGCGGGGCGGTAGTGCAAGGAGGTCTGTGAGAGCATGACTCCCATCACCCAGGGTTTGAGCCTCATGGCTGTCTTCGGTCTTCCCGGCGGCATGGAGTGGATCATCATCCTGGCCGTCGTTCTGTTGCTGTTCGGTCCGACGCAGCTTCCCAAGCTCGCGAAGATGTTCGGCAAGTCGGCCAAGGCGTTGCGCGAGGGCATGAACGAGGGTCTGGCCGATGAGGACGAAGCGCCGGCCGCCGAGACGAAGGACAAGAAGGCCGTCGCCTCCGAGAAGGAGTCCGACGCTTAGAGCCGCATCGCCGGTTTCGCACCACGAAGGGCGCCCGGAGGGGCGCCCTTTCTCGTGTCGCTTGTCTCCGGCACGCCTCGCCGCTATACTCTCACGAGCGTTTTGGGCCGGTAGCACGGCCGACAGGCCATGTAGCCGGAGACAATCGGGAGTCCCTGTGATGAACAAAGAGATCGCACTCACCCCCGAGGGCCAGACCCGCCTCGAAGAGGAGCTCGTCTACCTCGAGACCGTTCGTCGCCGTGAGGTCGGTGAGCGCATCAAGGAAGCGAAGGAGTTCGGCGACATCTCCGAGAACTCCGAGTACGACGATGCCAAGAACGAGCAGGCGTGGGTCGAGAGCCGGATCGCCGAGATCAACCAGATACTCGCCCATGCGACCGTCATCGAGACGCCCAAGCGCAAGGACAAGGTGACCCTCGGATCGAAGGTCGAGCTGCGCGACGTGTCCGACGGAGAAGTACATCGCTATCAGGTCGTCGGTTCCGCCGAGGCGGACCCGACGCACGACCGCATCTCCAACGAATCGCCGGTCGGTCAGGCGATCATGGGCGCCAAGAAGGGCGATATCGTGAGCGTGTCCACGCCTCGTGGCTCGGTCATCGAGTACGAGGTCGTCAGGATCACGAACTGAGCCATGGCTGACGGCGAGACGACAGCCGAGGGCACGGGGGTCCCGCCTGAGGACGAGTTCGCCGCACGCTGTGAGCGCCTGCAGGCCCTGCGCGATACGGGCGTCGAGCCCTATCGCGACCGCTTCGACCGTACCCACACGCTTGCCGGGATCGCCGGGGAATTCGGAAGCCTGGAGCCAGGCGCCGAGGCCGACGGGGTCGTCTCGGTAGCCGGCCGCATCATCGCCCGTCGCGACCAGGGCAAGGTCACGTTCCTCGTCATCCGTGACGGTAGCGGTGAGGTCCAGCTCTTCTGCCGGGTGAACGTCCTGGGCGCCGACGCCTACGGCTTCATCGGCGGACTCGACCTCGGCGACTGGATCGGGGTGACCGGGACCGTCCTGCGCACGCGCCGCGGTGAGCTCTCGGTGTCGCCCACCGAGGTGACGCTGCTGTCGAAGTCGTTGCGCCCCCTGCCCGACAAGTTCCACGGTCTCACCGACGTGGAGACCCGTTATCGCCAGCGCTACGTGGACCTCATCGCCAATCCCGAGGTTAAGGAGACGTTCGAGAAGCGCTTTGCGATCGTCTCGGCCATCAGACGCGAGATGGAGACGCGGGGATTCGTCGAAGTCGAGACGCCGATGCTGCATCCGGTTCCCGGCGGCGCCACCGCGCGTCCGTTCGTGACGCACCACAACGCGCTCGACATGCAGCTGTACCTGCGCATCGCGCCGGAGCTCTACCTCAAGCGCCTGCTGGTCGGCGGATTCGAGCGCGTCTTCGAGATCAACCGCTCCTTCCGCAACGAGGGCATGTCGCCGCGGCACAACCCCGAGTTCACCATGCTCGAGGCGTACCAGGCGTTCACCAACCTCGACGGCATGATGGAGCTCACCGAGGGTATCATCCGCGCCGCCGCTGCCGCCGTCGGTCCGCTCCTCATCTCGTATCAGGGCGCCGAGATAGACCTCGGCGCGCCCTGGGCGCGACGGACGATGCTCTCGCTCGTCGGGGAGGCGATCGGCGAGGATGTCTCGTTCGCGACCTCGGACGTGCACCTGCGGCACCTCTGCGAGCAGCACGGTGTCGCGGTCGAGCCGTCCTGGGGCAAGGGCAAGCTCATCACCGAGCTCTTCGAGAAGCTCGTAGAGCACACGCTGGTGCAGCCGACGTTCGTCACGGAGTACCCGCTCGAGACGTCACCGCTGGCGCGCAAGAAGCCCGGAGAGCCCCAGCTCACCGAGCGCTTCGAGCTCATCGTGACGGGCCGCGAGATGGCCAACGCCTTCTCGGAGCTCATCGACCCCGCCGACCAGCGGGAGCGCTTCGCCGAGCAGGTCCGCGCGAAAGGCGCCGGTGACGAGGAGGCCATGGGCTACGACGAGGACTACCTCCGCGCCCTGGAGCACGCCATGCCGCCGGCCGGGGGGCTGGGCATCGGCATCGACCGCCTCGTCATGCTCCTGACCGATCAGGCTTCCATCCGGGACGTGCTGCTCTTCCCGCACATGCGGCCGGAGGCCTAGCGCCCGCGACCCGTGCGTGGAGTCGCTGACATCTGAGTGTGAGGCGCTCATATCCCGTGGCACCGGGCTTGCTGGTATCCCCGCACCGCCTCGCCTCGCGTGTGCGGCGGGGGTAGAATCAACGTACAGCTGACGACGCCGCATCCGGGCGACCGACCGGCGTGCCGATAGGAGATGGGGCCATGTTCGAGCGATTCACAGAGAAGGCGCGCCGGGTGGTGGTGTACGCCCAGGAAGAGGCGCGCATGCTCAACCAGAACTACATCGGGACCGAGCATCTGCTGCTCGGCCTGATCCGCGAGCAGGACGGCATCGCAGCGAAGGCGCTCGAGTCGCTCAGCATCTCGCTCGAGGACGTGCACCAGCAGGTCGAGGAGTTGATCGGCAGAGGAACCTACGTGCCGACCGGGCACATCCCGTTCACGCCTCGCGCGAAGAAGGTGCTTGAGCTCTCGCTGCGCGAAGCCCTGCAGCTCGGCCACAACTACATCGGCACCGAGCACATCCTCCTCGGCCTCATCCGCGAAGGCGAAGGCGTGGCCGCGCAGGTGCTGCTCAACCTCGGCGCCGATCTCGAGAAGGTCCGGTCCGCCGTGATCCAGCTGCTGTCCGGCTACTACGGCAAGCAGGCCGAGCCGGGCGAGGAGCGCCGTACGGGCCGCGGCGGGGCCGAGAACCAGCTGCTCGACGAGTTCGGTCGCAACCTGACCCGGGCCGCCAACGAGGGCAAGCTCGATCCGGTGGTGGGACGCGCCTCGGAGATCGAGCGCGTCATGCAGATCCTCTCGCGCCGGACCAAGAACAACCCGGTGCTGATCGGCGAGCCGGGCGTCGGCAAGACGGCTGTCGTGGAGGGCCTGGCCCAGCGCATCGCGGATGACGAGGTGCCCGAGACGATCCGCGACAAACAGCTCTACACGCTTGACCTCGCCGCGCTCGTCGCCGGCAGCAAGTACCGCGGCGAGTTCGAGGAGCGCCTCAAGAAGGTGATGAAGGAGATCCGCGAGCGCGGTGACATCATCCTCTTCGTGGACGAGATGCACACGCTCGTGGGAGCCGGTGCCGCCGAGGGCGCGATCGACGCCGCAAGCATCATCAAGCCCGCGCTCGCGCGCGGCGAGCTGCAGACCATCGGCGCCACCACGCTCGACGAGTACCGCAAGTACGTCGAGAAGGACCCGGCGCTCGAGCGGCGCTTCCAGCCGATCATGGTGGGGGAGCCGACAGTGGACGAGACCAAGGAGATCCTCAAGGGGCTGCGCGACCGCTACGAGGCGCACCACCGCGTCTCCATCACCGACGAAGCGGTGGACGCCGCGGCGACGCTGGCCGACCGGTATATCTCGGACCGCTTCCTCCCGGACAAGGCGATCGACCTCATCGACGAGGCCGGCAGCAAGATGCGCATCAAGATGATGACCGCGCCGCCGGACATCCGCGAGATCGAGGAGCGCCTCAAGCAGGTGCGTCACGAGAAGGAAGCCGCGATCGAGGCCCAGGAGTTCGAGAAGGCCGCCGGATTGCGTGACAGAGAGAAGCAGATCCTCGCCGAGAAGCGCACGATGGAAGATGAATGGCTCAAGGACGAGGACCGTCGCCTCGTCGAGGTGACCGAGCGCGAGATCGCCGAGGTCGTCTCGATGTGGACCGGCATCCCGGTCGCGAGCCTCACCGAAGAAGAGACCGAGAAGCTGCTGCGGATGGAGGCGTCGCTGCACGAGCGCGTGGTCGGCCAGGACGAGGCGGTCACGTCCGTCAGCAAGGCGATCCGCCGCGCCCGCGCCGGCCTCAAGGACCCGCACCGGCCGTCGGGCTCGTTCATCTTCCTCGGCCCGTCGGGCGTGGGCAAGACGGAACTCGCCAAGGCACTCGCCGCATTCCTCTTCGGCAGCGAGGACGCGCTCATCTCGCTCGACATGTCCGAGTACATGGAGAAGCACACCGTGTCTCGCCTCGTGGGTTCGCCTCCCGGATACGTCGGGTTCGACGAGGGCGGTCAGCTCACCGAGGCGGTGCGGCGTCGTCCGTACTCGGTCATCCTGTTCGACGAGATCGAGAAGGCCCACCCGGACGTGTTCAATGTGCTGCTCCAGATCCTCGAAGAGGGGCGGCTCACCGACGCGCAGGGCCGCAAAGTGGACTTCCGCAACGCGATCATCATCATGACGAGCAACCTCGGGGCCCGCGACATCGTCAAGGGCAAGACGATCGGCTTCTCCCGCCAGGCCGAGGGCCGGCTCTCATACGATGACCTCAAGGAGCGCGTGACCGGTGAGCTCAAGAAGGTGTTCCGCCCCGAGTTCCTCAACCGCGTGGACGAGGTCATCGTCTTCCACGACCTCACGAGCGAGCAGATCGAGGAGATCGTCGACCTGATGATCCACCGACTGCGCGGGCAGCTCTTGCTACAGGGCATCAACATCGTCCTCACCGCCGAGGCGCGCGGACTGCTCGCGCGCGAGGGTTTCGACCCGGCGCTCGGCGCCCGTCCGCTCCGCCGCGCGATCCAGCGCCTCGTGGAGGATCCGCTCTCCGAGCAGATGCTGGCGGGCGAGTGGCAGCCGGGCGACGTCGTCGAAGTCGTCGTGACCGATGGAGCCGTCGCGTTCGGGAAGGGCGACCCCTCGCTTGCGCCGAAGCCGCTTCCCGCCGAGCGGGACGAGACGCCGCGGGCGACGATGCCCGCGCGCGGGCGCCGCGGCGGAGATGGCCCCATCGCGGGCGGGGCTGCGGGCGCGTAGGGTGCCCAGGGCCAAGACCACCTGGCGCTGCCAGCAGTGCGGCCATGCCGCACCGAAGTGGCTCGGCCGCTGCCCCGACTGCGGTGAGTATGCGACGTTCGCGGAAGAGGCGGTCGTGGCCGGCAGGCCCGCCGCCTCTTCGGCTGCGCCGGCCGCAAGCACGCCGCTCGATGCGGTGACCGCATCGGCCGATGAACGCGTGGCCACCGGCATCGCCGAGTTCGACCGGGTGCTCGGCGGCGGGCTCGTGAGGGGCTCGCTCGTCCTGCTCGCCGGTGAGCCCGGAATCGGCAAGTCGACGCTGCTCCTGCAGGCTGCGGTATCGCTCGGGTCAGCAGGACGCGGAGTGCTCTACGTCTGCGGCGAGGAGTCTGCCGAGCAGGTCAAGTTGCGGGCCGATCGCATCGGCGCCACCGGCGGCATCGCGTTGTTGCCCGAGGTGGACATGGCCGTCGTCGAGGCGACCGCTGAGGTCGAGCGCCCCTGGTTGCTCGTGGTCGACTCGATCCAGACGATGACGGACCCCGATCTCGACGGCGTGCCGGGGAGCGTCGGCCAGGTACGCGCGTGCGCCGCGCGACTCATGCGCCTCGCCAAGGAGCGCGGCATCACGGTCCTCGTCGTGGGGCACGTCACGAAAGACGGCGCCATCGCCGGACCACGGGTGCTCGAACACCTCGTCGACGCCGTGCTCACATTCGAGGGCGATCAGGACCACGCCCTCCGCATCGTGCGGGCCACCAAGAACCGGTTCGGTGCGGTCTCGGAGATCGGCATCTTCGAGATGGCGCCCGAGGGTCTGCTGGGTGTGGGTCAGCCATCCGGAGCGCTGCTGGCCGAGCGCTCGTCTGATGTGGCGGGCTCGGCGGTCACCGCCGTGCTCGAAGGCTCCCGGCCGCTGCTCGTCGAGGTGCAGGCGCTCGTCACTCCGACGTATCTGCAGATGCCGAGGCGACTGTCGACCGGCATCGACACGGGTCGCGTCCTCCAGGTCCTCGCGGTGCTGGAGCGACGGGCGGGGATGACGTTCGGCCAGCATGACGTGTACGTATCGGTCGCGGGCGGCATCCGCGTCTCGGAGCCCGCCGTCGACCTGCCGCTTGCCCTCGCGCTGGCGTCCGCCCGGACCGACTCGCCCCTGGACGCGGATGTCGTCGCCTTCGCCGAACTCGGCCTGACCGGCGAGCTGCGCTCGGCCCGCCAGCCAGAGGCGCGCGTGCGCGAGGCGGGCCGGCTCGGCTTCACGCGTGTGCTCACCGCACCGGGCAAGGGCGCGCTCGACGGCGGTCCGGCGGTGACCCAGCCGCGCACGATCGCCGGCGCCCTTGAGGCGGCCGGTCTCGCGCGGTCGCGGTAGGCCGCTCCCTGGCCCGGTCCGTGCGGTTCGTGGCACAATGCCAGTCGAGAGCCGCGGCACGGTCAGCGAGGATCGGGGGTGCTCATGGACGCGAAGCACGACGACGTCATGGTCGGCGCGCTCGAGGCGGTCGCTCCCGGCACGCCGCTGCGCGAGGGCCTCGAGTACATCATCTCGGCCAGGACGGGTGCGCTCATCGTCATGGGCGATGCCGACGCCGTCGACGTGCTCTGCAACGGAGGCTTCGTCATCGATGCGCCGTTCGAGCCGCAGCGTCTCTACGAGCTCGCGAAGATGGACGGCGCCATCGTGCTTGCCGACGATGCGTCCCGGATCCTACGCGCCAACGTCCACCTCGTGCCCGACGCGTCGCTCCCCACCGCCGAGACGGGCATGCGCCACCGCACCGCCGAACGCGTGAGCCGCCAGACGGGCGCGCTCGTGATCTCCATCTCACAGCGCAGGGAGGTCGTCAGCCTCTACCTCGGCGGGAAGCGACTGATCCTCGAGGACATCGAGGTCGTGCTCGCCAAGGCGGACCAGGCGCTCCAGACCCTGCAGCGCTATCGCGCGCGGCTCGACGAGGTCTCGGCCCATCTGACCACGCTCGAATTCGAGAACGCCGTCACCATCGGCGACGTCGTGCCGGTGATCCAGCGCGCCGAGATGGTCCAGCGTGTCGCTCGCGAGGTGAATCGCTACATCGTGGAGCTCGGCATCGAAGGTCGCCTCGTCAGGATGCAGGCCGAGGAACTCATGGCGAACGTCGACGAAGACTACACGATGCTGCTGCGTGACTACGCCAAGGACGCCGGCCCGCGCAAGATCGCGGCGCTGCGCGGGAAGCTCGGCCAGATGACGCCCGACCAGATGCTCGAAGGCACCGCCGTGGCGCAGGCGCTCGGCTACGCGGGCACGAGCGATGTGACCGAAGCGCACGTCCGGCCCGCCGGCTACCGCTTGCTCAACCACATCCCGATGCTTCCGACCACCGTGGCGAACCGCGTCGCGGAGAGCTTCGACGGCCTTCCGACGTTGCTGGCCGCCACGGAGGAGGAGCTCGACGACGTCGACGGCGTGGGCGCCCGTCGCGCCCGCGCCATCATCGAGGGGCTTCGCCGGATCCGCGAGCACGCAGTATTCTGACGCGGCCGTCGGGCTCATGCCCTGCGCTGTTCCTGCCGATTCATACCGTTGTCATCTGTTTCATACGCGACCGTCACCGCGGCAACAGCGGTCGAGCCAACGAAAGGGGTGAAGACGCTCGGACATAGCCCCTAGCGTCCAGTGACCATGATCGTCCAACTCGCCCGGATCGTCTTCATGACGGCCGGAGCGCTTGGAGGGTTCGCTGCGTCGCAGAGCCTCGACTGGTCGGAGCAGACCGGCTTCTCGTACGAACTCGTCATCTTCATATTCATCATCCTCGGAAGCTCGATCGGCTACGTCCTCGGCGGCATTCTCGGCAGAGAGCTCTCATCCGCGTTCCGTCGCCTCGAAGAGCAGGCACAGGAGTTCGAAACGACCGACCTCGTCCTTGCGGCGGTAGGTCTTGTCGTCGGGCTGCTGGTCGCGCTCTTGCTTTCCATACCGCTCCGCTACATCGAGCCCGGCTGGATCGCGTTCCTCGCAACCGTCCTGCTCTACGGTCTCTCGGGATACAGTGGAGTGAAGCTCTTCTTGCTGAAGCGCGAGGACGTGCGTCACCGCATCGGCACGGTCGAGTCCGTGCTGCCGTCCGCCGACCCGATGGTGTATCTCGACACGAGCGCCGTGATCGACGGACGCTTCGAGCAGATACGCGGGGCCGGCTTCCTGTCGGGACCGCTACGCGTGCCGCGCTTCGTCCTTGCCGAGCTCCAGACGCTCGCCGACTCGGCCGATGACACGAAACGCGCTCGCGGCCGCCGCGGCCTCGACCTGCTGACGCGCCTGTCCGCAGGCGAAGACGCCATCGGCGTCTTCGAGGCCGACTACCCTGAGATCCCCACGGTCGACGCCAAGCTCGTCCGGCTCGCGCGGGAGACCGACGGCGCATTGCTCACCATGGACTACAATCTCACCAAGGTCGCGCGCGTCGAGGGGGTGACCGTGCTCAACCTGAACGAGCTTGCCGAGTCCGTGCGCCCGAACTACCTGCCCGGCGACAAGCTCCGGCTCGCAGTCCTCAAAGACGGCAAAGAGCCCGGCCAGGGCGTCGGCTACCTTGAAGACGGCACCATGGTCGTCGTGCAGGATGGCCGAGACGCCATCGGTCGGGAGATCGACGCCGAGGTCACGTCCGTGCTCCAGACATCCGCGGGGCGGATGATCTTCGCGCGGCCGGGGGACGCCCGGTGAACGCGGCGATCATCGTAGCCGGCGGCGAGGGCACGCGTCTCGGCCGCGACGGCGGTAAGCAGCTCGCACCCGTCGCGGGCGCCCCTGTGCTCGCACACACCGTGCGCGCGTTCGAGGCCGCGTCCGCCATCGACGTCATCATCGTGGTGGCACACCCGCTGCGCCTCGGGGAGTACGAAGCGGCCGTCGCCGGGGTGGCGAGCAAGCTCCAGGCCGTCGTGGGTGGCGGAGATTCGCGCCAGGAGTCGGTCGCGGCCGGTCTTGAGTCGCTGCCCGCCGAGACGCGCGTCGTGGCGATCCACGACGGCGCCAGACCCCTCGTGCGCCCGGCGGTCATCGACGAAGCGATCCGCGTCCTGCTCGAGGACCCGTCCGCTGCCGGCGTCGTCGTGGGCCACCCCTCGTACGACACGGTCAAGTCCGTCGACGCCGACGGGTACGTGGAGCGTACCGAGGACCGTGACCGGCTGTGGGCCGCCCAGACGCCACAGGTGTTCCGTGCCGGAGCGCTCCGCGCCGCGTACGCGGCAGCCGCACGCGACGGCTTCGCGGGGACCGATGACGCGTCGCTCATCGAGCATGACGGCGGCCGGGTGCGGCTGGTGCTCGGTCCGCGTGACAACATCAAGGTGACCGTGCCCGAGGACCTGGTCGTCGTCGATCGCCTCCTCGCGGCGCGGTCGCGAGAGGAGTCGTGAGATGCGTATCGGCCTCGGCTACGATGTCCACGCATTCAGCCCGGGTCGCCGGCTCGTGCTCGGCGGCGTGGACGTCCCGTTCGAACGCGGGCTCGAAGGGCACTCGGATGCGGACGTGCTCACCCACGCGCTCATGGACGCGATCGTGAGCGCGATGCGGGCCGGCGACATCGGCGCGCTCTTCCCGGACACGGATCCCGTCTACCAAGACGCATCCAGCATCGAACTCCTGCGGCACGTCGTCGAGACCATGCGCGCTGACGGCTGGGAGCTCGTGGACGCGGACACGGTGCTCGCGCTCGAGGAGCCCAGGATCGCCCCGTATCGCGATGCGATGCGCGAGCGGCTGGCCGGGGCGCTCGGCATGCCGCTGGACGCCGTCGGCGTCAAGGCGACCACCACCGAAGGACTGGGTGCGACGGGCCGCGGCGAAGGCGTCGCCGCCATGGCGGTCGTCCTGCTGCGTCGCGCCGGCTAGCGGTCACACGCAGCCGCCCGGGTCGCTCGCGCGCTCGGTTGACACCCTGCGTGAGCAGACGAGATAGTAGTCGGGCCCGAAGTCACGGTTGCCGAGGAGGACCGTCGAGCCATGTTCTCGCGCATGCGAGCAGATATCCGAGCGGTCATGCAGCGCGACCCGGCATGCCCGTCGACCTTCTCGGCGCTCACGAACTACCCGGGCCTGTGGGCGATCTGGTGGCACCGCCTGACGAACCGGCTGCACCGCGCCGGGCGCACGTGGCTGGCCCGCCGCATCAGCCAGGTCGTGCGCCACTACACCGGCATCGAGATCCACCCGGGCGCTGCCATCGGAGAGCGCTTCTTCATCGACCACGGGATGGGTGTCGTGATCGGTGAGACGACGATCATCGGCGACGATGTGACGCTGTACCAGGGCGTCACGCTCGGCGGGACGGGCAAGGAGCACGGCAAGCGTCATCCCACCATCGAGGACCACGTCGTCGTCGGCGTCGGTGCGACCGTGCTCGGCGACATCACCATCGGGCAGTACTCCAAGATCGGCGCCGGGGCGGTGGTCATCCAGGATGTCCCCGCCGACTCCACGGTGGTCGGCATCCCCGGTCGCGTGGTCGTGCGCGAGGGCCGCCGCATCGAGGCCGTGGACCTGCACCACGAGGACCTGCCCGACCCGGTGGTCGAGATGTTCCGCAGCATGCAGCGGCGCATCGATCGCCTCGAGGCGCGTGTCGCCTCGGACGAGGCGTACGCCGCCGGGTCGACCGAGCGCCCGGATCCCGGGCCTTCAAGCGAGAAGGAGTAGCATGGCCATCCGCGTCCACAACACCCTGACCCGCTCCAAAGAGGAGTTCGTGCCACGCGAGCCGGGCAGGGTGGCGATGTACGTGTGCGGACCGACCGTCTACAACCACATCCACATCGGCAACGCGCGCACGTTCCTCACGTTCGACGTCATCCGTCGCTATCTCGAGTGGCGCGGCTTCGATGTGCGCTTCGTTCAGAACATCACCGACGTCGACGACAAGATCATCAACCGCGCCAACGAGGAGGGCCGCACGGCCGCTCAGGTGGCCGAGGAGTACACCCTGGCGTTCCGCGCGGCGATGGACGCGTTGGGGATCCGCCGTCCGACGGCCGCTCCCCGCGCGACCGAGACCATCCCCGCCATGATCGACATGGTGAAGCGCCTCATCGCGACCGACCACGCATACGTCGTGGACGGCGACGTGTACTTCTCGGTACGCAGCTTCCCGGAGTACGGCAAGCTCTCCGGGCGAGACATCGATGAGCTGGAGTCGGGTGCGCGCGTCGATGTCGACGAGCGCAAGCGCGACCCGCTCGACTTCGCGCTCTGGAAGGCGGCGAAGCCCGGGGAGCCGCACTGGCCGAGCCCGTGGGGCGAGGGTCGCCCCGGCTGGCATCTCGAGTGCTCGGTCATGTCGGAAGCCGAGCTCGGTCTCCCGTTCGACATCCACGGCGGCGGCTCGGACCTCGTCTTCCCGCACCATGAGAACGAGATCGCGCAGTCGGAAGCGGCGACCGGGAAGCCGTTCGCGCGGTACTGGCTGCACGGCGGGATGCTGCAGATCGACTCCGAGAAGATGAGCAAGTCGCTCGGCAACTTCACGCTGCTGCGCGACGTGCTCGAGGCCTATCCCGCCCCGGTCGTGCGGCTGTTGATGCTCCAGACGCACTACCGGAGCCCGCTCGACTTCTCGGCGGACCGTCTGGCCGAGGCGACCTCGGCATACGAACGCGTCGTGACGCTCGTGCGCAACATCCGCTGGGTCCATGAGGCCACGGCGACGGGAGAGGGCGCCCCCGTGCAGGCGCGCGAGGCGCTCGAGGCGGCGGTCGACCGTGCGCGCGAGAAGTTCGTGGCCGAGATGGACGACGACTTCAACACCGCGGGTGGGCTCGCTGCGCTCTTCGAGCTCGCGAAAGCGGCGAACAGCATGCTGGCCGAGCACCAGGCCGACCTCGCGGGCCCCGACTTCGATACCCTGGGGCGGGCAGAGGCGCTCGTCGTCGAGCTCCTGGGGGTCCTCGGTATCGAGCTGCCCGCGCACAGCCCGTCCGCTCCCGAGTACCCTGACGATGTCGTCGCCCTCGCACGCGACCTCGGCGGTTACGCCGGCTCGGACGCACAGGAGGCGGTACGCGCGTTGCTCGCGATGCGCGATGCCGCCCGCAGCGAACGCAACTGGGCGGCAGCGGACGCCGTGCGCGACGGGCTCGCCATGCTCGGCTTCGTCATCGAAGACACTCCGCGAGGCGCGCGCGTGACGTACCGCCCGAAGGGGTAGCCGATGAGCGCGGTCATCGAGGGGCGCAACGCGGTCACAGAGGCCCTGCGCTCGGGCGCCCGACTCACACGGGTGCTCGTCGCCCGCGGCGTCAAGCCGCATCCGGCGCTCGAGGAGATACGGGCGCGGTGTGCTGAAGCCGGCATCCCGCTGGCCGAGGTGCCGCGCGCCGAACTCGACCGGCGGAGCGAACGGGGTGCGCACCAGGGTGTGCTGGCCGAGGTCGCACCGTTCGAGTACGCGGAGCTCGCCGACATCGTCGCCGCGACATCCGGGCGCCCGGCGGCCCTCGTCGTGTGTCTGGACCATGTGACCGACCCGGGGAACCTCGGTGCGGCCATCCGGTCGGTCGAGGTGGTCGGGGGCGCGGGCGTCGTCATCCCGCGGGACCGCGCGGCGGCGGTCACTCCGGTGACCCACAAGGCGTCGGCGGGGGCGACGGCCCATCTCCCGATCGCGCAGGTCACGAACCTTCCACGCGCGCTCGACGAGCTCAAGGCGGCCGGCTTCTGGGTCGTCGGAGCTGACGCGAGCGCCCGGGCGATGCTGTGGGAAGCTCCGATCGAGGGACGCATCGCGATCGTGGCGGGCGCCGAAGGCTCCGGCCTCTCCCGCCTCGTCCGCGAGCGATGCGACCTGCTCGTCGGCCTCCCGGTGCGCGGTCGGGTCGATTCGCTCAACGTCGCGCAGGCGGTCACCGTGCTCGCCTACGAGTGGCTCCGCCGCTCGGGAACGTCGTGATGGTGCGCTACATCGTCGATGGCTACAACGTCGTGCACGTGAGCGACCGCTATCGATCGCTGGCGGACTCGGATCTCGACGCGGCGCGGGCACGGCTCGTCGAGGACGTAGCCTCGTTCTGCCCCGGGGAGGGTCGGTGCGTCATCGTGTTCGACGGTGCCGGCAATCCCTCGTCTGACGGGACGCCGCACCACGTCGCGGGCGTGACGGTGATCTTCTCGGCGGCGGGGGAGAGCGCCGACACCGTGATCGAGGCGCTGGCCGCGCGGGGTCGCGATCGCGGCGAGCAGGTCATCGTGGTGACCTCGGACGCCGCCACGCAGTGGACGGTCATGCGCGCGGGCGTGGCACGGATGTCGGCGCGGGAGTTCTCCGAGCGGCTGGCCGAGCACGGCGGCGAATGGCGCGAGCACGCGCCGACCGGCAACCTTCGCGGGCACCTGGAGGAACGCATCGACGCCGACGTGCGCCGCAGGCTCGCCCGATGGGCGCGCGGCGACCTCCCGGACTGAGGGCGCCGTCGGCGAGGACAGGTTCGTTCAGGCTTAAGGGCAGCGGTTGACAGGGGCAGCGGGCTGCTGCACATTCGTTATGCGTTCACAAGTTCGGTCATTCACAAGCGCGTGCTCGAAGGCGCCAGTCCTCTCCCCGCACCTGGGGGGTTCTCGGGAGGGACGACGACATTGCAAAGACTGGCTGGGAACTCGCGACGTAGGCTTGCGACACACACGGACGAACTGGCGCTGATCGCTGCCGCTCAGGCGGGGGACGAAGCCGCAAGCGCCGCCATCGTCACCAGGTATCGTGCTTTCGTGCGCTGCAAGGCGCGGTCCTACTTCCTTGCGGGCGCAGACCGCGACGACGTGGTCCAGGAAGGCATGATCGGCCTGTACAAGGCCATCCGTGACTACGACCCTGACCGTCAGGCGAGCTTCCGTTCGTTCGCCGAGTTGTGCGTGACGCGTCAACTGATCACGGCGATCAAGTCGGCCACCCGTCAGAAGCACACTCCGCTCAACACGTATGTCTCGCTCAACCGCTCCACGCACATGGAGGAGGAGGGCGATCGCGTGCTCGAGGACATCCTCGCGGCCAAGGAGGTCTGCGACCCGGCGGACATCGTGATCTCAGCATGGGAGACCACCAATATCCGCGAGGGATTCATGCAGGTCCTCTCTCCCTTCGAGTCCGAGGTCCTGCGCCTGTACGTGGAGGGCAAGTCATACCAGGAGGTCGCCGATCTTCTCGGCCGGCACGTCAAGTCCGTCGACAACGCGCTCCAGCGCGTGAAGCGCAAGATCGAGTTCCAGATCGAGCGCTGCCGCGCCTGCTGAAGGACGGACGACCGCTTCCCTGCTCGCTGGCACGGCGTTGTGGCGGTGGGTACAATAGCCTGACGCGTGCCGGCGTAGCTCAACGGCAGAGCAATCGCCTTGTAAGCGATAGGTTGTGGGTTCGATTCCCTCCGCCGGCTCCATGACGACGACCGCACGACCCGGGATCATCCCGGGTCGTGTCGCTGTCAGGAGGGTTCGTCCCGGGTGATGGTCATCGGCTCCATGCCCTCCGCCCAGAGGATCTCGACGACGTCCACAGGACGCCTGATGTTCTTGAGGCGGAACGCGCCGTGGTCGTGGCAGCGCTCGTAGCCCGACGCAGCCCAAACGCTCTTCTCGGCCAGGACCCTGCCGCCATCGGCCAGATCCATGACGCGCGCCGCCAGGTTCAGCGCAGCGCCGAGGAACGGCCGTCCGCCGCGATCCAGGACGACCTCGCCGCGCGCGATGCCGATGCGGACGGCGACGGTGGCCGGCAGCTCGTGCTCCTCGGCGAACGCGGTGAGCCGCCGCTGCATCTCGGCCGCTGCGGCGATCGCGTCCGCCGGGTCGCCGAAGGCCGCGACGAGCCCGTCGCCGCCGGTGGACTTGCCGGCGCCGCCGTGACGGTCGATGAGCGGGAGCAGCAGGTCCCGGTGCCGTTGCACGATCTTCGCGGACTCGACGCTCCCGACCTCCTCGGTCATCCGGGAGAACGACTTCATGTCCGTGATGAGCACGACCGCCTCGGTGGTGTGCTTCGTCGCGAGTTCGTCTTCCGCTGAGGCGATCAGGCCGAGCAGCTCGTCGACGTCCGCGTCCTCGGTGCGGAGCCCGTGCGTGGGCGGCGTCGCGGTGGCTGGGGCCGCCGTCGGGATGGCCGAGCGGGGGAACAACCACTCGCTGGCAGCCGTCACGGCGACGCCCGCAAGCAGCGAGGCGCCTGCGGTGAGCGCGAGCAGACCGGCGGCGGGGGTGTGCCCGAGGGCTGCCAGGGCTGCGGACGACACCGCTCCGACAGCGAGCACGCCGACACCGACGCCTACGACCGCCCGGATCCGGGGTGCGCCGGGTCTGCGGAACAGTCCGCCGATGATCGCTCCACCGGCCCAGATCAGGGGTTGCACCGCGAGCAGAACGGCGTTCCTGGCGCCGAGCAGGGCGTCGAGCACGCGCCCCGGTTCGGCTGCTGCCACGGCGGAGCCGAGCCATCCGAAGCCGAGCGCGGCATCCGGTGCCGAGGCGAAGGCGAGAACGCCCGGGCTCGTGCCGCCGACTGACAACGTCCCGATGGCATCGACGCCGAGGAGCAGACCCGCGGTCTCGATGAGCACGCACGCGATCGCGGCGGTCACCGCTCCGGACGCCGAGCCGAGAAGATAGCCCGCAAGCACGGCGACGCCCCACTCGGCGTGGAGCACGACTGCGAGCACCGCTGCCGCGATCACCAGGAAGCCCTCAGCGCGGTTCGCCGTGAGGTACTGGGTGGCGGCCAACCCGACGATCAGGAAGAGGATGCCGACGACGAAGTCGGCGGCCAGCACCGGGATCCCGGCGACGATCACCACGAACAGCGCGGCGAGCGAGGGTGAGAACAGTGCGATCGCACCGGTCGCGAGCGCCAGGGCGACGATCAGCGGAGTCGGGAAGAACGGCATCACGACCAGGGCGACCGCGATGAACGTCGCCAGGAAGGCAGCCCGGATCCAGTCGAGAGTGCGCGCGTTCGCGCGTGTGTACTTGGTCACGGTCGTGCTCCTCTCAGGGTCCCGTTGCCCCGGTCATCCGCACGAACAGGGCGAGCAGGCCCCAGACGAGCACGCACAACACCATGCCCACCGCAACATCCAACAACGCCGAGGCGCGTCGGCGCTCGCTGCCTGCGAGTGCGTACACGACGCGGGGTCCGAACGCCAGCAATCCGAGCGCCGGCAGGGGCGAGATGAGCGCGACGCCGAGCGCAAGGGAGCGCTCGGCCATGCCGTAGACGCGGCGCGCGTCGAGCCCGATGACCGCCTGCAGCGGTGCGCCTGCGACCATGCGGGTCTCGAATGCGAGGATCGAGCCGAAGAAGGCGACCGTCCCGACACCGGCTATCGCCGCGAGGCTCCCGGGGGTCACGTCCCAAATCACGAGGATGCTCCTGTCGGGCGTCCGGAGCACGAGGGCGACCAGCACGAGCGAGACGACGTGGAGCGCCTGGTCCAGCAAGAGCAGCGACAAGCCCGATGCCTCGGTGTGATTGCGCGCCCGGATCGTCAGGGGCTCGATTCCCGCATGAGCGATGCCGGCGATGAGCACCGCAGGCCACTGCGTACGCAGCGAGCCGAGCATCACGAGCGCGGTGCATGCGACCACGACGAGCGTGTGGAGCACGAGGCCGCCGGCTCCCCGTCTCTTGGCCAGAACGAGCCGTCCCGGCTGGAAGACGAAGTCGCCGAGCAGGTGGCCAACGTAGAGCTGCAGGAACAGCACCATCGCCTCTCCCTCGTGCGCGTGACCCTATTGTGCACCAAGGGAGCGCGGGGGTGCACGGCGTCGTGCTTTGCGACGCGGGTCGGGTAGTCTAGCATGGAGGGCAGGCCGACGACGAAGGGGGTGTGGTCGCGTGACGCACGAGGAGTTCCTGGCGCGCGTGCCCATCTTCGAACACTGCACGCCGGATGAGATCGCCAGCATAGCGGGGGTCGCGCAGGAGCACGGGTTCGCCCCCGGGCAGATCATCGTCACGCAGGGAACACCGGGTCAGGCGTTCTACCTGATCCTCACCGGGCGCGTCGGGATCGAGCGTGACGGCCGTGCGCTGGGCGCTTTCGGCCCCGGGGACTTCTTCGGGGAGATGTCGCTTCTCGACAAGGCGCCTCGGTCGGCGACGATCACCGCCATCGAGCCGACCACCTGCCTCATGCTGTCGAGCTGGGACTTCAAAGCGGTGCTGGAGCGCACGCCGTCCATCGCGATCAAGCTGCTCGAGGTGCTGAGTCGGCGGCTCAGGGTCGCCGATGAGCGGCTCGCCACCTAGGCCGTTCGGGCCGGGTGCCGAGGGGGGACGAGAGAGGGGATGACCATGCTGCAGGGCAGCGCTTTGCTCCATCACGTCGCGGTCCGCATACTCGCCCGCTATCTGGAGCGCCAGGGGCGGGGCGACGTGACGGTGCAGCGCACGCTCCTCGGCGATGCCGAGGCGGTCGATCTGACGTTTCGCGACCAAGGTCGCACGCTGGCGGTCAAGGTGAAGGCGGACTCGTACTACGGGTCCGATCCGGTGAAGATCGCCGATCGCACGCTCACTTACTATCGGCCGGAGACGCACAGTTACGGCCTCGAGGTCATCGCGAACTCCGCGACACGAGAGCCGGGATGGGTTAGCCGGTCGCGGGCCGACCAGCTCTTCTACTACCGATTCGTGATCGCGCAGACCGAAGAGGAGGTGGCGGCGCTCGCCGAGGAGCCCGATGACGTGTTCTTCGCCGAGCTCGCGGTCGAGCGCGACGACCTCCGGATCCTCCCGATGCCCGAGCTGCGTGCGTGGTTCGAGCGGACGAAGGACCGGTTCACGCCACGGCCCGTCATGACCGATGGCCGCCCTGCCTGGTATCGGATCGCCCCGTCCGAGGATGTCGAGGCGGGAGTGACGGGTATCAGGTCGGTCGGCCCGGTGTTCGCCGCGATCGCCAGCGGCGCGGCGCGTTAGGCGACGCGGCTCAGGAACGCGCTGCCGTGAGGTGACGGAAGCTGGTCGGGAACGGTGGGTAGATACCCGTGTGACCGGTTGTTTTGTGGACACGCCCGGCACCGTTGTAAGCGTTGACACCCTACGGGCCCATAGAGTAGTATTCCTTCTGCCTTACGCCCAGGCGAGCAACTTGAAAAGTGAGATAGCACGGCGTTTTTTATTGTTGGGGGTGTGCCCGAGTGGCTAAAGGGGACGGGCTGTAAACCCGTTGGCTATGCCTACCTTGGTTCGAATCCAAGCGCCCCCACCAGCGATACCACCCGCCTTGTCGGGTTGCAGCGCCCACATAGCTCAGTCGGCAGAGCACTTCCTTGGTAAGGAAGAGGTCACCGGTTCAAGTCCGGTTGTGGGCTCCACGATACAGACGCCGGTCTCGCGACCGGCTCGGGGCGGCGTAGCTCAGTTGGTTAGAGCACACGGTTCATACCCGTGTTGTCACTGGTTCGAGTCCAGTCGCCGCTACCATGGCATCTATCGAGGACGCACTGTCGTCCACGCGCACATAGATATATAAGAGTGAGAACGAGACGAAAGCAGGATGACGGAAGGTCGCTGATCGTCGGTATGCCCGACATCGACGCTGACCGTCGAATTCGCCCCCTGAAGGAGGAGACTCATGGCGAAGAAGAAGTTCGAGCGCACCAAGCCGCACATGAACGTCGGCACCATCGGTCACGTCGACCACGGCAAGACGACGCTCACGGCCGCCATCACCAAGCACCAGGCCGAGAAGGGCTTCGCCGACTTCACGCCGTTCGAGG
>NPID01002161.1_pt2 | contig 26136 bp, 21 predicted proteins | sample 8637491 | NCBI WGS metagenome assembly NPID01 (sample SAMN07420843, study PRJNA396082) | bioreactor metagenome | isolation source: sample BA6 brine-fed electro-methanogenic bioreactor BA | place: Japan: Kochi | collected 2016-06-14 | reverse complement strand
CCTACTCAGCCACCGGGTTGGGCGGAAAGATTACTTCGGGCTGAAACCCACAGACGGGCTCCCAGGCGGGCTTTCTTCGGGCTCAAGCGCTCGAATGATAGGAAAAACTCCTATTAGTCATTAGGATTTAGTCATTCGACATTCGTGCTTAATTATTTCCAATATTTTTTCACGTATTCCTCGGTGTCGGGGAGGCCGCCCTGAAGGACGATGTAGCCGTTGTGCGGTTCCCTGTCCGTGATTTCGTGGTTGATTGGAGTGCGCATCATGCGCATAACTTCGGCGTGGTCGTCCGTGTGCCCGAGAACCCACGATAGCTTCATCAGCGCGGTTTCCGGCAACATGTTGTCCAACTGCACAACGCCGAGGTTTAGCAGGTCGCGTCCGGTGTCGTAAACGAACATCTGCGTGTATCCCCATAGGGTCTGGACGGTCATCACGATATGGACGCCCGCCTCGATTGCTCTTTCGAGAGCCGGGAAAAGGGCGCGGTTGACATGTCCAAGCCCCGTGCCTGCGATAACGATGCCGCGATAACCCTTCTCGACAAGGGCATCGACCAAATCGGGTTTCATGCCGGGGTAATAATACAGAATAGTGGTGCGGTCGTCGTAAACGGCGTCCAGCTTGACTTTGCGGTTCATGTCCCTCGGCAGGTAGTCCTTGTTGATGTGGTCGAAACGCTCGTGATGCACCATGCAAAGGGGCACGTCGCCGAGGGTGCGGAAGGTGCTTCGGTAGGAGCTGTGCATCTTTCTGCAACGGGTTCCTCGATGGAGGAGTGCGAAGCTGTCCGATGTCGGCCCGAACATGCATATCTGGACTTCCGCGATGTCGCCATATGCCGCCGAGCGAACTGCGTGGATGAGGTTCAGGGCGGCGTCGGAGCTGGGCCTGTCGGAACTCCGTTGGGAGCCGACTATCACGATGGGCACCGGGCTGTCCTGCACCATGAAGCTTAGAATCGCGGCGGTGTGTCCCATGGTGTCGGTGCCGTGGCCGATGACTATGCCGTCCGCGCCGGCTTCGATTTCCTCTACGATGGCTTCCGCGAGTTCTATGTATTGTTCCATGGCCATGTTCTCGGAAAAAACGCCGAAAATCATGCGCGTTTTTAGGTTGCATATGTCGGCCAGCTCGGGGACTGCTGAATACAGTTCGCCCGGCGAAAAAGCCGGAATCACCGCGCCGGTGCGGTAATCGAGGCGGGACGCGATTGTTCCGCCGGTGCCGAGGAGGGTAACATTGGGAAGTTTCGGATCGATGGGGAATTCCTTCTCCGGCATGTGGTAATGGGCTTCCTTGTAGCCCAGTTCCTCGACCTCCTTAACGCGATCGACGTGAATTCCGACGTTGTAACCGGTTTTCTGTTTGATAACGATATGCAGGTCGTCGTAGGTTTCGCTTCGCGGCAAAATTACGCCCTCGAACACGCTTCCTGCGTCGTTGACGAGACGGACATCGCTCCACACGCCGACGCCCCATTCCGCAAGACGTTCCCGGGCGAGGCCTTTATAGCCCTTGAGCTTATCTTTATTTTCCGTTTTTTTGCTGTGATCGCACACGATTAAGCTCCTTGTTCTTCCCCGGACTTTTTGTCCGCGATGGTTTTTCTAAAATATATCTCGATTTCTCTTCCGGGGACAAGGCCACGGTAGATGTCCATCATTTTAGCCATTGCAAGTTTGACGAGAACCTCGTCGTCGTCCTTAATGGCGCTTATTTCCGTTTCCGCGAGGACCTTGCGGGCGAAATCCCGCCAGTTGGAAGCGTCGCCGAAATGCATTATCTCGTGAATAATCTTGTCCACGGTTTCGCCGGAAGATTCGGCCATGACGCGAACGATATTCTCCCAATTCTCGGCGAGTTCCGGCTTTTTCGCGAATTCCTGGAATAAATCGATCCACATGGATTTGTCGATTTCCTTCACATCGACACCCTTGCGCATTAAGCCCTTGAGCTGTTCGCCGAAGAAGATTCCGGTTTTTCTCAAGTTCACGCCGGTTTCCTCGACGGCGGCATCGACTATATCCGCCCATCCGCGCCGTATGAGGTAGTAAATCGTGTTTCGATGAATGCCCGCTTTAGTGTATCTTGCCTCTCTAACCCATGGCTGGGGGGGAAGGTCCTTCTCGATGCGCTCGACTCGGTCGCGGGTAACTCGAATCGGCGGGCTATCGGTATCGGGATACATTCTGTCCGGGCCGGGGAGGATGCGTTCGAAATCCGTATGGCCGTCCTCGAAGGCCTGGCGAGTTTCGTTGGGGATTCCGTCGATGGCGTCGGCATAGCGCAAATAAACCTCTTCGACGGCGGAGATAGTGTCCTGTTCCGCTCCCCATACGATGAGAAGAGAGTCTTTGTCGGTGCAGTCCATTTCCTTTTCGAGGCGGTTAAATATGGGCTGAAGGCTTTCGAAGCCTTCGAGATCTTCGTTATGAATCAGTATTGGTTGCTGGTCGAGGCCGCATACTACGCGTATTCTTCCGCGAAGCTCGTCGGCGAAGGTTTTACCGGGCTGAGTTTTCCAATCGAGAGTTCTGCGAAGGTTTTCCAGCTTCACAGCTCGAACAGCGAATTCCCCTTTGCCCAATTCGAATTCAGGACGGCGTCCTTCGACCTTGTTGAATTCCCGCCAGCCGGTGGCTTTCAAAAAGCGCAACGGCGACCGTTTGAAGGATTTGGTAACATCCTTTGATGTGATATTGAGGCGGAAATCCTCCGGCTTGGTAAATCCCCGCTCGTGAAGCTCTTCCATGAGCTTGAGGAGATTAACCTGCCTTATCGCCTCGCCGTGAACCAGCTTTGCGGCGATTTCCGCGCGGGGGACGCCCTTGATTTCGACACGCCTTCCGCCGCGGACGGAGACATTGACATCCTGTCTGCTCGCACCGATGCCGTAGCGGACATGATTGGTGCTTCGGCAAATCCTGCCGATGAGCAGAATGGCCTCTTCGACCTCTTTCGGGGTGTAGAGCTGGGGTTCCGTAACTATTTCGACGAGGGGCATTCCCAGCCGATCGGTGCGCCATACGATGAGATGGCCTCTATCAGAGACTTCCCGGCAGGAATCCTCCTCGATACTAACCTGAATTATTCCCAGTTCCCGGTCTTTGAAAGGGATATTTCCGTTTACGCCTACAATGGCCGTCCGCTGGAAGCCTGTGGGGATGGAACCGTCGAGATACTGTTTGCGGGCGACATGAACCTCATCGACGATGTCCATGTTCAGCATCAGGCACTGTTCGATGGAGATGTCGAGGGCCGTCTGGTTCATCAGGAATGGGGGAGTGTCGTCCATCTCGTAGGTGCAGGTGTTGCTGTTGTGGAGAAGATAGATTATCTGCTTTTTGGTTTTGAACTCCATAAGCGCGGCGCCGTCGAAGACACCAAGCTCCGAAAGCGTCGGCCGCATGTGACGCAGGACTATGCCGTCATGGTCTTTGGTGTATTGCCCGGCCGGACAACGGCAGAACATCTTCTTCTCGGTGAGAAGCTGTTGATGGACTTCGAGGCCGACAATTAGGCCTACTTCGTGGTAATCGATGGTCTGTTCGTATTGATTTTCCAAGATAATATCGCTTTTCGTTGAACTTTAATAATTTTCAATTTACGGGATGCGAAGTCGCCGTCCCAAAAGAACCTAAATTCTATATTGAAAAGGGGGAAATTGCAAGCCTATAATAAAACTTTTTTGTCTCGATGAATAAAAAAGGGACAAAAAAAAGGCGGAGAAATGCATCTCCGCCTTTTGACAGCATATCGAAGGGGCTACTATTCGACAAGCACCATCTTTCGAGTAATCGATTTTTCCCCGTAAGTCATCCGCATGAAATATATACCGGAAGCCCTCTCGGTCGATTCGAAGCGGAAGGTGTGTTTGCCGGGTTTTAAAGCCCCAGAATGGAGGTTCTCAACTTTCCTGCCGGTGATGTCGTAGATGTCGATGGAGACAGCATCGGTAACGTCATACCCGACAGCGATTTCAATAGAAGCACTGCTGTTGAAAGGATTCGGGTAGGCGTGGCCTACTTCGATGCCTTTTGGCAAGGGGATTTCGTCCTCGGTAACGCTCACCGCGCCGCCCACATGGATTGGAATGTGGAATGTCGTCGAGTAGCCGCCGGAAGCCGTGAGGACTATCGGAACCTGCAAAATAGTATCCGATGGGCACGATGGGGAGATGTCGCAGTGCATGGATGCTGTGTTATAAGATGTCCCGGTAACAGGGATATACCCAAAGGGCGCAGTGGAGCCATAGGGTGTTATCATCGATGTGGTTCCGGTAACTCCCTGAGTGCTGACCGCGGCGGCTGTTCCGTCGTTCTTGATTCTCATACGGATTCCGATTCTGTCTCCAGGCTCGATGAGTCCGTTATTGTTGTTAAGGGAATCGTCTATCCAGAGGTCGCTGAAGTAGAAAAGCCACGGTCCGGAATACTCCGGAGGCGCGTTGGTGGTAAATCGTAGCGCTCTGCCGTCTTCCAATTCCACTGCGTGGTGATCGTAAGCTCCATTCAAGTAATACTGAAGCCCCATCGTTTCAGACTCCGACTCGATTCCGATTCCCATAGCGCCTATTCCGCTCATATATTCGTAATACATGAAAATCTCGCTGTCGCCTGTTGGAGTAGGCCATTCGGATGGGTCGCAGATTCTGACCTGTGTAGATATCTCACCACCACCATAATAAAATTCACATTCATCCCATTGCAATATAAGCTGATGGTCGTCAGTGTCATGATAGGCGTAGATATCGCCGCCGTCTGGCCTATGAGGGGCAAGGTCAGCCCATGCCGGCGCAATTACTCCCTCAGGACCGCTACTGTTTGGGAAAGTCTGAGGACTTCCCGTGCCCGCGCCAGCCCATCCGCTTCTTCCGGGGGCGATGAAGCCGTTGGAAGCCACGGAAATTGAATCATAATCCTCGCCATAGAATGTGATTGTGAAGGGGATTCCCATTGTGAATATTCCGTCGTCGGTATTGGTAATCGGTCCAATAGCCGTGCCGATGCTGGAGATATCGAACCACTCATAAGTCGGCGCCATGGGATAGTCGGTGTCCACATCCTCGTAGATGTAGTAGCCATAAGTATCAGGACCGGTGGGAAGATTACCAACCGAACCACCGAGAACCTGTGTTACATAGAGTGTATCGATATAATTATAGATGGAACATCTCGCCGTAATTACCAGCGGCAAATCGACTTCCGTCCCCGGTTCGACTTCGGGTGAAATACTGACTGTGAAATAGGGGGAGAGAGAAATCGAACTGCTTCTATTCCATGTATCGACCATTGAAAATGCATTTATCACTGATACTTCAGGTATGCTCAGCATTTCGATGACCACATTGTATGCATCCGCCTGAGTGTTGTTCCTAAGGTCGAAAGCGAGGTCGGCAACTTCTCCTCCCGATAGAATCATATCGCCGTTTCCATACGGGGGACCGTCGATAATGCGCAGAGCTTCTAAACCGGGACTGAAACGGTGAACTGCGGGTTGTGGTGTAACCGTTCTGTCCCAAGGCCCGGTTGTTCCACCGGTGATGTGCATGGTGAAAGTTATATTAGTGAAAGCACTTGTCGTTTCCGGAAGATGAAACTCCACCATATCGCCGTAAACCGTGTCGTCCGGTGTGCAATTCGGGAGGGTTGTTGTCGAATCTACCCAATCCACGGGAATGTTGCATCTCAGAACTGCCGATAATCCCGCGCTCGTCTCCGTGCCGATGTTGAATATACCCGGAACGAATCTGACCGTCTCTCCAGGGTTAAGTAATCCGTCGCCGTTTCCGAGGTAATCGTCGAAGATAACTGGGGCGGCATATACAGCCACACCCTCTTCGATAACATCGATGGTATCTATCTGAGGATAAATGTTCGGACCTGTTATCACAATAATCAGCGAGTGCGCGGCATCGACATCGATGCCGACGGTAACATCTCCGGAAGCGTCTGTTTTGCCGTAACTGAACTCGCTCCCCTGATGCAGAGCGACTCTGGCGTCTTCGAGATCCGCTCCGAATCGGGCTACATGGACTTCTATGTTGTTCGGCCCCGCAGAAACAGATGGCGGATAAGTAGTCGTCGGATGCAGGTCGATGGGGCCTGTCCATACGACCAGGTCGGGGCTTCCGAGGGCGGTTGCGGAGAGGAATTCGTATCGCGAATCGTAGCTTCCGCCGAACTCGGCATAAAGCTCGTTCTTACCGAACAGATGCGCCGCCGCGAATTCATTTATCTTCTCCTCGAAAAGCCCCTCGAATATATGTTTTGAAAGGGAGGAACGCTCTTCAGAGTTCGAACTGACAAGAGCTTGTCCAATAAAAGCTACAGCTCCTCGAGGCTCTACTCCGCTTTTCCATCGTGTTGTCCTCTCGCACATACGCGAATCACCATACATGAATCCACCCGTGCCGCAGGATATCGAAATATTCACCGGACACTTGCCGCCGTTGTCCAATGTATCCAAACCACCGGAGAAGCCGTAATAATAGTCCGGATATGCTTGTCCACGATATTGAACAAGTCCGAGACCAGCTTCCACATAAGGCTTTACATCCCAGAAATCGTCCCCCCAAGCCCTTCGGAACAAAGGATGGCTAGTGAAGCCGGCTAAACTGCACTGGGTCATGCCGTAAGTAACGGACGCCAAATAAGATGAATCCTGCGGGCCAAGAGGATCCCAGTCGGGGTCGTCTTCGTTGACGATACCAACGAAACGGGCATACCAATCGTCTGTGGTGTCGGGCTGTTTTTCGTAGTTGAGGTGTTTTAAGACCAGTAACTCAATATCGTCGCTATTGTCCACCGAAATCCTGCTCACGAAAATATCCGGGAAAATGTCGCTACCATCGACGGTGCCGTAATGATTGTCGCCCATTAATCCTGCCGAGCCTTGATAAACGGGGATGTAGTCGGCATCGGCAACAAGCATAACGAAGGAAGGGGGAAGGGTCCAGCTGTCGTAGGCGTTCTGTATATATGTCTTTATCGACGATGTATCAGTGCCGGTAACCGTAGTGGTTACAACGCGCACAGGGAAGCCCATCAGAAGCTTCCAGTCTATCCAATCCTGAAGCTCATCCTCGAAATCGGGACGGACGATGGCCAGTATATCCGCGCCTTCGGTTGGATCCCATTCGAGAAATGCCGGGCGATAGCGGGGGATAGCGGCCTCCGGATTTACCAGAGTGCCCCGGAAAAACTTCTCCCATGTCGGATGATAGAGACGCTCTCCGCAATCGGTGTTGCCTCCGCCGGTGTAGCGAAGTTCGACTCGAAGACTGCGCATGAAACGGACGCCATGTTCCGGATCGAACTGCACCGGCTCTACAAAGACATCGGCAATTTCGACTCCGCGGACAATCCGCCGGCCGTTGAGTTCGACAGTCGCGCCCCTTGGTTGGGCATATAAATATGGATCGACTTCATCCATGACGCCGTGAATATTCACCTTTGGGCATTTCGGCGCCGGGGTAATGGCCATCCAATCGCTCCAGAGGACTTCGTCTATCATCACTTCGATGCCGCATTCCCGAGGCACTGCGACCTGAAAGTTCCGCCCGAACAGCTGAGGACCGAAATCCTCGCCCGTATGTCCGAAGCCGTCCATCTTCAACAGCCAGTAATCGTTCTGAATAAATCTCGCTTTGGGAGTCCCGAAGCGAACTTCGAAAGTTGTTGAAGATGGCGTATCGCCGATTAAATCTACATGATAAGCGGATAACACCGTTATCAAGCCGAGAAGCAGGACCGGTAGAATTTTCCGAGACATATTTCCCCCTTAGGGAATTTACTTATCCATATATAGCATAAGCTCGTTGAGTTTTGTGAAACCATCGTCGCCGTCGAAACTGACAGCGGAACCCGCGCCCGGAGAGAGAAGCTGGACGGTCTCCACACCAAGCCAGACCTCGTATTCATGCATACCCCAAACGAGGACGGAATCCGTAACGCTGATATTTTCGTTGATAAAATAAGCCTGATCTCCACCGGAGCCGTCGAGGGCTTTGCGGTAGATACAGCGGGTCTGAGGCAATCCGGTGTCCATCTTCATCGTGGAATAGATTGAATACATCACGACATCGCCCGCATTGGATCCCCAATAATGAAGAGCGCCCTGAATATCGATGTCCCAGGTAAGCTCGCAGATATAATCGCCGAAAGCCTCCAGCTGAACGACCTTGCCGAGTTCCGCCCGCGTCTGAATATAGCGCTGGCCGGAAAGATATTCATCGCTGACATGAGCGAAGGCTTTGAAATCGTCGGAGTCGTCATGATAGACCGACGCGGGTATCCTCTGATCCGCAACTATCGCGTGGCGTTTGAAATCGAAATCTGCCACGTAAAGGCTCTCCGGCATTCCCACACGAACGATGAAATCGGGGCCGGGAGTGTCCGGCGAAGTTGGTTCCACCGCGACTCGAGTGCCGCCGTATTCGATGTAGCCGTCCTCATCCTCGATTTCCAGAATCGCCGTGTATCGTCCGCGGTTGTCATAGGTGTAGTCCGCGGTGTAGCCGGTGGCTTCATGCTGGAAGGGGGAGGGGGCTGTTCCCGAAGGTGTGAAAGTGCCGTTTGCAAGCCCCGCGGGATAGAAATAATCCTCGAAGCCGTCGGAAGTCGCAAGGAAATCCCAGCGATATGAGACGATAGGCGCGTCGGTGTAAATCGAGCATGAGAAAGCCGCAGAATTGCCCTCGACAACACTTCCCGGGCCGCTGACATCCTTGATGAAGGGTGGATCGAGATCGGTGTAGTTCGTGTCGCAAATCACGATAGTATCGACCACGATGAGGGTGTCATACAGGGTGTCCACGATGTAAAGGGTGTCGCAGGTGCAAGGGTCGTCGTCGCCGTTGCCGTCCGAACAGCCCACTGCAATGAACATTGCGATTAGGATAACTGCGAAAAGGATAAGCTTCTTCATTTTCCTCCTTCAAGGAAGTAGGTTCAACAAAAATATCTAACTATTATAAGGTTGAGATGTCATATCGCAAGTTAAAATTGCCCAACTCATTAAAAAACTTCGGAAATCTCCCAACTCCTCTGGAAAAGACAATTTTTTGTTGCAAGATATGAAGGATGATTGTATATTTGAAGTAACTGGAGGAGTATTATGAAAACGAAAGCTATCTGTTTAATCGCCCTCACTCTTCTCGCGGGCCTCACCCTTGCCGCGCCGGACAGCCTCGCCTGCCGGATGGTGGACTGGATGGACGCGCCGAGTAACCATGAATTTCACAATCAAGCTCATAGCGGTTCTTTTCCATGGGCTTATGATTACTCCGGCACTAAGAACTGGGACCTCGCCATGGGGGATTCGTTTATGGTGTGGTTGCCGGGAAGCGATAGGATTCTGTTCCTGGACGCTTACGAAATGAGCGAGGTGGATACGATAGCTAACTTTGATTACGGTTCAGTTAATGCACAGGGCGTAACCGTATATGATTCAATGATATACATTTTAGGGGGGGAGCTGTCAATACATTAATTTTAAGAAACGACTCCCTTATCTGGATTGACACTGATTGGACACCTTTTGCCGACTACCATTTCGCGGCGCTTGAGGACAGCTTTCTATATACGGTTGGAGGCCCCGGAGGCGCGTTGACCTGCATCAATGTCGCAAATCCCGAATCGATATTTGTCTATAGGACATGTTCCGGAGTGGGAGGTTATGAGGGACTCGAGGTTATCGATGGTTATGCCTATTCAAATTCCGTTGGCACATTACATAGCGAATGGACATGCTGGCCGAGAGTTCATACCATCAAGATCGACATGATCAACTCCCCTTCACCCATTAGTGTTTCGGGAGGTTATTTCAGCGAGACAAGGTTCTTTGGCGACTTGGCATCGAATGGTGAGAACGTATTTATGGTCAACAGCGAGATGAGCGATGGTCCTGCCTGGACGATAGGTTCGAGTTACTTTGTAGAAGTTGGTAGCACTGTTGATCTCTACAGATTCGACACCAAATGGGACAGTATAGGTGTTTTCGGAGTGGATTTCTTGGATACACACCTTGTAGCGGCTGGTTTCAAATACGGTTTTTCTGTGCTCAATGTCTCGAACTTGAGCGATATTCGCGAGGTTGCTTATTATGTTGACACCGACAGCACAATGAACTTCACGCATTTTGCATTGAAAGAGAACCGGCTCTTCGCGATGGGCCATTGGTCGGAACCGGGAGTCGGTCATTGGGCGCGCCTTTGGATGTTCGAGTTAGATGACAGCGTTATCTCCGGCATCGAGGAGAATCCCACCCTGCAAACATCGCTTCCGAAGGCATTCTCCATTTCCGCATACCCCAACCCCTTCAATTCCGCCGTAACCATCGCCATCGATATTCCCGTAGGGGACGGGTCTCCCGTCCCGATTAGCGTGGAGATTTATGATGTAAATGGGAGAAGGGTCAAGACGGTCACTGAGCCTGTCGAAGTGACCGCCGGGTTTGTAGTGTCCAGCGATATCAATGCAAAACACCCTTCGACAAGCTCAGGGAGCGTATTTTCCCCCCTTACGAAGGGGGGTCAGGGGGGTTCTTATATTTGGACACCCGACGAATCCCTACCCTCCGGGGTCTATCTCGTGCGGGCGCGCTTCGACAGGCTCAGCGACCGTGGCGGTCGAGGGGACCTCGACCCTACGGGGAGGACGGCGACCAAGCGCATCGTGTATCTCAAATAACGAAAGTTTCCCAATCATTTAGTATCTGCATTACAATCATGTTAAAATACAGCCCCCATTCATATCGAATGGAGGCTGTCGCAGGGGTCGCGGCCGGGGAGACCGCTATTTATTTCGCCTTAATAGGCTCCCTTTGCGTAGTTTTGTGGAAAGGGCGAAAGGAAACCTGAAGGAGGCGGATCGTAAGGAGGAGGGAGAATGCCTTGGGAGATCAAATTCGATTCTGTGTCGTAGAACATGGCGAGGATTTCCGCGGGCTGGTCGGTGGCTCTGCGAAAATTCACTCTGCGGACGGGGTCGTTGACCGTGCGTCCGGCCTCGGTGCCCGCGCGGGATTTCATCGCTGTGGGGGCGGAGGCGGATTCGCGGGCGCATTCGTCGTCGAACATGCCTTTTGCACTGTATTGTATGGGCTGAGGGGGAGGCGGCACGTATTCCTCGAAGACCGCGACGCCTATCACGCCGACATTGTGGACATTGCCGATACGCTGGGCGAGGGAGAAACGCGCTTCGTTGAAGGTGAACCGCTCGGAGAACTGGAACTCGTCCTGTCTGCGGAAGCCTTTGATTTCGACCTTGCCGTAGGGGTCGATGACGTATCCGGAGCCGTCCCAATTGCCCTTGCTTCTATCGACGACGTTGAGACCGTCCACGGTGGTGATTGCGACGATTCGTCTGCCGGTGCGGTTGCGGACGATTATGGAATATTCGCATCCGATGGGTGCCGAGAAGAAGGTGTGGCCGTCGCGATAGGCGGTTCGAACTTCGCCGCGGTTGGTGATGATTTCCACCGAGGCGAGGCGTCCGTTGTTCTTTGCCGTGTCTGCTGTGGCGCATCCTGCGATTAGAACTGCGATGAGAATGATAAATGTGCTTTTCATGATTGCTCCTTTCGTGAGCATGATTTAAAACCTATGGGAAAGACCCAGCGATACTCTCGCCACGTCATATTCTTCGTCGAGACGGGTGCCATCGACATTCCAGTTGGATATTTGAACTGCGGCGTCGAGGGTCATCAGCTCGCCGAGGAGGACGCCGAAACCACCGGTGATAGTATTTCGGACGCGGTCTTTGCCGGCCACGGTGTATGCGATTGGTTCCTGTGCGAACCCTCCGCGAAGTTTGAGGGCGGCGACGGGGATAGTGAATTCCGCGCCTGCGCCCCATCGGAGGGTAGTTCTGTAGGAATCCTCCATTAGGCGATTCTGAGAAAGGAGTTCGGGGGGCTTGTCGTATTCGATTTGGCGCCAATCGACGAATTCGGCATCGCCGGTGAAAAGCATCCAGTCGGTGGGACGAACTGCTATTCCTCCGCCGAATTTCCAGGGTAGGACGATGCGAATGGTGCTGTAGTAGCTCCATGAGTCCTCGTAATATTCCCAGCCGGTGGTGAGGGAGTCGAAGCGCTGGAAGGCATCCTCGCTAATGTTGATGAGAGTAGGGGTCGCGATGTAGGTGCCCATCTGAACATAGCGGTTGGGCGCGATGGTCATCGAAAAACGGCCGCCCACGCCGGAGTATTCGCTACGAATGTCGTCTTCGTAAGTCTTGCGTTCGACGGTGTCGGGCCATGATGTTCCGCCGGGGTTTTGAACATCGAGGAACCATCCGTATTTTTCGCCTCCGCCGTAGAGATCGAGACTCATGCCGAGGGCGGCTATTGGGGAAACCTGCACTCCGCCGCCTATGCTGAATTTCCCTAAGCCGCCCTTGACAGATTCTTGTGCGTCATATATTAAACCGTCGTTGCCGGTGCCGGAGAATCGGATTTGGCGGTCGAAAGTGTTCGTGCGGGTGAACCCGAGACCGAAAGCGAGACCGCCGCGAGTTGTCGGAACAGGAATTACCACACCGGCGTTGAGTAGTTTGAGGTAGCTGTCTGAGCCTTCGTCTATATTCCCCTCGAAATCGCTTTCGTAGCTGAGATGGTCGAAATGGAGGGCGCCTGAAATTTCTACCCGATAGATATAAGCGAGGTTCGCGGGGTTGTAGAACAGGGCGGTGAAATCCTCAGCCATTGCGACGCCGGCGTTGCCCAACCCAGCAGATCGAACACTGAATGGGAGATGACGGTCGGCTGAATAAACCGGGTCAGCATAGTCCTGGGAGGCGATAGTTTGGGCTAAGGCCAGAACTGGGAGTAACAGCGCCGTGATTAGGATTGTTTTGTTCATGATATTCCTTTCATTACATTCCGCGCCGACGGGAGGGGCGGGTTTCGTTATCGTCATCGGATTGATTGCTTTCGCTGTCGTTATCGCGGGGGGAGGATCCGCTGTCTCGATTGCTGTCATTGTCGTCATCGTCCAGGGCATCGAAGATGGCGTCCATGGTTTCGCCGAAACCGCGTCTGCGTTCGGAGCGTTCGCGGCGGTATTCGATACGGTCATCCGGCTCATCGGAATAGCGTTCCCACCAATAAACCTGATCGAGCCACCATGGGTAATGGTAGTAATAATGCCAGCTCGAGCACCAATGGCAAGAGTTGTGGTAACGAAGATGTCTGGAGTTTGTCTCTTCCCAGCTACTCGCTGTTTTTGGGGTCGTTTTCGTGATCTTGATTTGAGTGTAGCATCCTGAAAATAGGAGACTTGTTAGTGCGATGATTAGTAATGCTATTTTTTTCTTCATATTTGCACCTGCCTTTCGTTGTTAGATAATGCATAGGCCGTGCCAAAGAGTTATGTCCTTTATTTGCAATGAGATATGAGTAATTGGTCTCAAGCTTGTCTGCACATAGAAGTTTCGCAACGCACAAATATTGTGCATATCCACGCGCTCGGGGCGTCGCGTCCTTCGGACTAAACAGTTCGCGTTGAAAACTTCCTCTGCAAAATTGAGTTTGTAGGTCGCGAACTGTTTTGCCTTCTCCTTCGGCATTTGCAAAGCCCATGGCTTTTCAAATGCCTTGCAGGAGCAGGCGCGCCGCCCCTAAAACCGATAGCGAGGCTTGCATTTTTGGCCTTGACATTTTCAATTTTGAAGTATAATTTAGGGGCAATGCGGGCGTAACTCAGCTGGTAGAGTTTCAGCTTCCCAAGCTGGCTGTCGCGGGTTCGAATCCCGTCGCCCGCTAAATTTATCCGGCCCCGAGAAGGGGCTTTTATTATGGTAGAAATCCTGGACATATCTTCGAATTCCCCTGCGGAACATGCCGGGCTTCTTTCCGGAGATGTATTGGCGCAGGCAAATGGCCATGTCATTCGCGACGCCCTCGATATCGAATTCTACATCGAGGGGGAGGACAGGGTCGAAATACTTTATATTCGGGATGGCGAAGAGCGACGCACGGTTCTCTTGAACTGCGCTTATGATGATAGCGGCATCGAGACGGAATATCTTGAACTTCGGCTCTGTCGAAACAAATGTGTGTTTTGCTTTATCGATCAACAGCCAAAGGGTTTACGCGATACCCTTTATGTTAAAGATGAAGATATACGTTATAGCTTCCTGCATAGTAATTACATAACAGCATCTAATACCCCCGATTGGGAATGGAAAAGAGTTATCGAACAGAAAATGGCACCCCTCTATTTCAGCGTCCACGCTACCGATGAGGAGATTCGTGCGAAGATGCTGGGAATTCCAAATCCGCCTCCGATTATGCCTATTTTAAAACGTTTAACGAGGGCGGGTATTCAGATTCACTCCCAGATTGTCCTCGTGCCGGGTTTCAATGATGGGGCAGTGTTGCGAAAAACTCTGGATGATCTGCACTCCCTGGGAAAAAACTCCCTGACATGCGCAGTTGTGCCGGTTGGACTCACGAAATACCGGGACCGCCTTCCTGAAATCCCCGCTGTTTCGCGTTGCGATGCCGTTGATGCCCTTCGAATAATCGATGAATTGCGGGCAGTTAATGTTCGCCCGGATTTTTTCCAGGCCGCCGATGAATTGTTTCTCCTCGCCGAAAAAGACATACCCGAGGATGAATATTACGGAGAATACGATCAGCTGGATAACGGCGTAGGCATGGCAAGGCTATTCATCGATGATGCAATGAGTTGCGCTCGGGAACCTAAAGTAAGATTGCAGAAGCCCAGACCCCTCTCGGTTGAGATAGTAACAGGAACTCGAGCCGCAAAAATATTCGACGCTGTCCTGCCCTCAGACCTTGGAATAGAAGGCGTTCAAGCCAAAATCACTCCGGTGGTTAACGATTTTTGGGGCGAGATGGTTACCGCCTCAAATCTTTTAACTGGGAGAGATATTTTACGAGCAATTCAGAATTCCAAAGCGGATATCATTTTTATTCCTCCTAAGGTCATAAATGACAATGGATTATTCCTGGATGACATGGCAATAGAGGAGCTGGATAACTCGATTTCCGGCGAAATCGCTGTCGGAGCTGATTATCTCTCTGATATGCAAGAACTTATAATAGACTACTCAAGTAGCTTGTCCGAATGAAACACAAAAGTTTTATATCCCTAATATGCCTATCAATAAAGAGATAGAGCATTCCTCTGAAAAATAACTTCAAAAAGAACTTGACTTTTCCATCTCTACTCCCTATAATCTAAACAGTTAGAGGCGTGGGGTAATCGATTTATCGAAAATATCGCCTTTAACTTGTTGTTAGATACGCAATTAACGGAGGTCTCATTGGGTTTGCCAGTTGTAGCCATTCTTGGTCGCCCGAATGTAGGAAAATCGACGCTGTTCAATAGACTCGCGGGCACCGGAAGGGCTGTCGTAGATGACACTCCGGGGGTTACGCGTGACAGAAACTACGCAGTAGTTGAAACTTATGGTCGGGAATACGTCATTGTCGATACCGGAGGCATAGTCCTCGACTCGAGAGAAGGTATCGAGCTGACAATAACAAAACAGGCGGAAATAGCCGCCCGTGAGGCCGATCTCATTATACTGCTCATTGAAAAGATCATAACACCGGAAGATGTTGCAATCTCGCGAAAGTTTCGCAAGGAGGATCTGCCTGTTCTACTTGTTGTGAACAAAGTTGACCGGGGTCGGGATGACCTCGATGTCCTCGAAGCTTGGAACCTCGGCCTTGGCGAACCGATCCCAATTTCGGCCAAAAACGGCAGGGGAGTGGCGGATATGCTTTTTATCCTCGCGGAAAAGCTTCCCGAGGAGGGAAAAGGCGAACAGCCCCACAGCGAAACCAGAATTGCAATCGTCGGGAAGCCGAACGTAGGCAAATCGAGCTTTGTGAATCGGCTTTTAGGGGAGGAAAAACTCGTTGTCGATGCCACACCGGGAACAACTCGGGATGCGATAGATACTCCCTTCAGATACAACGACAAAGAGTGGGTTCTGACAGATACCGCCGGCCTTTTCAAAAAGCGGCAGGTAGGTATCGATTATTATAGTTCTCTTCGCACTGTAACAGCTATCAAACACAGCGATATAGTGTTTCAACTCATCGACGTGTCCGAACCTTTCACGACTCAGGATAAGCGAATAGCAGGTATGGCTATCGATTTCTATAAGGGCATCGTTATCGGGCTGAACAAATGGGATCTCATCGAATCCGACGAAAAGGCCTCAGCAAGAATCGAACGGGAAATAAAAGAAGCCGATCCCTTTTTAAGTTTCGTTCCCTTCATCACTATATCCGCTCTCACAGGGAAACGCGTGCTAAAAGTCCTCGAGCTACTGGATCAGGTAGCTATCGAGCGTAAAAGACGGATCCCCACAAGCGAGCTGAATGACCTTATCTCAGCAGAGGTTTCCAGAATGCCGCCGCCAATAGTCATGGGCAAACGGAGCAAGATTCTCTATGTGACTCAGGAGCAGGCCGATCCGCCGATTTTCATATTCTTTTGCAAGGGAGCAAAATACGTCCCGAGAAGCTATAAACGCTTTCTTTCCAATGTGATACGGAGACAATACGGCTTTATCGGAGTGCCTTTTAAGATGGTGTTTCGCGAAAGGAAATCTTGCGAATTGTAATAACCATACTGGGCGCGTATCTGCTGGGTTCAATTCCTACTGGATGGATCGTGTCGAAGCTGAAATTCCGCCGCGATGTCCGCGAAGGCGGTTCAGGAGCTACTGGAGCGACTAATGTCGCCCGACAATTCGGATTGGGATGGGCGATTTTTGTAACCATAATCGACATCTCTAAGGGAGTATCGGCGGTGCTTCTGACCAAAACCCTACTGCCGGAAATCGACTGGCTGTATGGCGTTGCGGGAATCACCGCGATAGTCGGCCATTGTTATCCGGTATGGATAGGCTTCCGTGGCGGAAAGGGCGTGAACACGGCTCTTGGAATAGCGGCGGTGATCTCACCGGTCGCGATAATATTCGGCCTCGCCGCTTTCGGAGCCGCATTTGCGATTTCGAAATTCGTTTCAGTCGGATCGATATCAGCTGTTCTGGCATATTCGCTGAGTATCCTCCTCTTCGGCTCCAAAGTCGATGCGGTGGGGCAGGGGCAACTGATTTTCGCAGGGGTTTTGCCAATTCTAATAATATGGACTCATCGCTCAAACATACGACGGCTAATTAGCGGTGAGGAACTAAAACCGGTGAGTGATCGAAAATGATTTTGACAAAGATGAATAAAGAGTTTCATGGAATGGAGAGACCATTATGAAACCGACGAAGATGTATTACAGCATTACCGAAGTCGCGGACCTAACGGGTCTTAAACCCCATATCCTCCGCTACTGGGAGACAGAATTCACGATTCTTCACCCCAAGAAGAACCGCGCGGGCAATCGTGCATACCGCAAAAAGGATATCGAGACGGTGAAGTTAATCAAACGACTTCTTTACACTGAGGGCTACACTATCGAGGGCGCGAAACGCCAGATTGCGAAGCTTCGGAAAGAGGGATACAAACCCGGCCAGCCTATTCAGGAGGTCGAAAAGATTCGCCGCCTGATGGTCAAACCGACGGCCAAGAAGGACAAGCTCCCGAAAGAGGCCATCGACACACTGAAAGAAATCCGATCGGAACTGCAGGAAATCCTGTCGCTCCTCGGCACTTAAGATATCTCCTTTGTTTGGTTGACGATGAAGAAAACCCGCTTGCCACGCGGGTTTTCTTGATTTTTTTCTTAATACTTATGGAAAATACCCGGGTTTCGCGTTTTGCAAATTGCGGATATATTCACGAATCTAAAAAGGACATCGATTTTGTAACTTCCTGATATATAAAGTGATAGCGATAGTAAAATTAATGGCATAACTATTGCGTTGATAAAATGCGACATGGTCTATAAAAACAAAAAGAGACATATCGGTGGTTTCACCCTAATCGAATTGATGATCGTCATGATCATCATAGGTGTTCTTGCAGGCCTTGCTATTCCTCGTTTTGCCGATGCGGCCAAAAAGGCTAAGTATTCACAAGCAAGGCTTTTTCTTAAACGAATTTATCAGGCGTTGGACAATTTCTATAATGAGAAGGGGTGCTATCCACCCGATGTTTTCCCAAATATCACACCTCCAGGTCTTGTCCCCGAATTTCTCGAGGAATGGCCGAATCCCGCACGAGATCCTCTGAATGCAGTCTATGATTACGAACAGTGGCGCGGTCCAGGCGGAATCAGCTGGATAGGAGTTGTATATCTCGGACAGGATCTACTCCATGACGGCGGCACAAATTGGGGGAGTTACTACACGAAACATGGGAAATCAGGGGAGATTCTCGAAGTCGGCAATGACCTCTACATTGTAGTGCATAAGGCTGGCAAACCTTGCCCATGATTTCCTGACCCGTTTTTTCCTCGATGCTTTAATCGCCTTTATGGCGATTTTTTTCTGGGCGAATCTAACTAATCCTGAAATAACATGTTCGGCTTTACCATGTCCCGACTTTGAGTGTAGTTTCAGTGGACTATACTTTCGAGACTAAAAGAGGGGGCACGAGACTTCAAATGGGATACTCCATTTTTTCTTCGCGACTTTACATAATATTTCTTATGATAGGTTAATATGCTCGAAAATGCCTACTGGAAGGATTTTCAGAATTCCCTGTGTGGCTTGATAATCTCGTTACTTGGATTTGGTTGTGTAGGATATTAACAGATGAAGATTTCGTTTCAAGTTCGATCGATGGGAAATCAAATCAAGAAATCCGTGTTCCAGGAAGAATTCCGAGCTCTGGAAACCTTCGGGAAGCTCCTGGCCGATTGTCTCCTGAATAACCCTCGGGCCTGCGAATCCGAGTAAAGCTCCGGGTTCAGCGATAATAACATCGCCGAGACTGGCGTAACTGGCCATAACCCCTGCAGTTGTGGGATGTGTAAGAACAGATATATATGGTAGCCCAGCTTCGTGAAGCAGTGTGAGCGCGGTTCCGGTTTTAGCCATCTGCATCAGGCTGAGAATCGACTCCTGCATTCTAGCGCCGCCGCTAGCGGAGACTATGATTAGAGGTATTTTGCGCTCGACAGCCCGTTCAACGGCGCGGGTGATTTTTTCTCCGAGCGCGCTTCCCATGGAACCTCCTATGAATTTGAAATCCATGATTGCTATGCTAACGGGATTGCCTTCTATGCTCCCTATTCCACATACTACAGCTTCATTAAGGCCGCTTGTCTCATAAGCTGATTTAATTCTTTGGGTATATGGCTTTGAATCATAAAATGATAAAGGGTCTTGAGATTTGATATTCGCGTCGTATTCCTCAAAAGTCTCATCGTCCAGAAGAATCGTCAGATACTCTCTGGAGCCGATACGGAAGTGATTCGAGCAGTTTGGGCAAACCCAGTAGTTTGTTGCCAGATCGCGTTTGTAGATTATCTCGCCGCAGGAGTCACATTTTGCCCAGAGGCCGTCGGGAACTTCCCTCGGTGATTGATTAACAGGACCTTCGGGCTTTTTTCTCTTTAACCATGACATTATTTTCATCTCCAGTTTGTTTTACGAAAGATAAGGGGTTTTCCGAGAGAGTCAACTAATTTCATGACTTGCTTCGGAGAGTAGCATCCAGAGCTTATCTGAAGACTCTATCGAGGCGGTCAAAACCTCCTCGTGGGTTGTCTCCGCAGGCCCATGGACAGCTTTCATTACATTGGATATTCCGGTTATTCCAGCTACTCGCAGACCAAGGCGCTTTCCCTCACATGCTTCTTTGGTCGTGGACATAGAAACCCAGCTACAACCGTATCCGCGGAGCATGTTCACCTCTGCCGGCGTCTCGTATGTCGGCCCGAGAACACTGCAGAATATCCCCTTGGTAAGAATTAACCCCGCCTTTAGAGAAGAGCTGAGAAGCAATTCACAAAAATCTCTGTCGTATATGGGATAAATCATTCTGCCAGTTTCGACCTGTGGTTCTTTCGCCATGATCATCTGAAAATCGATATGATCGGTTATCAAACCAAGACTTCCCGGCGGTGTTTGTTTCAGAATCGATCCGACGGAACAGGTTAGCAATAAGTTTTTGATATTCAAAGCCTTAACCAGACGAACCTGAAACAAAAGTTCGTCGGCTGAAATTCCTTCATAAAGATGAATCCTGCCGGAGAAAATTAGAACCGGAACTCCACTGCTTTTGAATTTGCCGAGGATAAGCTCGCCCCCATGCCCGGATACCGTGGTTGCAGGAAAATCAGGGATATCGGCGTAACTCCAAACATGTTGTTTATCGATACAACTATTCACCCCTTGAGCCAGGCCGGAACCGCAAACTACAGCGAGAGGAATCTCGCCGATAGCTTTCAGTCCTTTACTGTTCAACCATTTAACAGTATTGTTCAATGAATCTAACATCTCGGTTTCCCCGGGACAAAATTTCGAAGATATTCCGGCGACAGATCGCTGAGATTATCCTCACCACTGTCCGCATATTTCCTGTGCCCGATAACAGCTGTAGATATAGCATTTGGCCTTTCAAAACCGGCTTCAACCCGAGGGGCTTGGGGCGGGAGAAAGCGCATAATACTATCGCGATAAATATCTCCTGTATAGAGAGATACATTCTGTATAATACAGTTATCTATGAAGTCATTTATCTTAAATATCTTTGGTTCTAGCACAGTATGCGGTATACCATATTCACTGTCGCCATAAACTGCACCGAAAACCTCTCCGCGCTTGGCGTCGAAAAGAGCCGCAACACGGTTGCCTTCCGCGAGGTAAGGAAATGCGCATGTCATAAGGGAATCGATGCCGACCACAGGCACACATAGTGCCAGCGCAAAACCTTTCGCAGTAGAAACTCCCACTCGAAGACCGGTGAAAGAACCCGGTCCGCGTGAGACCGCTACCAAATTGATATCTTCCTTTTGTGTTCGAGATTCGCTGAGGAGAAAATCGATATACGGCACAAGTTTCTCCGAATGAGCCGCACGGATATCCACCGCAAGTTGCCCGAGGACGAGGTTCTCATCGGAATCGAAAAGGGCGATGGAGCCAAGGGAAGTGGATGTTTCTATTCCAAGTATTATCATTCAAATCTCCAAAAGCGCCTTCCTGAGTGGCGGAAGGCGCTATATAGATTAAATCAAACAAGCTGATTTGCTCACGGCAAAACGCTTGTATTCAATTCGCAAATGTCGGGCCAACAGCCGTAAAAGCCACGTTTAAAACAATCCCGTTATGTTCCCGTCGCTGTCGATGTCGATTTCCTCCGCAGAAGGACTCGACGGCAACCCCGGCATCAGCATTATATCGCCGCAAACAACTACCACGAAACCAGCTCCAGCGTTGACATAAATCCTGTCAACATCCAGATTGAACCCGCGCGGTCTGCCGAGAAGATTTTTGTTATCGGTAAGAGAGGCCGGTGTTTTCGCGATGATAACGTGAAGGTTGTCAAATCCCAGTCGAGTGAGCTTTTTGATGTCCCAGCGCGCCTGGCGTGTAAACGTAATTTTCCCCGCGCCGTAAACCTTTTTGGCGATAGTCTCGATCTTATCCTGAAGGGGCATATCTGGTGTGTAAACCGGTTTTACGACTCCCCCTTTCTCTACGGAATCTTTCACCAACTTTGCCAAATCGACGCATCCTTCCCCCCCGCCGTTGAACGGATCGCAAATAACCGCTTCGCAACCCTTGCTTCGAGCATGTTTCAGCGCTACTTCGAGCTCCTCAGGATCATTATCGCTGAACTTGTTAACTGCGACGACCACAGGCACACCGAACTGTTGCATATTCTCGATGTGGGCGTCCAGATTGTCGAAACCGCGTATCAGGGCTTCGATATGTTTCTCGGCGAGGTCTTTTTTGTCCATTCCGCCGTGGTATTTGATAGCCCGCAGTGTCGTTACGACCACAATCGTATCGACATTGAATTTTCCTATCTGCGACACGAAATCTAAAAACTTCTCGCCGCCCAAATCGGATGCGAAACCTGCCTCGGTAACAGCAATGTCCGAATATGCCTGCGCCAGACGAATCGCTTGAATTGAATTCGTGCCGTGGGCGATGTTCGCGAAAGGGCCGCCGTGTATTAGCGCAACAGTGCCTTCGGAGGTTTGCACGATGTTCGGTTTGATGGCGTCCTTCATTAAGAGTGCCAGCGCACCGACCGCCTTCAAATCCTTAGCCGTAATAGGTTTGCGCTCGCGTGAATAACCGACCACGATGTTCCCGAGACGACGTTTCATATCCTCGAAATCATCGGCGAGGCATAGAATTGCCATTATCTCCGAAGCTACCGAGATGATGAATTTGTCCTCGCGGGCAAAACCGTTCTGCCTGCCGCCGAGACCGATCACGATGTTGCGGAGAGCGCGATCGTTCATGTCGATAACCCTGCTCCAAGTTATTCGCCGTGTATCGATATCCAGGGCGTTGCCATGCTGAATATGATTATCCAGCATAGCCGCCAGAAGGTTATTCGCGGCGGTTACTGCGTGAATATCTCCGGTAAAATGGAGATCGATTTCGTCCTGAGGTAGAACGCGGGACATCCCGCCTCCTGTCGCGCCTCCCTTAATTCCGAATACCGGCCCCAGGGAAGGCTCTCGCAAAGTAACTATCGACTTCACGCCGATTTTGTTCAATCCCATAGAGAGACCGATGGAAGTCGTGGTCTTGCCCTCCCCTGCGGGCGTTGGCGTGGTCGCGGTTACGAGAACCTGTTTCCCCCTCTTGCGCTGTGCGGCTTTGGCCGAAACCTCTGGGTTAATCTTGGCCTTGTATGGCCCAAAAAAGTAGAGGTCATCCTCTTCGAGGCCGATTTGCCTTGCGATTTCTGCGATAGGTTTCATCTTGTAGTTCATATTTACTCCTTCTGTTTCCCCCAATATAAACCAAAACAAGCCTTCCGTCAATGGAAATGAAGGGTTTTTAAAGAAATGGCTGATGTCTAAAAGCTAAAGTCGAATGAAGAATTCCAACATTTGTAGCCCGGTTACATTCGATGAAACGAAGGACGATTGAAAATTAACTTTCCGCCGTATTCAAACGACTGTTACCCCTGCTCGATAGTCAAGGATTAAAAATCCACGGCCACGCCGACACTTATAGCCAAAAGGTCGGTCGGGGATTCGTCGGGGTAAAAGACCACCCGGCCGTCGATAATCTCCATGGAGCCTTCTTTGAGATATTCCGCGTTCCCGCCTCGAGTGAAAATCCCTTTCAGGTCGATATAGACCCGTTCACCTCGAGAGCGGTTTTTCAGTTCGCTTTTGCGAGTCTCTTCCCAGACTTTAATCATGATTCCTCCGCCCCCGCCGTAGCTCCATGTGAGGTCGGAGAAATTTGTCGAACTTGCGATGTCTTCATCGGATCCTTGTATATCGGAAATCCGTGTTTCGGTCCAGAGGTAATTGAATCCGAGACGCCCTTCGATGTAGGGTTTGACGATGTTCAAATCGCCTATTGCTTGAGCGTAGAGGTGGCCGAACATAAAATTGTTTGTGCGGGTAACCTCGACTGTGACATCGGGAATGGTCATGGAAAAGGGTTCGCGTCGAGTTTCGGAGCCATAAATCATGAATCCAAGAGCTCCTCCCGCGGTGAAATATTTACTCGGCATAGCTCCGATGTTGAAATCTAATCCGAACCCGAGGTTGTCTAAATGGTCGCGGAATTCTCCCTGAGGAACGCCCACGAGGAAACGGAACCCGCCATGTCCTCTGACCGCCGCTTTTTCGGCTGAGAAAGTAGTAAGGGCGATACAGAGGATTAATAGAGCGGCGATTTTTGTTTTCATGGCATTTTTCTCCCTATGAAAAATAACTATTGCAAAGGTAATATTACGTCAAAAAGCAGATTGCGCAATAGATTTCGTGTTGCGCATACGTCTTAGTTTTATTATATTATAGTCAAGAGTTTTATTGAGGGAAACTTCCCATTCTACAGCTTCAAGGAGAACCGATGGAACATGAACATGGCAACCACAAGAATTCGGGACAATCCCACCACAAGATGATGATTACCGATTTCAGGCGGCGGTTCACCGTATCCACGATAATCACGATACCGGTTCTACTGCTATCCCCCATGATACAGGGGTTTCTGGGTATCGAACTGACTTTTCCCTTCGCCGGTTATGTTCTGTTCGGCCTATCTACTTTCGTTTTTTTCTACGGCGGCTGGCCATTCCTGACCGGGCTTGCGAAGGAACTGCGCAAGAAACAGCCGGGCATGATGACTTTGATTGCCGTGGCAATAACCGTGGCATGGGGCTACAGCTCCGCGACGACATTCGGTTTGAAGGGGGATTCGTTCTATTGGGAGCTGGTAACATTAATCGACATCATGTTGCTTGGTCATTGGATAGAGATGAAATCGGTTCTCAAGGCGTCGGGATCACTTCAGAAACTGATTGAGATGATGCCGTCGTCGGCGCATGTTGTCAGGGACGGCGATGTCGAGGAGGTTGGAATCGACGAGATTCAGGAGGGGGATGTTGTCCTTGTTAAACCCGGCGAGAAAATTCCCGTGGACGGCAAAATTATCGAGGGCGAAAGCTCGGTGAATGAATCCATGGTAACCGGCGAATCCATGCCCCAGAAAAAAGGTGTCGATGACGAGGTTATAGGCGGAACAATCAACGGCAACGGTTCATTGAGGATAAAAACTAAGCAGGCCGGCGAGGGGGCATATCTCAACAAGGTTGTCGAATTGGTCCGCGAGGCTCAAAAGGAAAAATCCAAATCTCAAAATCTCGCCGACCGAATAGCTTTCTGGCTGACGATAACAGCGCTTAGCGTGGGTTTCGGGACGCTGGCGGTATGGCTACTTATCGGTCAGACCTTCGTTTTCGCAATCGAGCGGATGGCTACGGTTATGGTCATCACATGCCCCCATGCCCTCGGACTTGCGATACCCCTGGTCGTAGCTATTTCGACATCCATCTCGGCCAAAACGGGGTTGCTAATCCGCAACCGGACGGCATTTGAAAGCGCCCGCAACATTTCCATGGTGGCTTTCGATAAAACCGGCACCCTTACTAAGGGCAATTTCGTCCTCACCAGATTTTCTTCGATCAAAGATGGTTTCGACGACGGAGATATCCTCCGGTTGGCTGGGGCTGTCGAGTCGAACTCCGAACATCCGCTGTCCGAAGCTGTGATGAATAAGGTGAAAGAAAAAGATCTGGATATCCCCGACAGCACTGATTTTGAGGCAACATCAGGAAAGGGCATCCTAGGGAAGGTCGATGGCAAGTCCGTGAAAATCCTCAGCCCAAAAGCTTTGCAAGAAGAAGGTTTAGACGCTCCCGACGAGGCCTTTCGTAACGAGGGTGAAACGGTAGTATTTATCGTCGTTGATGACGAACTGGCGGGGTTTTTGGCTATGGCCGACGAAATTCGCGAAGAATCATACGACGCGATAAAGACCCTTAAAAAGCATGGCTTGAAGTTAATTATGATGACCGGCGACAACGAAGAAGTTGCCAAAGCTGTAAGCGATGAACTGGGCCTCGACGGCTATTTTGCCGGAATTCTGCCCGACGAGAAACTTGGGAAAATTGAAGAGTTGCAGAAGGAGGGTGAATATATCGCGATGGTAGGGGACGGCATAAATGACGCTCCCGCGCTGGCAAAAGCCGATATCGGAATAGCCATCGGTTCCGGAACTGATGTCGCCGCGGAAACCGCTGATATTATCCTCGTGGAAAGCGATCCACGGGATATTGCCCGTATGATTATGTTTGGTAAAGAGACATACAAAAAGATGATACAGAATTTCGTGTGGGCAACCGGATATAACGTGGTCGCTATCCCCCTTGCGGCGGGTGTGTTTTTCGGTTACGGCATCGTAATAAATCCTGCTCTTGGAGCGGTTCTGATGAGCCTCAGCACAATTATTGTTGCGATTAACGCCCAACTTCTCCGCAGAAAAATGAGCAAAGTCAGAGGTGAGTAGGAGTTCACTTCAAATACACGACCCGCGCCGTCGCAACGGTCCCCGTAGGGTCGAGGTCTCCTCGACCAACACGGTCGCTGAGCCTGCTGACAAGCCCTAAGCGGTCGAAGCCTTCTTTGCCGGCGCTCCTCGCCCGCACGAGATAGACGCCGGAGGGGAGTGACGGAGCGGGACGCCAGACGAAAATATC
>NPID01001287.1_pt1 | contig 26148 bp, 21 predicted proteins | sample 8637491 | NCBI WGS metagenome assembly NPID01 (sample SAMN07420843, study PRJNA396082) | bioreactor metagenome | isolation source: sample BA6 brine-fed electro-methanogenic bioreactor BA | place: Japan: Kochi | collected 2016-06-14 | reverse complement strand
CGACAGCAAAGGGGAACGCATAGTAATAACTGGTGGATTCAATATAGGGGAAGGCACTTTCGAGGGCGGTCGAAACAAAAATGGAGAGCTTGATCAGTATGAAAAGCCCAGTAAAGGTCAGGCTGATAAAAAGCAGGTCTCGTCCATTGGGACGGTACTTGCGGATATTGCGAGTGGCAAAACGGTGCCCGACAAGCACCAGGATCAGGGTCGCCAGGAAAAGCCCGAACCCCATGGTCAAAACACTGTAATCACTGCCGATATCACGCATGGCACGCAGTTTCTTGATCTGCTCCTCATTGACCCGTTCGCCTTCGCGAACGATCATTTCACCTTTTTTCACCTGAAAAAAGACCGGCGTCACCGAGGCCATTGCCGCAGTTTTACGTGATTCGGTTTCTTCCTTGTTAAACGTAAGGTTGGGACGCAGAAGGCGCTGAGTCAGGGCAAAGAGGACTTCACGCTCTCTTTTTGACAGCGCTTCGACCGAATCGAGCCGCGCCCGCAGCATCTCCTGCGCATCTCCCATACCGATGACCTCGTCGCTGCGGCCGACAGTATTTTCCTGCTGACTTCTGAGATCACGCACAACAACGCCTTTTTCGGCGTCGTTGAGAAACACCTTGCGATTGGCGACAATCATGGGGACAGAGGAAAAATTGAGCACCTGCCGAATGTCGTGCAGAAGATCATCGGAAACCGGCAGACGACTCAGGACACTGAATTCCTCATCAGAGATCCCCGCATCGAGAGCATCTTCCAGCGTCTGCCTGATTTCGGGATCAGGTTCTTCGCCCTCTGCCAGGGGGTCGATGATCCTCAGCGCCTGAATCAGACGGTCGCCGAGTTCCGCCGTGACCTCAGCGTCGAAATCATAGACTGGCCGCACGGCCTCCCGTGCCTCCTGACGCTTTTTCTCGGTCAGTGCCTCATCCGGGATCATCATATTGCGCGGCGCTTTGACGTCCCGGGAAGCCACATCACCGGGGCTGTAATAATCGGGGACGAAACCACCTTTGGGCACAATGATGACAGTAAGAACCAGGCAGAGAAAAAGCAGGAGAATCCGGTTCTGCTGCGCCTCGGTCAGTACAATCGGAATGCGAAAAAAATAAAAGGTATTCTTTTTCGCAGCGGATAAATCCGTGGTTTTTTTACCGTTTTTAGTCATAAATCAGATATCTGCCTCATGACTCTGCGGAGGCCGCGGCCTTTTCATAGGCCTGCACGATCGACTGCACAATGGGGTGGCGTACCACATCCGCATCCGTAAAATGATTGAATGCAATGCGCTCGATCTTTTGCAGCACCCTGACCGCTTCCAGCAATCCCGACACTTTTCCCGTGGGCAGGTCGGTCTGAGTCACATCGCCGGTAACAACGGCGCGACTGCCAAAGCCAAGCCGGGTCAAAAACATTTTCATCTGTTCGGGTGTGGTGTTCTGCGCCTCGTCCAGAATGACAAAAGCATCATTGAGCGTACGCCCGCGCATGAACGCAAGAGGTGCAACCTCGACCACTCCCTTTTCAATAAGGGCCTGCCCCTTTTCAAAACCCATCATATCGTACAGGGCATCATACAGCGGGCGCAGGTAAGGGTTCACCTTCTCGACCAGGTCTCCGGGGAGAAAACCGAGACGCTCCCCCGCCTCAACGGCAGGGCGTACCAGCACGATACGGCTGACTTCCTTTTTGAGCAGAAAGGCCAGGGCCATCGCCATGGCAAGGTAGGTTTTTCCTGTTCCGGCAGGCCCGATGCCGAAAACCACATCATTGTTGCGCATGGCATCGATGTAGGATTTCTGCGTCAGACTTTTGGGTGAGATGACTTTTTTGCGGAAAGATACAAAAACCGTGTCGAGAAAGATGTTTTTGAGATGCGTCCCCGAATCGGCACTGAGAATGCGCACCGCATAGTCGATATCCGTCGGATAGACGGGATAGCCCTCGCGCATGAGGTCCAGCAGTTCCTCCAGCAGACGCTTGGCCAGCGCAACCTGCACCGGATCTCCCTGCAGGTGAACTTCACTGCCCCGCGATCCAATCCGGATTTTCAGAATCCGTTCGATCTGCTTCAGATTTCGGTTCTGCTGGCCGAACAGGTCGGCAGCCAGGTTCCGATCTTCTATAAGGAACCTGTCCTGAATATCGTCTCCGCTCAAAGACATCCCTCGTTATAAACCCTGAGCGGACATGCCGCGCCGGGCTTGGATTTTCTATCCGTTCTTCAAAGAAGAAACACTAGCACCACCACCGCAAAAAAATCAAATTCTTTTACGTCCTACCGCCGCGGGCGGAAACCGTGCAAAAGAACTCTTTGCTTAAACGACGAAAATTGCTATAAATGCCGGGCTTACAAAGTTCAGCAATCTTTGACGGCATTCAAGCAGAAGATCGCCTTGGCTTTAAAAATACAGCCGCGGCACTGACTGCTTTCCGCTTGCCAGTGCAGCGACTTTGCCACGACAGGATCAACCGATCAATTCACACAAGGGGGAAAGATCAAAATGAGCGAAATCCAGGATATTTATGCCCGCGAAATTCTTGATTCCAGAGGCAACCCGACCGTTGAAGTCGAGGTTTACCTTGAGAGTGGAGCCATGGGGCGTGCGGATGTTCCCAGCGGCGCTTCAACCGGTGAGCGTGAAGCGCTTGAGCTGCGCGATGGAGACAAAAGCCGCTATCTCGGCAAGGGTGTCCTGAAAGCCGTTGAAAATGTCAACGAAGTCATCGCTGAAGCCCTGCTCGGCTGGGAGGGATCGGATCAGGTCGGCATCGACCGCAAGCTGATTGAACTCGACGGCACCAACGACAAAAGTAAGCTCGGCGCCAATGCCATCCTTGGCGTTTCGCTGGCCTGCGCGAAAGCTGCTGCCGAAGAATCAGCCCTGCCCCTCTATCAGTATCTGGGGGGCTCCAATGCCAAGGAACTGCCCCTGCCGATGATGAACATCCTCAACGGTGGAGCTCACGCCGACAATAACGTCGATATCCAGGAATTCATGATCATGCCGGTAGGCGCGGACTCTTTCAAGGAAGCCCTGCGCATGGGGGCCGAAATCTTCCACGCCCTGAAGAAAGTCCTCAAGAGCAAAGGATACAATACCGCCGTCGGCGACGAGGGCGGATTCGCACCCGACCTCAAGAGCAACGAGGAGGCACTGGAAGTCATCATCGAAGCGATCAAGGATGCCGGCTACAAGCCTGGCGATGAAGTGGTGCTCGCCCTTGACGTTGCCTCTTCCGAGCTCTTCAAGGATGGAAGCTACCACCTCGAGAACGAAAAGCAGCCCGTGAAATCAGCCAAAGAGCTTGTCGACTTCTACGAAGACCTGGTCGATCGCTACCCGATCATCTCCATTGAAGACGGCATGGCCGAGAATGACTGGGACGGCTGGAAACTGATGACGGAGCGCCTGGGCGACAAAATTCAGATCGTCGGCGACGACCTGTTCGTCACCAACACCGACATTCTGCGGGAAGGAATCGAGAAGGGCATCGCCAATTCGATTCTGATCAAAGTCAACCAGATCGGCACACTGACCGAAACCCTTGATGCCATCGAGATGGCCAAGCGTGCCGGCTACACTGCGGTCATCTCCCATCGTTCAGGCGAAACGGAAGATACCACGATCGCCGACCTGGCCGTCGCCACCAACGCAGGGCAGATCAAAACTGGCTCCCTGTGCCGAACCGACCGCATCTGCAAATACAATCAACTGCTGCGCATCGAAGACGAACTTGAGGGCGTCTGTATTTTCGGCGGGCGCGACGTTTTCTACAATATCCGCAAATAAGAATTGATTTTGAAGGTATCAGGCCCGCAGGAGCAATGAGACTCTTGCGGGCCTTTTTCTATTGCCGCTCTGAAAACACCGAACATTTTTTAATTGGGCGCGGGCGCTTATATATGGTAATTTCGCAACACCTTCCCAGACAACACTCTGAAAAAAAATAAAGATAAACGCTTTTCCACCGGGAGCCTTGTTTATGAATGCACCTCTCCATTCCATGATTCTTGGCACAGGACACGCTGTCCCCGAACGCATATTGACCAATAGCGATCTGGAAAAAATGGTCGACACCTCCGATCAATGGATCGTCGAACGTACCGGAATTCGACAACGCCACATCGCCCCCCAGGGAACCGGCATTTCGCAGTATGCCACTGAAGCGGCAAAACAAGCACTTGAAGATGCAGGCCTCGATCCCCAGGACATCGACCTGATTATCCTCGGCACTGTGACCGGCGACTACAAGTTCCCGGCGACCGCCTGCCTTATTCAGCAAAACCTCGGCATCGAGCACGCTGCCGCTTTTGACCTCTCAGCCGCCTGCTCCGGCTTCCTCTACGGTCTGAGCCTGGCCGACAGTCTTATTGCAACAGGAAAACACCACAACGCCCTGGTGATTGGAGGGGAGGTTCTTACCAGCATGGTGGATTGGACCGACCGCAACACCTGCACACTTTTCGGCGACGGCGCTGGAGCGGTGGTTGTTGGCCCTGCCCGGGATGCCTCCGGCATTCTCGCCACCCACATGGCCTCGGACGGTCGCTACCACCACCTGCTGATTAACCCGGGATGCGGCAGCATAAACCCGCCTACGCCCGATAATCTCCATCTCCATGCCATCCAGATGGAGGGACGCGAGGTTTTCCGCCATGCGGTGACCACCATGACCGACGCCCTCGCCAAGGTTCTTGAGAAAGCCGGAATGGGCATTGAGGATGTTGACCTGCTCATCCCCCACCAGGCCAATCTGCGAATCATTCAGGCGGTCGGCAAAAAAGTCGGCATCGACGAAGACCACATCTATATCAACGTCGACCGTTTCGGCAACACCTCGGCCGCATCGATCCCCATTGCGCTTGACGAGGCCCGGCGGAATGGAAAGTTAAAGAAAGGCGATGTCGCTGCCATGGTGACGTTTGGAGCAGGCTTTACCTGGGCGGCAGGACTGGTGAGACTTTAGGGCAGGAAAACCATGTCATAGAAGAACTTTTTTGCTGCGCTTAATTTCCGTTTCCAATAATCGGCCTTCTTTTCTTGTAAAGAATTTATCTTCTTATAGCTGAATTGAAACAGACAGGAGTATGTATTATCTGCAAGAAGATCACAACTCAAAACCCTGCCAGGAAGAGAAAAAACGCCCTCAAAACTGGCCTTCGTAACATCTTCAACCGTTCTGGATCGGCTGGTCAATACTTTTGATTGAACATTGAAAAAATCTTCATTCGCAAGAAAATTTGCAATGGCATCAAACTTTGCTTGTGAAACATCCTTTCCTGTTCCTTTGACGATTATCTTCCGCGGCTTTATAAATGAGAAATACCCGTTTTCTTTAATCAGATTCAAATCCGACCGGCAATAGACACCATTTTTAACATTTTCCGAAAAACTGACATGATAATACTCTGAATAAGCATTGACTGATGCAGACAAAAACAAAAGGGCCGGCACAATAACAATAATTGCTATATACTGCCGGCCCATACTGATATTAATGGTGATCAATATTCTGCGAACTGAAATCACCGCCGTATGCAATCAGGCGATTAGCTCGCAGTGTGACTCGTATTGTGGCGGTGGCCATCCCATTATCATGGTCAACACCTAAGACCTTGGCCCCACGCAAGTAGGAACTTGTCTCAGATGTAATACGATCAATATCAATTTCATTTTTCCCCTGACTGGTGTAGGACTCAATAATCATTCCCGTCAATCTTTCGGAGAGATTCCGATAGGCGTCCACAACAGCAGCCCGGCGTGCGAGAACCTTTTTTTGAGTTGAAGACCCACTTTCAGGCTCAATTCCTATTCCGACAGCAGAAATTTCAACAAATCCATCTTTTTGCTCATTCTTTTCAACCCCCGGAACAAGATGCGAATTTTTCTGATGCGAGTAAGGCAAATTAGGATCATAGTAGTCCCCAGGATAATAGCACCCCCCAAGAAAAACGATGCCAAGCAGCAAAACCCCTCCCAACAATGTTCGACCTTCTCTCATTCTTCCCTCCATTTTTTAATTTCTTTTAACTAGACAGAAGATTAGCGTACATAAATTCCATTGTCAACATTTTTTGGGGAATTTTTATCGAGTCCAGAAGTGGCGGGCATAGAACAAAAAAAAGCCCACCAGGAGGTGGGCGATGCAAGAGAGGAAAGACCGAGAGATTTTTTACAATCCGATCAGCCGACGAAATTGAGGATCAGGGCACCGAATCCGATGCAGCTGGCGACAATGATAAAGACCTGTACCGCGAAATAAGATGTCCGAGTTTTCGATTCCATGACGCCTCCTTTTCTGTATATTCCCTTTAGAACAATGTTATAACCATAAGGCCAGGTTATGTCAAGGTGTTAATTTTTACCATTTCTATTGACAACCATTTTTCAAAACAATGTTATTTGATTTATGGGATTTTTTGATCTTGATCATTCTTCTGGTTGGATAATCGCGTCAATCCTCTTCTCATCAATGGTTTCCTCCTCAAGCAGCACCTGAGCCAATTCTTCGAGAAGATTATGTTTCTCCTTGATGATTTTATCCGCCTTGACTTCTGCCTCTTTGATGATATTTTCGATTTCGCGGTCGATCAGCCACGCCATTCTTTCACTGAAGGTTTTCTCCGTAGCAAGCTTTCTCCCAAGGAATGGGTGCTCTTCGCCGCGACTGAAGAACACCGGGCCGATCCGTTCACTCATCCCCCATTGGCACACCATTTTCTCCGCGAGTTCAGTCACCTGCTTCAAATCATTCTGTGCCCCGGTGGACACTTCTCCAAAGATGGACTTTTCGGCCGCCCTGCCGCCAAGACTGACCGCAAGGCGGGTTTCAAGATATGAACGCGGATAGTGATAGCGATCGTTCTGCGGAAGCTGCTGGGTCACACCAAGGGCCTGCCCGCGCGGAATGATCGACACCTTGTGGACCGGGTCCGCTCCCGGCGAAAAGCGCGCCACAAGCGTGTGACCGGCTTCATGGTAGGCGGTGATCTTCTTTTCCTGCTCCGTGAGCATCAGTTTGCGCTCTGCACCCATCAGCACGCGATCCTTTGCATCTTCAAGATGTTTCATGGTGACGCGCTCTGCATCCTCGCGGGCGGCAATCAAGGCGGCTTCATTGACCAGGCTTTCCAGGTCGGCTCCGCACATGCCAGGAGTTCCGCGCGCCAGCACTTCGAAGTCAACATCATCCGCCAGGGGAACATGACGGGTGTGAACTTTGAGGATCTCCATACGCGCCCGCCAATCAGGTCGGTCAACGACAACCTGACGGTCGAAACGGCCTGGCCTCTGCAATGCCGTGTCCAGTACATCGGGACGATTTGTGGCGGCCAGTACGATCACCTCGCTGTGGGGTTCGAACCCATCCATTTCAGACAACAGCTGGTTGAGGGTCTGTTCGCGCTCGTCGCTGCCGCCCCCCAACCCTGTACCGCGGGAGCGACCCACCGCATCAAGCTCATCAATAAAAATGATGCTCGGCGCATTTTTCTTGGCATTGGTAAACAGGTCCCGCACCCTGCTGGCTCCCACCCCGACAAACATTTCAATAAATTGAGAGGCTGAGATGGAAAAAAAGGGGACGCCGGCCTCCCCCGCAACGGCTCGCGCCATGAGCGTTTTTCCTGTTCCCGGGGGGCCGACCAGAAGAATGCCGCGCGGCACCTTGCCGCCGATCCGTTGAAACTTGCCTGGTTCACGCAGGAAATCAACAATTTCGCGCAGATCCTGTTTGGCCTCTTCAAGTCCGGCCACGTCATTGAAGGTTACTTTTGATTCCTCGCGGGTATAAAGCTTTGCTCCGGATTTGGAGATATTGCCCATAAAACCGCCGGGACCGCCTTTGCCGCGCATGCTGCGCAACACAAACCACCAGACACCAAAGATAAGGATCCACGGCAGCATGTACAGAAGCGCATTGACCCAGAACGGATCTTTGGCAGGAGGCTTGGCGGAGACCTCCACGCCGGAATTTTCCAGCAGAGGCATCAGTTCAGGATCATCGATAGGAGGAAGGGTTGTACGGAAGGACTCAAATGGCTGAACAGTTTCATTTCCCCCAAGCGCATCTTGCCGGGGTTCTGCGACGGGTTCCTTAAAATTCCCGGTCAGCTTATCGCCCTGAATAGTGACCTCAGATACATTATCCTGTTGCAAAGCCTTCTTGAAACGACTGTAGCTGATCTCCAGAGATCCCTGGGGAGCAGGCTGATTCGCGACATAGAGTACATTGAATGCCGCCAGCAGCAGAAAAAGAATGATAAATTGTCTCCAGAGATTTTTATTCATGACATCTCCGCTTCTGGAAATTCAAACAGATCGGGTCCCAAAGCCCCTGCACAAGAAAACCCCTGCCAATCCAACAGGTTCGACAGGGGTGCATAATTAAGATGTCGGCGTCACCAGCTCATCAACAGCGACTCAGCCGGCTCTGCGGTCTTCCTCTGCCTGAAACCAGCGCTCGAACCAGGTTCGGTGATCTTTTTCGGCGAGAAGCTGCAGATCTTTCGGCCCGAGCCAGACCCCGCCGCAATCGGGGCATTGATCCATGGGAACATCGCGAAATACAAGTTTCTGCAATGGCTCGCCACATTTGGGGCACCGATCGTGGCAGCACTCCCGGATCAACCGTTCTTTCGAAACCTCGCGCAACTGTGAAATCTTCTCCTCTTCCAACTTGCGGAAGTAAAGATTTTCCAGCGCCTTTTTTCTTTCTTCCCAGAGATCAGTCATAATAATCACCTCATCGAGGAAACGAGGTTATATCCTTTTCTTTGCTTCGATTATACCCGAGGACGAGGTGTTCGCAACCGCAGATCGCCGAAATCCTTATGAGATTCGGTAGAAACCGGCACCGAAAGATGCCCCCTTGCCAAGATTCATCAGTGCTCCGACCCGTAAAAGCCAGGCGATGTCCCGCAGGCCCTCCCCTGCGATCTCAAGAGTCCCGCTCACCCCGCCAAGATCCTGATGGGATCCGGACCCCTCAATAGTGCGCCAATCACGCCAGGTCAGGGAATTCTGTATTTCATGGATCTGGGTGCGCGAAATTTCTTTATAACGTCGAGAATCATCCACGACCTCAACTCCAAACTGGGCATGAATCATAGATGAGACGCGGCGCAGAACAAACGGGAAAATTTGATCGAAAGCAGGCGTGAACAAAGGTCTGCTGTGTGAAATAAGACGCGCGGGAGTGACAAACTCCAGGAGAAGTGAGTGGTCATCGTCGATTTTTCGGTCAAGCCACCAGGAAAGGGGGATTAATGGCGGCGTCAGCATGTCGAGCGGTTGCCCGAAATTCCAGAGTTCAACGTCCTCGTTCGCAGCATTTTCGGCAAAGATTTCTACGAGTTCAAAACACCCTTCGCCATTGTGCAGACCTTTATGCCCCAATTCCTGCAAGACGCGCGCAAAATGAGACAGACGAGTCAAACCCTTCCCCCAGAAAACAACCCGCAGATCCATGGGGTCGCCGCAATCGAGCCGTCTACACTGCAGGGGGTTTGGTTGAAGGACAAAAGCAGGGCCGGGGCGTTGAAATCTTTTCAGCGCCACTGGATCTGTGGCTAACGGTGGTTCAAAAAGATCGGCAAAGGCACCCTGACCATCGTCTGCGTCATCAAGAACCTGCCGAGCCGTGGCACGTAAATCCCGGCGCAAACGAAGCATTCGCTCCAGGTCAAGGTCCATAGATTCCTGAAATTCGAACACGAATCGGGCACAAACAAATTCAAGATGAGAAATCGCCTCGGGATATTCAATCATTGAAAATGAATCCTTCAAATTGCCTTTAAATCAGGTATCTGCTAAGGTGTCGACCCGATATGGATGATGCCGACTCAGTTGTGTGCGTCCAGGATTTCCTGATGAAAACCAACTTTTACCCACAGCATACCTGATTACATTCGCCGGAGAAAATCGATAGCCATGCTGAAATTCGACCTGATAAAAAAAGACCCGACCACACGGGCACGGCGCGGACGAGTCACCACCCCGCACGGCACCATTGAAACGCCTATTTTCATGCCGGTCGGCACGCACGCAGCGCTCAAGGCCATGTCGCCCGCTCAGGTCGAAGAAACCGGGGCGCAGATCATCTTGAGCAACACCTATCATCTGCACCTGCGCCCTGGTGAAGGGTTAATCAGCAAGGCAGGAGGCCTGCACAAGTTCATGGGCTGGGATAAGCCGATTCTGACAGATAGCGGCGGATTCCAGGTTTTCTCCCTGCCCAAAAAGAAGATTGCCGAAGATGGCGTCTATTTCCGGCACGAAATCAGCGGCCAGGAGATCTTTCTTGGGCCCGCGGAGGCGACCCGCATCCAGAATGAGCTGGGAGCCGACATCGCAATGGCCTTTGATGAGTGCATCCCCTATCCCTCCACTCATGCCTATGCGGCCCAGTCAATAAAAAAAACACTGCGATGGGCCGAAATCTGCATGAAGAGCCATGCGCGCCCGGACCAGGCGCTGTTCGGCATTGTACAGGGCAGCACATTTGAGGACCTGCGCCGCGACTGCGCAAAGGCCCTGGTTGAAATGGATTTCCCCGGCTACGCGGTGGGGGGAGTCAGCGTCGGTGAAGGTCTTGAACTTCTCAAGAAGGTGGTGGATTATACTGAGCCATTTCTACCGGAGAACAAACCACGCTATCTCATGGGCGTGGGCCTGCCCGAAGATATTCTTGAAAGTATCGAACGCGGCATGGATATGTTTGATTGCGTTATTCCCACCCGCTATGCCCGCAGCGCGACACTGTTCACCAGCCATGGGCGGCTGCGCCTGACACACCGCCGATACCGGAGAGATTTCTTTCCGGTGGACCCCGCCTGCGACTGTTACTGCTGCCGCAATTTCAGTCGTGCCTACCTGCATCATCTTTACAATGCAAACGAAATTCTATCGGCGACCCTTGCCGCAATTCACAATGTGAGGTTTTATCTCAACATGGTTGCGGGAGCCCGCGATGCCATCGAGCAAGGGACATTCGCTGAATTCAAGCGGGAGTTTCTTGCCGAATACAACTCGCAGGGAAAATCCTGACCCGGCTGAACATCCACAGGATCAATACAAAAGCCCCCGGCAAAACCGGGGGCTTTTGTATTTAATTGGTTGCGACGACAAAACTGCTGGGGAACCCCTGAACGGTGAATTTCTGAGCCGCATTTTCGGCGGATTCAAGCGACGTGTATTTTCCCGCACGAACCCTGTAGAACAGCTGATTCTCCACATAACCGCGCTCGATCGCTGCATGCCCCTCGCGGTCCCGCATCTGCGCTGCAAGCCGCTCGGCATTTTCGAGCACGGTAAAAGCGCCGATCTGCACCGTATAGCTTCCCACATCGTAGGAGGACGGCGCACGATAACTGACTTCACCGTCAGTCCCTGTCTGTCGGTATCCCAAAGCTTCCACACGCACAGGTGCGGTTCCCGGCCCCACAACTCCAAGCTCTTTGGCCGCCGAATAAGAAAGATCGATGATGCGCCCCTTCACGAAGGGGCCACGATCGTTGAGCCGTACAATCGTCTCGCGGCCATTGCTCTTGTTGGTGACACGAACAAAAATACCCAGCGGGAGCGTTTTATGCGCAGCGGTCATGTCGTGCATGTTGTAGACCTCGCCATTGCTGGTTTTTTTGCCGTGAAAATCCCTGCCGTACCAGCTGGCGAGTCCGTCTTCAACAAAACCTTCATGATCCAGCAAAGGGTGATAGCGCTGCCCAAAAACTTCGTAAGGCTTCTGCCATCCTTTGAGTTTCTGGTTCTGCGGCGTCTCGATCACCCGGCTGCGGGGCGGCTCCTCCATGAAACCGGGAGCACAGCCCGCAAGCATCACGACCAGCGAGATCAGCCAACACCACTTCATTGATGTACAGAGACTATTTCTCATAAAACTTCGATTCACGCTTCCCCGCTCAATCTTTATGAGTCTTTTTTACATCATTGCCGCAGAACCGCGGGAGTGAGATGGTCCATCATCCCTCTTCCTGCCCAGACAAACTACTCCACGACCACCGACATGGCCCGGAACTTCTGGTAGCGCTGCTCCACAAGTTCCTCCCCGGACATTTCCTTGAGCTGCTCCAGGTGTTTTGTCAGCGACTCCTTGAGTTTGGCGGCCGCCTCCGCAGGATTGATATGGGCGCCTCCCAGAGGTTCCGGGACGACTTCGTCGATGACGACCTTGAGTTCCTTGATGTCCGCGGCCGTGAGCTTGAGTGCCTCTGCGGCGATGGGGCCCTTGGTGCCGTCGTTCCAGAGAATGGCGGCGCACCCTTCAGGGGAGATCACAGCATAAACGGAATATTCCATCATCAGAACCCGGTTGCCGACGGCGATAGCCAGCGCCCCGCCGGACCCCCCTTCGCCGGTAATGGTGATGATAGTCGGCACAGTCAGTGCCGCCATCTCACGCAGGTTGCGCGCAATGGCTTCAGCCTGGCCGCGCTCCTCGGCACCGATTCCGGGGAAAGCACCAGGCGTGTCGACAAAGCAGAAGATCGGCAGACCGAACTGCTCGGCCATCTTCATGACGCGCAGGGCCTTGCGGTACCCTTCCGGGTTGGGCATGCCGAAGTTGCGATAGACTTTTTCCTTGGTATCGCGTCCTTTCTGGTGTCCGATGACAGCGCAGGGCTCAGCGTTGAAGCGGGCAAAGCCGCAGACCAGTGCCGGGTCATCACGAAAATTGCGATCCCCGTGGACCTCGAACCAGTCAGTAAACATATGCTCGATGTAATCGAGGGTGTAAGGCCGGTTCATGTGGCGGGCCAGCTGGGTGCGCTGCCAGCGGTCAAGATTGGAAAAAATATCTTCGCGCAGTTTGGCGGCCTTTTTTTCAAGTTTTTTAATATCGCTTGAAAAATCGACGTTATCGGTGGAAAAGTCGCGCAACTCTCTGATTTTGCGTTCCAGTTCAAAAATCGGCTTTTCAAAATCAAGGTAAAATTGCATGGATATTCTCCTGTGTCAGGATCCCTTCAGCTCTTAACCGCCAACGGGATCACTCGAAAGTAATGACATTGTATCCAAAGAGTTTCTCGGCCGCTTCCATCATTTCATCGCTTGGGGCAACATTCAGGGTATCGGGAAGGCCGACAACCGTCTCAAAATGATTGGGCACAACCAGGTGAAGAAAGGACGCGCAACGCCCTGGAAACTGTTTGATGATGTTCTTGAGTCCGCGCAGCTGTTCTTCGTCCAGCCCGGGCGAAGTCAGCCGAAAATGAACCTTGCGGGTCTGGCGTTCCTGCATATCGCGCAACGAAATCACCTCGCTCGCCATCAGTTTGCAGGTCTCCTCCCCCACATCCAGAGTTCCACTGACAAAGATCGGGTCCTCACCCTTGATCAGGTCCGAACTTGCCGCATAGACCTCGGGAAACAGCACCATCTCGACCAAACCGCTCAAATCCTCCAGGGTCGCAAAGGCCATGCGGTCACCTTTTTTGGTGGTCAGCTCCTTGATGCCTGCTACGATACCACAGACTTTGACCTCCTCCTTGTCGGCGCGGTCGTGCAAAGAAGCCGCATCGCAGGTGGCAAAGCGCCGGATCGTATCCTGATAACGCGCCAGGGGATGACCCGTAATGAAAAATCCCAGCGCCTCTTTTTCAAAGTTGAGCAGAACCTTTTCCGGCCACTCTTCAACCTCGGGAAGTTTGCCGTGACCGTTGCCGGAGGACGAAACAATCTCCTCCATGCCGAACAGCGACTCCTGCCCCATGGCGCGCTCGCGCTGCAGGCGTTGACCGGCATCCATGGCATCCTCAAGGGCTTCCATAAACTGCGCGCGACGCCCGTCGAGCGAATCGAAGGCACCGCACTTAATGAGCGCCTCCAGAACTTTTTTATTGACTTTCTGCAGATTAACCCGCTCGCAGAAATCATGCAACGAACTAAATGCCCCTTCTCGCCTTACCTCCAGGATGACCTCGATGGCCGAGCTGCCAACCCCTTTGACAGCGCCCAGTCCGAAACGGATGGCATTATCGTGCACAGTAAAACTGCGGTCGGAAGCGTTGATATCGGGGGGCAGCACCTCGATCCCCATAGAGCGAACTTCGGCGATGTTTTTCACCACCTTATCGGTATTCTCCATATCCTCGGTCAGAAGCGCTGCCATGAACTCGACCGGATAGTGCGCCTTGAGATAAGCCGTATGGTATGCCACCAGGGCATAAGCAGCAGAGTGAGATTTATTGAAACCGTAAGCGGCGAATTTCTCCATGAGATCGAAAACGGCTTCGGCTCTCTTTGGGTCGAGGTTGTTCTCCTTCGCCCCTTTGAGAAAGATCTCCTTCTGCTTGGCCATCTCTTCGGCTTTTTTCTTACCCATGGCACGCCGCAGCAGATCCGCACCCCCCAGGCTGTAATTGGCCAGCACCTGGGCGATGAGCATGACCTGCTCCTGGTAGACGATAACGCCGTAAGTGTCCTGCAGGATCGGTTCAAGCTGGGGGAAATCGTAGGTGATCTTCTTCTTGCCGTGCTTGCGCAGAATAAAATCATCGACCATCCCAGAACCCAGGGGACCGGGACGATAGAGCGCGCAAACGGCAATGATGTCCTCGAAGCATGAGGGTTTGAGCTTGACCAGCAGCTCTTTCATTCCCGAGGACTCAAGCTGGAACACACCTGTCGTCTCCCCACGGGAGAGCAGCTCGTAGGTTTTGGGGTCGTCGTCGCCGATCAGCTTGAGGTCAAAATCAGGCTGCTGGCCCTCGCGGACCAGACGCACCGCATTGTTGATGACCGTCAGCGTTTTGAGGCCAAGAAAGTCGAACTTGACCAGGCCTATCTTCTCCACATATCCCATGGAGAACTGAGTCACCTGTCCGCCCGATTTGGGGTCGACATACAGGGGGAGGTATTCCGTCAGATCATTGGGAGTCACCACTACGCCGGCGGCATGGGTGGAGGCATGGCGGGTCAGCCCCTCAAGAGCCAGTCCGACGTTGAACAGCTCCTTGATCTTGGCATCCTTGTCGATGAGTTCGCGCAGTTTGGGCTCCTGCTTGAGGGCCTCATCGAGGGTAATGTTAAGCACGCCCGGGACGAGTTTGGCGATTTTATCCACCTCGCCATAAGGGATGCCCATGGCGCGCCCGACATCACGCAGCACCCCTTTAGCCGCCATGGTGCCGAAGGTAATGATCTGGGCGACGTTGGCGGCGCCGTACTTGCGCCGCACATACTCGATGACTTCCTCGCGGCCGTAAATGCAGAAATCGACATCGATATCCGGCATCGAAATACGTTCCGGGTTTAGAAAACGTTCAAACAGCAGGTTGTAGGGCATGGGGTCGATGTCGGTGATGCGAATGGCAAACGCGACCAGCGATCCGGCGGCGGAACCGCGCCCGGGACCAACCGGGATGTCATGATCTTTCGCCCAGATGATAAAGTCGGCGACAATCAGGAAATAACCCGGAAACCCCATCGAGATGATGCAGTCAAGTTCCCGTTCAAGCCGTTCGCGATACCTTTTTTCGTCCTCTTCACTGAGCTCGCGCACCTGCCTGATTTCTTCAAGCCGCTCTTCGAGCCCCGCCAGGGAATCTTCGCGCAGCACATCATCGAGTGTTTTTTCGGCGGGTTTTTCATACTGGGGAAAATGATAGGTTTTGAGATCAATCTCGACATTGCATCGCTCGGCAATCCGCACCGTATTGGCGATGGCTTCGGGCACATCGGAGAACAGCTCTGCCATCTCCTGCGGTGTCTTGACGTAGAACTCGTCGTTGGGAAACCGCATGCGCGACGGGTCGTCCATGGTTTTGCCGGTCTGAATGCACAGCAGAACTTCATGGGCATGAGCCTGATCGCGGGTCAGATAATGGCAATCGTTGGTCGCAACCAGCGGCAACCCGAGATCTTGGGAGATTTCCTTCAGGCCGCGATTGACGCGTGTCTGCTCAGGGATGAAGTTTTCCTGGAGTTCCAGGTACAAGCGCTCATTATCGAAGATCTCGGCCATTTCACGGCTGCGCCGCAGGGCGTCTTCCATCTTGCCCTGTTCGATCAAGGTCGGGATTTCCCCGCCGAGACAGGCCGTGAGTGCAATAAGCCCCTGATTGTGCTCGCGCAGCAGATCCCAATCCACGCGCGGCTTATAATAGAAACCTTCCCGATAGGCAGCTGAGACAAGACGGCAGAGATTGCGGTAGCCTTCAAGGTTTTCCGCCAGCAGCACCAGGTGATGGGAGGCATCGGAAGAGCCACGGGCATTGCCTTTGGTCAGCCGCGACCCTTTGGCCACATAGACCTCGCACCCGAAAATCGGCTTGATTTCGGCAGCCCGTGCGGTCTGATAGAACTCGATGGCCCCGAACATGTTGCCATGGTCGGTGATGGCCAGCGCGGGCATTTCCAGCACGCGCGCCCGCTGGACCAGATCGCCGATTTTGATGGCGCCGTCAAGCAGACTGTATTGAGAATGCAGATGAAGGTGTACAAAAGGTGTCTGGCTCATGAATTATCAGATCCGCAATAGTAAAAACGCGGTTTGAGGTTTGAAAACAGGAGTGATTTAAACGCAATCATCCGAAGAGATGGCCTGGCACTGAATGTTTTTAATCAGGATAAATATCAGACCCGTAATAAAAACGAGCGCCGATTATCGCACACCCCCTTTAACAGGGTCAACGACGTATGCGAGATGTCGTCTCTCTTCAAAAATGGATCACAGCACGCTGATTCCGAAATGTTCCAGCATCTCGACCAGCTTAATCAACGGCAGTCCGATCAGGGTGGTGTAGTCATCCCCTTCCAGGCGCTCCATCAGAGCGATCCCCAGCCCTTCGACTTTGAAAGATCCGGCACAGTCCACAGGATTTTCCCGGCGAACGTATTGATGAATCTGCTCGCGCGTCAGGTTTTTCAACCGAACTCGGTAAGTCGAGTAGTCAGCGGCAATCTCACCGGTTTGACTGTCGAAAACGCACAATCCGGTATAAAACATGTGGGTCTTGCCGGACATCAGACGCAACTGCTCTTCGGCGCGCTCAAACGTGCCGGGTTTTCCCAGAACATGGCCGCGAGCGTCGACGAAGACCTGGTCTGCTCCGATAATCAGGGCATCGGGGTATTTGTCTTTCAGGCTTCGGGCTTTTTGAACGGCAAGGTGCCTGACCAGCAGTTCCGGCGCAATCCCCTGATCGATGATCTCTTCACCCTGAGGGGCCGAAACATGAAAAGCCAACCCCAGCCGGCGCAGCAGCTGCAGGCGATAGGGACTCGTTGATGCCAGAACAAGACGACGGGTCGGTTCGATTTCAGACATGGTAGCCATGAAGTATCTTTAGCCTAAAGAAATCTGTTTTGCAACAGGGCAGAAGATGGACTTCGGAATTTTCTGCACAAGTCCATTTTTCTGCTCGGTTTTTCACTGTAAAATTTGCGACTCTCGCAAAACCCCTATTCTCAGGTGGTCTTACAGAAGTTGATAACAGGGCGATTTACCTTAAGATTACAGAAGTTTATCAGACAAAGTTCTTCTCACCATCAATCGGGTCACCCTGTTCGCACTGATTCTTTCTCTGGGACTTGTGGTGGTTGACCCGATCACCAATGTCGACAACATCCAGCGGCATGTTTTCGCACGCAAGCGCAACCCCCGCGATGCAACCCTCTTTGCGGTGGGTGAAGTCCTGCCGCCAGTCATCCTGTCCACCCTTGCAATTATCGTGTCCTTCACCCCGATGTTTTTTATCACCGGGATAGTGAGTGTCGCAGACCCGGTTTTTTTCACGGCCACCGCCTTGGGAGCCTGGCCCATCACCCTCGATCCCATTTTCTCCGGTCTGGCCTGGGCATTGATTTTCGGCCTGATCGCTTCAACCCTGTTCACACTGGTGGTGGTGCCGGTGACTTTTTACGCGGTTTATCGACATAAATACGAATAAACGCCGCTCTAATCGAATGCATCAAACCGCTTTCTGACTGCACCCTCGTCGTGGAATTCGGGGTTTGCGCGGCCCAACTCCCACCGGGATACGGGAAAGTGTGTGGGTGCGCCCTCCGAGATGATAGGCAACAATGCGCGGCGCAGATGGCCGCCTGCCGCGCATCCCGCCGTCAACCGCAAATTTCATCCGGGAGACAGCTTCACCGACTGCCTGCTCCAGAGCGTCCCTTCCGATGCGCTGCAATAATGGGCGGATAGCGGTTTCGTCCAGATAAAGATCGGCCAGAGTGACATTCACCTGGTCTCCGACTTCAATCATGACCTCTCCCTCGTACCAGCCGTCTCCCAGCAGTGCGCAAACACGCAAAGCTCCATCATCCTTGAAATCAACGTGGTGAATGTCGAGATACAGCGCCGACGAAGCGGCCTGCTCAAGATCAAGTGCAATCATATCCTCTCTCCTTTCCCTCCGGGTATGGATCAAGGATTGCACTGGACCGAGACAGAATATGTCACAAAGCAAATTGCAGATTCAGCGATGGAGGGCCTGCTTCAGACCGTCACGAAACTTCTCCCGTAGAAAGGGGGGGGAAAGAACCTCAACATGAGGCAGGAAGGAATAAAGCCAGGAGAGAATCTCCCGCTCGCCTGCGGCGGTGAACGAAAGAGTAAGAGAGCCATCCTTGTTTTCAACAATAGACTGGTCAGGATGCCAGGTGCGCTCGCGGATCAGGTGCGCGATCTCAGCGCCGAACCTTGCCTCGATGTTCATTGCACAGTCATCAATCAATCCAAAAGCCTGACCGGTCAGATCAGAAGCATCGAAATCCTCCGGCACCTCAAAACGCTCTCGCAGAATCTCAATATCCTGAATGCGGTCAACCAGGAACAATCTCAGAGCCTTGCGGTTATGACTGTACCCCCCAAGGTAAAGCGCGCTCTGGTAAAAAAGTAAAAGATAGGGATCGAACAGGTAGCTCTGCGCTTCTCTGCGAGGCGGGCGATACTGCATGCGACACCGGTATTGAAACAGCAGGGCACGGCGTACTTTCTCCAGGATCTCTTTCTTGTCGTGATAATCGCGAACCCCCTGGAATAGAGGCACCGCGGCTTCTGAAATCCGTTCAAGATGAGCCACATTGCGCGGCGAGAGGCTGGATCGGATCTTATCGAAGATGGAATCGAGATCTTCCTGAAATGGAGTCCCCTGCAAAAACCCCAGTTGCCCGCGACACAGGTACAGTGTCATCAACTCTTCCAGGGAAAAATTGATGGGAGGGACTTTTTTAAAGCCTGTCAGGAAACGGTAAAGCGTTCGGCCGTCCGCCTGGGGTTCGCGCAGAAGGGGATACCCTGCGTCTGAGACGGCCTGAAGGTCACGATAAACGGTGCGACGGTCGACCTGGCATTCTTCCGCCAACTCCTCGACCGTCGCACCATAACGCGCTTCGAGCAGCCGGATCACATTGTGAAGCCTGGCTGCCTGACTGTATTTCTTAGCCGGTTTTCCGGGCCGGCGCTTGCCTTGCGTTTTATCCATAAACCCTGCAGACCGTCCTACAGCAACTGAATCAAAGGGAGCAGGAACTCGTCGCCGGCTGAACCTGCTTTCCGCGCCCCATTGCGTAATAATCGAATCCCATCGATTCCATGCGTTCCGGATCATACTGGTTGCGGCCGTCGAACACAACCGGAGCCTTCATCAGGCGCTTCATCGCATCGAAATCGGGGTGGCGAAACGGTTTCCACTCCGTAACCAACACCATCGCATCGACACCTTTCAAGGCGTCGTACTGATGCTCGGTAAGGACGAGCTTTTCCTCTTCGAACCAGGCTTTGGGCAGCTCACGCCGTGCAGTTTCGGCAGCCACCGGATCATAGGCCAGCACCCGGGCCCCTGCCCCGATCAACTGATGCAGAAGCGCGATTGAAGGAGCTTCGCGCATATCATCGGTGCCCGGCTTGAAAGCAAGCCCCCACACGGCAAAGGTCAGTCCGGAGAGGTCTTTGCCGAAGCGTGTCGAGATCTTTTCGCCCAGCATCATCTTCTGAAACAGGTTGCGTTGATGGACAGACTGCAATACCAGAGGAAAAAGCTGGCGCTGCTCGGCCATATGGATCAGTGCGTTAACATCTTTGGGAAAGCAGGATCCGCCGTAACCGCAGCCTGGATAAATAAAAGAATAGCCGATGCGAGAGTCCGACCCGATGCCGAGACGCACTTTTTCCACATCGACTCCAAGACGCTCACAGAGGGTCGAAATTTCATTCATAAAGGAGATTTTGGTGGCTAGCATGGCGTTGGCGGTGTATTTGGTCATTTCGGCATCGCGAACGCCCATCACCATGATCTTGTCATGATTACGCGAAAAGTCAGCATACAACGTCCGCATCACCTCAGTGGCACGCTCACTCTCCGAACCGATAATAATGCGATCAGGGCGCATGAAATCATCCACCGCGGCCCCCTCTTTGAGAAACTCGGGATTGCTGACCACATCGAATGGATGATCAACGCCGCGATCTTGCAACTCCTCCAGAATCACTTCACGCACTCTTTCCCCGGTCCCGACCGGCACCGTGGATTTATCCACCACAACCGCATACTTATCAAGGTTGCGTCCGATTTCCCTCGCAACTTCAATTACATAACTCAGGTCGGCGGAGCCGTCCTCGCCCGCGGGAGTACCAACGGCAATGAAATAGACATCGCTGTCGGCCATGGCATCAGCCAGCGCCGTGGTAAAACGCAGCCGCCCTTCCTGAAAATTGTTCTGAACAATGCGCTCAAGACCGGGCTCGTAGATGGGGATGATCCCTTCCTTGAGCCGCTCGATCTTACTTTCGTCCACATCGACGCAATAGACATTATGTCCCATTTCAGAAAAACAGGCGCCGGTCACCAGACCCACGTAGCCGGTTCCTACCACAGTCAAATTCATGTTTTGAGTACCTCCATAAAAAATCACCAGGTGTCGTTACACTGGTTTACTTTATTCGCGTCCGTCAAAGTTTCTTTTCCCATTCCCAGGCGGTGCGCACGATATATTCAAGGTCATCATGCACGGGGGCCCATCCTGTAGTGCGTCGCATTTTTGAACTGTCTGCGACCAAAGCGGGCGGGTCACCTTCACGCCGGTCGGTATCCTCGACCGAGAAGTCCACACCGGTCACTTTCCGTGCGATATCGATGACTTCACGCACAGAATACCCATGGCCATAACCGCAATTGAACACGGCGGACCTCCCCCCCTCGAACAGATAACGCAGTGCATCGGCATGGGCCGCCGCCAGATCGTCGACATGAATGTAATCGCGAATACAGGTGCCGTCGGGGGTGGGATAATCGGTTCCGAACACCTGCAGCTTTTCGTATTCTCCCTTGGCTGTTTTCAGAGCCCGTGTAATCAGGTGGGTTGCATTGCGATATTTCTGGCCGATGCGAGCCTGGGAATCAGCACCGGCGACATTGAAGTAACGCAAAGCGACATAATTGAAATCGCTGCGGGCAGAGGAAAAATCGGAAAGAAAACGCTCGGTGATGCTTTTTGATGCACCATAAGGATTGATGGGAGCGAGTGGTGCGTCTTCCTTGACCGGGATTTCATCGGCGATGCCATAAACAGCCGCGGTGGAACTGAAAATCAGGTTGGAGAGATTCAGCTCGCCCAGAACCTCAAGCAGGTTCAGGGCATTGGCGCTGTTGTTGCGATAATATTTGAGCGGGTTGGCGACGCTTTCCGCCACTTCAATGTGAGCGGCGAAATGAATCAGGCCATCGGGCCTAAAATCGCGTAAAGTCCGCCGCAGGAGATCCTTATCAGCGAGGTCACCCTCAACCAGATCGCCATGCAGAATCGACTCGCGATGGCCGGTCGACAGATTGTCATAAGTCAGCACTTTATATCCCTGCTCTCCCAGGACCTTGACGGCATGACTTCCGATATAGCCGGCACCTCCGGTGACGAAAATCCTTTTCATCGCACTGTTCCCCTCTTCCGGATAATTAGGAAGCTTTCGGACCTTGAATGAATCCACTGACGATTCCCAAAGTCCGACAGCACCGTAGTAACTTTACCAACGTGCGCCTACGCGCAAACCATAACCGTCCTGGCCAATGGGGGCGGGACCGAAAAAATAGCCCGGGTTGTCCTCGTGAAAACGCACCGCAATACGCGCTGAAAGTTCGCCAATCAACGCTCCGACCATGACATCGGACAGCCAGTGTTCATCATCATAGACTCTTGAGGCCCCGACGAGGCCGGCTAATCCGTAATAAAGCCACGGAGTCCATGTCTTCCTGCTGCGGCTGCTCAATACCCCGGCCAAGGCAAAAGCGTTGGCGGTATGCGCAGACGACAGGGAATGACGCGGGTCTGAAAAAGACAGGGGACGAAAAGACCAGGCATCTTCATCAGCATCCGGGCGGTGACGGCCAAAACCGACTTTTACTACTGCAGTTGCGGCCTGAGACAGAAAAACAGCCTCAAAGGCCAACTGCCCTGTCTGTGCCAGGTGAGGGTCATCCCGCCAGGTACCGACGCCCCACAGCAGCGCGGAAGCCCCCAAGCCAGTGGCCGGATGTCCGAGAAGATCAAATCCATCAGCCAGATGATCGATCGAAGAGCTTCGATTTCGGCGCATTTCACTGCGGAAATCTTCGTCCCACAGTGACGCCAGGCCGGCAGCCCCGACAACCCCAATACTCAGCAGGGTTTCCTGGCGCGTCCAGAGGCCATCAAGCGCAACAGCGTTCTGCTGTTCTTCGGCACATCCAGGAGAAGCATGAAAAATCCCACACAGAATGAGTACCACAAAAAGGCACCTCCCTCTGTGTGACAAAGCAGCGCCCCGGACACGTTTTTGGGCCATCTTCACCCCGTCACTCCCACTCGATCGTAGCAGGCGGCTTGCTGGAGATGTCGTAGACCACGCGATTGACGCCCTTGACTTCATTGATGATGCGATTGCTGATGCGGGCCAGGTCGGCATAGGGCATGGGGTACCAACCGGCGGTCATGAAATCGCGGGTTTCAACCGCACGCAACGCAACCACATATTCATAAGTCCGGCCATCGCCCATGACGCCGACACTTTTTACCGGCAGAAAGACCGCAAACGCCTGGCTGATCTTGTCATAATGACCGGTGCGGAAGAGTTCTTCAATATAAATGGCATCGGCACGGCGCAGGATATCGGCATAGTCTTTTTTCACTTCTCCGAGGATGCGCACGCCAAGGCCCGGGCCGGGGAAAGGATGGCGCCAGACCATAGGGTGCGGCAGGCCGAGTTCCTCGCCGATGGCGCGTACTTCATCCTTGAAAAGTTCGCGCAGAGGCTCAAGAAGCTTGAGCTTCATGAACTCAGGCAGGCCGCCGACATTATGATGGCTCTTGATGTTGTGCGCCTTGCCGGTTTTACCGCCGGCCGATTCGATGACGTCGGGGTAAATAGTTCCCTGGGCAAGCCACGACGCCCCTTCAATCCTGGCCGACTCTTCTTCAAAGATCTCGATGAAAAGGTTGCCGATGATTTTTCGCTTGCGCTCCGGATCCGGCTCACCGGCCAGAGCCTGCATGAAGCGATCCTCGGCATCGACACGAATTACGCGAACACCAAGGTTTTCAGCAAAAGTCGCCATCACCTGATCGCCCTCTCCGAGGCGCAGCAGTCCGTTGTCAACAAAAACACAGGTCAGTTGATCGCCAATGGCGCGATGGATCAAGGCCGCCGCCACAGAAGAATCGACACCACCGGAAAGCCCGAGGATAACCTGCCCATGACCGACCTGCTCACGGATGCGTGCGACGGCATCATCGATGATCTGTCCGGGAGTCCATTGGCCGGTGCAGCCGCAGATTTTGCGCACAAAGGTGTCGATCAGGATTTCGCCGCGGGGCGTATGGCTGACCTCCGGATGAAACTGCACCCCGTAGAGCTTGAGTTCGGCATTCTCAATGGCGCAAACCGGCGCGTTATCGCTGCGGGCCACCGTTTCGAAGCCTTCCGGCATCCTTTCCACATGGTCGCCGTGGCTCATCCAGACCGGGCTTTTGCCCTCAACGAAAAAGCCGTCGAACAAGGGCCCCGGGCACCCCTGGGCGATCAGATCGGCATGGCCGTATTCGCGCTTGCCGGCCGGTACGACCAGACCGCCGAAGTGGTGACTCATCACCTGCATGCCGTAGCAGATACCCAGAACCGGCACCCCCAGTTCGAAAACCGCATCGGAAAGACCCGGAGCACCTTCTTCATAAACCGATTTCGGGCCGCCGGAGAGAATAATGCCCTTAGGTGCAAACGCGCGGATCTCATCCTGTGTCATGTCATAAGGATGCAGTTCGCAATAAACGTGTGCCTCACGCACGCGCCGGGCAATCAACTGAGTATACTGGGACCCGAAATCTAGAATGAGGATCTTTTCCTGATGAATATCCTGAACCATGAGCGGTGACTCCACTGCGAAAAAAAGGTCGCTAAAAAATCGCGGGGCCGGGATTCATGGTCCCGCCCCCGCAAGGTGTTATATCCTTATGGGCTGTCGCATCAGCTCGATCGTTCGAGCCGATAGTTGGGTGCTTCCTGGGTAATGGTCACATCATGCACATGAGATTCGCGCAGACCGGCGTTGGTGATGCGGACGAACTGAGTACGCTCGTGCATTTCCTTCAGAGTCCGGCAGCCGGTGTAGCCCATGCCGGAACGCAGGCCGCCGATCAGTTGGTGGATATTGGCGGAAAGGCTGCCGCGGTAGGGGACCCGTCCCTCGATCCCTTCGGGCACCAGCTTGACATCGCTCTCCACATCTCCCTGGAAGTAACGATCTTTGCTGCCCATCTTCATGGCGCCAAGGCTGCCCATGCCACGATAGGATTTGTAGGTACGCCCCTGGTAAAGAATGGTTTCCCCGGGAGATTCGTCGGTACCGGCAAACAGCGAACCGACCATGACGACATCCGCCCCGGCCGCGACCGCTTTGGGCAGGTCGCCGGAAAATTTGATGCCGCCGTCGGCAATCAGGGGGATTCCGGCTTTGTGAGTCACTTTGGCCACATCCATAATGGCGGTGATCTGCGGCACACCGACCCCCGCCACAACGCGAGTAGTGCAGATAGAGCCGGGCCCGATGCCGACCTTGACCGCATCGACGCCAGCCTTGATCAGGGCCTGGGCAGCTTCAGCCGTGGCGATGTTGCCCGCAATCAACTGCAGGTCGGGATACTGGCGGCGGGTGTCAACGATGGCATCGAGCACCCCCTGTGAATGACCATGGGCGGTATCGATGATCACCACATCGACGCCGGCGCGCACCAGCAGTTCGAGCCTTTCTTCACGGTCGCCGCTGACGCCGATGGCCGCCCCTGCGCGCAGGCGGCCCAGGTCGTCCTTGCATGCGTGGGGGTACTTGCGCACCTTTTCAATATCCTTGATGGTGATCAACCCCTGGAGAGCGCCCTGCTCATCCACTACCAGTAACTTCTCAATGCGATGCTCATGCAGATGCTGCTTGGCTTCCTCCAGGGTCGTACCTGGAGGTACTGTCACCAGGCGATCCTTGGTCATCACGTTGCGAATCGGCTGATCGAGACGAGTCTCAAAGCGCAGATCCCGGTTGGTGAGAATCCCTACCAGGCGTCCGTCCTTGGTGATCGGCACGCCGGAGATCCGATAGCGCTGCATCAACTCAAGCGCTTCAAAAATCTTCTGGTCGGGATCCATGGTAATTGGGTCGACGATCATGCCGCTCTCGGATTTTTTGACCTGATCGACTTCGACCGCCTGTTCCTCGGGGGTCATATTCTTGTGAATGATCCCCAGACCGCCTTCACGCGCCATGCAGATAGCGGTGCGCGATTCAGTCACCGTATCCATCGCAGCCGACAATAAAGGCGTATTGAGTTTGACTGCTGCAGTCAGTTGGGTGCTCAGGTCGACTTCTTTGGGCAGAACCGTTGAATGGGCGGGAAGAAGCAGGACATCGTCAAACGTCAGTCCTTCGCGAATTTTGTCGCGATCCAACATAGATAAACTCCTCGGCGAAGGGATATGGGGGTGGCCGAAAGCACCTTGAGAATCGTGTTCCGGTCTCGAATGAAAAATTGAACGGGGGCGTTTTCTTTCCTGTGAAGAAAAACATCCCCCGAGAAAAAATAATTGGTAAGTCTATCCCAGGAGACGTCCTGATATCAAGCCCAACTTACAAAAACCCCAGGGCGAATTTGTTCCCTC
>NPID01000630.1_pt5 | contig 26155 bp, 28 predicted proteins | sample 8637491 | NCBI WGS metagenome assembly NPID01 (sample SAMN07420843, study PRJNA396082) | bioreactor metagenome | isolation source: sample BA6 brine-fed electro-methanogenic bioreactor BA | place: Japan: Kochi | collected 2016-06-14 | reverse complement strand
TGCAACGCCATGGAGACCCTGCTGATCCACAAGGACATCGCCGAAACCTTTGTCCCGCGCATCGTCGAGGCCCTGCGCGCCAAGGGGGTTGAAATCCGGGGCTGCCCGGTCACCCGGGAATTCGCCCCCGAGGTGAAAAAGGCCACCGACCAGGACTGGGGCGCCGAGTTTCTTGATCTGATCCTGGCGGTAAAGGTCGTCGAAGACCTGGATGAGGCCGTCGACCACATTCAGCAGTACGGCTCGCTGCATACCGAGGTCATCGTTACTCGCGACTATGCCAACTCACAGCGCTTTTTGCGCGAAGTCAACTCCAGCGTGGTCATGGTCAACGCATCCTCCCGGTTCGCCGACGGCAACCAGCTCGGCCTGGGAGCCGAAATCGGCATTTCCACCACCAAACTCCACTCCTTCGGCCCCATGGGCCTGGAGGACCTGACCACCCGCAAGTTCGTGGTTCTGGGCGACGGGCAGATAAGATCCTAGGGGCGCCCCCTCGTAGGCGCCCTGCACCCGGGCAGGCACTGGGGCCTGCCCCTACCGAAGCGCGTATGAAAATCGGCATTCTCGGCGGCACATTCAACCCGATCCATCTGGCGCACCTGCGTATTGCCGAGGAGGTGCGCGAAGTCTGCACCCTGGATCGCGTTCTGTTTATCCCCGCCGCAACGCCCCCCCACAAATCCATCGCCGCGAACGTTCCCTTCAGCCAGCGACTGGCGATGGTCCAGGCGGCCATCGCGGACAACCCGTACTTCGCCGTCTCCGACCTGGAGAACCGGCGCGGCGGCAAGAGCTATTCGGTTCATACCCTGGAAATCCTGCACCGGGAAAATCCTGATGCCGAGCTGTTTTTCATCATCGGCATGGACTCCTTTCGCGACATCGCTTCCTGGAAGGAGTTTCAACGTCTTTTCGAACTGACCAGCCTGGTCGTGGCGGACCGCCCCGGGGTGCATCAAGGAGACCCGAAAGACCTCCTTCCCGTTGCCATCCGGGAGGACTTCTGCTATGATTGCTCCTCCCAAACGCTGTTGCACCGAAGCGGTACCTCGGTGATTTTTCTCGCGGAAACCTTTTTGGCCATTTCGTCCACCCATATTCGGCAGCTGGTGGCCAGGGGCCGTTCGATCAAGTACCTGGTTCCGGCCGCGGTCGAAAACTTCATCTCTAACCACGGCCTGTACCAGGGCCGGAAGAGGATATAGCATTTTGCAGTCTAAAGAACGGGCCGTCCTCTGCGCGGCCTACGCCCTTGAAAAAAAGGCCTTCAATGTCCGGCTTCTGAAAGTGGCCGGACTATCGTCGCTGACCGATTACCTGTTGGTCGCCTCGGGCACTTCGGACCGCCAGGTCCAGGCGGTGGCCGAAGCGGTGCGCCTCGGTCTGAAAAAAGACCACCACACTCAGCCGCTGGCGGTTGAAGGGATGAATGAGGGACGCTGGGTCCTCATCGACTACGGCGATGTCATGGTTCATGTTTTCCAGGAACCGGTCCGCCAGTTTTACGATCTCGACGGACTCTGGAGTGAAGCTCCCGAGGTTGAGATCCCGGAAGAATATCACTGGGAAAAGCGAGCCGAAGCCCGGTGAGGCTCCGGCTGGTGTGCGTAGGCAAACTCTCCGAGGACTTCCTCAAACTAGGCAGCGAAGAATTCGCCTCCCGCATCCGACGCTACCTGCCCTTTGAGACCCTCGAACTCAAAGAGGAGAAGCGGGGCGGGAAAAAGGCTGATCCCCGGCTGATACGCGGCCTGGAAGGGGAGCGGATCCTGGCAAAAATCCCCGCCGGGGCTTTTGTCATCATTCTCGACGAGCACGGCCGCTCCCTTACCAGCGAGGGGTTCTCCGAACTGCTCGGCAGACACATGGTTCAAGGCACACCCGAACTGGTTGCCATTATCGGCGGAGCGTACGGCCTGAGCGAAGAGGTCAAACGACGGGGTGACATGACGCTGGCCCTTTCGGCCATGACCTTTACCCATCAGATGGCCCGCCTGTTTTTTCTGGAACAAATCTATCGAGGCCTCACCATCCTTCGCAACGAGCCTTACCATAACCGCTGAGGATGCCCCGAGACCAAGGAGTGGTATATTTACATGGAACAGCATGAACTTGAGCAGGCCAAAGAGCGTCTTTTGAAGATGCGGCGCGAAGTGATGAAGGAGGTCCAGGAGTCTTCCGCGGCAGCCCGCGAAATGGGGCAGGGGGATGTTCCCGATATCGGCGACATGTCCTCCAACACCTACCATCGCGACGTGCTGCTCAACCTGAGCGAAACGCACCGACAGAAAATCCGCGATATCGACGCGGCACTCGATCGACTGGACACCGGCGAGTACGGCATCTGTATGCGGTGCGAAGAGGAGATCTCGCCCAAACGTATGGAAGTTCGTCCGTTTTCCCGTTATTGCATCGACTGCAAAACCGATGTGGAAAAATTCGGCGAATAAATCAATTTTGTCATTCGGATTCGCTGCCCTGAAGGGCAGAGGAATTTTTCAGGTTTCCGGTTCTGAAACCCAGCCCGCCAACAAGGAGGGATACCGGCAGAAGTCGGCCGGCGATTCCTTTCCAGGTTCTAACGTGGGTTGGAAAAAACGCTGCTTCAGGGAAACCATTAAGGCTGTTGCCTTCAGGAGGAGACCATGACCCTGTTGACCCTGCTATCGCTCACCATTCTGTTCCTCGCCTTCTTCATCTACTTCTCAGGTATCAACCCCCAGGAAATCACGGTTTTTTTCTACAACGATCATTCCATCACCACTTCGGCTGCCATCCTGGTGATCGGGTGCATTGCGGTAGGCCTGTTCCTGGGCGTCATGGCCAACATCTACCAGACCCTGACCCATCAGCTGACGCACTGGAAGAGCAACCGCCGGGAAAAAAAGAGCAGGGAAGTCACCAGCACCTATCGCGAAGGGGTGGCCCGGCTCCTGTCCGGTGACATCAAAAAGGCCCACACCCTGCTGCAGAAAGCGCTCGACCGCGATTCTTCCCGTCTTGAAATCTACCTGGCCATGGCCAATGTCCACATTCAGGAAGGTGACCATCAGCAGGCAATTAACCTGCTTCTCAAAGCCAAAGATCTCGAACCGAAGAGCCTGGAAGTTCTGTTCAAACTGGCCGCCACCCACGAGGAAATGAACCAGATCGAGGAAGCGAGTCAGGTCTACGGAGAAATCCTGGCCATCGAGGCCGGCAACCGCAAGGCCTTGCGCGGCCTGCGGGAACTCAATATCCGCCAGGGCCTCTGGAAAGAGGCCCTCGACTTGCAGAAGCGGGTCATCAAAGCCGCCCAGGGAAGCCAGCGCCTGGCCGAGGAACAGAAGAAACAGCTCTACCTGCGCTATGAAGTTGCCCGCCAGGCTCTGGCCGACAACGGCTCGGAGCAGAGCAAGGCGGAAATCAAGGAGCTCAGTGAAATTGTTCGCCTGGCCCCGGAATTCGTTCCGGCCCGGGTGACGCTGGGGGAAGCCTACCGCGCTCAGAAACGCCACGAGGATGCCGCCCGGGTCTGGCAGGAAGGCTACAAGACCCTGGGCAAGAGCGTGTTTCTTTCGCGTCTGGAAGACCTGTACATAAGCACCGAAGACCCCTCGACCCTGCTCGCCATCTACCGTTCGTTCCTCCAGGAGCGGGGTAGCGACCTGATGTTCCGCCTCTTCTACGGTAAACTCTGCCTGCGCCTGGAAATGGTCGACGAAGCCCTCGAGCAGCTGTATGCCGTGGAGAATGCCGGGGTGGAATCGCCCCAGCTGCACCTGTTGCTGGCCGAGGCTCACCGGCGGCGCAACCGCCCGGACGAGGCCATTATCGAATACAAGAAGGCCCTGGGCATCGACAATCGGTTGCGCTTGGGGTATGTCTGCGAAACCTGCGCGGAGACCGCCGAAGAATGGCAGAGCCGCTGCCCGGCCTGCGGCATCTGGGGCAGCTACGTTCTCGAAGGCCGGCAGATGATCAAGGAGGCCAATCCCGTCGAGATCCGGGAAATTCGCCACGGGGAGCGCCAGGCATGACTCCGGCTCCCCGCCGTCCGCTGGCGTTGGTCATCCTCGATGGCTGGGGCATCAACGACAGTTGCGACTTCAACGCCGTCTGCCAGGCCCGCACCCCCCGCCTGAAACACCTGTTCGAGACCTATCCGGTTACCCGCATCGGCGCCTCCGGCGGGGATGTCGGCCTGCCCGACGGCCAGATGGGGAACTCCGAGGTCGGGCATCTGAACATCGGCGCCGGGCGCATCGTCTACCAGGATCTGACCCGCATCTCCAAGAGCATCGCGGACGGCGACTTCTTCGAAAATCCGGTTTTCACCGAGGCCCTGAACAAGCTGAAGCAGAGCGGCGGCAAGCTGCACCTGATGGGCCTGCTTTCCGACGGCGGCGTCCACTCCCACAATACTCACCTGTATGCCCTGGTGGAACTCGCCAAACGGCAGGGGATCGAAGAGGTCTGCATCCACCCGTTTCTGGACGGACGGGACACCCCGCCCAAGAGCGGCATCGACTATCTGGCCCAGCTCGAGGAACAACTGGAAAAGATCGGCCTCGGCAAGGTGGCGACGGTCGCCGGGCGCTATTATGCCATGGATCGCGACAACCGCTGGGACCGGGTGGAAATGGCCTATCGGGCGCTGACCGAGGGGGCAGGCGAGGTTGCCGGAGCAAGTGCTTCGGCCATCCAGGATGCCTACGGCGCCGGCCAGAACGACGAGTTCGTCGAGCCGCGGGTGATTTGCCTCGACGGCCATCCGGTGGGGACGGTCGACGACGGCGACGCCATCGTATTTTTCAATTTCCGCTCGGATCGGGCCCGTGAAATCACCCGCGCCTTCACCGATCCCGACTTCCGGGGATTCTCTCGGCGCAAGCACCCTCTCCTGGCCACCTACGTCTGCATGACCGAATATGACGAAACCTTCGGACTGCCGGTGGCGTTTCCGTCGGAGAGCTACCCCAACATCCTCGGCGAGGTCGTTTCCCGGGCCGGCAAAAGCCAGCTGCGCATTGCCGAAACCGAGAAATACGCCCACGTCACCTTCTTCTTCAATGGCGGCCGTGAAGTGCCCTTTCCCAAAGAGGATCGGGCCCTGATCCCTTCCCCCAAGGAAGTGGCCACCTATGACCAGAAACCGGCCATGAGTGCTCCCGAAGTGACCGACGAGGTGATCTCCAGGGTTAAATCGGGCACCTACGACCTGCTGGTGCTCAACTTTGCCAACCCCGACATGGTCGGCCACACCGGGGTGCTGGCCGCGGCGGTCGAGGCCATGGAAGCGGTGGACGCCTGCGTCGGCCGGGTGGCAGACGCCGTCCTGGAGGCCGGCGGCAGTCTGCTGATCACCGCCGATCACGGCAACTGCGAACAGATGGCCGATGACCGAGGCGGCCCGCACACGGCCCACACGGCCAACCAGGTCCCGCTGATCCTGGTTGACCCCGAGCGTCGCCATGTCCGCCTGAGGCCCGGGATTCTGGCCGATATCGCACCGACCATCCTGGAACTCATGGGCCTTGCCAAACCTGCCGAAATGACCGGCCGAAGCCTGCTGGAGCATTGATCGAACTGCGCCGGCAGCCCCCCGGGGCCGCCGGCGTTTGCAATTTACGGGTGAGCCGTTGAAGCTGTTGCTCCGCCTCCGCAGTGAACTAACCGGGTTGCCCAATCTGTTTTTTCCTCCTGCTTGTCCACTTTGCGGGGACGAATTCGGCAGCGGTTCTGCCCACGCTTTTTGTCCGGCCTGCCTTTCCGACCTGCCCCCTCTGCGATCGCCATGCTGTCCGCGCTGCGCACTTCCCTACCCCACCGAAGGCGGCACCGATCACCTGTGCGAATCGTGCCTCAGGGATGATCCGCCGTTTGCCTGGGTAGCGGCCCTGGGCACCTACCGGGGGCTGTTGCGCGAGGCGGTGCACCGCTTCAAATATCAAGGGGCCATCGGCCTGGATCGCCCCCTGGCCCGCCTGCTGGCCAAGACGCTCGAAGAGCGGCGCACCGCCTTCGGACCGGACCTGATCATTCCCGTGCCCCTTCACCGGAACCGCCTGCGGGAGCGGACCTTCAACCAGTCGCAGCTGCTGGCTCGCCGCCTCGCCAGATACTGGCAGGTTCCCGCGCCGGCGAACCTGCTGATCCGCCAGCGGCCTACCTCCAGCCAGCAAGGACTCAAGGCCGACCTCCGCCGCCGCAACCTCAAGGGGGCCTTTGCCATGAGCCGCCGCCTTTCGGGGGAAAAGGTTCTACTCATCGACGACGTCATGACCACCGGGACCACGGCCAGAGAGTGCGCCGACACCTTGCTCGCCGGCGGAGCCGCGACGGTGGCGGTTGCCGTTCTGGGGCGCGCCCCCAGGCATTGATCAAGCGACATTCACAGGCAGCCGAACCTGTGATAGGCTTTCAGGGACGTTTTGCTTCATATCTGGTGAAATTAATGAGCCACGATACCCGCGAACCGAAAATGGCCAGGTTTTTTACCGGGGATTCCATAACACGGATCCTCGAGAACATCCCCAGCGGCCTGTTCCTGGTTGATCGCAACCAGAAAATAACCTACTGGAACCGGGAGGCGGAGCGAATCACCGGTTTTCCGGCCGGGCACGCGCTCGGCAAGCACTGCTCTTTTCTCGACGGAGTTCCCTGCGGCGAATTCTGCGGGCTGTTCGCCAGGCAGCTTCCCAAGCCGGTCATCGGCGTTACCTGCACGATCAGGACCCGATCCGGCCGAAGAATAACCCTGCTGAAAAACATGGATTATCTGCGGGACGAGGCGGGAAGCATCATCGGCGGGGTCGAGTCCTTCATCGATGTCACCCCCTTCAAAAAGCTGGAGAAGCGGCTTCGCCGCCAGGCCTTCGACCTGGAACACGCGGTTCAGAGACGCACCGCCGAACTTGAGAACGAACGGACCCAGCTGCGCAACGTCCTCGATGCGATGAGGGATTTTGCCTACATCACCTCGGCCGACCACCGGGTTCAGTTCATGAACCGGGCGATGATCGCGACGTTCGGCGACCACATCGGGGAAAGCTGCCACATTGCTTTCCACGACCTGACCGAACCCTGCGGTGAATGCCCGATGCCCGAGGTGCTCAAAGGCAATACGGTACGCGACGAACGGTGGGTTAAAAGCAACAACCGCACCTACGAAATCATCCACACTCCCCTGGAGGCAGCCGATGGCCAGGTGCATAAGCTCGCCGTTTACCGGGACATCACCGAACGCAAGGAAGCGGAGGAAGAGATTCTGGAGGCCAACCGGGAACTAGACGCCTTCGTCTACACGGTCTCCCACGATCTGCGCACCCCCCTGACCCCGATCATCGGCTATGCCGACCATATCGCCCAAGAGTACGGCCATCGCCTGGATGAGCAGGGACTGGAGATGCTTCGGGAGATTGCAAAACAGGGCCATAAGATGCTGGCCCTGATGGAAGACCTGCTGGAACTCGCCCGGGTCGGGCGCCTCGCCCCCCCGGAGCAGCCTCCTGAGGTCGCCCCCATCGTCCATGCCGTCCTTGATGAACTGTCCGAACTGATCCGGGAACAAGGCGCAGAGGTTACCGTCGGCCCCCTCCCCCATCTTTCCATCCCGGAAACCATGCTCGCCCAGATATTTTCCAACCTGATCGGCAACGCCCTTCGCTACGCGGCCGGCCCCGGATCCCCGATCGAGATCGGCGGCTCGATCCAGAGGGACAAGCTGCTCTTTCATGTCAGGGACCACGGCCCCGGCATTCCGGCCGATGAACGTCAGTCCATCTTCAACCCGTTCCACCGCGGCTCCACCGCGGGAAAGACCGTGGGGACCGGCATCGGCCTGGCCACCGTGCGCAAAATCGTCCGCCTTTACGGCGGCCGCGTCTGGGTTGACGAAACCCCGGGAGGCGGCAGCACCTTCCGGATGGAATTTCCTCGGCAGCCAATCGCCGGCACCGCCCCCTGAACCGGCTGCTGCCCTCAATCCGGGGCCATGCCCTTTTCCCGCAGTTCCAGCAAGGCCGCTTCCGACTTCTCGAGCCCCTCAAGCCCCATCCCCTGCAGAACCTGGGGCGTTTTCGAGAACTGGATGTCCCGATACCCTACCACCTGAATGTGGTTACCCCAGGGGTCGAGAAAATCCAGGCCCGGGCTGTCCAGAATCCTGGCCCCGACAGCCTTGACCGCCTGGCGCGCCGCCTCGCGGTCATCGACCACCAGGCCGAAATGGCGCAACGTATCAGGCGGCTGGGAGCGCTTCTGCGACAGGTTGATGAACTGGTCCCCCATGTCGATGAAAGCCATGCCGTCATGGCGGCCGCGCAGGGTGAACTCGAAAATCTTTCCGTAAAACGCCAGCGCCTGGTCCACGTCGTCCACCTCGATCGCCACGTGGTTGATGCCGACCATCCGCGCTTTTTTAGTCATTTCCATGGCTGCTCCCCGTAAAAGGCAACCGAGCGCAGGGCAAGCCCCTGCGCTCGGTTTTACCGATAGACTTCCCTTCCTGTTTATTATGCCCCAAGCATCTGGGCCATGTCCTCTTCCACAGCGCCGATCGGGCCGATGCTGAAATTTTCGACCAGGAAGCTGAGCACGTTGGGAGAGACGAAGGCCGGCAGACTCGGGCCCAGCTTCATGTTCTTGATGCCGAGGGACAGCAGCGACAGCAGCACCACCACGGCCTTCTGCTCGTACCAGGAAAGGACGATGGAAAGCGGCAGGTCGTTGACTTCGCAGTCGAAGGCCTTGGCCAGGGCCAGGGCGATCTGCACCGCCGAATAGGCATCGTTGCACTGACCGACATCGAGCAAGCGCGGGATTCCCCCGATATCGCCGAGGTCAAGCTTGTTGAACCGATACTTGCCGCAGGCCAGGGTCAGGATGACCGTGTCCCCGGGGAGCTGCTCGGCGAACTTGGTGTAGTAGTTGCGCCCGGGCTTGGCCCCGTCGCAGCCGCCGATGACGAAGAAACGCTTGATCGCCCCGGACTTGACCGCTTCGATGACCTTGTCGGCCAGACCCAGCACCGCGTCGTGGCCGCAGCCGGTGAGAATGTTCTTGGCCGGCATCTCCTGGAACCCCTCGGCCTTCTGGGCCGCCGCGATGACTTCGGAGAAGTCCCAGCCCTCGATGTGCTTCACCCCGGGCCACTGCACCCGCCCCCAGGTGAACAGCCGCTCCTTGTAGTTGTCGGCGGGGCGCTGGATACAGTTGGTGTTGAAGATGATGGCCCCGGGGAAATCCTGGAACTCCTTGTGCTGGTCCTGCCAGGCGCCGCCGAAATTGCCGACCAGATGGGGGTATTTCTTGAGGCCGGGATAGCCGTGGGCGGGGAGCATCTCGACGTGGGTGTAGATGTTGATCCCCTTCCCTTCGGTCTGCTTGAGCAGCGCATCGAGCATCTTCAGGTCGTGACCGGAGACCAGAATCGCCTTGCCGGCCTTGGCGCCGATGCTGACCGGGGTCGGCGTGGGCGTCTGGTAGTTTTCGATGTGGGCCTGGTTAAGCAGCCCGGTGCACTTGATGTTGACCTGGCCGCACTCCATGCAGAGGTTGACATAGTCCATCAGGCCCAGCTTGTTTTCCACGATGGCGGCCAGGGACTTGTGGATGAAGCCGTAGATCTCGTCGTCGTCCTTGCCGAGGATGTGGGCATGGTCGGCGTAGGCGGACATACCCTTGCAGCCGTAGAGCAGGATGTTCTGCACCGAATTGACATCGGGATCGCTGTTGAAGTTCCTGACGTCGTGCTTGCGGCCGAGCTTGACCATCTCCTCGCGGCTGGCGGGGAGCTTCCAGTCGCGGGCCGCCTCCGGGACCTCGCCCTGATGGGGACCGCCGCTGGCCTTTTCGAACAGCGCCCGGGCCGTGTCGCGCATCTGCACGGTTTTCTGCGCCACCTTGGCGAGGCTTTCGGGGTCGAAGTCGACGTTGGTCACGGTGGAGAACAGCGCCTCGATCATGTGCACGTCGATCCCGCGGTCGATGGCCCCTTTTTCACGGGCCTTGTGGGCCCAGAAAGCCATCCCCTGAAGCCCCCAGACGATCAGGTCCTGCAGGGCCGCAACATCCGGCTGCTTGCCGCAGACGCCGACCTTGGTGCAGCCGGTTCCGCCGGCCGCCTGTTCGCACTGGTAACAAAACATCTCTTCCATCGTTTTCCTCCTCATTGCCTGGGTTGTCGGCCGGCCCCGGTTGGGGGTCAGGCGGTTTTGGAGAACCGGAATCGGCGCCGAGTTAAGTGGGACCAAGGAACCAAAGGAAGACTGTACCAGAAACTGATCGATTTGCCAGTCTCCGGGCAAGGGAAGATCTTGGCAAACCTTGTCCGCGAACCTACCGCTGTGCTATTAATGCCCCATGAAAAAGCTGCGCTATTACATCAGCGGCCACGGCCTCGGCCACGCCAGCCGCTCCTGCCACATCATCAACACCCTGCGCCGGCGTCATCCGGAATGCTTCGTCGAGGTGGTATCCGATGCCCACGAATGGTTCTTCAGGGGCTTTCTCGACCCCTCGGTGCCGGTGCGCCGGCAGACCATGGACCTGGGGGTGCTGCAGCGCGACAGCCTGGTGATGCACGAGGAGCTGACCCTGCAGCGCTATCGGGAGTTTCTTCCGGTGCGTGAACAGCTCGTCAGGGAAGAGGCGCAGAGCCTGCGCGAGGACGGGGTGAACCTGGTGGTCGCCGACATCCCGGCCGCCGCCTTTGCCGCCGCCGCCCGGGCCGGCATCGCCGGGGTGGGGATCTCCAACTTCACCTGGGACTGGATCTACCAGGGGATCGCCGAAAGACACCCCGCCTACCAGGATGTACTCGATTCGCTGGAAGCCGATTACCGCCAGGCGACCCGCTTGCTGCGCCTTCCGTTTCACGGCGGCTTTCCGGCGATCGAGGTTCTCGAGGACCTGCCGCTGGTGGCCCGCCGGGGCAGCCGCGATCCCCGGGCCATCCGCCTGGCCCTGGACGTGCCGGCCGACTGCCGGCTCGGGCTGGTTTCCTTTGGCGGCTTCGGCCTGCAGGAGTACGATTTTGACCGGCTGGCCGCGCTGAAAAACTGGATATTCATGACCGAGGCCGAGCAGAACTGGCAATCCCCCAACCTGCGCACCCTGCCCACCGGCCTGTTCGCCTACCCCGACCTGGTACGGGCCGCCGATGCGGTGATCACCAAACCCGGCTACGGCATCGTCTCCGAGGCGATCGCCAACGACACCCCGGTACTCTACACCTCACGGGGGGATTTCCGGGAACAGGCCGTGCTGGTCGCAGGGCTGCAGCGCTATGCCCGCAGCCGGTACATCGACAACAAGGCGCTGCGCTCGGGCGATTGGGGCGCCGCCCTCGAGAAGCTACTCGGCCAGCCCGCACCGGCAGAGACCCTGCCCGGCAACGGCGACCTGGCGGCGGCCGACCGCCTGGCTCAGCTGGCCACCGAGAGCTGAGCCGGATGCAGAATCGCCTGCTCGACATCTTTCAACGCCTCGCCGACCACTTCGGCCCCCTGCACTGGTGGCCGGCCGACACCCCTTTCGAAGTGGCGATCGGCGCCATTCTCACCCAGAACACCGCCTGGACCAATGTCGAAAAAGCCATCGCCAACCTGAACCAGGCCGGCGCTCTGCACCCGGCGGCGATCCGCGACCTGCAGCGGCCACAGCTCGAAGCGCTGATCCGCCCGGCGGGTTTTTTCCGGCAGAAGGCAGAGCGCCTGCAGCTATTCGTCGCGCATCTGTTCGACGGCCACGGCGGAGACCTGGAGCGGCTGCTCAAGCAGCCGCTGGCGCAGGCCAGAAGGGAACTCCTCGGATTGAAAGGGATCGGTCCGGAAACGGCCGATTCGATTCTGCTCTACGGCGGCGAGCTGCCGTCCTTTGTCGTCGATGCCTACACCCGGCGCCTGTTCGGCCGCCTTGGCCTGCTGGCGGGGAACGAAACCTACGAAGAGATCCGCGCCCTGTTCATGCGCCATCTCCCGGCCGACACCGACCTGTTCAACGAATACCATGCGCTGATCGTCGAGGAGTGCAAGACCTTCTGCCGCAAGCGCATCCCCCGTTGCAGCCCATGCCCGTTGCTCGCGGTCTGCCTCTACGGTCAGACGCTGCCAGCCTGAACGGCGCAGCAAACACCTCGCCCCGCGACCTCTCCGCCCGCTTCAGGCCGAAACCAGCAGCCAGAGGCCCCAGACCAAAAACCCGGCGCCGAACAGGCGACTGAAAACCTCGCCGCCGGGGACGATCTTTTCGATGCAGAGCAGCACGGTGAGAACGGCCATCCACAGCAGGTTCATGATGCCCAGAGCGAAGGAGAGGGCCATCAGGGCCCAGCAGCAGCCCAGACAGTAGGCGCCGTGCCGCAGCCCCATGCCGAAGGCGCCGGCCGGACCGTCCTTCCAGTAGGCGAGAAAGTAACTCAGGGGCGAGCGACAATGCTTCAGGCAGGCGGCCTTCAAGGGGGAGAACTGGTAGATTCCCGCGATCGCCAGCAGCACGGCCCCCGCCACCGGAGCGACTTTGAGCTCGGCGCCGTGGAGCAGCGCCCCGTGTTGCAGCCCCAGCTGAAGGATTGCGGCAACCAGGCAGAAACCCGCCCAGACGGTAAAATAGCCGGCGACGAAGACCGCGGTGACCAGCCAGGGCCGGTGGCGGCGGGCGTTTCGGCGAGCGGTGGTGGCGAAGAACAGGATCCACGGCAGCACCGGCGGCAGCATCATGGCGACCATCATGATCAGCCACAGGAAAAAGGCCAGGATCAGTCCGCCGGGTTCCAGGGCGTGGGGAGTCAGCAGATGCGGGTGGGAGGCGCCGCCCGGCGCATGCTGCCGGACCAGCAGGGCCCAGCTAAGCGCCAGCAGCGCTCCGAGCGCCAGCAGCAGAATTCTTCGGTCACGCCGGATCAGGCGCTCTGCGGTCATTCCCGCGGACATCGGTCTCAGCTCACCGACCATGCGAAATTCGAATAGAGGGCGTGGGACCGATCGTTTCTGATCGAGATCTCGCCGTCATCGTAACGGGCGCCGCCCCGGGCGATCACCTGCGAGGGCGGATGGATCTGGTTGAACATGTTCTCGAAGGTCACCGGCCCGGCTTTGTCGCGGCCCCGGATGGCTTCGATGGTCGATTCGAGCAGGCCGTCGATCACCACCCGCTTGGTTTTTCCGTGGTCCTCGATGCCGATCGGCAGATACCGGGTTTCGAGGCGCCGCGCCACGAACCGGGCCAGGACCTCCCAGGGGCCGCCCGCCGCACCGGATAGAATGGCTTCGATCTTCTCCCGCTGGGCCGCCGAGGCCCCGTCGTCGATCAGAATCGCCTCGGTCCAGTCGCCGGAGATCATGTGCTGCGGGGTGCTGTAGACGACCACGGCGTTCACCCCCCCCAGCGCAACCCCGGCAAATTCACCCTCGTCGAAGCGAACCGCCCAGTACCCCAGGCACCGGTCGTAGGTGCAGAGCTGATCGAAATGGACGTGCCCGGGACAGACCACCTGGCAGTTGCAGTTTTCAAACAACAGGCCCTTGGCCCACCATTTAGGATTTGCCCCCATCGCGATTCCTTTCTCCGTTGAAAACGGGCTCACCCGGTGCTACCGGAATGCCGACAAGCCGGTCACCTCCTGGCCGATGATCAGCTGATGGATATCGTGGGTTCCCTCGTAGGTGTAGACCGACTCCAGGTTGGCCATGTGACGCATGATCGGGTACTCGTCGACGATGCCGTTGGCCGCCAGGATGGTCCGGGCCTTGCGGCAGATCTCCAGAGCCATGTGGACGTTGTTCATTTTCCCCATGGAGATCTGGGCCGGGGTGACCGTCCCCTGGTCCTTGAGCCGGCCGAGCTGCAGGGCCAGCAGCTGTCCCTTGGTCAGCTCGGTGACCATCCACGCCAGCTTCTGCTGCTGCAGCTGAAACGAGGCGATCGGCTTATCGAACTGGACGCGCTCCCTGGCGTAGGCGAGGGCGCACTGGTAACAGGCGTCGGCGGCCCCCAGGGCCCCCCAGACAATGCCGTAGCGGGCCTGGTCGAGACAGCTCAGCGCGGCCTGGAGCCCCTGGGCCTGCGGCAGCAGGCTGCGCGCCTCGTCCACCACCACATCCTCGAGGACCAGCTCGGAGGTTACCGAGGCCCGCAGCGACCACTTCCCCTTCATCTCGGGGGCGGAGAATCCCGGCATTCCCTTCTCCACCAGAAATCCCCGGATCCCCGCGTCGGTCTTCGCCCAGACCACCGCCACATCGGCGATACTGGCATTGGTGATCCACATCTTGGTGCCGTTGAGGCGCCACCTGCCGGTGCCTTCCCGAACCGCCCGGGTGCGCATGCCGGCCGGGTTGGAGCCGAAATCGGGCTCGGTCAGACCGAAGCAGCCGATCGCCCTGCCCCGGGCCAGGCGCGGCAGCCAGAACGCTTTCTGCGCCTCGTTGCCGTAGCGGTAGATGGGGTACATGACCAGTGCCCCCTGCACCGAGGCGAAGCTGCGGATTCCCGAATCGCCCCGCTCGAGCTCATACATCAGCAGCCCATAGGCAACAGCGTCCAGGCCGGCGCAGCCGTATTTTTCCGGCAGGCTCGCTCCGAGAAAGCCGAGTTCCGCCATGGGCCGGATCAGCTGCTTGGGAAAGGTCATTTCCTGGGCGTGCTGTTCGATGACGGGAAGCACCTGTTGGTTGACGAACTGGCGGGCGGTCTGGCGCACCAGCTTTTGTTCTTCGCTGAGATGGCCCTGGAAGTTCATGTAGTCGGTCAGGTCGGTAAAGACCATGCTGGGCTCCTTTGCCGCGCAAACGGATGCAGGGCGGCGCGCTGGCCGCAACGCTTCTTTTTCATCATACCATCGATTGGACTCGGCGGAGCCGCTTTGGCCCCGGAAGGCCCCATTGAAAAACCACCCCAGTCGGTTATGCTCATTGCGACAGCCCAGACAAAGCGCATCACCGGCGCCAGGATCGGCGCCCAGGACTTCAGGGCCGGCTGCTCCCTGCCAATCGCCAGCCAAAGGATATTTTTTTGGGCCAGGTATATGAGCGACAATAGCCTTGATGAAACCGCCGCCACCCTGATCGAGATCGTAGGTACCCTGGCCAGCGAAATCCATCCCGGCCAGGTGAAGGCCGAAGCCATAACCTTGGACAGCTCCCTCGATCGGGACCTGGCGCTGGACAGCCTCGCCCGCTCGGAACTACTCTCCCGCCTGGAAAAACGTTTCGGGGTGACTTTGTCCGAGCGGGCCTTCACCGAAGCGGTAACCGTACGCGACCTGCTGGCGGCCCTTCGGGGAGGCCGGTTGCCCCGCGGGTTCCGGGAGCCCGAAAGGGTCAAGGCGGTCGAACCCGGGGAAGCGAAGGCGCCCCCGGAAAGCGTTCAAACCTTGCTGGAGGCGTTGAGCTGGCACGTCAAGGTCCAGCCCGAGCGTCCTCACATCCGTCTTTTTTCCGAAGAGGGGGAGGCGGAAGTGATCCGCTATCGTCGACTTCGGGAGCGGGCGGGGCTGGTGGCGGCGGGCCTGCTGCAGCGCGGGGTGAAGCCGGGCGCGCCGGTGGCCATCATGCTGCCGACGGGCGCCGACTATTTTTTTACCTTCTTCGGCATTCTGCTGACCGGGGGTGTGCCGGTCCCCCTGTATCCGCCGGTGCGCCTGGCCCAGCTCGAAGACCATCTGCTCCGGCAGGGGACCATTCTGGCCAACTGTGGCGCGTCTATGCTGGTTACCATGCCCGAGGCCCTGCAATTCGCCCGCATTCTCGGGTCCCGGACCCCTTCGCTGAAAAGCCTGGTGACCGTGGATGAACTCTCCTCCTCGGCCGGCCCCTTGACGGAGCGGACCATCGGACCCGACGACCTGGCCCTTATCCAGTACACCTCCGGCAGCACCGGCAATCCCAAAGGGGTGATGCTCACCCACGCCAACCTGCTCGCCAACATCCGTGCCATCGGCAAGGCGACGGCGGTGGACGATACCGACGTGGTCGTCAGCTGGCTCCCCCTCTACCACGACATGGGGCTGATCGGCACTTGGCTCTCCTGTTTGTACTTTGCCGCCCCGCTGATCCTGCTTTCCCCGCTCGATTTCCTCAGCCGGCCCAGGCGCTGGCTGTGGGCCATCCACCGTTATCGAGGGACCTTGTCGCCGGCGCCCAATTTCGCCTACGAGATCTGCCTGAGCAAACTGACCGATGCGGATCTGGCAGGGCTCGATCTCTCCTGCTGGCGAGGGGCCTACAACGGGGCCGAGCCGGTCAGCCCCAACACCCTGGAGCGCTTCTGTGAGCGCTTCGCTCCCTACGGTTTTCGCCGCGAGGCCATGATGCCGGTGTACGGCCTGGCGGAAGCGTCGGTTGGGCTGGCCTTCCCGCCCCTGGGCCGCGGCCCGGTCATCGACCACATCAGCCGCCGGGAATTCACCCTGACCGGCAGGGCGGTTCCGGCGGCAGAGACCGAGGAGACGCCTCTGCGATTCGTGGCCTGCGGAAGCCCCCTGGAATGGCATGAGATCCGGATCGTCGATGCGGCCGGGCGGGAACTCCCGGAGCGGCAGGAAGGCCGGGTGCAGTTTCGGGGCCCCTCGGCCTGCAGCGGCTACTTCAACAACCCGGAGGAGACCCGCCGCCTGTTCATGGACGATTGGCTCGAAACCGGCGACCTGGGCTACATCGCCGAAGGCGATCTGTACGTCACCGGGCGCACCAAGGATCTGATCATCCTGGCCGGGCGCAACATCTATCCCCAGGAACTGGAAGAGGCGGTAGGCAATCTGCCCGGAATCCGCAAAGGGAACGTAGCGGTTTTCGGCAGCACCGATGCCGACGCCGGCACCGAACGGCTGGTCGTGGTGGCCGAAACCCGGGAAGCCGATCCCGAAATCCTCAGCCAACTCCGCGCCAGGATCAACTCGCTGGCCGTGGAGCTCCTGGAGACGCCGGTGGATGAGCTGATCCTGGCGCCGCCGCGGACGATCCCCAAGACCTCCAGCGGCAAGATCCGCCGCTCGGCCAGCCGCCAGCTCTACGAACGAGGCCAGTTGGGTCGCAAGGAAAGGGCCTGGCGCCAGCATCTGCGCCTGGCCCGCTACCGCCTGGCCTCCCAATGGCAGCGCACCAGCCGGCAGACTGCGTCGTTGCTCTATGCCGGCTATGCGTGGGCCCTGTTCGGGGTCGCCGCGCTCGGCGTCTGGGTGATGGTCCTGCTGTTACCCCGGGTGGCCTGGCGCTGGCAACTCATGCGGACAACCCTGCGGATCCTGAGGCGCGCCGCGCGTATCCCCATTGCGGTCCAGGGCCTGGAAAACCTTCCCCGGGACCGCGCCTGCGTGCTGGTCGCCAACCATGCCAGCTATCTCGACGGCTATGTCCTGGTGGCCTGTCTGCCGGTGGAGTTCAGCTTCGTAGCCAAAGTGGAATTGCAGCAAAACCCCGGCGTCCGCATCTTACTGCGACGAATCGGGACCGAGTTCGTGGAGCGGTTCGATAAGCAACGGGGGATCGAAGATGCCCGCCGCATCGGTCAACTCGCCCAACGAGGGCGATCCCTGATGTTTTTCCCCGAAGGGACTTTTTCACGGGTACCGGGGCTGCTCCCCTTCCACATGGGGGCTTTTGTGGCTGCCGCAGAGGCCGGGGTGCCGGTGGTGCCGATTGTCCTTCGCGGCACCCGCTCGGTTCTGCGCGGCGATTCCTGGTTCCCCCGGCGCGGCTCCATCAGCGTCCGTATCGGGGCACCCATTGAGCCCGATTCTGCAGAGGCCAGTACCTGGAGCAAAGCGCTCCGGCTTAACGAGCTCTCCCGCCAGCACATCCTTCACTACTGCGGCGAACCCGACCTGGCCCGGGAAAGCCCGCCGCTCTGAGAGGGACAACGCCAGAGGGCGCCTCGGATTCGCCCTGAGTCCGCGCCCCTTCCGATCGCCAACAGCCAGATTCCCCAGATTCCGAACCGGCTGCCAAAGCCTCGGCTGAAAAGATCCCTTTTCGGGGCCATCTTCTCGATGCACGGCAACAGGGTGAGGGCGGCCATCCTCAACAGAGTTCATGATCCCCAGGGCGAAGGAGAACGACTTCCCGCACAACAGCTCAAGGCCTTTTCATGGGCGGGTTTCCCTGGGCGGAAAAAGAGGAGCGGGCCTGCGGCTGCCCCTGGCCGCCCATCTCGTCGGCAATCGTCCCTTCCCACAGAGGTGCACCGTCATGGTAGGCGACGCGCCCGATCCGGTGGGAGGCGACCGGGGTGGTCAGGATGATGAAGCCGATGGTTGCCAGGGCACGGCTTGCCACCCCTAGCTTGCCGAAGTACAGAGCGAGGGCCAGTAGCAGCAGGCCGATGCCCAGAGTGGAGGCCTTGGCGTTGCACGACATGCGGGTGAACAGGTCGGGCATGCGCAACAGCCCCAGAGCTGCGATGAAAATGAACAACGCCCCGGCTACCAGCAGGGCCGCCAGGACCAGTTCGCCGATCATAAGCTCCCCCGCCGTTCGATGTAGTGGGCGAACGCGAGCACACTGAGAAAGGCGATGACCGCCCAGATGCTGGCCACGTCGAGAAAAACCGATTGGCCGGTAACGATGGCGGTGACCACGATGATGCCGGCCGAAGCGGCGGCGATCAGGTCGAAGGCCACGATGCGATCGGCCAAGGTGGGGCCGCGCACCAGGCGCACGAAGGCCAGCACCATGGCCCCGGCCAGCAGGGGAAAGACCACGAAGGTGGCAGTTGTCTGCACGATCATCGGAACAGCTCCTTGATCCGCCGCTCGTAGCGGCGCTTGATGTCCTGACGGAAGTCCTCGATCTCGGTGACATACATGGCATGTACGTAAAGCACCCGGCGATCGGCCGAGACGTCCAGGCTCAGGGTGCCCGGCGTCAGGGTGATGAGATTGGCGAGAAAAGTGATCTCCAGATCGCTTTTCAGGTCCAAGGGAACGGCGATAATGGCCGGGCGCATCCGGTGGCGCGGGGTGAGGATGTCCCAGAACAGGCGCAGGCTGGCCAGGATCAGCTCCCACGCGAAGAAGCCGCTGAAGGCCAGCCAGCGCCAGCCCAGGCCCAGGTAATGGACCAGGGGAGCCCCCTCGCCGGTCGGATGGGAGAGCCACAGGGCAAGGGAGCTGAAGAAGAAACCGACGAGGAAATTGGCGGGTGAGAACTCACCGGTCAAAGCCATCCAGACCACCGGCAGAAAGACAGCGCCCCAGAAGCGGATCATCGGTCCCCTCCCCCGATTACGGCCAGGATGTAGCCCTGGGGGTCGAGCAACTGGTCGGCCGCCTGCAGGGAGAGTTCGTAGACCGGCTGCACCAACACCCCGATGCCCAGGGTCAGCCCCGCGAGCAGGATCATCGGCAGGTAGAGAGAGGCGCGCACCGGGGCTTTCAGGGGCGCCTCAGACCCCGGCGGGGGCTCGCCCCAGAAGGCCTGGTTCCAGATCTTGGTCATGGAATATAGGGTGAGCAGGCTCACCCCGAGGGCGGTGGCGGCGATCGGGTAGCGCTCGTCCGCCAGCGCCGCCCAGACCAGCAGCAGCTTGGCCCAGAAGCCCGACAGCGGGGGCAGGCCCGCCAGGGAGAAGGCGGCAATTACGAACAGCGCCGCGAGCCCCGGAGCCCCCTGGTAGAGCCCTCCCAGACGCCCCAGCTCGAAGGTGCCGCGCAGCCGCTGGGCCACCCCGCTGACCAGAAACAGGTTGGTCTTGACGATGATATGGTGGATGAGATAAAAGACCGATCCGGCCAGGGCCATCCGGCTGTAGAGCCCGAGCCCCATGACCATGTAGCCGACCTGGCTGATGATGTGGAACGAGAGGATCCGGCGGAATTCATTCTGGGCCATCGCCCCGAGCACCCCGGTGACCATGGTCAGACCGGAAACAAGCAGGATCAGGCTGTGGGTGAAGGCGGTCTCCTGCACGAAGAGCAGAGTGAAGACCCGCAGCAGGGCATAGACCCCGACCTTGGTCAACAGCCCGGCGAAGATGGCGGAAACGGCCACCGGCGGGGTATGGTAGGAGGCCGGCAGCCAGAAGAAGAAGGGGAAGAGGGCGGCCTTGATGCCGAAGGCGGCGAGAAACAGCATGGCCAAGGTAGAGGAGAGCCCCGGCCGGCTCACCTCCCCCAGCTGACGGGCCAGATCAGCCATGTTCAGGGTGCCGACCATGCCGTAGAGAATCCCCAGGGCGGACAGGAAGAAGGTGGAGGCCACCAGGTTGATGGTAACGTATTTGACCGCCCCCTCCAGCTGACCGCGCTCCCCGCCGAGGGCGAGCAGGATAAAGGAGGCCATCAGCATGACCTCGAACCAGACATAGAGATTGAACAGGTCGCCGGTAAGAAAGCAGCCGCAAACCCCCATCAGCAGGATGTGCAAAAAGGGGTAGTAGCCGAAGGCCTCACGCTCGGGGTCGATGCCGGCCAGTGAGTAGACCGTCACCGCCAGACCCATCAGGGCTGCCAGCACCACCATGATGGCACCGAGCAGGTCGGCGACCAGGGTAATGCCGTAAGGGGCCGGCCAGCTTCCTGCCTGCAGGGCGAGAATCCCTTCGGTACGCACCGCCTGCAGCAGGCTCAGGGCGCTTGCCAGCAGGGCGGTCGTCCCCAGCAGGCCAAGCAGACGCTGCATGGAGCGCCAGGGCCACAGGGCCAGAGACAGGGCGGCACTGGCAGCGGGAATCAGAATGGGAAGGATCAGCAGCTGGCTCATGTGTCGGTGGTCCGCATCTCGTCCAGGTTGTCCACCCCGAGGGTCTCGGCGGCCCGCCGCAACAGCACCAGGGTAAAGGCCAGCACCGCGAAGGAGATGACGATGGCGGTCAGAATCAGGGCCTGGGGCAGGGGATCGGCAACCGGCTGCAGCGCCACCTCAGCTCCCTCCTCGATCAGCGGGGGATGCCCGCGGGTCAGCCCTGCGGCCGAAAAGATCAGCAGATTGACGGCGTTGCCGAGAATCCCGAGGCCGATGATCAGCTTCATCGGGTTAGGGCGCAGCAGCATGAAGATGCCGCCAGCGTAGAGGCCGCCGATGACGAACGCAAGCAGGATTTCCATCATTCCCTCTCTGCCATGGTCAGCACCATAGCCAGGGTGGCGCCGAGCACCACCAGATAGACCCCCAGGTCGAACACCAGGGGAGTTCCGACCTTGACCACCCCCACCCATCGCCACTGCCCGGTCAGAAAGGGGTCGCCGTACAGCAGGGCAACGCAGCCGCTGCCCAGTGCCGTCAGCAGCCCGACCCCGATCAGAGAGCGGGGTTCGGCCCGCAGCAGCTGGCGCGCTTCGCCGGGATCGAAGGCCAACGCATAGAGGGCGAAGGCCGCAGCCGCCATCAGACCGCCGACGAAGCCGCCGCCCGGCAAGTGATGGCCGCGCAGCAGCAAAAAGGCCGAATAGAGCAGGATCATCGGCATCAGAAACCGGGTGGCAGTCTGCAGGATGATCGACTTCATGGTTTGTCCTTGCCGCCGACGGCCAGTTTAAGCAGGGCCAGCACCCCGGCGCCGGCCAGGGCCAGGACGGTAATTTCCCCCAGGGTGTCGAGCGCGCGAAAATCGACCAGAATGACGTTGACGATGTTGCGCCCATGCCCCTCGGCAAGGCTGCGCTCGGCGAAAAAATCGGCCAGTCGCGAACCGTGCTGCTCGGTCAGAGCCACCAGGGCCAGAACCGTCATCAGAGCGCCGGCGGCCAGGGCGACCGAGGCATCCACCCACCAGATCCGCTTGTCCTGCAGGCGGCTGAACAAAGGAAGACGGTGGACGATCAGCGCGAACAGCACCACGGTCATGGTCTCGATGAGGAACTGGGTCATCGCCAGGTCGGGCGCCCCGAACTGGACATAGATCAGGGCCACGCCGTAGCCGATGACCCCCATGGCGACCACCGCCGCCAGTCGCTTGCCGGTGCGGATGGTGACACCGGCCGCGGCCAGAATGACCCCAGCGAGGACCAGATCGCGCAGAAACACCGGTTGGGCGCTGGGGGCCAGCTGAAGCCCGGCGCGGCCGGCCAGAACCAGGCCGACCAGGGCCACCGTGACGCCGACGACGGTCAGCAGGTAGAGGCGCAACCGGCCGTTCTGCAGCACCCGGGTCTGGCCCCTGGCCACCGCGTTCATGGCGGCCAGGCCCGCCTCGTACCAGCGCGTCGGCCCCCAGCGCCCCGCCTGCGGCCAGCGGCCGGGGAGGCGTCGCAGCCATCCCTGCAGCGGGTAGAGCCCGGCCCCGCCGACCAGGGTCAGGGCGCTGAAGGCGACCACCGCAGTCCACCCATGCCAGAGCCTGAGGTCGAGATGTACCCGGGTGCCGAGCAGGGCGCTGGCGGCCGGGGCGAACAGCCAGTCTTCGGCGACAAAGGGGAAAAGCCCGGCCCCCAGACCCGCCGCGGCCAGGACCAGCGGCCCCAGGGCGAGGCTCGCAGGGGTGGCATGGGGCTTCGGGAAAGCCCTCCCGGCACGTCCGAAAAAGGGGCGGATGGCGACCAGGGTCGCCCCGGTCACCATGAGGATGCTGGTCGCCACCGCGGCGACGCTGCTCAGAGTCGCGGCGCGGGGGGCGGTCAGCACCACCTGGTAGAACAGCTCCTTGCCGAAAAAGCCGATCAGGGGAGGCGCCCCGGCCATGGAGAGAGCGGCGGCCACCGCCGCCGCGGCGAGCCACGGGGTGTGCCGGCAGAGCCCCCCCAGGCGGGAGAGATCGCGGGTGCCGGTGGCATGGTCGATGACGCCGGTGACCAAAAACAGGGCCCCCTTGTACAGGGCATGGGCGACTAGATAGACCAGGGCGGCTTCGAGGGAAAGGGGGATGTCGAGGCCGATGAGAAAGACCAGGGTCCCCAGGGAGCTGACCGTGGTATAGGCAAGGATCCGCTTGAGATCGCTCTGCTGAACCGCCAGCCAGACCCCGAGCAGCATGGTGAGCCCGCCGACTCCCTCCAGCAGGCCGTGCCAGGCGGCCGTTCCTCCCAGCACCGGACTCAGCCGCAGCAGCAGATAGACTCCGGCCTTGACCATGGTCGCCGAATGCAGGTAGGCGCTCACCGGCGTCGGCGCCGCCATGGCGGCAGGAAGCCAGAAATGGAAGGGGACCTGCGCCGACTTGGTGAAGCCGCCGATGAGGATCAGCAGCAGCGCCGGCAGATAGAGGGAGTGAGTACGCACCACCTCACCCGCGGCGCGCAGGTCACCTAGCTGATGGCTGCCCCCGGCCTGGCCGAGCAGCAGGAATCCGGCCAGCAGACAGAGCCCGCCCAGGCCGGTCACCAGCAGCGCCTGCAGGGCCGCGTGGCGAGATAACTCCTGCTGGTGATCGAAGCCGATGAGGAAGAAGGAGCTGATGCTGGTCAACTCCCAGAAGACGAACAGGAGCAGCAGGTTGTCGGCCAGCACCAGGCCGAGCATGGACGCCATGAACAGGGCCAGAAATCCGAGCAGGCGCCCGAGATGGGGATGGCCCGCGAGGTAGCCGCCGGCATAGATCAGGATCAGCCCCCCCACGGCACTAATCAGCAGGGCGAAGAGCATGCTCAGACCATCGAGCCGAAACGCGAGTTCCAGCCCCAGCCCCGGTATCCAGGAAAGGCGCTCCACCACCGCCGCGCCTCCCTTGACCTCGCCCAGGCGGGCCGCATAACAGACGCTCAGGGCCAGTGCCCCAAGCCCCAACAGCCAGCCGGCCGTCCTCGGCAGCGCCCGGACCAGCCAGGGAGCGGCCAGGGCCAGGGCGAAGCCGGCAAAAATCGTCCAGAGCATGGCGGGGCACCTCCTCGGGGCGCGGGAAAGAAGGAATCTTGCGAAAATTTTAGACTATTTCCCCCGCATTTCAAACAGAACCGTCTGCAGAACCCCAGGATCGGATACCTTTGTGACCTTCATCTGCTATGAACCAAACTGCTTGGCCGATGAAGGTCTTCCAGCGCGAGGCCGCGGGCGGGCTGGTCCTGATGGGGGCCACCCCGCTCGCCCTGGAACAACTCTGCCATGACGTTCTGAGTCCCCTCCAGCGCATGGAACATGAAATGAACCACTGGGTCATTTTCGGGGTGATGCCCACTTTTGTATCCACGGCTATTTCCTTCTGCCTTAGTGCCCCGCTCAACTCCCTCCGCCTGAGACACCCGGGAAAAGTGCCGTAGACGGCACACGCCGCGGGCAGTTCTGTCTCACTTCGCCCGACCATGTATCCTTCTGACCCATTCCACCTTTCACCGCCCCCTCCTCCCGGAACCGATCGGCATCCATAACCATCCGGCACAAATAGACTTTTCATTTTTTAATACCAGCGGAGCCAAAATGGCAACGCCCTTGCAAAGATGTATACGAAACCTTTTGACACAAATGTGCCATCACGGCACCGACAACCTGAAAACCCGTAACGAACAAAGGAGCTGAAACCATGGGCAAGACTGTAGAAAATCCCAAGAAGTACATCATTTCGTGCCGTATCGACGATCAGGAGATGCAGATCCTCCAGGAACTGGCCAAGGAGGCCAATACCAGCATTTCCAACCTGCTGCGCCAGAGCCTCAACCTGCTGGGACCGGACGCCGACCAGCCCACCCGCCTGAACGCCTGAACCACCACTCGCCTCCGCTGACCGACCCCGGCGCCATCGCGGCGGCGGGTGGGAGTGGCCCCGGCGCGGCCACCCACCTGCTGCCCGCCGGGTATCCGGTCGCCCTCCCCAGCCGAGCCTCCCGCACCCGGTTCACCGCCTTCCCCGGGGCGGCCCGGCAACGCCTTTACCCTTGACTTATCCAGCGGTTTTGTTAATTTACATGACTTGATTTTTTTCATCCGCGAGGCTGATTCGGGAGGACCGACATGGACTATAAAGAGACGCTCAACCTGCCCGTTACCGATTTCCCCATGCGCGGCAATCTGCCCCAGCGCGAGCCGGAAATCCTCAAAAAATGGCAGGCGATGGACCTTTACGGCAAAATGGAGAAGGCGGGCGCAAACCGTCCCAACTTCACCCTCCACGACGGCCCCCCCTACGCCAACGGCCACACCCACATCGGCCACGCCCTCAACAAGATCCTCAAGGACATCGTCATCAAGAGCCGGCGCATGCAGGGCTTCTATGCTCCCTATGTGCCGGGCTGGGACTGCCACGGGCTGCCCATCGAACTGATGGTCGACAAGAAACTCGGCAACAAGAAGCGCGACCTCTCCAAGGCCGAGTTCCGCAAGCTGTGCCGCGACTACGCCAGCGAGTGGGTAAGGATCCAGAGCAAGGAGTTCCAGCGCCTCGGCGTGCTCGGCGAATGGGACGATCCCTATCTGACCATGAAAACCCACTACGAGGCGGCCACCGCCCGCGAACTGGCCCGCTTCGCCGAGCGGGGCGGCCTCTACAAGGGCAAGAAGCCGGTCCACTGGTGCTCCTCCTGCGTGACCGCCCTGGCCGAGGCCGAGGTCGAATATGCCGACCACACCTCGCCGTCGATCTACGTCAAGTTCCCCTACGCCGACGAGCTGCCCGGCCAGCTGCAGTCGCTGCAAGGCAAAAAGCTCTCCTTCGTCATCTGGACCACCACCCCCTGGACGATTCCCGCCAACCTCGGAATCTGCCTCAACCCGGAGCTGCCCTACGTGGCCGTGGAAGTCGGCGACGAGGCGCTGGTGCTGGCCGAAGGGCTCTACCCGCAGGTCATGAAGGAGCTCGGCATCGAGGATTACCGGGTGCTGGCCACCTTCGAGGCGGCGATCTTCGACAAGAATACCTGCCGCCACCCCTTCTATGAGCGCGCGTCGCTGCTCATGCTCGGCGATCACGTCACCCTGGAAGCCGGCACCGGCTGCGTCCACACCGCCCCCGGCCACGGTCAGGACGACTACCTGGTCGGGCTGCGCTACGGCCTCGAGGTCTACAACCCGGTCGACAACTATGGAAAGTACCTCGAGAACCTGGAATTTTTCGGCGGCATGAAGGTCACCGACGCCAACCAGGCGGTCTGCGACAAGCTCACCGAGGTCGGGGCCCTGCTGCGCCAGGCCAAGGTTTCCCACAGCTATCCCCACTGCTGGCGCTGCAAGAAGCCGATCATCTTCCGCGCCACCGAGCAGTGGTTCATCTCCATGGAGGCCAACGCTCTGCGCGAGAAATCGCTGCAGCATATCGGTGAGGTCCAATGGATCCCCCGCTGGGGGCGCGAGCGCATCTACGGCATGATCGAAAA